>Ga0182027_10007939_pt1 | contig 15551 bp, 10 predicted proteins | sample 712E1DmetaG_FD_121300 | JGI IMG/M metagenome (GOLD analysis project Ga0182027, IMG submission 121300) | Permafrost microbial communities from Stordalen Mire, Sweden - 712E1D metaG (Illumina Assembly) | ecosystem: Environmental > Terrestrial > Soil > Wetlands > Permafrost | place: Sweden...
CCAAGGATCGCCGTAAGCAGGTTGTTGAAGTCGTGGGCGATGCCGCCGGCAAGGATACCGAGGCTTTCCAGCTTCTGCGCCTGCTGCATCTGTGCCTCGAGTTCGCGCTGCTTCTGCTCGGCCTGCTTGCGTTCAGAGATATCGCGCACGGTAGCCAAGGCGACGACAGCACCCTCGTAATCAAACAGATTGGCGCTGATTTCCACTGGGATCTTGTGCCCATCCTTGTGAACGTGCACCCCTTCCCAGACCGCATGCCGGCTCGCCCGCAGTTGCGAGATCACTTCTTTCTGGGTTATCGGCCATTCGTTGGGTTCGTTGATATCAGTCGGACTCATCCGCAGCAGTTCCTCCCGCGTGTAGCCCAGCCGTTGGCAGGCTAAGTCGTTGACGTCGATGAAACGATTTGGCAGGAGGTCGGCCGAAAGCCCAAGGACAAACACTGCGTCGTTGATGCTGCCGAAGAGTAACCGATATCGCTCTTCGCTCCTGCGCAACAATCGCTCGGCCTCTCTGCGCTCGGTGATATCGCGTATGCACACGATGGAATGGTTTTCGCCACCCAGCTTATACGAGGAAACGCTAAACTCCGCGTCGAACTCTGTGCCGTCCGCCTTCCGGCAGCGCATTTCGTAGAACGTCGCTACGTCTTCTCCGGCGTAACGCCTCCTCAGATTTTCGATCATCTGTTGACGATGACATGGGGCAATGACGTCGATGACGAACGTGCCGACCAACTCTTCGCTGTTCTTGAAACCAAACAGTCGGACGTAAGCAGGGTTGACAAAAATGTGCACCCCTTTCTTTGCCATTCCGATGGCATCCATGGAGCCTTCGAATACCGCCCGAAGCTTTGCCTCGCTTCCCCGCAACTCCTCTTCCGCCTGCTTGCGGGCAGTGATGTTTTCAAAGACGGTGACAAAGAATCCCTTCCCTGGGCTGTAGACCGAGATCGAAAGCCATTGGTTCTGTGACTTGAAATCAAATTCGAAACTCTCCGGCTCGCCGCCGGCAGCGACCCGACCGTAGATCTCAAATAACTCCGGGCTCACGGCCTTTATCCCCGGAATGACTTCGGAGACTGGCCTTCCCACCACATCCTTTAGCCCCGTCAACTTTTCGAATGCACGGTTTACTTCGAGATAGACAAAGTCCGACGGGCAGCCCTGCTGGTCATAAATCATCTGACAATAGGCCACTCCCTCCAGCATGTTTTTAAACAACGACAGGAAGCGAAATTCACTGTCCCGCAATTTTGCGCCTGCCCGCTTGCGCTCCGTGACATCCTGGGTGGTGAGCTGAAAGAACTGATGTTCGCCGGATACAAAACTAATCAGGTGAATCTCGGCATCCCAGACCCCTCCGTCCGGGTACTGATTCCGCCACTCGAAAATGATGTCGCCATTCGTGCGCGCCTTTTGGTTGTAATAAAGTGCTTTCTCCAACGATGGAGTGCCGTCGTATTGCACGGCCGGGGAAACGTCCGCTGGGGTTGTGCCGAGCATCGCTTCGCGGGAGCGGAAATGGTAGATTTCGACCGCGGCTTTATTGCATTCGACGCACTGCAGAGTCTCGGCATCCAACACCACGATAGGAATCCGTGAACTTTCGAACACCCGCTTGCGGAACGCCTCGCTCTCTTTGAGAGCGTTCTCAACCCGTTTGCGTTCGGTGATATCCCGCTGCACACCCCAAACCCGGATCAGAAACCCGTTCTCAACGACGCCGATGAAGCTGTTGTCGAAATAGCGTACCTGTCCATGCCGGTCCAAGCCGAAGGACTCAGCATTCGAAAGCTGATACTTCGCGCGAATGAAAGCGCGCAAATGCTCAAGGTTATGCGGATCGGGGCCCGCAAGATCTGCGAGCCGTCGCCCCACCATTTCTTCGGCGTGCTCGAAGCCGTACATCCGAGCGGTGGCATCGTTGCATTCAGCCAAAACACCGAAACGGAACATCTGTTCGATCTGTTCATCAGCAGGCAACGATGTTGAAACCGGCTTCTCTCCCTCATAACGCCATATGCCCTCGCTAGTATTAGCGATAAAAGCGCGGTAGCGCGCCTCACTCTCCCGCAAGGCTGTTTCCACCAGCTTGCGCTCAGTGACGTCAATCAGGGCAGCGCGAATGCCCTCGATCTCCCCTGCCGCTTCGCGAACCGGGTTCTCATGCACTTCGATCCATAACTGAGCGCCATCGCGACGAACAAAAGGGCGCTGGAACGACCCCAGAGGTATCTGCCCGCTCAACTTTTTCCGGAGTTCATCAGCAGCCTCAGACTGCGCAGCCGGCAGGACAAACTCCCAAGCTGGCCGGCCCACGATTTCATCCGGTTGATATCCGAGCAAATCGCTCTCCGCGCGATTCACTCGGCGAATGATACCATCTTTATCGATCTCGTGATATGCTATTGGAGCCTCGTCAAACAACTCACGAAATCGCGCCTCGATCTGATCTGAGGTTCCAATCAAGGGATCCATGCTCGATTCATCATGGTTCATTGAATTCGGATTGAAAAGGAATAACGCTTTGCTTCCCGCCACCCGCCACCGCACGGCAGCCAGACAAAGGGAGGACGACGCAACGTTCTCTGGCCGACAGATTACAGCCGCTTCTTCCGGCCATTCATTCCACACGATCGCTTTGCACACCTGTGCGCTTTGGGACTCCTTCCTATCCTATGGACTTCTTCGGGACTCCACTTGATCTCCTTACGGGGATTCGAATCCCGTGGCACCGTTTTGCCGAAAGGGTGCTGAGTGCGGCACGTGCCCTCAGACACGAAAGCAGGGCACCGAGCGAAATCGAGGGGCTGGCGCTTGAAGGCACTGCAGGGAAATCTGAAACGCTGAAAGCTGAACAGCTGAAAACAGAAGATCATGTGGCTGCGGACCATACCGATCGTACGGATGGATGCCGTACGTTCGGCTATCTGCGAGATCCGCGAAATCCGCGGTAAATAGATCGCAGGGAATCGGCCGGTACAGCAGGCAGGGAAGCCTGCGCCACGTTCGGCAGGCCTGCACATTTTAAAATGCTGCCGGAATCACAGAGCGGCCCGGACGCCGGCTTTCGCCAAGGCTCCCGCTCGGCACTCAGTGCCCTGCCCTGCGCGAGCGCGGCACGCGCGGGCTCGCGGCGAGCCGGGGGGACCACGTCCAAACGCTACTCGATGCTCCCTCGCGCGGCAGGGGCCGGCCAATGATCTTGCCTAGCTTCCAGAACGAAGCGCCAGGGTTTCTTCGCCCAGACCGGTCCGGCGTAGTCGACACCGATGCGCGGGGTGGCCTTGATCGCGCCGCGCGGCAAGCGCACCCCGCGATCCTCGATCCACAAGCCACTCTCCGGAGCGCAAACCGCGCCGTTGAGCCGCCGGTCAATCCCGAGCGCCTTCGTCAGACGGCCAGGACCGGGGGCGCCTTCGATTCCGCGGATCAGCACTGCCGCCGGATAGTCCGGTGGTCCGGTCACGAGGTTGAGCATCTCATGCACGCCATAGCAGAGGTAGACGTACCAGACGCCGCCCGGCTCATACATGACTGCGTTGCGCGCGGTGCGTCCGCGCCGCGCATGGCACGCCCGGTCGCGTTCGCCGTCGTAGGCCTCCACCTCGGTGATCATCCACGCCTCCTCGCCTCCGGGCGCGTTCCGGATGAGAAACTTTCCGAGCAGGCTCCGCGCAACGGCAACCGTCTTTTTTGATTCGAACGCTTTCGTTTTCTTTTCTTTCGTGTGTTTTGAGTGTTTCGTGCTGGAAATCCGACTGAATTGGGCCCAGCCCAGTCCGCCTTTTGTCTACGAGATTACACCTTGAAGGCAACCACCACCCAACCGCACCGCTCCCTGCTCCGCCAGGCATTGACCCTGTGCATCATCGACGGCGTCGCCGCCTCGCCGCTTTGCTATCTGTGGCTGCCGGGGAATTTCATCATCGCAGCGCTGCTCACAGAGAATTTCCACCTGTCGGAGGCTTCCTACGGCCTTATCGTGTCGCTCCCTTTCCTGGCCAATTTCCTCCAGATTTTCCTCACGCCGCCCCTGGCGCACTTTTTCTCCGCGAAAAGCATCACGTTGGTGGCCGCATGGGGCAATGCTGCCGGCTGGCTGGCCATGGCCGTGGTCCTCTCCTTCCTACCCCGCGGCGATCCGGTGGCAAGCACGCCGGTTTTTTTCTGGTTCTTTTTTGGTTTCAGCCTGCTCGCCTCAATCAACGGCGTGACCTGGAATGCCTGGACCCAGGAATGGTCGCCGGAACGGCTGCGTGGGAATTATTTCGGTTTTCGGAACGGGCTCATCCAGGCTGCAACGGTGCTTTTTCTCGTCGTCGTCTGGGGAACGCTCCGACTTTCCCAAGGCTCGCTGCTCGCAATGCAGGGCGTGATTGTGGTTTCCGTGGCGTTCCGGGTGGCGTCGATCATCGCCCAGCATCGGCTCGACGCGGCCGCCCCCGCCGCCGTCGCCGCCGCCCCGTTGTCCTGGCGGGAGCAGTTGCAGACCATCCGGCGTTCGAATTCGCTGCTCATGTTCATCGCCTTTGGCGCCATCTGGGGCTTTGCGTACAACAGCCTCGGGCCGTTCTACCCGGTCTTCATGTACAAGCAGCTGGGGCTGTCCCTCGACCACGTCTGCCTGTTCATCATCCTCAACACCGTGGGCGCGGCCGTGACGATGCCAACCTGGGGCCGGCTGCTCGGCCGCCTCGGCAACAAATCGGTCATGGCTGCGGCGATTCTCCTCTGGCAGGCGCAATTCCTGGTCTGGTTTTTTCTCGACCGCGACAACGCCTGGCTGCTCTACCCGCTCTGGATCTGGAACGGCTTCACCTGGGCCGGCTTCACGCTCGGACTCTTCAACATGCTGCTGAAACTGATCCCGCCCGAGGCCAAGACCATCGCCATCGGTATCAATACCGCGGTTACATCGATCGTCACGGCTGTCGCGCCGATCATCAGCGGCGCGGCCATCACCTATGCGCTGGATCACGGGTGGGACGCCATGCGCGTCTACCACTATGCGTTCGCGCTGCAGACGGCGCCGGCCTTCGTGTCCTGTCTGGTGCTGCTGCGCGTGCAGGAGCCGAAGGCCAGCCCGCTCTCGGCGGTGTTCGGCGCAATGCGCAACATCCGCACACTCGGCGCAATGCTGGGCCTGACTTTCATCGCGAATTATGTGTTCGTGAAGCCCACTCGTAGGCACGTGCGATGACCCCCTGATGAGCGCCCACATCTACACCCTGACCGGCAACCTCCTGTGGGAACAGACGCTCACGTTCCACGCGTGGGCCGCGGGACGCACCCAGCGGGCACAGTCGGCGGCATTCCAGGTCGGCGGCAAGGGCATCAATGTCGCGAAAATGCTCCGGCGGCTCGGCGCCCCCGCGACCGCCCTCTGCTTTCCCGGCGGGGCAACCGGCGCCGATTGCGAGACCTGGATGCGCGCCCAAGGGATCTCCTGCCAGGCCTTTCCCATCTCGCAAGCCACCCGTCTGGGACTGGTGGTACGGGTGCCGAACCAACCGGAAACAACGTTTTTCGGTCCTGACGTGCCGATTGAAGGAGCCGCAGCGCAGGCCTGCGCCGACTATCTGGATCAGTGCGCGGATGGAGACGTTCTGGCAATCTGCGGCAGCGTGCCCGGGTGGAGCTCCGACGATTGCAAACCGCTCCGTTCGGCTGTTGACCGGTGGCTCGCCCGGGGCCCGGTTGTGGCTGACACCTACGGGCCGCCGCTGCAATGGCTAATCCAGCGGCCGGTGGCCTGGGTGAAAGTCAACCGGACCGAATTCGACGCATTGTTCGCCGAGACAGAGCGGGAGGATCCGTTGATCAATCGCCTGCGTCAGACCGCCGGGCGGTGGGGGGCCCGCGCATGGATCGTGACCGACGGGCCGGAGCCCGTTTGGTTTGTCGAACGCGACGGAGCACCGGCCAGCCTGACGCCGCCACCGATTGCAGAGGTTTCAGGCACTGGATCGGGCGATGTGCTGCATGCCTGCCTGTTGCACGCCATCTTCCATCACCAGACCGCGTTGGAGGATGGGATCCACCAAGCGCTGCCCTATGCGGCGGCCAACGCCGCCCATGGAACCGTGGCCGATTTCCCGTTGGACAACCTGCCGGGATTCGGACCGAGGGCGGAACCCAATGAGGGAATTCCATCTTAAGCCGCATCTTTTGGCAGGCAAACGGTCAACTTAAGCCTTGCTTTGCCCACCGCGAGACCTCTTATTTCGCGGCTTCCATTTATGAAAGCCACCATCAAGACCCAGGGCCAGCAGTTCTCCGTGTCCGAGGGCGACGTCCTGATCGTTAATCGCTATCCCAAGACCGAGGCGGGCGCAACGATCGAGATCAAAGATGTCCTCACCGCGGGTGAAGGCGAGTCGTTCAAGGTCGGCGCACCCTTTCTTTCCGATGCCAGCGTGACCGCCAAGATCCTCGAGAACAAGCGAGGCAAGAAGATCATCATCTTCAAGAAGAAAAAGCGCAAAGGTTACGAAAAGAAACAAGGCCACCGCCAGGAGTTGTCGGTGATCAAGATCGAGTCCATCAGGGCTTAAGGAGAATTTCGCCATGGCACATAAGAAGGGTCAATCCACCTCCGTCAACGGACGTAACAGCCATTCAAAACGGCTCGGCATCAAGAAATTCGGCGACCAATCAGTGATTGCCGGCAACATCATCATCCGTCAACGCGGCACCAAGACGCATCCGGGGAAAAACGTCGGCATGGGACGTGATTTTACCTTGTTCGCGCTCAAGGCGGGCGTGGTGAAGTATGACAAAGCCCACCGCGAAGTCAGGGTGGATGCCCTCGGCGTCTAGGCTGTCGCCCATCCACGATCATTTACACGCGCAGCCACCCGGTTGCGCGTTTTTTTGTTTTTTCTTTTTGTAGGAGCCTGCTTGCAGGCGACTCCGTTCCTGTTTGTCCAAATCGCCTGCAAGCAGGCTCCTACAATTCAACCACGCATCCGCGCGACGGGGACGTGGCCCCGATCACGACCTTACGAATTCGTCGGCCTGGCCCATAGCCTGGCGCAATGTTGCCACCGCCACATTGTAGCCGTAACCCGCCTGGAGTTCGTTCAGGCGCGCCTCTGTCAGCGCGACCTGACTGGTGAGAACATCCAGCTGGGTCGCCGTGCCCACGCTATAGCGGACGTTGGCGAGGCGAAGCGCCTCCTGTGCCTCGTCAATCGTCTTGGCCGAGGCCTGAACCAGCTCCCATGCCTCGATCAGAGATGAATAGGCCTGGCGCACCTGCACGTCGACCGCGAGCGTGGTCTGGGCCAGCGAAAGCTTCGCCTGCTCCAGTTGCGAACGGGCCTGCACCACCCGGCCTGCCGTGGCACGACCATCAAAGATGTTCCACTGCGCCTGGACGCCCGCGGTCCACCCGTGCAGGTTGTCATTAAACGTTCCGGAAAACGGATTGCGGGTCCATAGATAGCCACCCACGAGGTCAAACTCAGGCAGGGAACCGGCGCGAACGGCCTTGATGTTCTGCTCGCCGGCCTCCTCGACCCGCGCGAGTTGCAGCAACTCGGGGCGCTTGGCATGGGCCGCCACCAGTGCATCCGACAAATCAATCTTGACCTGCTCGCCGACCGCAAGGCTACCGGAGATTTCAGGGACTCGGGCGACATCCGCTCCAACCGTGAGAGAGACGAAACCAAGCACCTGGCGCAGTTGTTCGATGGCGATACGATAGTCATTGCGCGCCTGAATCAGCGGTGGCTGTCCATTGGCCAGCGCCACCTGCGCGCGCAGAACATCAAAATTGGAGGTGCTCCCGGCGTTGAACCGGCTTTGCGCATCCTGCAACTGCTTTTCGAGCAGGCGCACATTCTCCTCCTGCACCGTGATCTTCTCCTTCCCCAGCAATACGGTAAAAAACTGCGTCCGCACCGCCAGCAACTGCTGGTTGATGACCCCCTCCATTTCGAGCTCCGCCGCCTCCCTGGTCAGCCTCGCGCCCTTGATGGAGGCCGTCACCCCGCCGCCGGCAAACAGCAGCTGGCGCGCTTGCAATGAGATGTTCCAGGAATCCGAGGTCTGGGGTGTATACTGGGAGATTTCCTTGGCATTGCCCGTGTAACTCCCGCTCGCGCTGACGTTGGGGATTTCTCTCGCCCGCACCTGGATTTCCACACCCGATTGCTGACGGATGCGCTCGCGCGCCTCCCGGATGGCGAAATTGTTTTCCAACGCGAAATCAATCGCGGTCTTAAGATCGAGGGTCGCAGGCATCGCCTGCTCGGGATTTGGAGCAGCCTGGAGGCTGCCCGCCGAGAGGGCCATGCCCGCAACAAGGGCAAAACGCGCAACAAGAGGTTTCATGGGCATACGGGAAATCATGGACATGAATCAGACGGCCGCGCGCGGATGGGATTTCGGGTCCGTTTTGACGGCGCCCACGCCGGGTTTCGGCTGTTCGACATGGTGATCGCGCGCAAGCATGGTGTAGGCGGTGGGTACAACAAACAAGGTGAAAAGGGTGCCGACGCTCATTCCCGTAGCAATGATGAGCCCGATGTGCTGGCGGCTGACCGCGCCCGCCCCGGAAGCGAAGACCAGCGGCATGACACCGAGCACCATGGCCGCCGTGGTCATGAGAATCGGACGGAGGCGCACACCGGCGGCCTCCTCCACGGCGACGCGTCTCGTCCTGCCCTCGCGCTGCAGTTGGTTGGCAAACTGCGTGATGAGGATGCCATGCTTGGTGACCAGACCGACCAGGGTAATAAGACCCACTTTGGTGTAGATGTTCAGCGAAAGCCCGTGGAAACCGATGCAGACAAAAGCAAGAGCGCCCGAGACGGCCAACGGCACGCTGAGCATGATGATGAGCGGATCGCGGAAGCTCTCAAACTGCGCCGCCAACACCAGGAAAATGGCGATGACGGCAAACATCATGGTGGCGAGGAAAGCGCCGCTCTCCTGCACAAACTGCCGCGACTGCCCGCCGTAGTCCACCGTATAGCCTGAGGGGAAGATCTCGCGGGCCTTGGCGTTCAGGAAGTCGAGCGCCTGCCCCTGCGTGACGCCCGGCTTGGGCACCAGGGTGAGGGTGGCGGCATTCAGCTGCTGGAAGCGATTCAGCGACTGCGGTTGCGCCTGGTAGCGCACCGAGGCCACGGTCGAAAGCGACACAAGTCCGCCCTTGCCGGTCCTGATGTAGTAGCTGCCAAGCTGCTCGGGATTGAGGCGGAAGACGCGTTCAACCTGCGGGATGACTTTGTAGCTGCGGCCCTGGATGTTGAAAAAATTGACGTAATTGCCACCGAGCATGGAGCCGAGGTCGCCGCCAATTTGCGCCATGCTCACACCGAGCGTGGCGGCCTTGTCGCGGTCGACGTCAATATAGGCCTGAGCTTGGTCGAACTTCAGGTTGCTGTCTGCATAGAAGAACAGGCCGCTCTTGACGGCCTCCTGAACGAGGGAGTCTGCCACCTGGGCCATACGGGCCGGATCGTCGGTGGAAACCACGACAAACTGCACGTTGGCACCGCCGGCTCCCGGGAGCGGCGGCCGCAGGAAGGCCAGCATGCGCATGCCGGCCACGCTGCCCAGTTTCTGGGTGACTTCCGGCAGCAGCTGCATCGTCGTGCGTTTGCGTTGGTCCCATGGCGCCAGCGACATGAGCGTGATGCTGTTGTTGCTGGCGGGATAACCGTTGATCTGGATCGTTCGCGCCGTCTCCGGAAAGCTCCCGACAATCCCGTTGATCTCGTCCGAATAGTCCGCCAGCTGGTCAATGTTCGCATTGGCCGAGGCCGTGCCGATGGCGATGATCATGCCCTGGTCCTCGTCCGGGGCAAGGTCGGTCTTCGACAGTTGATAAAAAGGCAGCAGGCTCGCGAAGACAATCAGCGCAAAAACCGCCACAACGGGGCGGTAGTCAAGCGTGGCATGCAGCAGGCGTTCATAAGCGGCGCAGATCTTCTCGAACTGCCGGTCGAGAAAATGAGCAAAGCTTTTCCGGCTGCCTTCATCGTGCCTGAGCAGCTTCGAGCACATCATCGGCGACAAGGTGAGCGCCACCACGCCCGACACGATGACCGAGCCGGCCAGCGTAAACGCGAATTCGCGAAATAGCGCGCCGGTGAGCCCGCCCTGGAAACCGATGGGGGCATAAACGGCGGCCAGCGTGATGGTCATGGCGATGACCGGACTGCCCAGCTCGCGCGCCCCCTTGATGCTGGCCTCAAACGGCGACAGCCCCTCCTCGATGTGCCGGTGGATGTTCTCGACCACGACGATGGCGTCGTCCACCACCAGGCCGATTGCGAGCACCATTGCCAGCAGGGTCAGCAGGTTGATGGTAAAGCCCATAGCCAGCATGATAAAACACGCGCCCACCAAGGAAAGCGGCATGGCCACGATCGGAATGATCACCGAGCGGACCGTGCCCAGGAAGAGATAGATGATGACGATGACGATCAGCAGAGCCTCGATCAGCGTGCTGACGACTTCGTCGATTGCGCTTCTTATGTAGTCCGTGGCGTCGTAGGGAATCGCGGCGGACATGCCGCGCGGGAGCTCTGCGACAATCTGGGGGAAGACCTTCCGGACATCGTTGATCACCGTGAGCGCATTGGCGGTAGGCAGGACGTTGATGGCGATGGCCGTGGTCGGCTTGCCACCAATCTTGACCGTCGATTCATAGTCCTCGGCGCCGAGCACCACGTTGGCCACGTCGCCAAGGTGAATGATTGCGTTGTCCTGCTCCCGGATCACCAGCTGACGGAATTCGTCCACGGTATGCAGGTCGGTCGACACGTTGAGGTTCACCGAAATCATGGACCCCTTGGTGGAACCGACGGCGGAAAGGAAGTTGTTGGTCGCGAGCGCCTGCCACACCTGGGAGGAACTGAGGCCGTAGGCGACGAGCTTGTCGGGCTTCAACCAGACGCGCATGGCAAAGATGCGGCCGCCGATGATCTGGGCGCTCTGCACGCCAGACACGGCGTTGAACTTGGGCTGCACGACGCGATAGAGGTAGTCGGTGATCTGGTTGGAATCGAGCTCACTGCTCGAGAACATGATGTACATCGACGCCGTCGACTCGGCCATCTGGACGTTGATGACCGGATCCTGCGCGTCGGCGGGCAGTTGGTTGCGCACCTTGTTCACCTTCGAGGTGATCTGCGTGAGCGCGGCGTTCGGATCGTAATTGAGCTGCAGGTGGACGGTGATCGTGCTCACGCTGGGCCCGCTGCTCGATTCCATGTAATCAATGCCGTCCGCGCTCGCGATCTCGCGCTCGAGCGGCGTCGTGATGAAGCCGCGAATGAGGTCGGCGCTGGCACCGACGTACACGGTGGACACGGTCACGACCGCAATGTCGCTGCGTGGATACTGCCGGATGTTGAGCGATTCGATGGAGCGGAATCCAACGAGCAGGATCAGCAGGCTGATGACCGTCGCAAGGACCGGCCGTTTGATGAAGATGTCCGTGAAGTTCATCGCGGCTCAAGGATGATCGGGCGTGGGTGCCGCGGAATTGCTCGGCGTGACCTTGTTGTTGATGACGATGCTGGCGCCGTTGCGCAGCTTGAGCTGGCCGGCGGTGACCACGACATCCCCTGGCTTCACTCCCTTGGTGACGGCCACCTGATCGCCGCGGGTGGCGCCGGTCTGCACGAACTGTTGGCGCACGATCAGATCGCCGCCTTCCTTGCCCTGGCGCTCCACTACGTAAATGGCGTTGCCATAGGGATTGTAGACGATGGCAGAGAGTGGCACGGTGAGGACCTTCTCGGCGGCGGGCAATTGAACTTCCGCAGCGCCAAACATTCCGGGGCGCAGCCTGCCGTCCGTGTTTTTCAACGTGGCCTGGATCTGGAAATTGCGCGTGGCGTCATCCACGTTGGGGTTCAGTGCGTTCACCGTGCCCGCAAAAATCTCACCAGGATAGGCGTCCACGGTGACCCGCACCGACTGTTCCACGGACACTTGCGCCACATTCTGCTGCGGCAGCGCAAAGTTGATGTAAATGGGGTCGAGCATTTGCAGCGCCACGATGGCGGCTCCGCTGCGGAGGAACTCGCCAAGACTGATCTGCCTGATGCCCAGCCGTCCGGCAAACGGCGCGCGTAAGGTCTTCTTGTCGATGGCAGACTTGGTCGCCAACACGTTGGCCTGCGTCTGTTGGAACGCGGCAGTAGCGGCATCAAGATCGGCCTGGGCGTTGCTGCTCTGGACGCGCAGTTCCTTGGCGCGGTCGAGACTGAGGCGGGCCAGCACTGCGGCCGCCTCGGCGCTGGCGAGTTGCGCCTGCTCCGCCGAAATGTCCTGCTGCACCAGCAGGTCGCCCTCCTTGACCATCGCGCCCGATTCAAACGCGATGCGTGTGACCGCGCCGTCGAGCTGGGCGCTGACGACAATGCCTTGAACCGCGGCGAAGCTGCCGACTGCGTGCAACGTCGGTTCCCAGGTCAGTTCGCTGACTCCGGTCACAGAGACCGCGGCCGGCGGCAGTTTCTGCGCCGCCATGATCTTGTTCATCATGTAGCGTCCAAAAAGTTTGTAGCCCAGGACGCCTCCGACGAGGAGGCCCATCGCGAGCAACATCAGAATCATTCTCTTGGCCATAAGTGCAGCGGGTTGAGGATCGGTTTGTGAAGAAACTGGAGAGGTAAGGACGCAGCCTGTATTCAGGAGACCGAGCCCTTCGGTGGCGGACATGGGGAGATTTCAGGCACGGCCATCGCGATCTTGCCCATCAAACTGACGAGGGTTTTGCGATCCGTCTGGGTCAACCGGCCCATCACCGTGGAAATGCGGCGGAAGTAGTCGGGCAGGATCTTGTCGAGAAAAGTTCTTCCCGCGTCTGTCAGCCGGACCAGCAACATGCGCCGGTCGCCCGCGGAGTGTTCACGTTTCACCAAGCCGTCGCGCTCCAAGGTGTCGATGAGCCCCGTCATTGTGGCCCGGGTGACGCGGGAGCGTTCCGCCAGGTCCGCGAGATTGACCGGTCTTTCTGCATCGCGATTGAGCAGGATCAACACGGTGAAGCGCCCTTGGGAGATTTTGTGCCTGCCCAGCAGGGCACGGAAGGCCTCAAAAACTTCCGTGCTTGTCCGCAACAGGTGCAAAAACGCTTCCATGGCCGACGGATCCAATTCGGGATAGCGCTTGGCCCGCTCCAACAGGCACTCGTACTGCGGCACTTCTTTGAGGAGAAGCATGAAGGAATAGATCGCTGTATGAAAAAGTAAGTTGGCAGATCGTAAGCCGCCTAACCACTTTGGCAAGTCCGGCCCGCGATCTTTCGGCTGCGAGGGCGTCCCCTCCCGATTGACGACGGTTCTCTGCCGGCCAGCAGAGTGGCATAGGCATCTTGCCCATGCTTGAAGGTATTCCCGATCCACGGGCAGGATGCCCGTGCCACTTAAACCAGCGGCCCAATCTCCCGACAATCCGGAGATGCGCCCCGATGGCCAGGGCGCAGGTCCGCCTACAGCGAATTGGCGGCGGCGACCACGGCCTCCACAGTAAGCCCGAGTTCTTTCATCGCCAGCGGAGCCGGTGCGCTGATGCCGAACCTGTCGATGCCCACCACCTTGCCGTCGAGACCGACATATTCGCGCCAGAGGGCCGTCACCCCCGCTTCCACGGCAACTCGTTTACGGCACGAAGGCGGCAGGATCGAGTCGCGATACTCGGCGGGTTCGCGGTTGAAACGCTCAAAGGAAGGCATCGAGACCACGCGCACTCCGGCCCCGAGCACTTTGGCTGCCGCAATCGCCAGTTGTAGCTCGCTGCCCGAAGCCAGCAAAATGTGAGTCAGCGGTGCAGTTTCCTGGATCGCGACATAGCCGCCCTTGAGCACGCCCGCGCGGCGGATGTGCGGCGGAATGTCGTTGAGCATCGGCACCGCCTGCCTGGTCAATGCGAGCAGCGTCGGACCGTTGGTACGTTCCATCGCCGCCGCAAATGCGCCAGCTGTCTCCTCAGGATCGGCCGGCCGGATGACATCGAGCCCCGGTATCAACCGCAACGCCGAGATGGTTTCAACCGGTTGGTGGGTGGGCCCGTCCTCGCCCACCCCGATGGAATCGTGAGTGTAGATATACACCACCGGCAGATGCGAAAGCGCAGCCAGACGCATCGACGGCCGGCTGTAATCGGCAAAAACGAGGAACGTCGCGCAGCTGGTGCGGAAAAGCCCGTCGTAGGCGACACCGTTGTTGATCGCCGCCATCGCATGCTCGCGGATGCCATAACGCAGATTGCGGCCCGCCCGGTTGGTCCGGTCGAAATCCTTGTCCGATGCGATGTAGTTGAGCGTCGAACCGTAAAGGTCAGCAGCACCGGAAATGAGCAACGGCAACTCGGCAGCAATCGGCTGCAGGACATCTCGCCCGGCCGCACGCGTGGCGAGCTTGGCATCGGACGGGAACAATGGTATCTTTTCCAAAAGCGCGGTGGCACTCGGCGTCACAGCACGGCTGTCAACGAGCGCTGCATTCCCGGGATTCGCAATCCGCCAGGCTTCGTAGGTCTTCGCCCAGCGCTTATAGCCCCGGACCAGGCGTTTTTTGTGCTCCGAGAAATAGGCCTTCACCGGCTCGCTCACGAAGAAATGCTGGTCCGCAGGCAGGCCGAGCCCCGCGCGCGCGGCGTCGGCGAATTTCGCCCCGCCCTCGCCATGACCCTTCGACGTGCCCTGCACTTCCGGAATTCCTTTTCCGATGATCGTCTTGGCAATGATAAGCTGCGGACGGCCCGATTTCGTTTTCTTGGCACGGTTAATCGCCTTGGAAATGGCCGCAAGATCGTGCCCATCCGTCAGCGTCTGCACATCCCAACCGATCGCCTTGAAGCGCGCGGCAGTGTTCTCGCTCTGCGTCTTCGCCGCCATTGCGTCCAGGGTGACGTCGTTCGAGTCGTAGATGAGGATAAGGTTGTCCAATCCTTGGTGACCGGCGAACTCGACCGCCTCCATGCCTACGCCTTCCTGCATGCAACCGTCGCCCGCAAGGCAGATGATGTGATAATCGAAAATCGGGTGTTCTGGCGTGTTGAAACGTGCAGCCGCCATCTGCCCGGCCATCGCCATGCCGACGGCATTGCCGATCCCCTGACCCAACGGACCCGTGGTGCATTCGACGCCAGGAGTGGCGCGAAACTCAGGATGACCCGGGGTTTTGCTGCCGAGCTGCCGAAAGTTCTTAAGCTCCTCGATCGCCAGATCGTACCCGCTGAGATGCAGCCACGTATAGAGGAACATGCTTCCGTGGCCGGCCGAGAGTACGAACCGATCGCGGTTGAGCCAGCGCGGCTCATCCGGATTGTGCGCCAGCGCGTGACCGAAAAGCACGGCCCCTATCTCGGTTGCTCCGAGGGGCAGGCCCAGATGGCCTGAGGCGGCCTGATGGACGGCGTCGATGGCCAGACCCCGCGCCTCGGCGCAGGCCTTGGTAAGAATCTCGGTGTTGAGCTTCATGGGAAAGTGATGACAGGCATGGAATCCGCCGTCTGCAGGATACAGACGTACAAGCGTGCTGGTTTAACGGTTTCGCCCGCGCAGTGAAAAGCCCA
>Ga0182027_10007940_pt1 | contig 15550 bp, 10 predicted proteins | sample 712E1DmetaG_FD_121300 | JGI IMG/M metagenome (GOLD analysis project Ga0182027, IMG submission 121300) | Permafrost microbial communities from Stordalen Mire, Sweden - 712E1D metaG (Illumina Assembly) | ecosystem: Environmental > Terrestrial > Soil > Wetlands > Permafrost | place: Sweden...
AACCGTAAAAAGTGATAATTGTTGTTTTACCTGCTCGAGTGTCTTTTCCCCGACTGCCTTGTTTGCATTTTCAAGTTCAATATTCTGGCGCGTTCGGCCGAAATCATAAACCAGCTGCTCGTAATTTATGGATGCAGAATAATTGTTATTGGGATAAAGCTGGAAAGTCCCTAGCTCTGGAAAAGTAAATTTAATAACAGGTGCCAGGTTGGCAAAACTAGCAGTCAAATCAACTACCGGATTATAGTTGGTTTTCGCTAATCCGATTCTTGCATCTGCGTTATTTATTGTTTCTTTAGCAACCATTACTGACGGATATGAAGCAACAACGCGATCAATTACATTTTTCAATGTTAAGGAATCGGTGGATGCATTCACTTTAGTGTCAATATTAATCTGGCCAACAATAATGTTATTAAAAAATAATACCAGTATTAAGCAGGGAAGAATTGATTTTCTGATTATTTGGTTATTCATTTGCCGGAAGATTTTTAATTTTTAATTTTTTTGTATGCAGAAAAATTATCGGGATCCCTCCCATAAGAGTTATAATACCTGCCAGTAGGAAATCATCATCAATACCCTGGATATAAGCCTGTTTATTGAGATTTGAAAGAAGCAAAGCCTGGCTTTGCCTGTTGGCATCTGCAGGTGAACTTCCTGCTTCGTATTGAAGATAATATTTCATTTTGCTTACTGTCTGCTGATAAATCTCAGAGCTGGGTTTAATCGCCCCACCAAAAATCTGAGTATGATAGGTGACTCTTGATGATAACAAGGTGGCAAGCAATGCAACACCCAGACTTCCACCAAGTTGCCTGATAGAATTGGTTATTGCCGAGGCCTGTGCCATCTTTTCACGTGGAATTTCCAATAGTGATACTGTGGTCAGTGCAGTGAACATCAGTCCCATGGCAAATCCTCTGAGATATAACGAGAGCATAATGAATTTAAGCTCAGTAAGCCATGACAGATTTGAATTAAGGTAGAAACTAAAGGCAAACAGGATTACGCCTATAAAAAGGGGAAATTTTGGACTTATCTTGTCGGAAATCCTCCCGGAAATAGGAGCCATTATTCCTTGTATAATACCGACTGGAAGAAATACAGAACCCGCCTGCAGAGCAGTATAACCCATGGAATTCTGAAGATAAACAGGCAAAAGAAATGTGCTTCCGAACATCCCAAGACTGAAAATAACCAAAATAATATTTGCGATGCCAAAATTATGATTCATGAGGAGCCTCAGATCTAAAAGCGGTTCTTTTATTGTTAATTCTGCGGTAATAAAAACCGCCAGAGCAATAAAGGCAATTGCGCCACATACTAGTATATACGTGGCGTGCCACCCTGCCGAGTTTGTAGCTGCATTCCCCTGAGATAGTGCATATAATGTCAACGGAAGAAATATAGTCACTGAAATGAATCCGACTATATCGAACTTTCTTGCCTGCCTGTTTATATATTCGCTTTGTATAATAATAGTGAACAACATGGCTAATATTCCAATCGGTATATTTACATCAAAAATCAGGGGCCAGTTGAAACGGTCGATCAGAAAACCACCAATTAGCGGCCCGAATGAGACTGATGCTGCGGCTGCAATTCCCCAGAATCCGAGTGCAAGGCCTCTTTGGTGAGGTGGAAATTCCCGTGAAATAATTGCCATGCCAAGCGGCTGAATTGTCCCCGCACCTAATCCCTGAATAACTCTTGATGCTATCAGCATGTTTTCATCCGAAGATCTTCCACATAACATTGACCCTAATGTGAAAAGGAATAATCCGATGAAATACAACCTCTTATAACCAAATTTATCTGCAAGCCAGCCCGAAGTAGGAAGCGCAACAGCCATAGCCAGCATATATGCCGTTATAACCCATTCAATTTTATCAAGACCCACTCCAAATGATGCCATAATTTTCGGCAAGCCGACATTCACTATTGTAGCATCAAGAACCGCCATAAAGGTACCGAGCATGACATTGGCAAGCAAAAACCATTTGTACGACAGATGTTTAGGATGAAAAGCTGAATTGCTTCCCCTTACAAGCATCCGGATATGATGGGAAGGTGTTCTCCGTTTTTCCATTCTTAGTTTTTAATAATCTTTACAACAGCAGACATTCCGGATAAAATATTGAATGAGGATAATTCTTTACCATTTTCTGCCTTTTCAATTGAAATCCTGACTGGTATACGTTGAGTAACCTTGGTAAAATTACCTGAAGCATTATTTGCAGGGATCAATGAAAATACAGATGCAGTGTTGGAACCAACAAGGAATACTTTACCACTGAATCTTACTCTCGGAAAAGCATCTATACTAAATCTTACGCTTTGACCTATGCGAATGCTTGAAATTTTTGTCTCCTCAAGAAATGCCACTACCCATAGATTCTTACTTATGGTCATTGTGAAAACTGACTGACTTGGCTGAACGACATCCCCTGGAAGAAGCCATCTTTTAGCAATGATCCCATCAGCAGGAGCATAAAGCCTGGTATTTTTAAGCTGGGTATCAAGAACTTTAATTTGTGCTATAGTTGTTTCGACTGCAGCCGATGCACTGCTTATCATCGATTTTGAAACCATTAACTGTGCCTTGGCTGCCTCAAGCTGAGCTAGTGAAGTTTCATAAGCTTTATTAATATGGTCGAATTGTTCTTTAGTTATAACTCCTCCTTCTGACTGGCTTTTGGCCCTTGTCAAATCTTCTGTAGCCCGTTCAAGATTTATCTCAAGAACCTTAAGGCTCACTTGATCAGAGTTATATTTAACCTCTGCCTGTGTGTAATTAGCCGATGCCTGAGCTCTCAACGCAACAGTCTGATTTCTCTGTGCAAGCAAATCGAAACTGTCCAGGACTGCCAGAAGGCTGCCTTGTTTTACCAAATTTCCTTCATCGGCATAAATAGCAGAAATTCTGCCGATTATCTTCGCACTGACACTTACATTGTCAGCATCAACATGAGCATCATCGGTAGTGACATAATGGGAATAATCCCTGTACCAGTACCATGCACCTCCAAGGACTATTAGAATAACTAACGAAAGTGGAATATAAACTCTGAGCCGGTTGTTTTTTGATTCTGGTTTCATAAAATCTTTCTAAATTTATTTTAATTGTTAACTGTCTTTTTTCTATTGTTTGAATTTCAATCCATTTATAAATATTTCTGTAAAAGTATTTGTGTTTTCTAGAAGCTGGGCAAATTCTTCCTGTTCAATGATCAAGGTTTTGTTATCATTTACTACTGAAATTCTGAGTCCTTTAAGCAAGTCAAGAAAAAGCGAAGCAGTTGCATCGGGATTTTTAATAAAGAATATTCCCTTACTCTTTCCTTTCTCAAAAATCTTCATAATAATTTCTTTTTCCTTTTCTTTAAAAAGCATTATTGTCTCCCTGAAAACAGGTTTAAGATTGGAATAATCTTCGAGTCTTAATCTGCTCAGGTTCAGCAACGTTCTGAAGTATGACAGGCGAGCATTTGCGTATTCAAGAAGCAATTGTTCAGGCTCGTGAAAACTCAAAATTCTCTTTGAAATCTTATCAAGGAACTCATCCTGCTCTTTTTTGACTACGGCAAAGTACAGACTCTCTTTATCAGGGAAATAGTAGTACAATGATGCCTTGGATAATTTAAGATCATCGGCTATTTCACGCATTGAGGTCTTCTCTATCCCATATAATCCGAAGCGCTTTTGTGAAGCTTCGATTATCATCTGTACCTTGTTGCTTTTCTCAGAAACGGATTTATCAGTATTCATTTATTCAAAAAGTTGCAAATATAACAATCTCTCTGACTAATTTGTTCAAATGGTCAGATTAAGATTAATTTATTTTTCAACAATAGTAATTTGTGTATTTTAAGATCAGGATATTAATTGGTAAAGAAAACCAACATGGCTACTGCCACTCCTGTGATAAACAGACTTATGGGCAAACTAATATTTAAAATCTGTTTCGGATTCAATTCATAAAACATCCTTGACTTTCTTATATTTCTTAAGCTCAAATATAGCCCGCTCAATACAGCTACTGCCTGAAACCATGGAATAAACTGTGGTAAAAACTGGTGCCATGGAGTATTTGCCGTGCCAAAGAAATCCCATCCCCAGCCAAAAGGATCTGATAACGATTGCTTTATAAAAGTGACATTTACAAATAACATTGGTATTACAAATGCTATCCAGTTCATAAGCGCAAAAGGTAGAAGAGATCCGGCAAATTCAAGAAATACTTCCATTGGAGTGTCTTTAATTTTTGAAAGTTTGAGGCCAAGGAGAGAAAGGAGATAAATAATTCCCGGAACTATTATCAGCACTAATGTCCACATTATCAGAGAATATATACCAAATAAACCCCAGTTATGCTTATCCAGTATATTTACATAATCACGAACAACAGGCCATGGTCCAAGATAAAGAATGCAATAAATTATAGCAATAGTAAAAGCAGCAATTGTCATCCACGCTTCACTCAGACTACGGGTTCCCCTTTCAGATGCAAGAGGTCGTGAATAGAGTGAAACATTATTATATGTGCAACTTCGCAGACATTCGAGACATAGCCCGCAATCAGAATTTTCCTTTATTTCGCCGACATTAAGGCCGTACGGGCATGCCCACCCACTGGTATTTCCATTCTCACAATAGCGGGGCTTGCATTGATCACAAATATCCTGAGATTTATTTCTGAGAGACAAAGTACTCATCCTTGAAAACGGTCCTACAAAAACACTCACCGGACATACATAACGACAAAATGCCCTCAGTTCCCAAATACCTGACATCAATGTTGGAACAAGCATCAGCATAAGTACCGTAATACCTGAAATAAAGGGTGTTGCGACAAGTGTAGTTGAAAATGTCGCAAGTAACAAGAAGACTATTAATCTTAACCAGTCATTTTTTAACCATTCAGGCCACTTCAGGAAAAGTCCTGAAAACTTGTTGTTTAAATTTTTGGTTTTGCCTATAAGCGGATTAAAAAATGATTTTCTCTGGATAAGATCTCCGAAAAAGGGCAAAGGACAGATCGTACACCAGAATCTTCCAAAAAATGGAGTAATTATTGCTACCAGTGCAAATAACCATACGGCCCACATTAAAAGGACTCCCAGGTTTCTACCAGATACTTTGGTGCCAAAAACAGAGGTCAGAATAACAATATAAATCATGACCATAGTAATAATGGTGAGAGCTGCCTGAGTATACCTTGATACTACAATCCCCCTTAAAAAACCTGATTCTTTAAGTAAATCTTTATAACCGGCTTTTTCGCTGTCGCTTCTTATCTCAGGTTTGACATTTTTGAAAATTGCAACTAACCAGATTAATAATATCCCAAGAAGGCTACCCAGGCTGAAGACCAGCAGTGTATTCGGCAATATTATAAGTTTACCCTGCTCAAAAGCATGCATCGGCCCGCACCAGACATGACAACGATAGTTACTCTTTGAAACTATGTAATTATAAATCCCCGGATGCTTTGCAATCAGAGTTACTTCCTTTTTAATAACAGGTTTACTGGTTGGATCACTTGTTTTAAAAACATTAACCTCATCACTTGACGGAGTAATTTTGACATCAATATCAAACTCCTGAAGAAAAAATGAATGTCCGGTATCGTCAGTCGAAAAAGTTAAATGAAGCGTGTCACCTCTGTTACATCTGATTACATACGGATCTTTCCCATACCGGAAACTCCTGATATGAATATGCCGACTGGTTGGCTTTTCTGTAAAAAACTGACTTAAGATAGCTGGTAGCAATCCAAAACCAAAGATTATCAAGAGATTAAGAAAATGTCTGCCACTAACTTTCATCTAAAGAAATATCATTAAATACTCTGAATTTCACAACTTCTAAAATTAGGATCCTATAATTTTCAATGATAATTAATTTATTTCAATGCAGTGCTGTCATAAAGCACATTTAGATTATTTTTGCGGTTAATATTTTATTTCCTGCAATTAATAAATTACATCTTATGCCAAAAGATAATCGTCCACATGTAAATCATAAAAAAGGTCTTAAAACCCTGATACTATTAGTTATTGTTTTAATCCTGATTGTTGGTATCCCTTTTCTGTTAGTTAGTTACCAGGCTAAACAAAAAGGAATGAGCAGAAACGAGGTTATCAAACGGATCGTTAATAGAACGGGTTCAAAAGATAATGTATCGGGAAAATCAGATAATACTCCTGTTGGTGCTAAAATAGATTTCCTAAATCCTATTCCGGTTGGACAAACGTTTGAAGAGCCCCCGCTTATTTCAAATGTTCAGGCCGCAGATCTTGATGGAGATGGATTAATGGATATCATTGTTTGTGATTGTAAGAGCAACTCTGTTAACTGGATCCGGCAGTTTCCTGCCGGTGTTTATACAGAAACAGTTATTGCTGATGGTCTGAATGCACCGGCCCACGTTCAGGTCATTGATTTTGACAAAGACGGAGATAATGATATTCTGGTCGCTGTCCTTGGCTTAATTTTTCCCAGTAATGATAAAATCGGCTCAGTTGTCATACTCGAAAATGATGGTAAGAATCATTTCACAAAACATGTAGTTGTTGACAAGATAGCCCGTGTATCAGATGTCAGGGCAGGTGATTTGGATGGTGATGGTGATTTGGACCTTGCTGTTGCACAATTTGGATATGATGATGGAGAAACCCGATGGATTGAGAATCTTGGAAACTGGCAGTTTAAAAGCCATATACTGCAGAATCTCTCTGGTCCAATTAATGTTATAATAGATGATATTGATAAGGATGGAGATCTTGACATTATCTCACTTGTCAGCCAGGAATGGGAGGAAATCTACGGTTTCATCAATGATGGAAAAGGGAATTTCACTTCAAAGCTGATATATGGCTCAAATAATGAAGACTTTGGTTCAAGCGGGATTTACATTTGCGATCTGGACAAGGATGGTGACGATGACATCTTGTATACAAACGGCGACGCTTTTGATTACATACCTCCCCAGGGTCGGCCATGGCATGGAATTCAGTGGCTTGAAAACAAGGGGAACTTTAATTTTGAATTCCATAGGATTTGCACTTTCATCGGGGCATATAATGCGAGGCCCGTTGACATAGATAATGACGGAGATCTGGATATATTTTGCGTAAGTGCCTTTAATTTATGGGATAAACCTGAATCTCAGAGCTTTATATGGCTGGAGAATGTCGGTAACATGCAATTTGTACTTCATAACATAGCCAGTTCTCCGACCCACATTTTAACGCTGGAGTCAGCTGACTTCAATAACGACGGGTTAATGGATTTTGTAACAGGTGATATGCATGCTTATCCTCCATATGACAGGATGGGCAGAATCACTTTGTGGATGAATAACGGGAAACTGACTGGCAAGAAATAACCTGAAATCCCTATTAAATATATGAGATCCATTTTTCTGTCACTCGGAACATTTATTACTTTATTCACTCTTTCATTTAATCTTACCGGACAAATAGTACCGGAGCGTCAATGGCCGGGATTTCGCGGGTATATGGCATCAGGAGTTCTTGATAATGCAAACCTTCCCGAATCATTTGACTTTCAAAAAATGATAAATGTGAGATGGAAAACCGAGATACCCGGCCTCGGACTATCAAGTCCGGTTATTTGGGGCGATAAGTTATTTATCACCACTGCCGTAAGCAACTCTGATAAACAAGGGATCAAGACCGGTATTTATGGAGATGGCATGCCGGTAGCTGATAGCTCGGTACATGACTGGAAAGTTTTCTGCATTAACAAAAATTCGGGAAAAATAATCTGGGAAAAAACAGCATACAAGGGCATTCCCAAAATAAAGCGGCATCCTAAATCGACGCATGCCAATCCTTCAGTAGCGACTGATGGAAAATATGCTGTGGCGTTTTTCGGATCTGAAGGCTTGTATTGTTATGATTATAATGGGAATCTTGTTTGGAAAAAGAATTTTGGCGTGCTAAAATCCGTTGCATACGATTATGTTGCTGCCGAATGGGAGTTTGCCAGTTCACCTATAATATATAATGGTGTAGTGATAGTTCAATGTGACGTTCTTGAGAATTCATTTTTGGCTGCCTATGATCTGAAGACTGGAAAGGAATTATGGAATAAAAAAAGAGACGAATATCCCGGGTGGTGCACACCAAATATTTATAAAGACGGGGATAAAACGCGTATCGCTGTAAACGGGTACAAACATCGGGGAGGATATGATTTTGAAACAGGAAAAGAAATATGGCGGATGTCGGGTGGGGGCGATGTTCCGATTCCGACTCCCGTAATTGGCAAGGACCTGATATATTTCAATAGCGCACATGGGCCCAGTTCACCAATATATGCGATTAAATCTAATGCTTCCGGAGATATCACTCTTAAACCGACAGGAATTCTGAATGAATATGTGAAATGGAGTATTCCCCGGGGAGGTTCGTATATTCATACTTTGCTTCTTTACAGAGATCATCTGTATAATGTTAACTGGAATGGCACTGTTGTTTGCTATGATGCCGGCACAGGTAAAGAGTTATATCATGCAAAACTCGGTAATTCACAGAGTTTTATTGCTTCTCCTGTTGCTTCAGATGGAAAACTGTACATCGTTGACGAACAGGGAATTGTGTATATCATTGAGGATGGCATTTCATTTAAACAACTCGCCGAAATACCTATGAATGATATATGTTTAACTGCTCCTGCCATTACTGATGGTATGATATTCTTCAGAACTCAGAAATACCTTGTGGCAGTTGGGAAAAAATAATCTTTTTCTATTCATTTTTCAGACTGGCAATTAGTGAATCCTTTGTCACTGATCTCACAGACAGAAACATGGCAAATAAACCTGTGATCACTATCGCCAGAATCATCAGGATTATAAACAACCATGGTATATCGGGGCTGTTTTTAATTGATGACGAAGTTGCAACAAGGGCAGAAACAATGCCTGCTGAAACTCCGGCAAAAAGAATTATCACTTGTTCTGAGAGAATCATTCTTCTGATCTTTTTTACATGAAAGCCTGTAGCAAGCAGAAGCGCAAATTCATTTTTTCGCTGGTTATAGTTCCGTAAAAGTACAAATCCAATTCCGGCAATACCAATTATCATTCCAAATGCTCCAAAAACTCCAAATACTGAGAGATATGTATTTGTAACTTTATAAAATGTTGCAAGGCGATCAGATGTTTTTTCAATATTTACACCATAATTTTCCAGCCTTTCGTTCAAAGTACTTTTATATAAATCAGTTAACGAACTCTTACCATCTACAAGCAATACCTGACTTCCGGAAACAGAAGGATAATACTTTGTGAAATTTTCCTTTCCAATGAGTACATTACCCTGAAAAACAGATGATTGTAATCCTGCAGCAATAATAATATTCAGAGGTCGTCCATTCTCAGCTCTCAGGACTAAAGTATCTCCCGGTTTTAGTTTCAGTCCCCAATCGAGAACAGTCTGATCAGCAATGCCATAAATTGTATTGTTTTCTGAAGGAAGATTCAGAAACTGCCATGGATTCTCAATGCTATTAGCTATGAGTACTTTTGAAAAAGCAAAAGACTTTTTCGCTATAAAATCGTCAGGATCAATTCCCAGAAGAGGAGGAGATGTAATATGGTTAAGATTCAGACAGCTGGCGTCATTGCCTGAATACCTTTTCATCTGGACAAAACTCATCTCCGAAAGCTGATCGTTGTCAAGTCCGGTTGTTTTCCTTCCGGATACTGTATTCAGATCTTCTTTTAAAGGGATAGTGTTTTCACACCATAGCAAATAACCGCCGGTACCACCTGAACGTTTAACCTGTTTTTCATTAAAAGTCATCCTGTTTGCACCGGTGATAAAGACAGTAAAAATTCCTGCAGCTATAAAAAGAATTGGTGTTACAGCATTAGACGGATTAAAAGAGTAATAGAGATGCGATAACTGTTTTCTATTTTTGATTCTTCCTGTATTATTAATAAATCTGCCTATATAATATTGCCTCCATAATAAGATCAATGTAAGCAAAAGCACAATACCTGAGGCAAACGAGAAAGTGAGTTGCTTGTCTCTGAATAATATAGAAAGTACAAATAATGAAATTGTTACAATAGCTGATGTAAGTAATAAAAACAGATTATTAAGGATTGAAGGAGTATTGTAAATCTCCTTTTCCCTCTTATTCAACCCATTCAGGAAACGTTTAACCTTAACCAGCATAAATATCATAATGGTCAGGAATGTCAATAGAAATCCTGAAATTATTGGCAAAAGATTAAAATACGCATCAAGTGTATCGGTCTGTACTGCACCATTCCAAACAGTATTCAAAGCCCTGGTTATAATAATATTAACCAGATAACCGGCAAATACTCCAATTGAGCATCCGGCAATACTTATCAATCCTGATTCGAGAAATAGTAGTTGTGCAATCCACCTGTTTTTAAATCCCAGGGCAAATAATGTTATTATATGCTTTCTTTTAGAATCAAAATATGAAGAGGCCGCGAACGATAACAAAACCAGTGTAGCCAGAATGAGGAAAAACCCCAGACTCAGGAACAAAGTACCGAAATCAACACTCTCATTTGCAGCTTTAAATGATTCATCCGACAGATCTTTTATACTGAACCCCATTTTTAGAGGATCAAGCGATCCTGCAAGTTTATCTTCTATCTCTTTTTCTGTTACACCTGCAGGATAACGGATAGCAGTCGCGGGGCCAAAATTATTTCCCCACAGCTCCTTACCCTTATCATAATTGATAAATGCCTTGGGTGTACCTCTGTATCTATTCCAGTAATCCTCATCTTTAGCGCGAATTTCATGCATTTTTATGGGAACACCGGCATCCCAGTCAGAGCATGATTCTTTTCCTGAGATTCCGGGAAAATCAGGCATAAGAAGAGAATCTGACCAGATACCCTTCATATCTACAATATGATTGACAATAAAACCGCTGCTTTTTTCAATAAGTTTATTTAGTGAATCAGGTGTATACCAATACATTTTAACAGTGTCCCCTTCCCGCACTAAAAGATCATTTGCCATCCATTTGTTTATTATCATTCCATTGCCGGCATCAATATCATGATATAATGAAGAAGGCAATGCTGAAACAAATGAGTAGGGAGTCGATTTGGTATCCGCCTCGAACCTGTTACCAAGGTACGTTATAACAGGATAAGAATTGGGCAACAAGTTGCCAATCTCTTTTAAAATTGATTCATCTATAAAAATCCTGTCAGAAATGAGTTCATATTCTCCTGTCTTCTTCACTGTTCTTAACCTCAGGCCAATATCGGAGGGTTTCAAATAATGCTTTAAGGCACCAGATATTTGTTTTAGGGAATTGATATTGTCTCTTTTAATAAGCAACCTGTTTAGTTTAAAATGGTTGCCTTGATCATCTTCTATATTTGACAGGTTCATGAAGATATTCATAGGTGTTATCTGACTGATTGACAAGGAGAAGTTTCCGGTTTTTGTTGGTTCAAGAATACTTCCTATTTTCATCACAATTGACTTTCCGGCACCTCCGCCAGGTGCAAATGGTGCATCTGAAGGTATGTCGCTTATGACCTTGAATCGTATTATCAGGTCGTCACCCGGTTTAATTCCAAGATAATCTGCAAGCCGTTTATTAACAGCAACTTCTCCTGGTTTGATAGCCATTGAATCATGTCCGTGAAAAATAAAAAAGTCTTTATTGACACCATAAATATGCGTATTGAACGCCCCTTTTTGCGAATTCAGACTCTGACAATAACCGTTCATTTCAAGTATCCCGGTGCATAATATACCGGAGCTGTCTTTCATTCTTTGAACAAGTTCAGAATCAAAGTATCTGATTCCTGAACTAATGAGAATGCCTGTATTTCCAAGGCGTTCTGAGGCTGATTTTTTTAGACTCTCCTTAACAGATCTCCCTGTCAGTAATGATCCGGTTATGACGGCGCACAGCAGAATGATTATAAGAACCTGGTACAGGACCGGCTTTTTATAGAATTTTATTGATTTGATTATTATCTGGAATGTGCCAGGCATTAGAAACAGTTATTTTCTTTTTAATTCAGACTATTAATTTGCCTTCCTCAAGCCGTAATATCTTTGACATCTTATTTGCAAGGTCAAACGAATGGGTTGCCAGAATGATTGTTATCCCAAATTCTCTGTTCATCTCAAGAAGAAGTTCACCCATATTTTCTGCATTTTTTGAATCAAGAGATCCGGTTGGTTCGTCTGCAAGAAGAATTGACGGGTTATTCGCCAGGGCTCTTACCAAAGCAGCCCGTTGAGCTTCTCCACAGGAGATTCGAAAAGGATACTTGTCTTTAAGATCAGAAATGCCGGCCTTTTCCATTAATCCTTTTAAATATTGCTGTTTAACAGAAAGTTCTTCCTGTGAATGTTTTGATGCAAGTAAAGGAAGCTGTATATTCTCTGAAACAGTAAGATACGGTAGCAGCAGATGCTCCTGGAATACAAAACCGATATTCAGGTTTCTGTAATCTGCAGACTCGTCCTCTGTAAAGTTTGCTATTGGAGCCCCTCTGAAAATAATCTCTCCCTTGTCAGGCTTATCTAACAGACCAATAATATTCATAAGTGTAGTCTTCCCTGAACCGGATGGTCCCATTATGGCAAGAGTCTCACCTTCATTCACTTCAAGGCATAGATTATCAAGGACCAAACCACGTTGAATGAATGACTTTGATATATTATTGATATTTAACATATTATAAGGTATTATAAACTTTAGATAAACCTTCGGACATTTTTTCAAGTGAAAGTTCAGTTAAGACCTTTTCTTTTCCCAGTTTCCCAAGGCGGGAGCGTAAGTCATTATCCTTTAATAATTTCAGAAGGTTCGCTGACAACTCCCCAACATTGTCAGGTGAATAAGTCATTCCTCCCATGGTTCTTTCAATGATTTCCGGAAATGCTCCGGTTGCAGGCTGAACTACTGGTACCCCGGCAGCATTGGCTTCAAGTATATATAATCCGTAACCATCATGTTTTCTGACAGGTACACTCATAACATCTATATTACTGAAAAACTCCTGTTTGCTGTTCCCATGAAATTCCGGATAAATTCTGACAAAGCTTTTCAGACCTGCAGCCTTTATTTTCCTGATCTGATCTGCTATAAAAGGCTTATCATCACCTGTATAACCGCCCGATATATGAAGAGTTAGTCCTGGCAGGTTGTTGCCTGATTTCAGTTCAATAAAAGCATCTACCAGCTTGTCGAATCCGTTTTGAGAATTTATCCGGCAGAAATATCCGATTGAAGGGTAGTTATCTCTTTTTTCAATTTTTAATAATTCAGCGGGATCAATTCCAAGAGGGATAACATAAAAATTGTCACCTGATATACCCGTTTTCGAAATGAACAACTCTTTATAGTAATTGCTGGGAGTTAAAAAGACATCAACATTGGATGCTTCTTTTGATATCAGTTTCCAGGCTCCTGACTGATAAGGCTCTGCCATCTCATCTATCCAGTCATCTTCATTCAGAAGAGAGCAAACAATCTTAACATCCAGTTTTTTCTTGATCTGACGGGCAAGTCCGATTATAAGAGCATTTGAAAGGTGAATAATATCTGGTTTCCCGTCTCTTGTCAGGTAATCCACCAGTCGTTGGAGCTCCTTTTCAGGAAAGGCATTTTCTCCCTTTATCATATTCAGCGTCATCTCTTCAAGTCCCACTGTTCTGGTTGTACCAGCCCTGCGAGCAGCCATCTTAAGCATCGGTGAAGAATCAAACAGCTTGTCCATGAATACAGGCATATTCCTGAGAAAAGGTACTTTCTCCCTCAGAAACATAGAAATTGCACCGAAGAAGACATTTTTGTCAAGACCGGTTTCAATATTTGTTCCATCGGGAGGAAGATATAACGGTATGGCTGAAGCCGTTATTCCAGGAACTTTACGCATAGCCCTGAGGTAAATCATATCCCGGTAACAATTGCCGCAATAAAATGAACCTCCTGAACCAGTTATCAGATAAACAATTTTCATAACATTACTTTTCACCGAATGAAAGTAACCTTCCATCTTCAGTCAGAATGAAAAACTTTCCTTTAATCACTGCCGGAGAGCTGCTCACAGGAGTTCCTGCATTGAAACTCCACAGTTTTTTCCCATCTGCCAATCCCAGAATATAAATATAACCATCCATACCTGTAAAGAGAACTTTTGTTGATGTTAAAACCGCAGAGCCGATTATTCTACCGTTCGTACGGTATTTCCATAACAGTTTTCCGTCGGAAGAGTTGTAACAATAAAGATATTTATCTTCACTTCCAATTACAACTGAATTATTTCTGATTGCAGGAATAGCCAATATTGCGCCCGATTCCTCACTTCCCGGAATCTTCCATACAATTTTCTTTGTGTTAATATTTACACAGTATTTTGTGCCATCGTAATCCCCGAAATATGCCATATCAAGCGTAAGGGCAGGAGAAGAAGCAATATAGACTCCGATATTAATAGTATCTTTTTGTTTTCCTGTCAGCGGATCCACAACCCTGATCATACCATCACATCCACCGAATACAATTTTACCGTTTAATATTGCAGGTGTCCCGTTGATATAATTTTCAGTCTCGATCTTCCACATAACTTTACCTGTTTCAGGATCAACACAGTGCAGGAAATAATCATAGCTTCCAGCAACGATTCCTGCTTTATTTCCGGCAACCCACACATTTGCTGAGCCTGCAATCTGGTTATCAGTGGTATACGACCATATAAATTTACCAGAAATCTTATCAACCGCTTTTAGAATGCCTTCGTTTGTCCCAAAAATGACTTTATTACCATACACCATAGGAGCGGCATCAATTGAACTTCCTGACTCATATTTCCACTTGATTTTACCATCGGTACTCACTGCAATCAGGGACCCTTTGTCATTACCAAAATAAACAGTTCCTTCACTTATAACCGGTGATGATTTTGTTGTTCCGCCTGTTTTTAGGCTCCATAATAGTTTGGGTGATACAGGTAGTTCAGTTTCAATTCTTCCGGCCAGGTCAGCTTTGCCTCTGAATAGCGGCCATTCTGTTTCATTAGTCTGACCGGAAACAGATATGAAGATGAACAAATACAGGATTCCTATATAAATGAATTTCATACAGAGATTTTTTATTCCATTTTTTCAAATTACCCCCTTTCTAGTTTCCCCCAAGGGGGAAATGTATTGATACGCCTTCCCCCGTGGGGGAAGGTTGGGAAGGGGGTCTTCATTTTTAAACAAATCAATGTTAACTAATTACTTAAACATACTTAATGCACCTGTCGGACATATTGCTATAACCTCTTTGGTTTTTGATTTCAGGATATTATTAAAATCCTCAGTAAGAGGTTCAGAGATAATGCTTACAAATCCTCTGTTAATAAAACAGAGAGAAGGTTCATCTTTTGAATCTTCACAAAGCCTTACGCAGAGTCCGCATTTAATACATTTTGCGTTCTCAAATATCAATCCGGTATTAATATTAATTTTCTTCTGTATCGGCGAGTTTACAAGCTTGCCTCTGG
>Ga0182027_10007941_pt1 | contig 15548 bp, 16 predicted proteins | sample 712E1DmetaG_FD_121300 | JGI IMG/M metagenome (GOLD analysis project Ga0182027, IMG submission 121300) | Permafrost microbial communities from Stordalen Mire, Sweden - 712E1D metaG (Illumina Assembly) | ecosystem: Environmental > Terrestrial > Soil > Wetlands > Permafrost | place: Sweden...
AAGGAGATTTCACGTGTTTGGTTTTCATACACGTGAATTATCCTGCGTTTGAAATGCATCTTAGACGTAAAAATGCCCCAATTCATGATCATTTATCAACAGAATTAATTTACCCGACCCCAATTTGTGACATCCTCCGGGTCGAGAGAGAACATAAAGTTTTCCAAACGAGTAACGGTATTCACTGAGCAAGGAATTGCCATGCTTTCCGGAGTCTTGCACAGTCCTAGAGCTGTTCAGGTCAACGTTGCCATTATGCGTGCCTTTGTCAAACTCCGTCATGCAGTTCTGGCCCATCAGAATATCGCTCGAAGGGTGGAACAATTGGAGGGCAAAGTCGATGTGCACGAGACGGACATCCGATTGCTGATACAAGACGTCAATAAAATGAAGAGACATTCAGGCCCAGACGGGCCCATTACGCCATCCGTTGTGTAAGACCTGTTGGAACTCCCGTTCGCGCGCGCTATCGGGGCCGTTTCTCATGGTCGAGGGGGCTGCGGCCACCCCCGAAGGGGGCTTGGCCGCGGTACTCGTTCCTCTAAAACAGGGAACGAGTGCATGTTCGAGCGGCTCAAGGCCCTTACTCCACGCATGGATTTATTTTGCTGAAGTGTGGAGCAGACCTAGGTTGGCTAGTCGGTAAACTAGAGCCTGTCCGCTTACATGATATCGTTCCCTTAACTCCCGTATTGCTTCATCATTTTCGGCGTCAATATCTTTATTCGACAGATCCTTTAGAAGGCACTCCGCTGGCATAAGCAATTCAGCTGCAAAAATGTTAGCTTCGATTTCTTCAGGGTTGAAAGCATTGTTTGACGTTTTGGAACGTAAATTTACTCGAAAATCGTGATCGACAATCACTCTTTCACCTGCGTGCAGTAAATAATGCCCGATTTCATGAGCTAAGGTAAATCGCTGACGATTTGGATGGTGCGAAGAGTTTATGCCAATGATTGTCTTTCCGTCAGTTCGCACAATACAACCAGACAGGTCATCTTTCCCCGCATACGGTTTCAGGCATACCAATAATCCCAATTCCTTGGCTATTTCTTCCAAGGGAATAGGCGGCTTCTTAACATTAAATCGCTGCAAAAGAATTCGCGCCTGGTCCTTAGCGAACTTTTTTCGAATTGGCAATGTTCTGACCTCCCCTTACAATCTTATCAACCCAGTCTCGATGCTCTCGTCTTGTCACAACCCTATCCACCGCTACGTTTATATTTACATTCATGTCAGGAACAAGCTCCTGAAGCGTGACCTTCAGGGCACTAGCTATCTGAAGCAGCGTATGAACCAAGATCTTCTGGCGACCCTTTTCGATGTTCGAGATTGAGGCCCTCGTCAGGAGGACTTCCCGCGCCAGCGTAGCCTGAGACATTTTTAGCGCGGAGCGTTTGCTGCAGATTCTTGCCCCGATTTGGCGGTAGATGGCTTTTGAGTGATCCATTCATATCTTCATACCAAACTGCCTTTCCGCCCGTCAATGATGTATTGTATCACAATACATATAAAAAACAAGGCCATTCTCACTTGACAAGCTAGGGAACCGCTTTAGTACCATTTTCCCGAGGGTGAGAGCCCTCGTGAGGGTCAAACCCTCATATTGAATAAAGTCGAGGTACGTTGAGATGTATAGGACAACAGGTAGCACCCGCAGCGGTGGCGCGTTTACGGACGCGGCCATAGCGGCGGTCTGGTCTATGGGCACTCCCGTCGCTGGATGGGATCCGAATCACGCCAGAAAAGACCGATGCGGGTCGTGGATGGTGCACAACGAGTACGGACAAACGACGCAGCACGGCTGGGAAATCGACCACCAGTATCCGGTAGCTCTCGGTGGTGGCGATGAACTCAGCAACCTCCAGCCTCTAAACTGGAAGAACAACAGAAGCAAGGGAGACAGTTATCCTAACTGGAGCTGTGCCCGAGCCTGAGTAGCACAATCAATTAAATAGCAGTTTGTAGGGGACAGCTTTCTACGCCGCGGCTTAGAGGCTGTCCCCATTATTTCGACATGGCGCGATACCTTACTTCCGGCGTGCGCGGCTTGCCAGAGCGGGGAAAGTGCTTGATTCTTGTCAGTTGATCTAAGTTGCGGTTCATGTTCGGCTTGTTCGTTTTATAAATTGAGAGTTAATTTCTGACGCTCTTTGAAATTGGCGACACCGATCTCATCCTTAAGGGATGAAATAAGGTCTGATGCGAATGCTAGGCGCTCGACAGAGATCACGCGCCTTAATCGGGCTCGTTCCCGATCTGAAGATTTGCTTAGAAGACTTCGAAAATTGTTATACACGCTACAGAAACCAGGGGATTTAGAGTTGGCCGACTCAGGTCCCGAGCGCTTATACAGCTGGATATTTTCCTTCGAGGTAAGAGATAGACACATATTGGAAAACGCCGAGAGCTCAGGCTGCGCAATGCGACTTCGAAGGTCCTTTCGCACTTTTGGGTTATTACTTTTCATTGCCTCACTTAACTCTTTCAGAAGCTTCTGAAACGTGTCTGCCACGGTGGAGAGGCTTGCCAAGTGACGGCTACGATCGAGCGCCTTCCCTAGTCGATCATGTGCATATTGTGTTTTGATGGACCGCACATAGCTCTCGAAATCTTTGGGCTTATCCTGCGAGGCGTGTCGGTAAAGGTCGGCCATTTCCGACTCGGATAACCGCGCCCTGACACTTTGAGTCGGGTCAATGACAGGCATCATTTCCTCGAAATTTGAAATACCTTTTATTTGGCCCACGTCGCGGAGCAATGCTTCTTTCGAAGTCCATATCTTTCGCGCCTTGTGCGATCGGAACATCGTCATGCGTTTGATCATTCCTTGAGTGGCTGTTTGAATTTGCACTCCAATGGCGTGGGGGTTCTTTACATCCAAATCCAAGAGTGCGTTGCCGATCTCCCACAAGGCTACCATCCGTCGAACCGGCGGCATTGTTCGATCCCGGTAAACATTATGGTGCGGAGCAATGGCTATCAGTATTTGATCCAGTTTGTCAGTAGACATGGCTTATGTAATGTTAACTTCTGATCCGAGAAATATTGTGCTGAGCTGTTGTTCCAGCGTCGTCGCTAGGTTGACCATTTCGATGCCGGAGACTTGGACAGAAGGGATGGTGCCTCGTTTAAGAAACAATTGATGGACCAGATAAGGTGATATAGCTATCGCGATGTAGTTGATGAGCCGCGAATCAAGGCGTATGCGCCCTGTCTTTGATGGATTTCGAGCGATGAAATCCGGATGCTGAATGTTCACGATAAGTAACGAGGCGCCGGCGGAGATGACGCGCTGGTCAGACTCTGAGTGATTTGCAAATGTGATTTGAGGCCCGGATGATTTGGCAGCATCTTGCCCGGGATCAGTCGAGTTTGACCGATCTTTTCGAGATGGCGGAATATCGTCCGGGTGATTGGGGGTATCTTCCGGAGTTGGGGTTAGGGGTTCGTCGTGAGTTTCGGGATGTGCCGGTTCGCTTTCGGGAACCTTTATGCGGGCATCTGTGCCGTTCGACGAGGCAGCTACCATGGAATCAAATGTGAGCCTAAAATTTCGAAGAACGCGAGCTAAGCATTCGGATATGGTCTGACTGACCTGCTTATAGGATTCTTGCGTCTTTTTGTTCATTGCTTCATCAACGATTTTCTCCAATTCTGACTGCATGGGCATAAGTGCGGCATAAACAATGTCGCGGGCATCGACTTGTAAATCATCACGATTCAATACAGGCGAACAGGCGCCATTAATTTCGATATAACCAGTGACATAAGGATTGGACCAAACGTTTCCGGATCGACCGGCGGCCCGGACGTAGGCGCGTAAGCTCTTTAAATCACATAGCTGTTGAATACGCCGTTGTTTATTCATTAAGACTGGAAGCCTGTTATCCACCACTTTTTCGAGTACTTTGAGATCAATCTGCAACGTGTGCATTGCGGACCCGACCCTGACCGGGATAGAACGCCTGAGAGGGACTCCCTCTAGAGCCGCAAAATCAAAATATTTACCTTCTACAGGCTTGGCCCCGTCTTCACTCACCAGAATCCTGATAAGACCGGCGCGCAAAACATCATCGAAGTGCCGATTTATTTCAGAGATCAGAGCATTGGTGAATGTCGCCTTTCGGAACACGTTTTTATTGAATTTCGTTATTACAACTCTTGTACCCGGCAATCGGATTTGGCGGCCGTCCGTGCTTTCACATTGAACATCCTTATTTTCATCCCAGTCCCGGTCGATTCTTATTTTTGCCTCATTAGAATCCCCCGTCTTGCTAATGAAGGTAGCCTCCTTGGCAAATGCCCGAAAGGCATGAACACCGAAGCCAAATTGGCCGTTGGTCCAAGGGGACATCTTTTTATTAGATTGCGCCACATTCGACAATAAACGGCATAGTTGATCGGGTGTCATGCCGCCGCAGTTGTCCGTAAAGGCAATGGACTTTTTAATTGTATCGACGTCAATTCGCAGGGTGGCATCTAAAGATTGGCCTCGATGCCGAATATCTTCTGCCGCATCCACCGCGTTGTCGATGTACTCCATGGCAACCCGGAAAAAGTCACTATAGGTTGTTGATATTTGATTCAGCAGTCCGTTTTGATCACGGATTCTGAGACGAGTTGTCATGAGAGTTGTCATGGTTTATCTCCCTGGAGCCAGCACATATTGCGTGTATTTTCCCTGACCTTGCCTTTGAATTTCTCCCGAACGAAGCATTGTTGAGAGTAGCTTTCCGGTCCGGACCAACTTTAAATCGCATTGCGCTGCAATTTCGCGCAGCTTGAGTGGTTGACCATCTTTGAAGACCTGTCGGATCATGTTTTGTTGATCCATGCGGCGTGCGTTCAAAATTGACATTCGCCGCTCTATAAAGAGACGGCCCATTTCCCGCAATTTGGGGTTGCCCGGAGGTGGAACTGGAATATTCAGCATCTTTCGAACGCTGTTAAGCGATTTCCAATATTTTCGAATCCGCGTGTAAAGCGCCCGACCGCCGCGGGTTTGCGTCAATTCTGTCGAAGTGGGATCGTGACCCAAGTTGTCGATCAATTCTCGATACTGTACGAGACACGTGTTCCGTTGTTTTTCGCGTCGCAAGGAAATCAAAGATTCTTCGGTTATTCCATTCTGGCGCAACGCTTGTGCGACCCGTGTAAATGACAATCCGTTTTCAGATGCGACCTTTTTCACGCTGCCGAGCCGCTTATAATCGTTCAACATCTTGTCCAGATCAATGGGAGGTTTTTTCCTCGGGTATTGATAACCAGGCTTATGTCGAGGATCGTATCGAAAAAGGTCCATTTGGGACCCCTTCGTTAAGAGTTGTCGTACTCGCTCACGGGTCATTTTGAGCTTCGTCGCTACTTTCTCCAACGTCCCTTCTTGGATGTAAAGCCCGTGCACCATTTGTAGGCGCTGTATTTTCGGATCTTGTAATCGCAGTTTTTTGACCTTCTTTATTCGCGCCTTAAGATACACCCTGCGTGTTTGGTTGGGATTTATTAATGAAGGTTCGATTGCCAGCCGTGCCAATGCCTCTTCAATGACGGACTTCAATGACTTGCTGGATGATCCGATGATTTGTTTTAACGGCATATTACTAAGCTGGTCGAGCGTAATAATCCCAATTTCCCTTAGTCGTTCCTTTAATGCAGCAGGAATTTGCAAGTCGATCAAGGTGCATTTCGCATCAGGTACGACGGAAGTTGGAGTTTCACCAAGATGCAAACCTAACATTGCCAAATGCTTCTTAATTTCGGCCAACGTTGTGCGCCCGAAATTTGGAATATCCAAAAGTTCCTCTTCAGTGCGCCCAATAAGATCAATAAGTGTCATTACTTTGCTGCCACGGAGGCAATTGTTTGCACGGACGGATAAATACGGCAGGGATTCATTGATCGGAGCAGCGAGAAGCGCCGCTGTGGATGTCATAGTGTGCGTAGTATTCATAACCAGTGAATTGTTATTTCATCTTCGAGTGCTTTAAATTCGGAATCACCGGTGACTAGCTCGGCTTTTTTTTGCGTGGCCAATGCAGCGGCAAAGCAATCGGCATAGGATATTCGACCTTTTGCCTTATATGAGGCCGCTTGTGCAGTTATCTCTTGGTCTGCATCAACGATGCTTATATGCATCTGACTCATCAAGCGGGTTATATCTTCGCGTTTATCTTTACCGGCCTTGCGTTCGATGATGTACAGAATTTCGCCCCAGTTGATGACAGATAGCCACAGCTCGCGGTCATGCTCAGCTGCGTACTTGAGGATGTCGCGCACTTTTTCGCCTGCGGCTTCGCCTTCAAAAAAGGCTAGCAGAGCGTAACTGTCGAGCACCTTATCTTTTTTCAATGCGATGTTCCTCCCGCTCTTTATCTTCCAGCCTGAACTCCTGCAATGCGTCTGCGAGCTTGTTGCCTTTCAGGACACCGCAAGCGCGGTCATAGAATTCTGGCGTAGCTGGATGAATAATGATGTCGCCGTTTCGTTCTTCCATATATACGCGAGTTCCTTTTTTAAGTCCAACCTTCTTCCTGAGTTTGGCAGGGATTACGACCTGCCCTTTGACTGTCACTGTCGACATAGAAACTGATTCGTTCATGTTGGCCCCCTAACCGAATTACTAATGTATTAATGTATACCACAAAACACAAAGTAAGTCAAACAAATAAAGTATTACTTATATTCTCTATACCCTTATTATCGATTTAGGTGCCTTTTCAGCGGCCCGTCATCATCGTCATTGTGCGAGTGGTGGAGCTGCCTGTCCCCTGACACGCGACAGCATGCACGGAGGGCGGCAGCGTCGTCGAGTGACAATGAATATTTCGACCCCATTGTCCCTCTAACCTAATGAGGGTCGTCGTTTCCGGGCGGGCAGCCGCCCGGAAATGACAGGACAATTCAATCCGATCGGCGGACCATTATCCTTTGAAAATGAAAATGATGTTGACGGCCCCTCCCGGAAGAGCTTCAATGAATGCGGAGGGCAAGACGATGTTTTCTTAAACCCGGAAGGGCGGAAAGCATCCTCGTGGATATCTCCGATCACGGCGACCCGGACACCTCAGTGAATTCGGCCCGAGATTCCCTCTCCAACGGATAAGCAATTATCCCAAACCGCCCCGCAGCCTTCTGGGGGGCGGTTTTTATTTCCCCCAGAACCAGGGGTGGCGTGGCGGCAGCGACGTCAGACGGCGGGCGGCTCTTTATAGTAGTGTGACCTGATCCAGAGCGAAAGATCAACGAGCGAGATCAGGACCGGGACTTCGACCAGAGGGCCGATGACGGCGGCGAAGGCCTGGCCGGAATTGATGCCAAAGACAGAGACGGCGACCGCAATCGCCAGCTCGAAATTGTTGCTCGCCGCCGTAAACGAAAGCGTCGCGCTTTTGGGATAGTCCGCCCCAAACCGCCGGGCCATCGCGAAAGACGCGACAAACATCGTGACAAAATAGATCCCGAGCGGAAGCGCAATGCGTAGAACATCCAGCGGCAACCGCACGATATAGCTCCCCTTCAGCGCGAACATCACCACAATCGTAAAGAGCAGCGCCACGAGAGTCATCGGGCTGACCTTAGGAACAAACGTTCCTTCATACCAAGGTTTCCCCTTCAGCCGGATCAACAGGGCTCGCGTGACAAACCCGGCGCAGAAGGGAACGCCGAGGTAAATCGCCACGCTTTTGGCGATCTCCCCCATCGTCACACGGACAACCGCGCCGGAGAGTCCCAGATGCGCGGGGAGCACCGTGATAAAGACATAGGAATAGACGGAAAAGAACAGGACCTGGAAGATGGAGTTAAACGCGACCAGCCCGGCGGCATATTCCCGGTCGCCGCAGGCCAGATCGTTCCACACGATGACCATCGCGATGCAGCGCGCCAGCCCGATCATGATGAGGCCGGCCATGTACTCCGGATAGTGGCGCAGGAATAGGACCGCCAGAGCGAACATCAAGAGCGGCCCCACGATCCAATTCTGGACCAACGACAACAGGAGGACTTTTTTATTGATAAAGACTTCGCCCAGCTCCTCGTATTTCACGCGCGCCAATGGCGGGTACATCATGAGGATGAGACCGATGGCGATGGGGATGTTCGTCGTGCCGACCTGAAAACGATTAATCAGGGTCGGCGCGCCCGGCAGGAAGTACCCCAGCGCCACGCCCAAGAGCATCGCCCCGAAAATCCAAGCCGTGAGGTAGCGATCCAGAAATGATAATTTCTGGATGTTCATGACGCCAGAAACAACTCGATGCGTTTCCGTATTTCGGTGAACACCTTGCGGAAGATTCGCGCCTTATGCTCGTCTGTGCCGGCGGCCTCGGCGGGATCTTCAAACCCCCAATGGGCGGTGGCCGGCTGACCGGGGAAAATGGGGCACGCTTCTTTGGCCCGATCGCAGACCGTAATGACAAAATCGAAGGGCTGCCCCTGAAATTCTTCCCACGATTTCGAGCGCAGCCCCCCGGTAGGAAGTTTTGCCTCTTCCAACGTCTTGATCGCCAGCGGGTGCACATACCCGGCAGGCTTTGACCCGGCGCTGAACGCCTCAAAGCGACCTTTGCCCAACCGGTCCATGATCACCTGCGCCATCTGGCTGCGGCAGGAGTTGCCCGTACAAAGAAATAAGATGCGTTTCATCTATTCTCCACTCCTTATCAGTCGCCGCGGATCTTGATGGTGACGACCTGATAAGGCCAGGGGAAATCCTTGTAGGAACTGGTCTCCCGGCCCACGACGTACCAGGGTCCCGGAAAGGTTGGCCTGTTACGCTCGGGAAGCGGCGTCCAGCCCTGAGGCTCTCCGAAAGCCACAAGCCACTTCTGTTTGCCGATGTCCGCGGCGGGCAGCGATGTCCCGTAGCCATCAGCGCATTGGAACACAAGGTCCTCTTCGATTAAATGAACGTGAGAAGCGTTCAGAATATCATCCAGCCAGAACCCCTGATAGGTCATCGGGCGATCGTACACCGGGCTGTAAACGGTGATTTCGGCCGGAGAAAGCTGTCTGGCCAGCTGTGTTTTTGTGACGATCTGCGTCGATCCGTTCGAAACGATCTTGAGGGCCAGCTCTCCGCGTATCGCTTCATCGGCCTGAGCCAGCCCGGCCCCGAGACAGGCTAAAAGCAATAGCCCGACAGCTACCTTTGATACAATAGGCGTCCAGCCGTTGGTGTGCCCGTAGCTCAGCTGGATAGAGCGCTTCCCTGCGAAGGAAGAGGCCGCGAGTTCAAATCCCGCCGGGCACACTGACGGCTCTTTTTTTTGTCTGTTCAGGATAAGAGCAGGCCGCGCGCGAGAAGCCCAAGCAGGACCACGGCCATGTTTCCGACGACGAGGTGGACCCAGGTCCGTTCCTGGGATCGGCGGTAATGCAGGTAGACGATCCAGCCGATCCAGCCGAAGGCCAGCAGGAAAAAGGGGCCGGGCAACAGAAAGAGGCCGGCGCCGACCATGCGCTCGGCGATGTACCAGTATTTCTTCTCCGCCAGCACCTGGGAGTTTCCCCACAAATCATTCTCCATGAAATAAACAAGGACCGACACAAAATGGGAAATGAGAACGACGCAGAGAACGGGCAGGACCCACGGGTCGGACTTGAGGCTGCTGAGGGTCGGGGAGAAGGCGAGGATCATCGTCAGATGGACCACCTGGTCCCAGAGGAAAAAACCGGTCGAGTCCGGGCTTCCCGTTTCCCGGATCGACCACACGCGCCATTCATCCTCGAGCCAGTGAAAGATCGCCAGAAGGGCGACACAGACCCAGCCATTCAACTGAATCCAGTGCGTCTGCACCCAGGGCAGGGAGAGAAACGGCCAGGTCATTGCGTAGGTGACCAGGGGATGCGTGAGAATGTGGATCAGCATCCCGATACGACTTTCCCGCTTCCAGGTGGCGATCTTGTTGGTCTGAAGCGTGAAGTCAGCGATGAAATGGGCGAGCACCAGCCGCCAGAAAATCGTCATTTCGATTTGACCTCAAAAACGCCGTCCCAATCCTCGGGAGGCGGGACGGCCATGAACTCTTCGGCACGATGGAGATACGCCATACAGGCCTTATCTTGCCCCAAGATCGGCTCAAGTTCAAGGAATTTCTCGCGGGATCGGGCGAACTGGCGGTCCGAGAAAAGCTGGATGGCTTCATGGTAAAGCGGAAGGGCTTTCTGCCACCTCTCGTCTAATGTCCCCTTTTCGGCCAGGAGTTCGTAAACCCGCACGGGCTTGGCTTTTCCAGGCACCAGAATCCGGTCCAGGAACCGCACGTCATATTTGTCCTGGACCATTTCGTAGGTAAATTCGCTGATCATGATGGAGGTGCCGAAGGCCTTATTGGCCCCTTCCAGACGCGAGCCGAGATTGACGTTATCGCCCATCACGGTGAACTGCTTTTTCTGGACGGACCCCATGTAGCCGGCGGCCATCTCCCCGGTATTGATGCCGATGCGGGCCCCCAAAGGAACCAGTCCGCGCTTTTTTAAGTCTTCGTTCAAGTCCTTGAGCCGCTGCTTACTGCCGAGCGCGCAGCGGCAGGCCCGTTCCGCATGGTCCGGCTGTTTCAACAAGCCGTTCCAGAAGGCCATGATGCCGTCGCCCATGTACTTGTCGACATACCCGCCGTTTTCAAAAATCACTTCCGTCATGGACGTCAGATACTGATTCAGAAGTTCGACCAGCTCCTCGGGCCGCAGCCGCTCTGAGATCGACGTAAACCCGGCGACATCCGAAAAGAACACCGTCATCTCGCGCCGCTCCCCGGCTTTCTTCAGGACGTCCGGATTTTCCATCAGGACATCCAGCAATTCCCCGGAGACCTGCTGGCTGAAAAAGGATTTCACCATCCGCTTCTCGCGCTCCTCGGTGAAGAACCGGTAGATCACGATGGCCACGTAGGCGCCGAAGAGCGCGAACAGAGGGCCCGCCACATCGAGCACCACGTTTTTGCGCGTGAACAACCATTGCGCGATTCCCCAGTAGCTTGCGCCGACGAGGGCAACCCCTAAGGCGCCGACCCCCGCGGAAAACCGCGCGAGGAATAATCCGCAGAAAACTCCCAGGACAGCGATCCACAGATAGGTCCAGCGCAGCCCCACGTAACGCATGGAACACATCCGAATCAGGTTGTCGATCACATTCGCATGGAAGAGAACCCCGGGAGAATTTTTGGAAACGGGCGTAGGGTAATGATCATAGGTCCCGGTCGCAAAGGCACCCACCAGGACCGCTTTATTTTCAAAGACCTCCGCCAGGTCCTGGTCCGAGGCTTGCAGCACATCGGCATAAGAGACTTCCGGAAAGCGGGACTGCGGACCAATGAAATGGACGAGAAATTGTCCGTGGGGATCCAGGGCGATGAGGGGCACAAGCTGGTCGATCGGCCGCCCCAGGTAGAGGCTGGCGGCCACGACCGACAAGAGGAATCCCTTTTTTCCCTCCAATTCCATCTGCGGCATGGCGCCGCGGAGGGAACCATCTTCGTCGATAAACGCGTTCACATACCCCAGATGGGAAGCGGCCTGGAGCAAAGACGGGAAGGGCCAGGTCACGTTCGCCAGATGGAAACCCTGCGACTCCCCGAAGACGGCATGGACGACCCACGGATATTTTCGCGTTTCCTCAACCAGCGCGCGATCGCCCTTGGGATCGGACGTAAAGGGATCGACGAAGAAGACATCGAAGGCGAGGGCCTTCGGCGGGTGCCTGGATAGTTTGCGGATCAGCTCGGCATGGATGCTTCTTGGCCAGGGCCACTGATGCAGCCGCTTGAGGGAATCATCATCGATCTTGATCACGACAATATCGGGATGAGGCTTGCGTCGGAGCTCGGCCCTGGAACGCAGATCGTAGGTCAGCCATTCCGCGCGCTGCATGAAGAGCGCCTCGCGCGTCGCCGTGTCGGGAATGCCCGTTGGACTCAGAAAAAAATGGCCCCGCCGCTGTTCTAAGAGCGCGCAGAGGGCCGCCACCGACAGCGCGATCGCGAGGCTGATCCAGTGAGTTTTACGCAAGGGGAGTGAGCGTCAGCAATCGGGACACCAGTTCTTTGCAAGGAATGCGTTCCTGAGCGCCCGTTTTCATGGTTCGCAGGGTGACTTCGCCTCTTTGGATTTCTTCTTCGCCAAGGATCACGCTGTGGGAGGCCACCAGCCGGTCGGCGATGGTGAGCTGGGCGCCCAGCTTCTTCTCAAAAAATCCGCCTTCGATCACCGCCGCCCTGGCCGCCAGCTCCGGATCCTGGCGCAGCTCCTGCAGCAGAGCGAAAGCCCGGTCCGACGCCGGTTCCCCCAAAGCCGCCACAAAGACTTTCAAAGCCCCGAGACCAGGACCAGGGACTGGTTTTTGAGCGGCCTGGAGGGCCTGGATCGCGCGTTCGACCCCCATCGCGAACCCCAGCGCCGGGACGTCCGGACCGTCGAGTTCCTTGACGAGCTTGTCGTAACGCCCGCCGGCCGCCAGGGCGTCCTGCGCTCCGAGCGCACTGGAGGTGACCTCAAAAACGGTCCGGCTGTAATAATCCAGCCCGCGGACGAGCCGGGGCACGACGTCGAACGCGCCGCCCGCCCGCTTTAAGAGGTGCTGGACCTTGCCGAAATGCGTACGGCAGTCGTCGCACCAGAATTGGTCGATGGTCGGGACATTGACGAGCTTCGGGCCATCCACTTTGCAGTCCAGGACACGGAGCGGATTTTTTTCCGCCCGGCGCTGACAGTCTTCGCAAAGGGTTGGAAGAAGGCCCTTGATATGAGCGGTGAGCGCGTCCAGATATTTCGGACGGCAGTTCTGGTCCCCCAGGCTGTTGATTTTCAAATGCGCATCCGACAACCCCAGCGCGCGAAAGAGCGTCTGGACCAGGAGCAGGAGTTCGGCATCGGCGGACGGGCTGGCGTTCCCAAAATATTCGGCGCCGACCTGCCAGAATTCCCGGTAGCGTCCCGCTTGAGGGCGTTCCGCGCGGAACATGGGTCCGACGTAAAACAGCTTGCAAAATGGATGGGTCTGGGATAAATGATGTTCGATGAAAGCGCGCACGACACCGGCGGTCCCCTCAGGCCTGAGCGCTAATTTTCGGCCTCCGCGATCCTCGAAAACATACATTTCTTTTTGGACCACATCGGTCGTCTCGCCGAGGGATCTTTGAAACAGATCAACGGACTCGAACGTCGGAGTGCGAATCTCTTCATAGCCAAACCGCCGGAAAAGAGCGCGCGCCTGGGCTTCCAGATGCTGGAACCGAGCGCTTTCGGCCGGAAGGATATCCTTCGTGCCGCGAACGGCCTGGTACTTGGGCATGTGTGAGATTATAGGTTAACGCGATGGATTCTCAAATACGAACGGACGGCCTTTATTTCCTGAAGCGGAATTCGCTCTTCGGACCGCTCGGAGAAGAAGTGCTGATGGAACTTGTCGCTCACCTCCATTTAGTGCCGCTCGACAAGGGCGACACGGTGCTTCGCGCCGACGAGCCGGGGGACAGCCTCTCTCTCATCCGCAACGGCCGTGTACGCATTGTCTCCAGAACGGAGAGCGGTCACGAAAAATCCATTGCGTATCTTGGACGGGGAGACGCCATCGGGGAACTGGCTCTCTTGACCGGGGAGCCGCAAACCTTCACCGCGGTCGCGGATACCCCCTGCGAACTTTTAACGCTCGGCAAAGCGGATTTTGACGCCATCCTGGAAAAGCATCCCCTCGTCGGTATTCACCTGTCGCGGGCACTCTCGAAGCGGCTGGCCGTGTCCTTCCATCCCCCGCTCGATAAACCGAAAGAACCCCAGCTGGTCGTTCTGGTTCCCGCGCTTCCCTACGAAGCGTCCCTTCTTTTTACCATCAACCTGTCCATCGCCCTGGTCGAACAGACGCGGCGGCGCGTCCTGCTCCTGGATGCCACCGCCCGGTCCGGAGATATCGCGAGAGCGCTGGCGCTTCAAGTCCCCGCGCCTCAGGAATCGCTCTCTCGCGAAGAGGACCTCCTGGACTTGAAGACCCTGCAAAAGCGGGTGGCCATTCACCCGTCCGGGCTGGAGATACTGTCACTTCCCTCCAAGCTGCTCAAAGAGAATTTACTGAACGCCATTCCCCCTTTTCTGAGCCTCCTGAAGGATCATTATGATTTCGTGCTGGTGATGGGGCCTGTCGAGAAAGACCCGCTGGCCCATTGTTTTCTCCACGAATCAGACCATACGTTTCTGGTGACCTGGGACCAGGCCGGAGATCTGGTCGCGCCCGTCCGGGCCGCGCTGGAGGAAAACAGCGAGGGGACTTCCGTACCCCTGCGGACGATCCTCCTGCAGCATCCCAGCTCCGCCGGCAAAGAACCGGCCGACTTTCGCGTGCCCTGGAGCGAGCTGTTCCATCAACCGTTTCGGGAGAGCGGCGCCCCCTATCTGCCGCAGGCCGAAGCCAGGCCCGCCCTCGCGGCGATGGAACGCATCGCCCGCACGCTCGGAAAACTGCGCGTGGGACTCGCCATGGGTTCGGGGGCGGCCTACGGCTACGGGCTCGTCGGAATCCTCAAGGTCTTTGAGAGGGAAGGGATACCCATCGACCTGGTGGCGGGGACATCGATGGGGGCGCTCCTGGGAAGCTTTTACTGCGCCGGGAAAACCCCGGCCGAAATCCAGGAGATCTCCAGGACGATCACCAAGCACTGGCTGCGCCAGAACATTTTTGGAGATCTGACCTTTCCCCACGGCGGGTTTCTGGCCGGACAGACGCTGAGCGCTTTTCTCACCAGCATCCTGGGACACGTGGAGTTTCCCCAGCTCATTCTCCCTTTTGCCGCGGTCGCGACCGACATCCGTTCCGGGCACGAAGTGGTCCTGAAGGAAGGCCGCGTGGCGGACGCGGTCCGCGCGTCCACGTGCCTGCCGATCATCTTTCGTCCCTATCTGCATAAGGGCCATTATCTCGTCGACGGAGGACTGGTCAATCCGGTCCCGACCTCGGTCATCGCCAACATGGGCGCGGATGTCCTGGTTTCCGTCAACCTGACCGCCAAGCCGTCCATACGCCGAGGAATGGCGAGTCGCAAGGCGCTTTTCCCCCTGGCCCCGCGTTCTCCCGGGATGACGGAAGTGTTCTTTAAAATGCTCTACACGATGCAGTACGAAATCGCCCAGGCGCGGACCGAGATTGCCCACGTCGTGATCGCGCCGGACATGCGGGATTTCTTATGGACGGACTTCCATCGCTCGGAAGACATTCTGAAGGTGGGCGAAGTGGCGGCGGAGGAAGCCATCACCAAAGTCAAAAGCCTCCTGCCTTATTTCGCCGACTACTGCCGCATCCCCCTCGGCACCACCCTGCGCGCGTATTAGGTAATTTCGCTATCCGCTACCTCAAACCGATCAAAACCCTTCTCGATCGTCTGAAAAACCTCAAATAATCACCACCCGACGCCGGGGAAATAGTGGATGTATCAAAATCAGGCTGTGTCACAATTGCGTTTTCCCGCCACGGTTTTCGATCCCGATCATGCGAAAAGAGTCCCAAAGTCCAGGATTCTTGCTCAAGACAGAAAAACCCTGCTTGGGCTACGCACATAACT
>Ga0182027_10007942_pt1 | contig 15547 bp, 30 predicted proteins | sample 712E1DmetaG_FD_121300 | JGI IMG/M metagenome (GOLD analysis project Ga0182027, IMG submission 121300) | Permafrost microbial communities from Stordalen Mire, Sweden - 712E1D metaG (Illumina Assembly) | ecosystem: Environmental > Terrestrial > Soil > Wetlands > Permafrost | place: Sweden...
GACATCCCATTTTATCCATCATCCAATATTGGATTCTCAAAACCACACAACAGCTGGCCATCCTCTGTTCCTTCATAGTATTTGCAGTATGATTTGCATATGAACACATAATGCCAATATGCGCACTGTCCTTTGAAATGGCCTGGACAGAATTCAATTGTGTGATATGTCGTTATCGGCAGTCTTAATGTCACAATCTAACACCGAATACTAACAGCCATATTCCAATCGTTGCGATTGTCGCTATTACTTCAAGATACGAAATATTCATTTGAAATCACCACCTCTGTCATTAAGTTTTTAAAATATTCGCTTTCTTCTTTAGTGGCTTTTATCCACTGCTGTTGGTCATCATCCCAAATCATCATTCAATCAGCCACCTGGCCTTCTGCCAATCATCATCTGCATATATGTTTATTGCATTTCTTCTACAATCACAGTGAACCATCCAGATGTTTGTGTATGCAATCTTATCCGAGCCTTCCACGTAGGGCGATTTGAAAAATGGCGCGCGCATATCGCCTTTGAGAATCGGTTCGTTACAAATGGCACAATTTTCTTCTGGCAATAGAATCATTGATTGAATGGCGTTGCTGTGATCGCGCACGTATTTATCAAAATGATGGTTGCCATTGGTTGCAGAACGTTCCATTTCCCAGGCGATGCGCAGCACTTCTGTCAGCACCGTGTATGTGTCATGCTCGCCATTTGGTTCTTTGTCGCCAATCATCAGTCTTTCACCTTAAACATCTTCACGCCGCGTTCTGTGCGCACAGTTACCGCGCGCCACTTTCCCAAATCCTGCAGGTTCTTTGCTGCGGTCCTGTAGTCCAGATTTGCAGCAACGGCAACTTCCCATATCGTCATTTCTCCGCGCTTCGCACGCAACACAGCATCCACGCCATCCTGTGTCATTGATTCAATCACCAAACATAGTGACCAATCAATGCGCCAACAAATAGCATCACTGCCACAAAAATCACAAAGACAATAGCGCCATTGCGCGTTTTGTGATCAAGATGTGTTGGAATTTCTGCATCACCTTTAAATTCTTCAACTGGTTGCACCATCACCGGCGCGTTGTCAGATTCGTTATCCCATTTTCCCATTTCGCCACTTCCAGACATCAAACACTTTCAGAAAGGTTTCAAATTCTTTTGAAATCTGATGGTAATGCATATGTTTTTTCGCAATGAAACCAAACGCTGGCGTTATGTGAATGACGAAACAAAGATCAGGACGTGTGCCGGTTGTTTCTTCATATGCCATCGCATATGCAGCCATCTGCAGGCTGTGTGTGTCATAAATTGATTTGCCAGATTTGAAATCAATCAACGCTGTCACCGGATCGCGGCCTTCAACTTTGTTTTTCATCTTACAGACCAAATCAGCGGTCCCTGCGTATCCATATTTATCGCTGTATAATGTGATTTCTGTTTGTTCGTCAGAAATCTGGTTGTCAACAAACCACGCACCGGCATTCTTTATTAACTTCACCATATCAGAATCATTATCCAATACGGGTTTTATGTTTTCACCTTTAATCCAGCGTTCCAGGACGTTATGAATATACGTGCCGCGTGCGCCTGCAGCGTCCCTGGTTATATCTGGCTGTTTTTTTGCCTTTAAAAGTAAAAGGTCAATGTCAACATCCCTTCCGTTTGCTTCCAAATCATTATAATCATGTGCAACGCTGCGCGCCATTTCATTCATTGCCCATCTTTTGAGAAACGGTTTGTCTAATACTCCAAGAATCCACGTGACACGCGGATAATCTTCGCCTTCTTTTTTATAATGCGTTCCGTCAAAACCCATTTTTTAAATCCCCAAGTAATGCATCCATCACTGTGCCGTCAGTAAGTCGGCAATGTGCAACGATTCCATTTTCTGTTTCAAACAAATCCGCTTCGCCAATTGTTTCTTTGAAGTTCATTTTCAGTGGAACCGTTTTCAAATATGTCATCTTCCACCACCAAACCAATGAATTCTTTTTCTGCCAGCTGCCTGTTGCAGCATACCAATTGCGCCAGCAATGGCGTCCAACTGATCATCGTGTGCGCCATCTGGATATAATTCTGCTTCGTCTAAAAAGTCAGAAATCCACGCACCACTGATTAATTTTAAATTGCCTGCTTCTGCGTGGCTGCTTACAATCGCGATCCGACTTTCCTTTGGACCAGTGGGCCTAAAGTGGCGCAGGTTCCTGTCCTGCAGCACGTTTCTTCTATAATAATCCAGAACCTGGATGCCGGAAGCGCCAGGTTCCTGTTCCATCACAATGGCAACTTCTGGTCCATCGTTGTTCGCAGTCCTGCGTATCAGTTTTTCCACATCGTGTGCAGTTGACTGCGTTCTGACTACATCCTGCAGGTAGTAAACACCGTCTTTCATAGCCACCAACGCGCCTGCGGTATAGTCTGGATCGTGTCCGCCTTCTGATTTTGGCGTTGCTGCCAAGTCCCAAAATCTAACACGTGTGCAGCCCGCAGGAATCGCTGGCAACGTAGTGAACCATTGACGCATAAAGAATCCACCAGTTGCTATGGCGTCCCAATTTCCATCTAACAGTTGCGCCTTTGTGATAGGATCAAGATTTGAAAGTGACTTTTCATATTCTTCCCAATCCAAATATGGATTATCACGCGCCCACGCACGAATGACGGTGCGCCCTTTGGTTTCACCTTCAACCAGGAAGCGTTGCTTAACCCAATTATGCCCTCTGCCGCCAGGGTTGCTGGTTGACCAGATGCGCAACGGAATTGGATCGTCTGCAGTGGTCCTGTTTCTGCTGAACAGGTATAGATAATGCGGTTCAATAAACTGCGTCAGTTCATCGAAACCCACAAACTGCCACTGCGCACCCTGGTATTGGTCCAGGTCTTTTTGTGTTGCTAAGTAACCAAAGGTTATTGTCGCACCAGAAGGGAATGTCCATTGCTTTTCAACAGCATCCCAATGGGCCTTTTCGCCTTTAACTTCAACACCATCCAACCACTGATGGCTGACATCCATCAACGCGCCTGGAAGGGCCAGGTCTTTGTATGTCCGGCGCAGGATTAACGCGTTATATCCTGGCTCTGTCACATACTGCAGCGCCGCCAACATCAATGACCAGGATTTGCCTGGCCCTGCCGCGCCGCCAAATAGAGATTCGCGCGTGTTGCAGCGCAGGAACCTGGCCTGTTTGGTGTAAGGTTCCAACCACTTTTCGTTTGGAAGCTTAATGCTGGAAATCCAGGGATTCAGATAAACTGTTTCCAGCAGTCGAATGTCATCTTCCGAAGGCTGCAGTTCTGCAACCTGTTTCTTTAAGTCTGCGTTCATTCTTCACATCTGTGTGCCATTTCTTCAATTGCTTTTGAAATGCTGATTTCTTTTCCAGTTTCAATCTGTAATTGACCGGCAAATCGCATTATCGCAGCGTGCGCTTCTTTTGAAATGCGCAACGTTCTGTGATTGTCGAACCATTCCAAAATTTCCAATATCTGAAATCCAACATCTGCTGCAGAGTCATCGCCAAATTTGTGCGCAGTTTCGCAGACCTCTTTTATTTCTGCCAACACTTGTTTACAGCACGCAGTGCTAACCAAACTGACGCACCGCCATTGTTCTTAAACAACGCAAACAGAATGCACTTTGAGCGCCAATTATCATTTGAACATCACAGCGCAGACAGTGCTGTGGTGCTGGATCGCAGCGTGTTGTATCAGGCATCATACCTGGTCGGATTGTTTGTAACCGTTCTTTCCTGCGGTTTTTTTTAATTTTTGAAATGTCCATTTGTCCACCCGAATGTTACAGAAAAAATTTTGCATGCAAAAGGACCACCAGGCCAGTTGAAATTTTTTTCTCCCAGGAATTTTTAAGCATTCTTTGCACACCACCCACCAAGTTTGGCAGGTTGCCGCCGGTTGCCTGGCCCTCTTTTGGCAATGTTGGGGGCCACCCAGGACCACCCTATTGGCGCTGTCTGGCCCTCTAATTCCAGGGCCAATGCAGCCTGCGCTATTAAACAAAATATATCTTTTGTTTAATGATGCAGAACGCTGCGTGCTGCATTCCTTACATTTCGCATAACATATATTTTGCGCAATGACTAAGGCCAACACGCCCTGCGTTTCCACTGACTTGGTAACTTACCAATCAATCAGGCGTTTCATTAGAAACATCTATGACAATCTGTTTCCATTTATCAATTCGTTTGTTGATAGGTTCAGTTGCAATGCTGCCTGTGTGTTTGACTTCCTGCGTTGTGTGCGTGCCGTATTCTTCTTTCCACCTGTGTTCTGCCAACCATTCCATTGCTTTCCTGTCGCCATCCTTTGCCTTCTGTTTGATGCCCTGCAAAACTGTTCGCTGCAATTGTGCCTCGGCGTTCAGTATAGTCTCTCTAAACTTGTGATATTTTGCATTGTAGTCTGAATCACCAACATCAGGAATGCCTGCATTCATCCATCTATTGAACGTGGCGTAAGATATGCCAACTGCATTGCAGGCGCGTTCATAATACATCGCGTCTGATATACATTCACATAAGTTCTTTGTAACATACTTGGTCAACTTACTTGGGCGACCACCCTTACGTCCTTTAGTCATATGTGCGCAACCACCACCACTGCAATTCTACCACCCCACAATCCTTTGATCATAGTCAACCACCCATCCAATCACACATCAACTTGATTCATAGTTGTCAGACCACCCATTCATCCAGGATGGTCAATCAATCACACGCAACAGGTGGCTCATCAAACGTATCAAGTGATGCATCTGGCGTGTCAACATCACGTGGCCAATTGTGCGCCACATAGATTTCCTCAATCCTGGTTGTCACTGAAACCATCAGTGATGAATATGGATGGACCAGATTTACAACTGGTCCTATCACCATATGCCCAAGTCTGCCTTTGTATTCTTTGTGCAGGTATTCCCAATTGGGTTCAATGTCATCATCTGCGCGTTTATAAACACAACGATACAATTCGTCTGACTTTAAACGCGCTACCATTTAGATGTTCACCACACTGATCACTGATGCTGGTGTGACTGTTGACACAGGCGGCGGCGTTGGTCCAATCTCTGATTCTGCGATAATAGTCCAGAAGTCAGACGCAATTGCGTTGGTAATATACGCATTTGGCAATCGTGCAAACCCTTCAAATCCCCAATTTGTATTCCAACTATTCACAAGCCACAGATTGCTTGCATCATAACCACAGAACAGCATACAATGCCCACCTGCAACTGGATCATTGCCACTTGGATATGGAATAATGGGCAGTGCATTTGCACTTCCACCAGACACATTAAAGATGCTGTCATAAACAGTGGTTCCAAACGTCACACAAAAGCCAGATGCCAATGCAGTCTTTATATTAAGAAGGGTTTGCGCACTGCCTGCCGTTGAATCAAGTGCATAATAATTCGTTGCCTTATTCTTAACTGCGTCAGTCGCACAGGACGCAGGTGGCGCGGCATCAATGTTCGTGTCAAATGGCCACAGTGATTCGTGGCACATTCCATATTGGTCTGTTGCCTTAACGCCAGCACGCACATCTGCGCCATTATCGCCAGGAAACGTGCCTGATAATATTCGCGCGTTGCGATATTCGTATTTAATGCAACCCTCAAATTCCTTTCCTGTCAAACGCACTTGGCAGGATTCAAACAACTTGGTCACGCCTTCAGAAACACAACAACCAATGCCGTCCTGATCATTTACGCTTAAAATTTGGCTTCGTAAATCGACAGTTGTTGGCAATTTGACTGCCTTTTTTAGTGTCAAATCTTCAAACTTATAATCCCTGTGATCTGGCTGCTGCCTGAGCCAACCACCCTTAAAATGTTCTTTGTCCATATTCAATCATTCCCCAATATCAGACACTTCGATGCGCACACGCCCATCCGCAGCCATTCTATTGACTGCCTTCGCTGCTGCCTGGTCCATAAACTTCGTCATCCAAACTTGAAAATCAAGAAGTGCTGCATTGCTAACTTGTTTTGCACCTGCTGAAATCAGTGTGTTTCTTAATTGGTTTTTGCTTATCATCTTAAATCATCCCTTCCGGTTTGTCTGTATATGCCTTACAATCAGGCTGTTTTGTAGTCTTTCCAATAATACAATGATCATATGCGCGAATAATCATTTGTTCGCCAATAAAGACGTGAAATTTAAAAAAACCACAAAAGAAGCATTTTCCATATCGAAGTTTGAATTTAATCATATTCTCAAATTTCACCTTCATCAGCACACTTTTTCGTTCTGGTCCTGGTGTTTCCGCTGACAGAACACGAATCACAAAACTTTCTGTTCCTAGATCCTGCCAATCTGACGATTGAATTTCCAACCCGTTTTCTAAAGACAATTTGGAATTCTTTCCTACAGTCAGGGTTGGCGCACACACGTGTTTCGATTTCTTCATATCGTTTCATCTGGCATTCGTGCCTGTTTATCTAGCGTTTGATAAGAAGTCAGGGCAACCAGCACCCATTACATTAACAATAATGCGGTTGCCATCTTCATCGTTCAAATATCTGCACTGCCGTGTCATCGTTCCATCCTTTTGGATAAAGATGAAAGCAGTTTCCACCCTGGCGCAGAATTCACACACTATCGGTGTTCTTGTGTTTGTTGCAGTCACTGCACACACTTCCTGGCTGTTCAATCCATTTTGGCTTCTTACACTGCGCGCAGTTTTTCAGAATTTCCCATTTATAATTGGGAATTTCTGCTTCTGCGTCAACTGCTGTTCGCCTTATTCTATCAGCCTTATTATGCTCTGCGCCTGGAATCATCGTTTACCGCCAAGCATTTCACGCTAGTTTTGCTATATACGACTTCCAACCAGACCAGGCGGTTCCACCCCAAGTGTTGGTGTATTCAGAACCATTGGTTCCTAGAACATACACAACCAGATTATTCATTGCATATGCCACCGCTTCCAGGCTAGAACCTTTAGGTGTCAACCCACCCAGGTTTTTCCAATCTGCCGACCACACACCGGCTGCAGTCATCGCTTTTTCAAACACAGACGTGGTGGTTCCTATCACATACACACGAAGGCTGCCATCTGGAAGCGCGGCTGCCTTTGGCGCAGCAATGCACTTTCCACCCAAAGATGTGAATGCAGATGCCTTTCCGGTTGTGTCTATCGTTCTATACCAACATGCCTGATCCGATCCCGTTATAAATTCATATCTCATTTTGTTCACCAACGTTATTTCAGAAATACAACTTGCAGGCGTTATTGTTGACACAGGTGCTGGTCCTGTTCCACGTGGTGGATATTTTGCCTGAAGGTTGGAAACTATGGCTTCAAATCCTAGAGCCTTATATTGGCTCAACATATTATCATTAATGCCTGCCCAAATTGCCCAATGATCCAGGCCACAATTGGCAGCCATCCAATCTGCCATTCCCATATAGGTTAAGCCTGTTCCTGCTTGCGAATTGGCCAATATTGGATTTCCATATGTCCAACAACCTGCCAATATGCCATTCAACTTTCCAGCTTTGCAGCCTTCCTGGATATAGGTCCATTCTGATGTGTAATATGATTCCCAGGAATTCTTCACAGTGAATGGATGGCTAAAGAAGTTTTTCCATAAGCCACACTGATCGCAATTATAGTTCACATAGCCTTTGAACCAACCACCTGATTTAATATAATCCAAGTCGCCATCCCTGCCACCCTCACTGCTGATATATTCAACACCAGCAGATTTCAGCATTTGAAAATAGGTTGAAAAAGCAGAAATTGGCGTGCTGACATTTCCACCCGCCCATATCACCTGTTCGATGTCAACAATCACGTTCAATCCTGCAGCCTTCAGTTTGGCTATAGCAGATGCAGGATTTGATTCATCTGAAACCACCAATTGTGCAGTGTTAAAATGGTGCGCCACGAAATATGGAATAGTCACACCATCGAAGCACGCATTTGGCGTAATTGAAAAATGATAATCTATTTGCACGATCACCAATCTGGTTGCAGCATATATAAAGGCTGTCTTTTTGTTTTTCTTCCTACGCCACTACACACAGGCAATTTTTTTCTCTAGCTGGCAGGACACCGCATCAAATGGCGATTTCCTTCAATCACATAGTGGTTACATAATTAAATAATATATATATATATATAATAACTTTAGACGCTCTATGTGCCTGCACTCACACACACAATCTGGAAAACGCGAAGTTATTATGTAGGAAGGTCATTTTTTTGCCACCTTCCTACTAACCACACTTTCATAATCGCCAAGTGTAAACAGCGTCTTATTTATTGAATACACATTTTGCGTTCTGGTGCGCCTGGTCGTTTCATCATCAATGTCTGCAGTTGACACACTGACTTTGTTGATTTTAAAACCAGGAACTTTTTCAGCTAAACTACTTCCCAATTTCCAGACGCGCTGCTGCGGCAGTTGCAGCAAATCAATCAAGTCATCTGTCGTTAATTCATCGTTATGCAAAACAACGTTCAACATTCGCCTTTCCTGCTTTGTCACATGGTGCATCTGGTCTGCTGCATATTCCAAATATAGATTCATCGCATCATCTGTGTCTTTTTCTTCAGCAACCAAATCACCATCTTCATCAATCACGCGCTGCATAAATCGCAGGACTGCAAATGATTTGATTAAATCCAGGAACATTGACAGGTTCCTGGTGTTTTTCACATCGTTCCAATCTATGTTCAGCGTTGGAACCTTCACTTTAAACAGGCGTTCTGATCCATCATCATTTTCCCGCATTTGTCGTAAAAGTTCACGGCAAATCTTCACATCTTCATTAAGTGGAAAGTCTGAAATTCCGAGCATTGCTTTGCGCATTTCAAATTCGATCACTTTTTGCTGATGCTCTGTGGATTCATCAACGCTAAACGTCAGCTGCCGTTTCGCAACCTGAATGCCGCCACTTTGATCAACTGACGTAAGCAGCCACATAATTCGCGGCGGCAATATTTGTTTGACGCTGATATATCCACCCTTTGCTTTTTGTGAAACACGCCTGGGCGTCCCGTCCTGGTAGTCTGACGTGCTGCGTTTCAGCGTGCCTGCCAGTTCTGGCGAAAGTGTCACGTCATCGGAAAAAATAGTGATGCCTGGAATCAATTCATCGCGCATATTATACAGCGCCGCGTCTGTCAGCGTTTCGTGAATCACATATTTTTGACACTGCAACCAGCACATCACTTTTGCCAGCTGTGATTTGCCAAATCCGCTTTCGCCATAAACTGACGGCTGCAATCCCTTTGTGTTTGTGATTGCCTGGCATGCAAAGCCACACAAAATTCCAGCAGATGGCGCGCGGTCCCCAATATGGATTGTTTCACACGTGTTCAGAATAAAATTAACAGGATCACCAGTTTTATGAATTTCAAGCGCGCGTTGATAAATGGCATCATCACGTTCCTGGTTGTCTATTTCTTGTTTGGTGTTCACACAACCATTGTTTTTTGTCGCGACATTAAGCGGCGGCCTATTCAGCGCCTGTTCGATTGTTAGATGCCTATAATCAGCCCTGGCGCGCCATTTGTGACGTTCACCTAATTTTGATACATCAAATATGCGTTCAATCTGGTCTGCATCATGAGTAAAAAACGCAATCAAATTACACAGGGCCAAATCTGCTTTTGAATCATCGCCACCATATGGCGTTGTGTCGCCAAAGACAAACAGGTTTCTGAACTTCGCACCATTTGCTGCTTTTGTGCAGTGTTCAATTATTTCATCATCACTAAATTCAATATCAGGATCAGCAGTAAACAGCGGCGGCGTTTCTACATTGTGCTGTGTAATGGTTTTTCGCGGCAGAGCATCAACCAAATCCTGGCGTTCGTTGATTTCTTTGTGCATTTTAAAAAGTTTCCATTTTATCAGAAATCGCCATTCCGGTCACGCTCATAAATCGTGAATGATCATAAATTTCCATAACGTCATCAGCTCTGTGTTTAATATCAACAGGAAGCGTTGCACAAATCCAGATATGCAAACCAGTTCCAGATGGCGAAATTTCAGTGTATGAATTCCATTTTTCAATTTCTTCAAACGCTCTTATATTTAACACACCATCAACAATACAATGGTCCAGGTCAATGACTGTGAATGGATCGTCTTTACTTAGAACAAAAAAGATGCCATCATAATGTATGCTATCATCATTTTCCTGAAACGCCTGGCGCGCAAACTGAAAACTGCGCCACGTTGATTTATCGGTGCTGCTGGCTCGCTGTCCAGAACCGTTGGCGCAATATGGAACCTTTGTTTTATTTTCATATTTCCACAATGCCCATTGCGCGTAAGAAGTCAACACTTTTGGTATTTGATCAAATTTTATCATGAGAAAAAATAAATAAAAAGGGCCAGTGGCCCAATTATTCAACAGTTACGGGACATCCAAGTGTGTGGCGATCGTTAAATATGTTTTGTGACAAATGAACAATCACGCCGCCTGCTTCATATTTGTCTGGTGGCGTTTCAGGATCATCCTTTCTGCATAAGAATTCCAGAATGTCCAGGTCCGTCACTCTGACTTTCATATATACACCATATGATCCAGTTTGTCTGAATTCAAGAATGTCGCCAAGATCGCAGGACGTTTTTGGACACGTCATTGTTGCTTTCATTTTATTTTTTAAAAAAAAGATGGCCCTATTGGGCCTTTGTTGTTTCGGGTTTGCGTTCAATGCGCATCATGGTGCGTGATGGAAGGTCCAGCGTTGCTTCAACGTTAATTATTTTGCCACACGATGGGCAAATTAATATTTCCGTTGCTGTTATGTGTTCCATTCAAATCACACCAAAATGCGCAGCAAAACTTCCGCTGCTGTGTAGTGTGCATAGATTGCATACGCAATTGGAATCAAGAAACTGAAACCAAATGTCAGAACCGACAACAATAGTGCAACCACTATTGATACTATCCAACCCGCGCCGCTTCCCCAAGATTTCTTTTTCAGCAGAACTGTCTGGCTGCCTTCTTCTTTTATAGTGAAACCCTGCGTCATGAAGTCATCAACCAACTTGTCCATTTCTGCTTTTCCACAAACTTCCCGTATTCTTGGACTTACCATTTTTGTTCACCACCTATTTGCTGCGAATATATTCTTCTACAACGTCCAAATATCCGCGCAATTCCACAGTATCATCTGTGGAAATTGCCGCGCGGTTGGTCCAACCTGCAACATATTTCAAGCTGGCCAGTGCTTCCATTTTGCCTTTGCGTTGTGTCACTTCTGCGTCCATTTACTTCACCATCGTTGATTGTTTGGTGTTAGGCTTCCGTATTTTGTCTATATTGTTATACATCCCATTCGTGGTTGTTGAAATCAGAAGTTCAACCTTTATGCCGCGCAGCTCTTTAAGGCGCATTGGGAATGGCTCATTCACATCCCTGCCGGTCATTTGGGCAACAACATTTTTCAAACCACTTCGTGGTCCCCAGGAACGATTGACGCGCGACGCAATCTGCACATCTTCATCCGTTTCTGCATCCTTTGCAGCAATGCGAAACCATAGCATTAATTTATCAATGCCTTCTGGATGCCATTGATCAGGGACTTTTTTCAGCAGTTCATAGTTTTCAAATGTAGCCAAATACCAATCGTCATCTAGCAATACTCTTGGCCCATCCTGAAATTCAATATCTTCTGGTTCGTCAAAATTTTTCACCATTTTTGTTTACTCCTTTTATTTATTTTTCTAATTCCGCTTGCACCATAGTCAGTGCTTCCGTTACAACTTCCCTGTCCATAGCTCGAACAGACCGATACAGATAGCCTTCAAGAAATCGAAGGCTGTTTATTGCGTCCTGATTGTCTGTCATTTATTCACACACTCGATTCAGTAGGATGGCTGCGCAGTGCTTCATATTTTGCCATTGTCTTATTTAATCGTGTGATTTCCTGCAGCTGCTGGTCTGTTGCATTGTGTAGGCTCTTTATCATTTCAGCAGCTTCTGCGTTAAGTTCCAGGTAGCGTTTGCGTTCAGAACTGCAGACAGACAGTTTGGCCATCAGTTCAGAATTCTTTTTTGATAACTCTTTCACCAGGTGGCAGTCCGCGCACTTCTGGTTCTGCGCAACAGTCAGCGCGCTGACTTCTTCTTGTAATTCAAAGTTGTCTGTTTCAAGTTCTACAATTTTGGCCCGTTGTTCACTTTCGTCTGTGAGATTTTCCATTTTGGCTTCATTCATCTGTGGCAACCCGTCTGTCGCTTTACGTTTTCCAGGATTGCTTCTGTGGTCATAAAATGAAGCGCCAGGTCACGAAGCCTGTCAACTCTTACGGTTTCAATTCCAACTGGCAGTTCGTGGCTGCCATCGCAGCGTTCACAATCGTCATCGTCTGCATTCACAGGGCGCAGATTTATTTCATCTTTATGCATTTCTCTATACTCCAATAGATACAACAATTCGATGCGCGAAATTGGTTTACCAATGGTCCACTGGATCATTGCGCGGTCCACCAGATGGTGTTGCTGCTTTGGCTTATTTTAGAAACAATTGTTTCTTTTGGTGCTTCAATATTCACCTGTTCGCTGTCGAACCAATCTGCTTCAATTATTTTTCCGTCTTTGTTCATTCCATTGGGCTGTATGCCATATCGTGTGCAACCGTTCATCCATTCTGTCACTGCAATAATTGTGCCGCTAAATCCGGTCACTGTGTCTGTTGCTTGTTTTCCAATTATGTCCAAAAATCTAAGTTTTGTTGTCATTTTTTACTCCTATTGTAATACTATCCATTGTTTCATATGCGCGCGGAATGCTGCGTTGAATTTTGGGTTCAATGAAACAACTACAATGTCATCCTTTTTCGCGTCCATTTGCAGATATTGCTGCAAATGTTCATCAATCCAGCGGCGCGCTTCCATTTCAACGGTGTCCCAATTAATCATTCCATCACCTTTTCACATTCGCCAGGTGCGCGCCGTTCTGTAGTTTTTCCTGTCATATATGCGCACAATAAATCTTTACCAAATCCGTTTTGGTGTTTAATTGCTTTTTCATAATATCTGTGCCAGCGGTCATATGTGGTTTCATACATGGGGTGCTTGTTGTGATAGCGCATATCATAGTGTGGGCAACCAAACAGCATCGCATTTTTTAATTTTTGGCGCACCACGCGCCGGTCATTCCATGTTCCCATGCAAATTTCATAATGGTGTTGCCATCCAAAATCCCAAACATGCCGCGTCATTTTTTCACCTTCAAATCATCCTGGTGCTTTGATTCATCATAGATGCGCCGCCTTTTGCGAACACAGGAAGTGCAAAGGGCAACCTGCCATCTGGTCAATTCCACGCCACAGTCAGCGCATCTGCGTTCGCCATTCACCAGGGTTTTTTCCACACGTGTCATATGATCCAAACCAACCATATCAACTGCCAGCTGATGTGAAGTCCCAAAAGGTAACTGATTAGTGGCCACGGAACAATCTGCGGGTATATCACTTAATCAACCCCTTGTGTTTCATAACATGGTGTGTGGGACAGAGTGCTTCTAAGTCCTCCGGGAACCCATCAGTTACAATCCTCCTATAAAAATTGAAGGTTGCACCACGCCTGCGGTCTTTGTTTCCGCCACCATTCTTGTGATGAATCTCCATGACATCTATTGGTGGAGTCACGTCACAATAGGGGCAATACCCATAATGTTCTGCTATTATGATTCGCCCCTCGGTAGTTTGTTTCTTATATAGTGCTGCGTTTTGCGCATTGTGTCTCCCGGGATGTTGACGCCGCCATTCTCTTTGTCTATCCCGCATCTTCTCTAGATTTATGTCTCTATACTCCTTCTGTTTCGCTAATAGTGATTCTCTGTTCTTTTGGTAATACGCCCGCATTGATTCTTTTCGGGCCTCTGTAAGGGACATTAACGCACCCCGAACAAGAGCATGGTTATTATGTCTGGATACATTTTTACCGCCGCTGGTGCGACAAATTCAATGTGTTCAGATAGTATTCCCTGTGAAACGCGTTGACTTCCTTTGCGCATTTGGTTATCGCGCAGATAAGGCAAAACGTGTTTACGTCTGCCTGATCTGGATATGGACATATTGCGCTATCGTCAAAGTGGCAATTTGTGAAATCGCTGTCTTGTCCTTCTTTCAGTTTATCGTTGCTGATTTTGGTTATTCTATAGTCCTTCGTTTCTTCTACAACTTCTTTTGTCATGGCAACCGTTCCTGCAAATGAATGCGCAGATTATTCAGCCTGCCAACTTGAATTCGTATCTGCAGGCGAATGTCTGTTAGTTCATGGTTTTCAAAATGTGTGAATTCACAACCGTGTTCTGCGTGTTCGCGTGCCAGTGCTTCTTCAGATGCCTGGATGTGCTGCGGGATCACTGCCAATTCTTCAACCAGTTCCATGTTTGTTTGCTTCATATGCGATTCCCGTTCCATTATGACAAAGCTTTCGTTTTCCGTCTGCAGACATTTCATCAATCGTGCGCAGTTCTGCGGGGCCAACGTCTTTTCCACAGTTAAAGCAAACATATGAATTTGCCGGATTCTGTGATTTGAAACCACAGTGTGGGCAAAACAGCGCATATTTGCTGCATTCCTTTGATGCTTCTTTCAGCACCTTCCTGTCTGTTTTTTTGTAGTTTGGCATTTTTTCAAACACTTGAGAATTTCCCATTTTTCCGCGCAGCTGAACGTGCTTCACTCCGGTTGGTTCGCGCTGCACAAATATGTCATCTGACGGGACCACGCGCAATTCTGTGTCTAAGTTGAAAGTTCCATCAAGCACTTCCATTCCAACGACTTGTTTTCCAAATTTGATGAAAATGAAAGCTTCCATTATTTCATTTGGTTTTGCCGTCATGCAACCCACAACCCAACCAGTAACACTGCGACCCAGGAAACCGCCATTGCGACCAGCTCAAATTTCATTGCTAATAATCTATCTGTAGTCTGTGCGTTTGATACGGAAAGCCATGTTGTCACTGATGCTGCTGCGAAAACGCCAAGCAGTAATTCAAATCCGTCCATTTGTTTCACCACCCCAACCACATTATGATGCCGATTGCCGCAGCTGCGCAAAACAATGCAGTCACAACAATGACAATTGACGCCCATGTGTTTGGCGTCATAAGCTGTGTTTTCTGTGGATAAAATGTGCAGCGAGAATCACACATTGATGTTGATTCAAAATCGCAGCGCATGCACGCCAGTGGGTGCATTATCCCAGGACCGTCTTAAAGATCAAAATATTCGCAGCCAGTAACAACAAACCCAACTGCACCAAACCAAGCAGGACCAGAATCTGGCCCAACTGCGTTGCAGAAAAAAATTGCTTCACGCTCTTTGTTTTCATTTTGCTTTTGTTCACTTCCTAAGTTGCACAGGGTGGCAGTAAGGATATGAATCAACCCATCAAACAAACCACCCTGCGGAAAAAAAGAACGCGCTTAACGTATTTAAAAGCTGTTATTTGTTCTTATTCTTCAATTTGTATCAATGGCTCGCCAACTTCACTTTGGACTTTTTTTGCCATAATAATATACAGCGCACTTCTGCGAATGTGAATATCATTCATA
>Ga0182027_10007943_pt1 | contig 15545 bp, 12 predicted proteins | sample 712E1DmetaG_FD_121300 | JGI IMG/M metagenome (GOLD analysis project Ga0182027, IMG submission 121300) | Permafrost microbial communities from Stordalen Mire, Sweden - 712E1D metaG (Illumina Assembly) | ecosystem: Environmental > Terrestrial > Soil > Wetlands > Permafrost | place: Sweden...
CAGTATATCTATTCCAATCTTGGTTATGGAATACTTGGTGATATTTTGGCGAGGAACGCAAACAGCGATTTTGGGACGCTTGTCTTTCAATCGGTCAGCCTACCATTGGGCCTTTCAGATACAACCGAGGTGCTGACCGACGATCAAAGGTCCAGACTTGCAAAAGGTTATGGATATGACGGAACGCCAATGCAATATGAACCCGAATCCGGTGCAATGGGCAGCGCCGGCTACATGCATTCAACTCTCAATGATATGACCAGTTTTTTGATCGAAAACATGCTGCCGGATTCAACCTCTCTATCCTCTTCACTTGTGTTGGCCCAGACCATGCAATCCGTTGGAAGGAATCCGGGGACGGGCACCGGCTTGGGATGGGAGATTGACTATCCGGGTAAACCGTATGAGCGACTCTGGAAGGGCGGCGCGACCTATGGTTTCTCCAGTTATATATCTTTTGTTAAAGATGGCAGTTCAGGTTTTGTCCTCCTGACAAATGGTCAATATATAGATAACCTTGCGCTACCCATTGAGCGCCTCTTGAATGAGCTTCACTGATAGAATCAGACATTTCGCAGGAAGGGATTGTTTATGTTAAACAAAAATATCGCTTTTATCGGGCCCGGCGTGATGGCTGAAGCCATGATCGCGGGATTGCTTCGTCAGAAATTAGCCAAACCGGAGAAAATGATCGCTTCCGGTCCGCGCCCGGAACGCGGCGAGGAATTGCACAAAAAATACGGCATCCAGGCCTCCACCGACAACGCCGCAGCGGCGCATGAAGCGGATGTGGTCGTGCTATCGATCAAGCCGCAGAGATTGAGCGAAGTGATGAAAGGACTCAAAACCCTGCGGCCCGAAGCACTGATCATTTCAATTGTGGCCGGCGCGTCGATCAAGAAGATCGCCACAGGTTTGAAGCACAAAGCCATTGTGCGTTCCATGCCGAATACACCCGGGCAAATCGGAGAGGGGATCACGGTCTGGGCTGCATCGGCGGAGACTTCGCCCGAGCAGCGTGAGACGGCGCGCGCCATACTTGGTGCTCTGGGGGAGGAGGTTTTTGTAGAAGATGAAGGTTACCTCGACATGGCGACCGCCTTATCAGGCACAGGCCCGGCCTATGTCTTCCTCTTCACCGAAGCGTTGATCGATGCCGGTGTGCATATGGGCTTTCCGCGCCGCATTGCCGAACAACTCGTCCTGCAGACTATAAAAGGCTCAGCCTCGTTTTACGAACAGGCAGAACGGCATCCTGCCGCACTGCGAAATCAGGTAACCTCCCCGGGCGGTACCTCCGCCGAGGCGCTGTATTATCTCGAAAAGGCCGGCTTCCGCACTGCGATTTCACGCGCTGTCTGGGCCGCGTATCAGCGCTCGCTGGAATTAGGCAAGGAGAAACAGGGACATATTCCTGAAATGCTAAACGAGGAAGAGGATAAATAAAGACCCGCAGGCCGCTTGATTTATAATTCGGGGGCGTACCTCAACTCTAAGGGCACAGCGCGAAAATTGCCGGACCTCTCGACGAATTACCGACTTGCTGTGCCTTTACCCTCCAGACCATGTCCCTTATCACCGTCTCTTCGCTCTCCAAATCTTTCGGCGCGGAAGACATCTTCCGCGAGGTTTCTTTTTCCGTTGCCAAAGGTGCGCGCTTTGCGCTGGTCGGTCCGAACGGCATCGGCAAGACCACGCTGCTGCGTATTCTCTACGGTTTGGAAGAACCCTCCGCGGGCAAGGTGACGCGTGCCAGGTCGCTGCGCATCGGGTATCTGCCGCAGGAAGCCGATTTCCAACTCGAGGGCACTGTCTGGGACGCGTGTGTTTCCGTCTTCTCAGATCTGATCCGTCAACAGGGGGAACTGGAAAAGCTCGAACATGATATGTCCGATGCCTCGAAACGTGAACTAGCTTTAGTCCGATATGGTGCCCTCCAACAGGAATTCGAGCGCCAGGGCGGCTATGTCTATCAGGTGCGCATCAAGCAGGTCCTTTCCGGCCTCGGCTTCAGCCCATCCGACTTTACGCTCTCCCTCGATCATCTTTCTGGAGGTCAGCGCACGCGCGCCTATCTGGCAAGGCTGCTGCTTTCGAATCCTGATCTGTTATTACTTGATGAGCCCACCAATCATCTTGATATAAACGCGGTCGAATGGCTGGAGGGTTATCTCATCCAATGGGAGGGAGCGGCGGTAATCGTCTCGCATGATCGTTATTTCCTCGACCACGCCTGTAATGCTTTGCTTGAAATGGCTTTAAGCGGATCGGAATTTTACCGCGGCAATTACAGCATGTATTTGCGTGAGCGTGAGAATCGCTGGAACCATCGCGTCGAGGTCTTCGAGTCTGAACGGGATAAATTGCTGAGAGATGTGGAGTATATCAAGAAGAATATTTCAGGTCAAAACGTGCAGCAGGCCAAAGGAAAACTGCGACGGCTGACGCGGGTTGTGCAAGCCATTGAGCAGGTGGGTATGGACGCAGTGGTCAGCACGAACTGGTCACAGTTGGATGTGGAGACGACCACCAGCCCATTCAGCGTGGAGGAGGCCGAGAGGCATGTGCGTTCGCTCAGGTCCCCGGTGCGCGCAACACCCGACCTGGGATTGCATCTGCGTTCGTCGCGTCGCTCGGGCGATATGGTGATCCGCACGCACGACCTCGAAGTGGGTTATCCCGGGAAATTACTCTTCCGTGCGCCGGACATCGATCTGCGTCGAACGGATTGTGCGGCGCTGATTGGACCGAATGGCGCGGGCAAGTCCACCTTTCTCAAGACAATTCTCGGACAGCTCGAACCGCAAGCGGGTGAAGTAACATTGGGGGCAAGCCTGCATATTGGCTACTTCGCACAAGCTCATGAAGGCCTCGATCCCGAGAAGACGGTGCTCGACGAAATCATGACAGCTTCGCCTGGTATGCAGCCGCATCAGGGACGTGATTATCTGGGCAAATATCTCTTCTCAGGCGATGATGCCTTCAAGAAAGTATCCATGCTTTCCGGTGGAGAACGCGGGCGCCTTGCACTGGCAAAACTTGCATTGCAGGATACGAATTTGCTGCTTCTCGATGAGCCGACCAATCACCTCGATATTCCCTCGCAGGAAGTTTTGCAAGCCGTGCTGGACGCATATCAAGGTACGATATTATTGGTCACTCATGATCGTTTTCTGGTGGACGCGCTCGCGACGCAGATCTGGGAAGTGAACCCTGAGGAAAATCATCTGATCGTCTTCAAGGGCACTTACTCTCAAATGAAGGAAGAAAGAGAGAAAGAAGCCGCGCGATTGGCGACTGGACCTCGAAGCCCGCAGACTTCGGAAATACCCGCCAAACCTCGACGTCGGGAGGCATCGAACTCCACCAAGGAGGAACGTCGCCGGCTTGCTCAGTTGCAGCAGCTTGAAAATACCATCGCGGCGCTTGAATTGGAGTTGGCCACCCTGGGTGCTGCACTCGAGAATCCGCCGGCAGATACGACGGCGGTCACACGCCTGGGACAGGAGTATGCATCCGTCCAGAAAGTGATGGATGAGAAGTTAAGCGAATGGGAGAGAATGCAGGAGTAGGAAAAGTGGAACTTAACAGTGAAATTGAAATCAAAGCTTCGCCCGAAACAGTCTGGAATTTACTTACCGATGTATCCAGGTTCCCTGAATGGAATCCCTTTATCCGCCGGTTACGAGGTAAGGTAGAGGCCGGGCAAAAATTGGTGGTCTTTATTCAACCGTCAGGCGCACGGGGAATGAAATTTAATCCCGTTGTATTGAAGGTTGAACCCAATCGGGAACTACGCTGGCTGGGGCGATTGGTTTTTCCAGGATTATTTGACGGGGAACATATTTTCCAGATCGAGCCTTTGGGCAACGGGGGTGTTCGCTTCCGGCAGCGGGAGATTTTCTCCGGTGTTCTTGTTCCTTTGTTGAAAAACTCGCTGGAAATCGATACACGTCGTGGGTTCAATGAGATGAACCAAAAACTGAAGGAATTAGCAGAGGACAAATAAGTTTTTCGTTTGCCGCCTCGATCTGTTTGCTTCCTACGGTACTTTTTTCTCATTCCATCTGTACTTTTAATTGAATATGATAGCTTTGAAAGCAGGGCGGAACTATTTTCTGTATGTCAGGCCGGATGGTTTTCTGCCATTTCTATGGGTTCTACATGAACCGTCACGTCTGATCCGGGCAATAGCTCCTGCACTTTTCTCTCAATCTTTTCAGTCAATGCATGCGCTTCCGTGAGCGAGCGATTCCCATCCATTGTGACATGCAGATCCACGAACCAGCTTGCACCTGACGGACGGATGCGTACGGCATGACAATCCTGAATCCCCTTCATCCTGCCTACTGACTTCACGATTTTGTCAGATACCCCCTTGGGCGCTGCATCCAGCAGTGCCTGGATCGTGCGCCAGCCTAAATTGGCGCTGATGAAAACGACGATAATGGCGACCACCATCGCAGCAACCGCGTCGGCCTCGGACATCCAATGGAGTCCTGGAATGGCGCGAGCAACTGCCACGCCGATGAGTCCAACGATCACAACCGATGACGACCAGATATCGGTCGAGAAATGAAGCGCATCCGCTTCAAGCGCTTGCGAATGATATTTTTTTGCAGCGCGGTAGAGGATGCGCGAGCGAGTATAGTCAATCACAATGGAGGCTCCCATAACGATGAACGACCAGATCGAAGATGTAACCTCAGCTTTTTTAAAGAACAAGCGGTCCGCAGCTTCATTGACGATCCATGCCGAGGTTCCAAGCAGAAGAATAGTCTCGAATAGAGCTGAGAGGTTCTCGATCTTGCCGTGACCGAAGTTATGCTCTTTGTCTGCAGGCTGGTCGGAGACCCTGACCGCGAAGAGCGTCATAAGAGCTGCGACCAGATCGAGGCCGGAATGGGCGGCTTCAGCCAGGATACCCAGCGAATTGGTCAGAAGGCCAACCAGGATTTTGAAGGTGGTTAAACCAATCGCGGCAACGACGGAACTTAATGCTGCGGAACGTTTTTCCTTTTGAGCCTGGGTATGCGACATCATATCCTCAATGTGCAAGAATGAGGCCGCCTGTCGTAAAGTTCGGTTGATCAGGTAGGTGGGGATTTGCAGGAGTGGAAGGGCATCCACGCCGGCTACGACTTTGAAATTCTGGCGCCGATGGTCGAATAATACCTAATTCTGAGGTCAATGGGAAGGGATAAAAGTCATAATTAATAGATATATCCAACTTCATGATTAAATTATCCTAGGCTTCCAGGTATGGCGCCGGTGGTTTGCCAGTAATAGTTTCAAGGAAGCAATAGAGTGCACGTTCCTTTTCGTAGATGTTTTACGAAATTTGCCACCCACCATAATTCTTACTTTATAACGCCCAACTTCCTGCCTACCTTCGCGAATACTTCCAGTCCCTGACCTAGATCATCGCGGTCGTGCGCGGCAGAGATCATCACGCGGATGCGCGCTTTGCCTTTCGCTACTGTTGGGAATCCAATGGACATGGCGAACACGCCGTTATCGAACAACTCGCGGCTGAACTGCTGCGCCAGTGGTGCTTCACCAAGCATGACCGGCGTGATGGGAGTCTCACTGACACCGGTATCAAACCCCAATTTTTTCATTTCGACTTTAAAGTATCTGGCATTGTCCCACAACTTATCCACCAATGTGGTGGATGACTCGAGCAGATCCACCGCGGCGATGCAGGCTGCCGCATCCGGAGCAGTGACCGCCGAGGAGAACAGGAACGGGCGACCGCGCTGGCGCAGCCATTCGACGATGACTTTGTCTCCGGCCACCAATCCGCCGACCACACCGAAAGCCTTTGAGAGTGTGCCGACTTCAATATCCACTTTGCCGTGCAGGCCGAAGTGATCCACAATGCCGCGTCCGCCTTTGCCGAGCACACCTTCGCCATGGGCATCATCCACCATTAATAAGACGGCGTACTTCTTCGCCACTTCATAAAGATCGGGCAAGGGGGCGATGTCGCCGTCCATGCTGAAAACGCCGTCCGTGACGATCAAGGCGCGTCGATAGGAGCCTGCATTTTCCCGGATGGCCGCATCGAGAGCGGTCGGATCATTATGTTCGTAAGGAACGATACGCGCACCGGAGAGACGGCTTCCATCAATGATGGAAGCATGATTGAGTCGGTCCGAAAAGATCACATCTTCCTTGCCGACTAACGCAGCTATCGTACCGATATTCGCTGTAAAACCGGATTGGAATGTAATGACATCTTCGGCGCCTTTAAATTTTGTGAGTCGTTTTTCCAACTCAACGTGCAAGTCGGTGGTACCCGCGATCGACCTTACCGCTGCCGGGCCAACTCCATATTTTTTAGTGGCTGCCTGCGCAGCTTCAACGATCTTTGGATGATTCGCCAACCCGAGGTAATTATTCGAGCAGAAGTTGAGCACATCCAGGCCGTCCACGATCAGACGCGCACCTTGAGCCGAACCGATGGTGCGAATGCGGTTATACAAGCCTTGATCTTTCAAGTCGTTTATCTCTTGCGTAAGCCAGTCGAGTTTGGACATGTAAAACTCCGCTCTTCAGTATTAGAGAATTGGGATGCACCCATTATAGCGAATTATAAAATATCAGCTGCCACTCGTTTCGGTGATAGAAAGTCCCATAATATCAGCCCTGGTTGGATTTGCCTGTCATATCCTCTGCCAATAACCCAAGCTCGGCGAGTGCTTCCATAACTTTTGATTGCGCCCCGGCTTTGATGACGACTGTGGTCGGGCCGAGCGGCTCGCCCAGGAATCGGGCACCTTTGGACTTCCGCAGCTCTTCCAGCACTTCGGGCCGGCTGACTCTCAAAACAGTCTGCGTCTCCGCGCGGGCTTCCGTCCCATTAACCTCCCAGCGTTTTAGGGATTTCACCAAGATGGGCGGAATGCCTGCGGCTGCATGTTTGGATAGCAGGGCTATCAATTGCTCCACCTTCAAACCCTGTTCTTTTGCTTTTGTAAGAGACCCAGGCGTAATGTGATAAAGAATTTCGTCGTTTTTATCTTCGTCCCATTCACAGAAGCGGGCCAGTTGATAACGGGCAGCTCTTGGAACCAGTCTTGAGGCAGATATTCTGCCGTTGGAAGAAATCTTCAGTTTTCCATTCTCGATGATCATTGAAGGGGTATCGAAATTTGTGAGTCGAAATGCAGTGATGTCTTTGCCCTCTTCAGGACTTGCCAAATCGACTATTCTTAAATAATGAAGAATAGCTACGATAAAGAATCGGATGAGAGCGCCATCCACCTGTTCCCAATAGGCGAAGCCACGCAAATATTGCCCGTCAGCTTCGCGCCGGATAAACCACGAATCGTAATCCCCGACAAGACGCTGAAAGTCAGGTGTCGTTTTCTTAACGTCGGTGATCAATGAGTTTATATTCCACCACTTGCCTTCAGGAATAATATCCAGCAAATTTGAGATGAATTCACGTGTGGCCCGCGGTTGGTTTTTCCACTCTCCCTCGCAAAGCAGTCCCGGTATCAAGCGCAGTTCATTGAAAGTTTCAGAGGATCGCCACGCTTCAACCAGCATTTTAAGGGCTTCGATGCGCGTAGCTTCAAGGAAGGTCTTCACCCTTTCGGCCTGGGGAATGTTCTTCTTTAATAATTTGGCAGCATTAAGTAGGCCAAGCAATACTGAATTGGGTTGAATATCATGGCCCAGTCGCAAGGCGGCCAATAGTGTAGTTGCATCGTCTAAAATAAAGTCATTGGCCGGGAGAATATAAGCCCTTTCACCCGGTGTCGCGCCGCGACCTAGAAGCGCGGAATTGACCACTGACATGCTGGCTTTATTATTTTTTTCATCAAAATTCTTCATATCCCCAGGACGGATTAAGGACATAAGGTCTTCCGGGATATATGCAAATTCCTGAGCCCCGTTGGCTGTGTCGAAGAAGGCACGCCCCAACAGTGCACGATAGAACAGAATCTCAGTGGTGGATGTCGGTTTGAACTGTGGTTTTTCACGATCGCGTTTGCCGACTCCCATCTCGCGCACATCGCCGAACTGGCGGATGAAGGATGCCCATGGAATACGCCCGCCCGCGTCAGCTAGTGCAGTGAGAGCGTTATGCGCCTCCAACGGAAGAGAAGCTATTATTTCAGCAACCACTTGAGAGTCAAGGAGATGGGTGGCAAGTTCTTTTGTTGCGCCGGCTGTGTCCCTGGATTCCAGTTCAAAACCCCATAAACCAGCGACGATGCGCAGATATCCGAGATCATAACCTTGAAGTGAATGATAAAGGTCCGGCATTTATTTGAAGGAACGTAACAGGTTTAAAAGTTAAAGGTTGGCAGGTCACATTGTAATCTGCCTTTCGCCCGCCCTTTATTAATGAAGGGCGGCCTGAAACCTTTCAACCTTTGATAATTTTCAGCGCTTTGGGCATCACTTCAAAGGATAATTTGTGAAGATTGCTGCCAAAACTGGTATATATCTCTCCATCGGCATGGATGTATAGCGGGCGGTCAGCGCTCATTGATAATTTTTTGCATGTACCCATACGGATTTGTTTAGTAAAGCGGCGATGAGTGCCCTTCATAAACTCCGGTATGAGCCGGAACATCATCGCTCGTGAGACTTTTCGGACGGTGAGATATTCCAGAACTCCGTCCGTCAGGTTTGAATCAGGGGAGAGCATAAACCCACCGCCCTCGCGTCCTCCATTACAGATAGTGGTCATGATCATTTTGTCTTCCCATTTTTCCTGGTCCGTCTCAAACTGAACGAGGGCCGGGTTATGATTGAGGAAAATCGTTTGGATGACGGCAGTCAGGTACATCAAGAACCCGCGTACAATGAGAAGTTTGTGTGAACGAATGGTGACGATTGCGTCGAAGCCGATGCCAAGTGTATTGCCAAAATATTCCATGCGCCCATGCTCATCGGTCATCAGGCCGAGGTCGATCGTCGAGGGTTCACCCTCGAGCGCCAAAGCCAGCGCATGGTCGGATTCCATTGGGATTCCGATCGCGTGGGCAAAGTCATTGCCTGACCCGACGGGTACGACGCCGAGAACCGGACGCTTGTTTTCAGGCAGAAGCATGATGCCGTTGACGACTTCATGGACGGTTCCGTCTCCGCCCATGGCAATGACCCTTTCATAGCCCTGTTCACCGGCTTGCCTGGCCAACTCGGTGGCATGTGTGGGATAGACCGTTCCACTCCAATCGGCATAACCGTATTCATTGATGATGGGGCGCAGATCGTTGGCGACTTTCCAGGCGTTGCCCATGTCGGCCATCGGGTTCAAAATGATCTTGACTTTGCGGGGCATGAAGTTCTCCTCAGCTGGGAATTTCAAAGCGAACAGTTATTGGATGGTTCTGATAACGAAATTTCTCTACCATGCATTTTTCAATCAAAAAATCTTGGGAATGCTTATTCAGTTATTTTTCATGTTAAACTGCATTCATAACCTTTAGAAGGAAAAAACAAAATACCGGTTTAAAAACTGAAACGACGCAGCAAGCTAGAATTAGACAATAGAATGAAATATATGTTTAGAATATCTATCGATAGTCCCGCTTCGTTTAACCGGCATCTTCTTTGTGCAGAGATCCGGTAAAGCCGCGAGCCATCATATATGAGCCCCGGTTATGCTTCTTGGCCCGATAAAGCGCTTCATCCGATGCGCGTAAAAGATCGGCTGCGGTGAGGGCATGGATCGGGTAGATTGCGATCCCGCATGAAATTCCAAGATGAATTTTTTCATGGTCGGGAGCCTCAAAGTAGAACTTGGCCACCTTTTCAAGGATCTTTTCGACCACTACCCCAGTGGAGGCGATATCGGTTCGGCTCAGGATCAGGGTCAGTTCATCGCCTCCATAGCGTGCCAGGAAATCGGTCGCGCGCATGCTCGTAGACAGATAATTGAAAACAGTCCGCAGAACCTGATCCCCAACAGCGTGACCATGGGTATCGTTTACCGATTTAAATCCATCCAGATCCATCATGATAACGGCAAAGGTATTCCCGGTGCGTCGGGCGTTGACCACTTCTTGATCCAAACGCTGGTCGAGTGCCCAACGGTTGGGGAGTCCAGTCACAGTATCGCTGTAGGCCTGCCTGCTGATCATTTGATGCAGGCTGGCGTTTGAAATGGCGACTGCTGCCTGATCGGCAAGCAGGTCCAATAATCTTAATTCAGAGGAAGAAAAGCCTCCTCGCGTGGATCTCGACAAATTCATCACCCCTACCAATTTGGTGTTGATCATCAAAGGAATGCCAATGATCGAACCCTGCCAATCTGCCGGGGTATTAGCGTAGAGGGGATGCCTCTTAATGTCCTCGATAATGATCCGCTCCTCATTCCGGGCGACCATATAGGTCAGGCCGTTAGGACGCGGCAAGGCTTGAGGTTTGTCGCGGACACCGTCATCATCCAGGGCCGCGCCGAATTCAAGTTTATTTTTAGTATAAAGAAAAATATGGGAGGAACGGGCATTCTTAACAAGTCGCATTGCTTCGGTGACAACTGCATCGAGCACAGTCTTAATGTCAAGGCTGGAAGTCAAACTCAAGCTGAGTTTTTTGAGGGCATCGAGTTCATCGGCTTGTTGTTTGAGGGCGAAAACCAGCGTACGGTTTTTAATTAAATCTGTTGCCAAACGACGCGCCTGCTTTTCCGCTTCGTTTGAACCGGTATTTCGTTCAATCGCCAAGACCAGTACGTTCAATAGTTTGAGGATTTCTTCAGAATCACCGGAAGTAAGATGATCTCCATCCGTCAACAATCGACGTGCCTGATCGAGAATGTCGTGACGTAAATCACCGTTTCGCATGATAATTCAGGAATTCCTCAATAAGAAACCCCAAATACGTACTTTAATCTTGGCATATGTGAATAATAATTATACAGCAAAAGTAGTGTGTTAGAATGTTCACAAACTAATTCAGGAGAATGCTTTGTCTGTAAAAAAGTCACTTTTGCCTCAGGCAACCCCTTTGCACCCTCAACTACGCGGATTGATCATTGGCGCCTCGAGCGGTATGGGTGCTGCGTTGGCTCGCCGCCTTGGCCAGGAAGGATATTCTCTCGCCTTGGTCGCGCGACGGAAAGTCCAGCTGACTTCACTTTGTAGGGAGATCAATCAAAACGGTCGAGAGACACGTGCACTTGCTTATGTTCACGATGTAAGTGACTATAACGCCGTTCCGGACCTGCTGCGGCGGATCATCGCGGACCTGGGAGGCCTGGACCTCGTCATTTACGCAGCGGGTATCAACTTACCTCCCGGCTCTGATGAAAACAACTTTGACGGTGATCGCCAAATGCTTGAAGTCAACCTGATCGGCGCGTTCGCGTGGCTCAATCCGATCGCAGCCATATTCCACTCCGCCAAACGAGGCCAGATCGTCGGCATTTCATCCGTGGCCGGCGACCGCGGGAGGGTGGGCAACCCGGGTTACAATACGTCCAAGGCAGGGCTTACGACTTATCTAGAGGCTTTACGAAACCGACTTACCCGTCACGGTGTGAACGTTTTAACCGTCAAACCGGGCTTTGTACAAACGGATATGCTCAAAGCTGCTCAAAAAGTGATGTTTCCCATTACGGCTGAGAAAGCTGCAGACGACATCTGGATTGCGATACGTGCCCGTAAACAGCAAATCTATACGCCCTGGTTTTGGGGTTGGATCATGTTCGTCATTCGAAACATCCCATCGGTTCTTTTCCGTCGAATGAGCTTCTAGACCTGTTTTATATAGATCAAGCCAATCTCCTATTTTCCTACCATCCAATAAACTGCCATGACTACCATAACTCTTGATCAAAAATTTGTGTCCCTTGAGAACTTTGGCCATTCCATGCGCGCGCCCTCCTATATTTTCAAGCCAACCCGTGTAAAGGAAATTGCTGAAGCCTTCCAGCTTGCAAAAAAGACCGGACTGACGGTCACCGCCCGCGGCGCAGGACGTAGTTACAACGATGCGGCGCTCAACGGCGGCGGTATTGTGATTGATCTAACGTCGATGAACCGCATCATTAAATGGGACGCGGCGAAGGGTCTGGTCGTAGCGGAGCCGGGAGTCACTCTTCAACAGCTCTGGCAGACCGTCGAGCCGAACGGCTGGTGGCCACCAGTGGTCTCCGGAACGATGCTTACCACGCTGGGCGGCTGTCTGGGAGCCAACGTCCACGGCAAGAACAATTTCAAAGTGGGACCGATCGGCGAACATGTGATCGAATTCACTGCCATCCTGCCGAACGGATCTGAAATAACTTGTACCCCAAAGAAGAACGCCGATTTGTTCTATGCGATGATCAGCGGACTAGGTATGCTGGGTATCTTCACATCCATCGCGTTGCAAATGAAGCCCATCTACTCCGGGCTGTTAGAAGTGTCTGCCCGCCCGTCGAGGAATCTACACGAACATTTGAGCGACCTGCTCGAGAACGCGCCGGCTTACGATTACATTGTAGGCTGGCTGGATGCAACTGCGGGTGGTCGTGCTCTCGGCCGCGGTCAAATACATGCAGCGCGTTATCTACAAAAAGACGAAGACCCGCAGGCGGAAAAAACGATGAGCTTGAAAAATCAAGTCTTGCCATCGCGGATTTTTGGTATATTTCCAAAATCCATTATACATATTTTCATGGTTCCCTTTATGAACAATCAGGGTTGCTGGGCTGTGAATACGGGTAAATACATCGCAAGCTTGCCGCGGCATACCTTCCGTGAATCTCACGCGGCTTTTCACTTTTTGCTGGATTATATTCCTAATTGGGAATTGGCTTACGGTCGCGGTGGACTGATCGAATATCAATCATTTCTGCCCAAAGAGAGTGCCGAAGCTGCCTGGGCAGAAATGCTCCAACTCTCTCTCAAGCGCGGCCTGCCTTCCTATCTCGGCGTGACCAAACGCCATCGACCCGATAAATTCCTGTTGAGCCACGCCGTGGATGGATTCTCACTGGCGCTGGATTTCAAGGTAACGAACAGCAACCGGACCAAGTTAAGCCAGATGTTACAAGAATTCGACCGAATCGTGCTCGACGCAGGCGGGCGATTCTATTTTGCCAAAAATAGCGAAACTACTCCAGAATCAACCATGCGCTTCCTTGGTTCTGAAACGATCGAGAAATTCAAGAAATTGAAGAAGCGCTGCGATCCGAACGAACTATTGGAATCAAATCTCTATCGGCGTGTGTTTGGATGAGAAATTAAATCCTTTAAAAATGGAACGTTTCGATCTTATTGTTGTGGGGTCCGGGCCAGCTGGAGAAAAGGGGGCGGAACAAGCTGCCCGATTTGGAAAACATGTCGCCCTGGTTGAACGTGCTGAACATCTGGGTGGAGCGGGGATCAATACCGGCACAGTACCTTCGAAGACTCTCAGGGAAACTGCACTCTATTTCTCCGGCCTTCAACAGCGAGGCCTTTATGGGATTGATTATTCGCTTAAAGACGAGCTATCGGTCAGAGAATTCATGCACCGCGAACATATTGTTGTCAGCAACGAGCGGCGGCTCATCTCTCAGAATATCGATCAACGTCATATTGTACGTGTCCATGGAGTGGCCAAGCTTGATGACCCGCATACTGTCCGTGTGGCCGCAGCCGGTGGCGATAAATTGCTAAGTAGTGAAATAATCCTTATTGCAACCGGTTCCGCTCCTTTTCATCCTCCCGAAATACCCTTTGACCATAAATTGATCTTTGATTCCGATACGATCCTCGAGATGAAGCGAATCCCCCAATCGATGGCAGTTCTGGGCGGCGGTGTGAGCGGAGTCGAATATGCTTCAATATTTTCCGCGCTCGGCGTAGAGGTGAGCCTGATAGAGGCGCATGCTCGCATCCTGCAATTTGTAGACACGGAAATCATCGATCGATTGATCCACCGGCTTGAGACGATCGGGCTCAAGTTTATCCTTAATGACCACCTGACGTCCTTTGATGTAAAAGATGGTCTTGTGAATTTAACTCTTCAAAACGGCGATCGGCTTAAGTTCAACAGCGTGTTAATCGCGGCGGGACGGCAAAGCAATGTTCAGGGATTGGGTTTGGAAGGAGTCGGTGTCAAACTTGGCGAGCGCGGATTGATCCTCGTTAACGAACAATATCAGACCAGCGTTCTAAACATTTACGCGGCCGGGGACGTGATCGGATTCCCGGCATTAGCAGCCACTTCCATGGAACAGGCGCGTATGGCGATACGACACGCCTTTGATCCTGGATATCAAGAGCATCTTTCACCTGTCTTGCCGCTGGCCGTCTATGCCATTCCGGAGATGGCGATGGTCGGTGTGACCGAAGACGATTGCAAGTCTAGGAATATCCCCTATCTCATCGGGCGGGGGGCCAACGAGGACAATGCCCGCGGACAAATCATCGGTGATATGAGCGGGATGATCAAACTTATATTCTCACCCACCGATAAAAAACTTCTTGGTGCACATATCATAGGTGAACAGGCTTCGGAACTGATCCACATCGCTTCGCATGTGTTGATGTCAGGCGGCGGTATCGATGAATTCATTCGGGCCGTCTATAACTATCCGACACTGGCTGATTTATACAAATCCGCGGCCTACGATGGGTTGGAAAATCTTGAAAATTGGCGTATTTCACGGAAGTAAGCCTTAAGTAAAATGCGCTGCGAAGTTCATGACCTCGGTCTGATCGATTATGCACGCGCCTGGGATTTACAGGACGTATACGCGGCAGAGATCGCGGCGGGCCGCCGTGCACCGACGTTATTTTTACTCGAACACCCGCATGTTTACACATTTGGGCGAAAGGGTCATGCTAAAAATCTTCTCTGGGACCAGCAACATCTAGAAGAACGCGGCATCGCTGTGCATTGGGTGGATCGCGGCGGTGATGTAACTTATCATGGACCTGGGCAGTTGGTTGGGTATCCCTTAATTCCGCTGGGGCGAATAATCTGGGAACAAACCCACCAAACTCTGCATCCAGGCCGGGAACCTGCGGAGTCGGTGAGAATTCCAGATACGGATTATGTTGGTTATGTCCGCAAGCTGGAGCTGGCACTCGTGGTCGCATTAGCACGGCTGGGACTCACAGCCGGACAAGTTCCGGGATTAACCGGTATTTGGGTGCAACCCGATATCTATTCGCGCTGTCCTCGATGCAAGCCGGAAGATCGCCAGAAGCCAGCCAAGATCGCGGCGATCGGCGTCAAAGTGGATGTTCACGGCGTATCCCGGCACGGCTTTGCATTGAATGTCAACCCCGATATGACTTATTGGGATGGCATCGTAGCTTGCGGGCTGGCGGATTATCCCGTTGTAAGTCTTGCGGATTTGCTTTCGCAACCTCCCGATTTGCAGAGGGTAAAAAAAGAAGTTGCCACCGCTTTTGGTGAAGTATTCGATTATGAGATCGAATAGCCCTGTAAAGGGCTTTTTTATTGCAACAATTTGGCCGCCGCGCAGCCGATCATGCCAGCATCGGCACAGACCACGGTCATGGCAGCCTGTGGAACAGATTTTTCCAAATCATCAATCGACAATACAAGGGTTTATAAAGTAAATCCAAAATAGCCAG
>Ga0182027_10007944_pt1 | contig 15538 bp, 12 predicted proteins | sample 712E1DmetaG_FD_121300 | JGI IMG/M metagenome (GOLD analysis project Ga0182027, IMG submission 121300) | Permafrost microbial communities from Stordalen Mire, Sweden - 712E1D metaG (Illumina Assembly) | ecosystem: Environmental > Terrestrial > Soil > Wetlands > Permafrost | place: Sweden...
ACGAACGAATCCTTCACGCCGCCGGTATCCGACATAGTTCGTATACACGACGTCGGTATCAGGTTGTTGGCGGAACTGATCGACGCAACGCCGGAATCGGCCGGGGGGGATGATGTCGTCGGAATCAAGAAACTGAACGAATTCTCCACGAGCAATGCCCATCGCCAGGTTGCGGGCTGCCGATGGACCCTGGTTCTCCTCATGCAGATATCGGAAGCGATCGTCGCGATCCACATGCTGGTGGAAGATCGCAGCGCTGCAATCCGTTGACCCGTCATCGACCAGGATGCATTCCCACTCCGTGAAGGTCTGCCACAAGACGCTCTGAAGCGCAGCTTCGAGATACCGCTCCCGGTTGAAACAAGGCATGATCACAGAAATGACAGGGCTGTTCATTGCCGGCGGCTCCGGCGGATTTCCTGAAAACCCATCCGCAGTGCGAACCAGCAGATAGCAAAACACTGCCCCAGATTCCCATCATGATAGGCAAGCCACAACGCCTCCTTGGTTTCCTTTTTCAGGGCACGAAAATATACGCGCGCATCCACCGCGTGTCTCTCCGCCTCCAGAAGTCCGACCGCCTCCCGAAGGAGGCCCAGCCGATTTGCGCTCAACGCCCCGGCGGAAGCAACCCGGTAGTAGATCAAGGGACCCTCAAGAAACCCGATGTGGGCAATCCGTGACATTCGAATCCAGTACTCCCAGTCATGCGCATGCCGCAAATTCACGTTCAAAGGGCCAAGTTCTCTCACGATGGCATGTCTCATCAGAGCCGAGGAGGAGATCACCACATTCCCGTTGAAGAGCAGATCACCGTGGAAGCTCTTCACGTCGGCGATGAGCTTCTCCCCGCCAAACATCCCCATCGTCTCGGCTGTTCGCCGTCCATCCCGAAGAACAAACGCCCGGCCGAAGACCATTCCACAGTCGGGGTGTTCGCGAAGGAACTCCACCTCGCGTGCAATGGTGTCGGGCAGGAGAACGTCATCGGAATCCAACACCATCAGGTACTCCCCGGAAGCACTTTCCATCCCCGCATTGACGGCCGCACATTTGCCGACGTTCTTCTCAAAACGTATCAACGATCCCCCGGCCTCCGGGTGCACTGCGATCCATCCCGCAACACTCTCCGCCGTTCCATCGGAAGACCCGTCGTCAATAACCAGAAGTTCGATCGGCGTGTACGTTTGCGTACGGACGCTCTCCAGCGTTTCCATGATCACATCGCGGCGGTTAAGCACCGGAACGATGATGGAAACCAATCCGATCGGAGGAGTATGTCGATATGAAGGATCCACGCTCAACGGTACAAGAATGGAGACGAGCCCGGAATGGCGGCCCGAAGACTGCTATTCCAAACCCATCTTCTGGAAGAGATCGCGCAGGCGCCTCTCATAGGTGTGATCACGAAGCACCCGGGCATACCCTGCTTCCGCAATGTTCCTGCGTTCGTCTTCGTGTGCCAGATAGAAACGGATCTTCTCGATCATTTCCCGAGTCGTCCCGTAGGTTACCACCTCCCGATCGGGCACGAAGAAATCCTCAAGGCGTGATGCCATGCCACTAAGCTGAAATCCTCCGCAGGCGGGGATCTCGAAATTCCGTCCCTTAATCTGATTCGCTCCGCTTTGCGACGAGGCGGAGAGATTCAGATTGATCCGACTCACGTTGAAGAGTTCGATCATCTCCTCCTGGGAAATGCGCGTCGAACCAGCGATCTGCTGGAGGCGCCCGGCGCTCATCAGATGCAGTCGCCTCGCATGCCGGTGCCACCATCGGCTCTTCCAACCTGTGCCCCGGACGTACGCCGCAATCGCCGCAGCGTGCAATTGTCGCACAACTTCAGGGCGGTCGCCGTACGACTGTCCAACGAATGACACATCATACCGGGGAGGGACATCTTTCCGCACGTAGAATCGCGGGTTGGCGCCCCATTGCGTCAGCAGGACTCGTTCATACCCGATCGCCCGATACTTCGGCAACGAATCCGCATCGGTCGTCGAGACGTAGGTGAAGCAGGGGGCCCACAACCGTGAAAAGTCATCAAACCGCCAATGATCATCGGCAAACCAATTGAATGTCGTCGTTCTTCCTTGTGCCGTGATCCTGCGGATCACGGCGGGGTCGAATTCATCCTTATACAAGAACGTGAACATCAGGTCCGGCCGGACTTCCTTCACCCGCTGTTCCAGGAGACGGCTCATCCCATCGCGTCCGAACTCCTGATGGAGAGTCAGGAAGTCGAAATACTCCACCTCATGCCCCATCCCCACGAGGGAATCGTAAAAATTGTAATGCTCGAAGCTGTATCCCCTTGCCGGAATTCCATAGTCGAATTTCGATGCCGCGTAAAGGATCTTCATACCGGAAGGTTGCGGTTGAAATGAGAGAGACCGGTACCCTCGGGAATGGCGTCACACGTCTTCGAAGCCGCGTGATGACGGTACTCCCCTTGATCCCCGGCACAAGAACAATCAACCCACGCGGAACCACCGGCAAGGGGCCGGGTGACCATGAGAGGGATCATAGGGATCAGCAAGTTCATCGAATTGACTCAGCATGCACTTCGAATTCCTCTTCGAGCCGCCGATTTGCGCGCCATATCAGGAATACATAGATGAGGTTTGCAACCAACAGGCCGGCAACAAGTCCCGTAAGCCCCCACAACACGCAGCCCGAGTAGTAGAGGACAATCGAGATTCCCGCAGAAATCGTCTTCGGTCTGAGATAAATTCCCGGCTGATTACGAGCCATCCCCATCGTGGACATCGCCTGTCCAACGTAGTATGCCCCGAGCCCGAACGTCAACAACAGGAGGATGTGGCCATTCATCGTAAAGTCGCGATTGCTGACAAAGTGGATGATGGAGTCTCCCATGAGTGCGAGAATGATGCCTGCCGAACCAAAGACCGCCAGTGTGAGCAGCGTGTTCAGCCGGATGATTTCCTTCCCCTTTCTCTGCTCCGCGTCAGAGGAAGAGGAAAACTGGCGAAAGATGATCGGCCCAAGGAATTGTCCCAAGACCCCGACAACAAGCACCGCGGAATTGTTCACGAGGTTCGCAGCCAATCCATAGCGGCCCACATCGGCGTTTGTCATCACCCCCTCGATCACCCACCGCTCCCCGTTCGACTGAACCCATGAAATCCCGCCCCAGAGCAGGAACGGACGCGCGTAATCGACGACGCGGGAATAGATCTCCTTGCGGAGTTCGTTGCGCTCCGGCCCGGTGAGGGAAACGGATGCACCTTCGCGCGGACGCGCCTGCTTGTTGAAGAATGCGAGACGTACGATGAAGGAAAGCCCGGTGGAAAGCGCCGTGCACGCCAGGACGAGCGTCGCGTTGAGTGGCGACATCCATCGGACGGAGAACAGAAACCCGATGAACAGAATCCGTTCCCCCGTCGCGATGATTGATACCTCGCGCCGCAGGCGGAGGGCGCCGAGCATGCCGGTAACAGGAATGGCCGTAGCAGCAACGATGATCATTCCTGCAGCGGCAATGGCAAAGGGAACGTCGACCGCAAAAACAAGTCTGCCGAGTGCTATCCCGACACCGGCAACGACAAGAAGAGCTCCCAGACACCAGAACAGCACCTGTCTGAGAGACGAAAAGTATGTCTCACGCGCTGCGGGTTTGTCACCATAGTAAAAGAGCATTCGGATGTAACCTTGCTCCATCGGCCCGTACATCGCAAGGTTGAGCATCCCTCCGACACTCAATGCAAGCACGTATTTGGCGTACTCCGCGGCACCGATCGTCGCCACAAGCTTGATCGAAATCAGACTGAGGAGGATGGTCAACGCCTGCCCCCCCGCAAGCCAGGAAAACTCCCGAATTTGCTCCCTTCTGACGCTGATACCGGCTGGAAGCAGTCGTTTCCAGAAACTTGCTCCCCACGCCAGGGGATGAGATAACTTCATCATGAGCCATCCGGGAAAACGATCCGGCACAGAGCATTGTGAACCGGAAGGGATGCGACGCCGTTCACAGAAACCGATCGATCGCCTTGAGAATTCTGCCGCTGGCCTTCCCATCGCCATACGGGTTGATCGCCCTGCTCATGGCCCTGTAGGCCGTCCTGTTCGACAGCAGCCGTTCGATTTCCGCGACGATCTTCCGTTCCGATGTGCCGACGAGCCGTACTGTTCCTGCCCGCACCGCTTCAGGACGTTCCGTGTAATCGCGCATCACAAGGACAGGTTTTCCCAGCGAGGGCGCTTCCTCCTGCACACCGCCCGAATCCGTCAGAATGATTGTGCTCCGATCCATCAAAAAGACGAAGGGGAGATACGGTTGTGGATCCAGCAAGTGGACATTCGGGAGGATTCCAAGGATCTCGCGTACAGGTCGCTGCACGTTGGGATTCAGGTGCACCGGGTAGACGATCTCCAGATCCGGATGTTTGGCTGCCACTCTGCGAATGGCATGGCAGATATTCTCGAATCCCTCGCCGAAATTCTCCCGCCGATGCCCTGTGACGAGAATCATCCGCCGACGGAAATCGATCCCCCGGAATTCGCGTTCGAAGCGCCGCCGGTTGCGCCGCACCGTTTTCCTGACATGGAAGAGCGCATCGATCACCGTATTCCCGGTGACGACGACCGTAGAAGGATCGATCCCTTCGCGCAGCAGGTTTTTCCTGGCCTGGATCGTGGGAGCAAAGTGGAGATCCGCAAGATGGGACGCAATGACCCGATTGATTTCTTCCGGGAACGGGCTCCGCTTCTCCCACGTCCGCAATCCCGCCTCCACGTGCCCGATGGGCACATCGGCATAGAAGGCCGCAAGCGCCGCCGCCATGACTGTCGTCGTATCTCCCTGGACCAACATCATGTCGGGCTTCTCGGCTGCAAGAACGCCTTTCATCCCCTGCAGGACGCGCGCCGTGACATCCTCCAGGGACTGGCCCGGACGCATGACGTTCAGGTCATGGTGGGTCCTGATGTGAAAGAGCGAGAGAACCTGGTCCAGCATCTCACGATGCTGTGCAGTGACGCAGATCCGGGTGACGTATCTGGCCCGGTGTTGGCGCAGCGCCTGAATAACCGGGGCCATCTTGATGGCCTCGGGTCGTGTGCCAAAAACAACAAGGATCTTCCTTCTGGATGTCACGTCTTCTTGTCACAGAATGTCGGTGTGGAACAATTGCCGCGATCCGTCCGTCCTTTTCACTTTCACGATGCGGATGCGGCGTTGGCTCTTCTTGATGACGGTGAACGAAAAACCCGAGGCTGCGACTTCTTCGCCGACTTCGGGAATCCGCCCGCTCACTTTCTGCACAAGACCGCCGATGGTCTCATATTCGTCGGCAAGAGGAATGCCTGCCTGAAACCGGTCATTGAAATCCTTGATCGACATTCGCGCGTTGACCAGGAAGGTTCCATCTGCGGTCTGTTCAACATCCTTGAGCACCTCGTCATATTCATCATGGATCTCGCCCACGATTTCTTCCAGGATGTCCTCCATGGTCACGATGCCCGCCGTCCCGCCGAACTCGTCGACGACAATTGCCATGTGCAAGCGCCGCCCCTGGAGTTCGCGCATCAAACGGCTGATCTGCGTCGATTCCGGAACAAAGTACCCGGGTCGCACCAGATCCTGGATGATGATGAGGTCGCGATACTCCATGAGGCCAAGAAGATCCTTGGTGTACACGACGCCGAGGATATTATCGATCGTCCCCCGGAAGACGGGCATACGGGAATACCCTTCTTCCAAAACGGTCTTGATCGTACGCTCGCGAGAAAAGTCGACATCGAGCGCTACAACGTCCGTTCGCGGGATCATGACCTCTTTTGCGGTGGTATCGGTAAACTCAAAGATACTTCCAATCAACTCCTGTCCGGTCTTATCAATGACCCCGGTTTTTGTTCCCTCTTCGAGCATCAGTCGAAACTCTTCTTCCGAAATCCTGGATTCGCTGAAGCTCGTTGAATCTCTGAATGGGCGAAGAACCAGATTGCTTGCCAGTCTGAGAGCCCCCGCGGGAATGCGGAACGCGGCGGCACAGAACTGCATGGGGGAAGCGAGGAAGAGGGCGGTTCGCTCTGCGCTGCGGAGAGCGAGGGATTTCGGAACAAGTTCACCGAAGACGACGACAAGAAAACCGAGCCCTCCCACCACGACAACGAGGGATATCCAACTACCCCATTCCATGATCCACGGCACGCCGCTCGACACCAATGCCGGAGCCAGGTGCTGCAATTCGAGGATGGCGCTCAATCCGGAGGCAAGGATGAGGGAAAACACGACGCCGACATGGACGGCTGCGAGGAACTGTTCCGGATCATTCTGGAAAGCGAGAATCTCCGAGGCCTTCTTGTTCCCGGCTTCCGCGAGCTCCCGCATTTTACTCTTGCGGCTGGAGAGAACGGCAACCTCGACGGCGGAAAAGAACCCCACAAGCGCGATCAGGCACAGGACACCCAGAATCTCGATCCAAAGTGTATCCATCGCGCCGGGGACGTCTCCAAACTTAAGAATGGGAAGGGTTTCTGGAGTAATTAATCAATTTTCGGGGTGATTTCCAAACAGCACCGCGGGCGGCTGGGGGCCGCCCGCGGTGACATGCACAGAACAGCCCTTCGCAGGCGTTATCGCGACTTTCTAAGGAAGTCGAGACGTGGCTTGAGCCGCTCCGTCGACATCAGGAGCCTCTCCTTCCCGAAAATTGCATCTTCCGTCTTGAGAAACGTCAATTCGTATTCATCGCTCATCACAATTGCCTCTTCCGGGCATGCCTCTTCGCAAAACCCGCAAAAGATACACCGGAGCATGTTGATTTCAAATTTGACCGGGTAGCGCTCCTTGTCAAGATCTGTCTCCGCGGCCTGGACTTCAATGGCGAGCGCGGGACAGACCCGTGCGCACAGGCCGCAGGCAACGCACCGCTCCACACCTTCCTCTTCCACCAACACAGGCCTTCCCCGGAATGATGCGGGAGGATTCCAGCGCTCCTCAGGATATTGCCTCGTGAATTTCGGGCGCAACATCTGGCCGAACGTCAGGAAGAGGCCCTTGACGATCTCAGGAATGTACGCACGCTGAAAAAGCGAAAGGTCCTTCCGCCGCACCTGCAGCACCTTCTGGTCACTGTCTTTCGGCGTCATCGCCTGTGTCCCCCGACGTTCATGGACCCGCACCTCATCGACCCCACAGCAACAGCCACGCTCCCGTCACCCCGATGTTCAAGAGCGAGACAGGCAGCATCACTTTCCAGCCCAGATTCATCAACTGATCATAACGGAACCGTGGGATGGTCCAGCGAACCCACATATAGAAGAAGATCACAGCGCATGTTTTCAGCGCGAATGAGGCGATCTGCGCGATGCTCGTCCACAGAGGCGAGAGTCCACAGAGCTCCAGAAACGGCACCTGCCAGCCGCCGAGAAACAACGTCACGATGAGGGCGCTCGATGTGATCATGTTCGCATATTCGGCGAGAAAAAAGGTCCCGAATTTCATGCCGGAATACTCCGTGTGGTAGCCCCCGACGAGCTCGGGCTCCGCTTCCGGAAGATCGAAGGGAAGGCGGTTTGTCTCTGCAAACGAGGCAACGACAAATGTAATGAACCCAATCGGCGTCAGGAATGCGTTCCAGGCAAAGCCGCTTTGCATTGCGACCACCTTGTCAAGCTGCAATGTTCCGGCGACCATGATAACACCGACGACGGAGAGTCCCATCGAGAGTTCATAGCTGATCATCTGCGCGGCGGAACGCAATCCCCCCAACAGCGAGTACTTGTTGTTCGACGCCCACCCGCTCAGGGTCACGCCGTACACACCCATGGACGTCATGGCAAGAATGTACAGCACGCCGATGTTGACGTCGGCGATCTGCAGTTTGATCTCCCTGCCGAAGAGAGTGATGGTATCACCGAACGGGATGACGGCAAACGTCGTCATCGCGACGGTCAGCGAGATGACCGGCGCCAGCGTGTGCACAAACGCATTCGCGCTGGCCGGGACGATGTCCTCCTTCATGAACAGCTTCAGGACATCCGCCGGCGCCTGCAAAAGTCCCCATGGGCCGACCCTGTTCGGTCCGATCCGGTTCTGGATGGACGCGCTTATTTTTCGTTCCGCATAGACAAGGTTCGCGACCGTCGTCAGGATAACGAGGAGCACGACGACAATCTTGATGAACGCGATGAGGATAAGTTCCATAGTGGCTTCGGCCGGTTATGCCGGGACGTTCGTATGAGCGGGCTTTCCGACATTCAGCGGGAGCCCTTTGTTGCCGATCTTCTTGTACGACATTCCATGAAATGCTTCGACACGGGCCGCAATCTCGTCGAATACCTCTTCTGCACTCTGATACTTGAACTTCGCCCCCATCAGCGCCGCAATGCCGGAAACAATCCGCCATGTCGGCCGAGCGTCCTTCTTGGATCCCCGCAGCCACCGATCGAACTGTGATCCGAACCGGTCGAGACGGCTCATCGCATATCCGTCGAGTGACCGCTCCCTGTCGAGTGTTACCACCGACGGGCGGATGCGCTGCACCCTCCCTTCGAAATTGGTAAAGGTGCCGTTCTTCTCGGCGTACATCGCGGCAGGAAGAACGACGTCAGCGATGCTTGTCCCTTCGTTCTCTGCCGTCGCGTGCACGACCAGAAACTCAAGGCGGGAGAGCACCTGCACGATGTCGGGCATTGTGAGAAGCACATCATCCACGACGTACATCGCCTTGATCGTCCCGTTCACCACCCCCTGCAGGATTGCATCGAACCCCATCCCCTTCTCGGCGGGGCGAACACCCACTTCCACCGCACCCCGGCTGTTCGGAGCCCTATCGGAGCGGATCAACAAATCATCATCACTGCCTGGTGCGATATGACGCCTGAAGTCGATGTTCTTCGTCCCCAAAACATCGTGGGCGAATTTCCGGATGACATAGTTGTCTTCGTTCGTATCGAAGGCAGACCCAAGGACGGCAAGCTCCCCCTTGCGAAACGTCTTGAACCCCGAAGCGGCATGGGCAACGGCTTCATCCCAGCCGGCTTCGCCGAGAGCAGACTCCTTCTGGACGAGCGGACTCTTGATCCTACTCTCCGCGTTCACCGAACGGAAGGTCTCCAATCGTCCATAATCGCACATCCAGAACCCGTTCACCCCGGCATTGTAGCGGGGGGTTTGCCGGAGGATCTCATTGTTCCGCACCCACGTGTTCATGTTGCATCCCCTCGCACAACCGGGACACACAGTCTCCGTCGCCGACATCTCCCACACCCTTGCCTTGAACCGAAACTCGCGGCTTGTGAGGGCTCCTACCGGACAGATGTCGATCACATTCATGGAATACGGGTTGTCCAATTCCTCGCCGGGAAACGTCGTCAATTCGACGTGATCCCCGCGCTGCGTAAATGTGAGCTGCGGTTTCTTCGCAATCTCATCGCAAAAACGAACGCATCGCGAACACATGATGCATCGCTCCGTGTCCAGCATAATGAGACTGCTGAGCGCCACGCGCTTGGGCTTGTGGACCTTATCCTCTTCAAACCTGCTCGAACCGATGCTGTGGGCGTAGGCATAGTCCTGGAGCTTGCATTCCCCCGCCTCGTCGCAAATCGGGCAATCGAGCGGGTGATTGATCAGCAGGAATTCCATCACGGCGCGTCGTGCTTCGAGAACCCGGGAGGACGCTGTCTGGACCACCATGCCGTCAGAGACCTGCGTCGAGCATGCGATTGCCAGCTTCGGCGTCTTTTCGACCTCGACGAGGCACATCCGGCAGTTGCCCGCAACGGATAAGGCAGGATGCCAGCAAAAATGGGGAATCTCGATCCCATTATCGCGTGCCGCCTGGATGATCGTCAACTTCGGATCAACCTCAAAAGACTGCCCATCGACCGTTATCTTCGCCATGCTTTCCCTTTTCTACGCAACCGACATGTCATGGGTGTAACGCTCGTGGAAGGTTTTCAGTTTCGCGACGAGTCCTTCAATCTCCGCACGCGGCGGGAGGAATGTGGTCCTGAAATGGAACGTGCCCGGCTTCTGGCCGAATCCGCTCCCCGGAACCACGCAAATCCCCGTCTCTTCCAGCAGCGCGAGGCAGTATGCGGAATCCCTCTCCTCCTCGTACGCTTCACGCTCCGCAGCCCGCATATGGGCAACGTCCTTCCCCCCGGGAAGCTCGAAACGGACAAAAGCGTACATCGCTCCATGCGGGACGGTCACCGACATCCCTTTAATGCCGTTAATTCCGTTTCCCAGGATCTCCGCCTTCGCCTTAAGATCATGGAGTATCGCCTCCTTCTCACTGATGTAGCCCGCGTAGCTTTCCTCGCCCTGCTGCGGCGGAGCAACCATCATATACGTCGCCAGTTGGCCAACGAGGTTGGCACAGAGACTGATGGACTGCAGTTTGACGAATTGCGCCAGCACATCGTCAGGAATATTCCGGAATTCGACATACCCTCCCCGATGTCCGCACTCCCCCAGGAATCCTTTCGAGACGGAATGGAGACTGAACAGGGTGACATCCCGTTCCCCCGTTTCCGCCATGATCTTCGCAAACGACCAGAAGGGAAGGTGTTGGTCGTAGATATTCTCCTGGTACACCTCATCGGCAATGATCGCAAGACCGTGCGTCTTTGCAAACCGGATGATCATGCCGATGTTCTCCGCGGAGAGAACTGCACCCGTCGGATTCCCCGGATTAATGACGACAACGCCCCGGGGGTTGATGCCGCGTTTCTTCGCGTCCTGTATGCTCTGCGTCAGTATGGATTCATCCAATTGCCAGCCATGATCCTCATCGAGAAAATATCCTATCCGGGCACCGCCATAAAGAGTCAGCGAGGCGCTGTAGAGCGGATATTGCGGAATGGGGATCATGAATCCGTCGGCGGGAGACCGGAGGAGCGCGGTAATCACCGCCTGCACCCCTTTGCTGGCTCCGTCGGTCAGGATGATATGACCCTTGTCGGCAGGAATGCCATCACGCTTGGTGATAAAATCTGCCACGGCCTGCCGCACAAACGGAAGCCCCGGGCTCTGGCTATAGGCGCCCGTCCCCGGAGGATGCTGGGCAAGGATGGTACGTGCACGACGGACGATATCGGCGGGGTAGAGCCGCTCGGTCTCTGCACGGCGAAGGAGCTCAGGGTACTCCACGAGACTCAGGAGCTGGCGGAGATACGTCAGCGGCCTCTGCTGAAGGGCCTGGGGGTTTCCGATGTTACAGTAGATGACTGTTCTCCCCCGCTCCTCAAGCTGCTGTGCGCGGTTCACGATAGGACCGCGAACGGCGTACCGGGCATCCAAGAGACGGGGACTAAGGGTGTCGATCGTGATCATGCAGAGGCATTCCGGTCGTCTTCACATCATCGTGTGGGGCGGATGACGACCGTCGAGAAGCGACGCTCATCAAACAAGTCATTGGCAACCCGTTGGAGAGCCTCCGAGGTCACAGCATCAACCTTGCGCAGGACGCTATCCAACGAAACACATTCCTTGAAGTACAGCTCTCCACTCCCGAGGCGCATCATCCTGCTCGACATGTTTTCAAGTCCCAGCATCATCGTCCCTTTGATCTGCGACTTCGTCCGTTTCAGCTCCGCCGCCGGGACAGGATGCGTCTTGAGATTCCGGAGTTCTTTGTGAACAAGGCCGATGGCCTTTTCAATATTCTTCTGATCCGTGCCGATATACACGCCGAAGAAACCGGTGTCGGACAACAGGTTCACGAACGAATACACCGAGTAGGCGAACCCGAACTGCTCCCGGATGGTCTGGTACAAGCGAGAACTCATTCCTTCTCCCAAAAGCGCATTGAGGACGAGCAGAGGATACCGGTCGCGATGGTGGATGCTATACGCCAACGTGCCGAGTGTCGTATGCGCCTGTTTGATGGGACGACGGTACACTTGCAACGACCGGCGGACCCCGCGAACGGGCCCAGGCCTGCGCTCCTGGATCGGATCACCGGAATTCAGCTTCCCAAAATACCTCTCCACCAGTTTTACCAGAGGCGCATGGCGGATGCTCCCCGCGGCGGCAATGACAATTCGGGAAGGATGATAATGGCGGCCGACGTGGGAGACGAGGTCGCCTCTGCGGAAGCGCCTGAGGTTCTCTTCTGTTCCTATGATGGGGTACCCAAGCGAGTGATGCGGGAAGAGGGCCTTTTCGAAATAGTCATGGATGATATCTTCAGGATCGTCCTCTGCGTTCTTCAATTCCTCAATAACGACCAGACGCTCCTTATCGACCTCTGTTCGCTTAAACGTCGCATGCAAAACCAGGTCCGAAAGGACGTCGACCGCTTCCGCCACGTCCGCATCGAGGACCCGGGCGTAAAAGCACGTCTGCTCCTTCGACGTGAAGGCATTCAAATAGCCCCCCAAGGACTCCAGACTCTGGGCAATTTGGCGTCCATTCCGCCGTCTTGTCCCTTTGAACACCATATGTTCGAGGAAATGGCTGATGCCATTCTCGCGGACATCCTCATCCCGGGAGCCCACGTTTGCCCACACGCCAATGGAGACGGATCGCACATGCGGGATCGTCTCGCTCACGACACGGATGCCATTGTCGAGAACTGTCTTGCGGTAAACGGATGCTCTCTCGTGAGAAATTGCAGTCATAGGTGAAATATATCCAATTCGGCCTGGAGAGTCAAGAAAGTGGAACTCGATCGCGCTGTGGGTCGTTGCTCAGGTTTTCGTTGCTTTGGGGATGTATTCTTGTTATGTTTCTTTTTGTACTCTTACCCATTGTCATCCCTGCCATCACCCGCCAATCTCGATGTTCACGATCATACTTCTTCTCCTTGCAGTCGCGTACGTTCTCCTTTTCCTGGTATTTACGATCGGGGCGCTCGCTTCCCACTATCCCGCTGACAGTACCCTGCGACCACGGGTTTCGATCGTCGTCGCAGCGCGAAATGAAGAGGCGCACATCGGGGCATGCGTGGAGTCATTGCTTCATCTGACGTATCCCCGGGAGCTCCTCGACATCGTTATCGTGGATGACAGGTCAACCGACAGGACCGGAGCGATTGTCGCACGCATGGCAACAGGAAACCCGCAACTCAGACTGCTCCGCTGCACATCGGAAGAAGGGCATCTCAGGGGCAAAACGAACGCGGTGACCCAGGGGATTGATACGGCCGCCGGTGAAATCATTCTGTTCACGGACGCCGACTGCCTCGTACCGACCGGGTGGGTCGAAGAGACAGTCAAGTACTACAACAATCCGAAGGTGGGAGCCGTCGCAGGATTCACTCTCCTCCGTGGCGGCGATTGGTTTTCAACGATGCAGGCTCTTGACTGGATGGTCCTCTTTTCCGCTGCAGCGGCGACGCTGCGCATGGGATTCCCCACGACTGCTGTCGGCACGAACCTTTCCGTCAGTCGGAGGGCATACGATACCGTGGGCGGCTATCGGACGATTCCCTTCAGTGTGACAGAAGACTACGCTCTCTTCCATGCCGTCATCGGGGCAGGATTTGCGGCCAGAATACCAATGGATCTTCGAACGCTGGTACGCAGTGCTCCATGCGAGACGTGGAAACATCTCTACAACCAGAAGAAGAGATGGTTCACCGGGGGACGCGGCATGGATGCTACAAGCATGCTCGTCTTCGCCGTCCCGTACCTCTTCAACCTTCTTCTCCTGTTTACCCTTCTCGTCGCTCCCTCCCCCGCGGCGTGGGGGGCATTGGCGGGAAAAATAGCGGTCGATCTCACGTTCAGCCTGCCGGCTCTCGTCCGGTTCCGGCAGCTCCGTAAGCTTCTTGTCTGGCCGCTGTACGAACTCTATTATACTGCATACGTTCTGATCTATCCCCCTCTTGTCCTCATGCGGACCGAAGTTGTCTGGAAAGAGCGTTCCTTCCGGAAATAGCCAGGCCTTCCCCCTGCAACGAGAAAGCCCTCGTGCGGTTCGCATGAGGGCTTTCCTTTGACTCACTCGCCAGGGTTTCAGGCGCGGGCGCGGGCGCTCGCAATGCCGAGCCGTTTCAGCTTATAACGGAAGGTCTGCTCCGTCATTCCGAGGAAGGCCGCCGCCTTCGACTGATTGAAGCCGAATTTCTCCAATGATCGCTCGATGATCCCCTTTTCAATCACATCAAGGGACCTGTCCAGAACGAACTCCTGGCCGGCCATGATGTTGTTGATCATCTTCACGACCTCGGTCTTCTCGTCAACCAGCTCCGGCGGCAACATGAACCGTCCGTCATTCGAGAAGAGGACGCACTTATCCACGACAGCCTTCAGCTCCCTGATGTTTTCCCGCCACGGCTGGCGCACCAGCACGTCGATCGCATTGATGTCGATGGCCAGGTCGGCAAGGCCGAGTTCCCTGCAGATCTCCACGGCAAAATGTTTTACCAGGAGAGGGATATCCTCGGGCCGTGTACGAAGCGGCGGGACTTCAATGCGTTCGAATTCCAAAATCTTGCTGTAGAGATCCTCGAGCAGTTTTCGTTTCTCCACCAGTTCGGCCGGATCCCCCTTCAACGTGACGACCAGGCGAATGTCAACCGGTTCTCCCGTCTCGCCGCCGATCCTCCGGGTCTTCCGTTCATTCATGAAATTGAGGATCTTCATCTGATTCCGGAAGCTCGCCTCCTCAATCTCTTCGATGAGGACCGTACCCCCGTTTGCCAGTTCAAAGAGACCGCGCTTCGACGTATAAGGCAACCCCTCGACTCCCCGGTCGAAACCGAACAGAACCGCCTCCAGCTCCTTGTCGTCAAGGACAGAGAGGTTGATCGACATGAAGGGCTGCTCGCCCTTGTCGGTCTTGCTCAAGTAGTAGATATTCTTGGCAACAGCACCCTTCCCGACACCGGCCTCGCCGATGATCACAACATCACGGCGTGACTTTGCGAGCTTGCCGATTTGTTTGATCAACTGTTCGACCGCCCGGCTCTTGCCGACGATGGGATAATCGCCCGCGTTTCCGGTTTTCTTCTCTTCACTCTGCTGCGCTTTATTCTCCATTGCAACCTCGACTTAAGATAGCATTCTTGACGAAAGGTGCGGGGAAACACCCACGGTTATTTTTGCGTCGGGGACGCCGCGAAAAGTCTCCCGAGAACCAACTTCCTGTTGAAGAACTTCTCAATCACGATATTGTCGATCGCATCGCGCCATCGAGTCACGGCACGGGGGCTGAAAGCAAGTTCCTGCTCGTAGAATTCGCCCTTGACAGATGTAATGAACCGCAAACGCAACGCAAAGGCGGCGGTGATCAACACGAGGATCGCCGTCGACACATACTGCCCGATGCTCCAAATCGAATCCGCCGCCGACCATTCAATCGTCTTGATCTGCGTCCAGGCATGAAGCACTTCCAGGGTCGAGAAGAGCAGGAAGAGGAACATGATCTTCTCAATGTAGGCACCCTGGGGCGGGTCCTTCATGTACGTGTATCCGAAGAAGAGGAGAACAAAACCGATGCAGACAACACACATGCTCATGCAACTCTGGAAGATCGGCTTGTACACCAGGACGAGATAATTCTCGGGGAGGTAGGGATACAATGCCTCAACACGGGCGAGACGTTCGGCCGGAAACA
>Ga0182027_10007946_pt1 | contig 15535 bp, 13 predicted proteins | sample 712E1DmetaG_FD_121300 | JGI IMG/M metagenome (GOLD analysis project Ga0182027, IMG submission 121300) | Permafrost microbial communities from Stordalen Mire, Sweden - 712E1D metaG (Illumina Assembly) | ecosystem: Environmental > Terrestrial > Soil > Wetlands > Permafrost | place: Sweden...
ATCATGCGGAGAGTCCGCCGGACAACGGCACCCTACAGGATGCCCCGTCAGCCAGCGACGAGCCCCGCTCGCGCGAGAGCATCCGCGGCCCGGACACCAACCAAGCGCCTCCGGCGTCTGCTGAGCATAGCGTCGCGTCGGCACTGTGGAGGAGTGGCCCAGATAGCGGGACACCTCTTCGAGCGGCATGCCGTTGTTGACCAGAAGCGTCGCTGTGGCATGGCGGATCCGGTGTGAGCCGAAGCAACGCAGGCTGCCGCCACCCGCGTGATAGCGGCGGGTAAGCATGAGCGAGGTGGCATTCATCGTCAGTGGCGCTGGCTCCCCGCCAGCATGCGAGAGGAAGAGCCAGCCCGGATCGTCGCTCACAGTGTGGGAGGCAGGCAGGAGTGCAGCTCGTCCCCGCTCGAGGTAGGCGAGCAGCGTCGTTGCGGTCCCCGGCTGCAGCACAAGTTCAGCCATCTTGCCGCCCTTGGCTCGGCGGGGAGTATCGTTGGCTCCATGAAGGGTGACCGAGTCGAAGCATTGGTCGACACCGGGCAAGGCGTGCAGGCCTTCGAGATCGTCGCTACCCGGGCCGGCCGTCGCATCGAGGTCGTCACGTCCCGCGGGGTCGTTGAGGTGCGCGAGGTGACGTGGACCGGGCAGCCAGTGCGCACCGGCCGCTTCATGACAACCCGCCTTATCGCCCTCGTCGAGCATCCCGCGATGGACGAACGCGGTCGCGTCGAGGTGACCACGAGGCATCGTCTCCAGGCGGGCGATGGCAGGTAGACGGGTCGAGACGGGGAAGTAGGTCTGGTGCCGCCTCGACGGACGGCCCGCCTGAAACCCTCGTCGAGTGACGAAGGGCGCTCCGCCGGCACAGCAGAATGTCGGGCTTCTCCGCTCGTCCTTATCGCGGCCCGGTGTGGGCGTGAGCCACGGCTCCGGGGAGAGCTGGGCGCCGGAACCGAGGCTGACTTGTTCTCGGCTCCGAAGACAGCTGGCCCTTTATCAGCGTCGAGCACTGGCCAGCGATAGCGCGGGAACGGCTGGGAATAGGGCTGAGTCGCACAACTCCGCTCCAAGGATCGTGCTGCTGAGCCGGGTTGGGAATGCTCTTTACCAAGGCCGCTTGGGTGGCGCGCCTGAAGAGGACAGCGTCCGCGACGCTGGACTCGCCCGGGCACTGCCCGAACTGGCCGAGCTCGACCCTCCCGTCAATGATCGGGATCGTCTCCGATCGCCCGATCAGAGCGGATCGGATGTGAGCGTCTGTGTTCAGGCTCCACGCCGCCTCCTCGCCGAGTTTGACCACGGCATGCTTGATGTGTTCGGGGCCTGGGTGGAGGTACTAACCCTCATGCCGGCACGTCGACACGAGCGCCTCGAGGCGATCGAGCATGTCCTGAAGCAGGTGCTTGGTCCCGTCGTACAGCGCGTCGTGAGATTCCTCCTGGATGATCACGCTGCAAGTTGTGTGGGCCGAGTAGACGGTGATTGTGCCGTTTCGAATTCCCGATTTGGCGACCGCGGCAATAGCCGCTTCAGTCACATCGTGGAACATCGGCTTGTGGAGATGGCTGCGAACCTCGATCGATTGGTGGTAGACAGTCAACCCTGAAGCTCCTCTCGTGTGGTTCCGGCGAGAGACGACCCACCGCCCCAGGGCGGGCGAGCCTCCCTTCCACCAGATGTGGCATCAACTCGGGTGCATCTGCTCCCAGGCTGCTTTCATGGCCCGGATCATGGCCCGCATCTGCCCAACCGGATCCTCCGCCTTGAGGATGCCGCTCGTGGACCCCGTCGCTCCGACTCCCAGGGCAACCATGGCCGCCACGTCCTCGGGCGTCCTGATCCCGGCGCTGCACATGACGACGATCTCGGGCCAGTTTCTGCCGTTCCCGCCGCGCCCTATCTCAGCGCCGCAGACGCTGTTCCGACACGGGACGCTCCCGATCGACGAGTGGTGCAACAGATGGTGCGCTGCGGGCGCCCCACATCACATGGCTGCAGCCCAGGGTCGCTGGACGGAGCAGCTGCTCGATCTCGCCCAGATGTTGGGCATCGAGGCCGTAGTCGTCTAGGACGCGGCTGGGCGCATCGGGGAGCCATAGCAACTCGGCGCAGAGAGTTGTAGCCGATCGAGGTCCCGGTGGCGTAGGGACAGGGAGGAGTCGCGACGCGACGCGGTCGGATGTCAGGAGGCCAGGACACCGCGGCGAGCCAGCGCCTCGAGCCAGTAGTCAACCGACGCCCGCAGGTCGTCCAGGACGGCGGCATCGTCCTGCTCGAAGGCCGGAATGATCTCGAGGATCAGTACCAGATCGTCGACCCCGCTCTCGCCAAGGGCGTCGATGACGCGGTCGGCGACAATGCGGCCGCGCGAGTTCGCTTCCGGCGTGAAAGGCCAGTGATGGTCGCCCTCCGTGTCCGATTGCTGGAGCTGGACCTCGAAGGCGGACCGGCCCAGCTCGCTCAGCCAGGCGTACGGATCTCGATCTGCCCCGGCGGTGCCCGCAACGCACATGTGGCCCACGTCCAGGGCCAGGCGTACGGGCACCCGCGCCGCGTCGCCGTCCGTCAACAGTTCGCGGATCATCGCAATTGTCGACGGCTCGCGGGCAGCGGCCAGGTTCTCCACGAGTAACGCCTGCAGGCCGTGCGTGCGGGCATCGGCGGCCAGCTCGCGCAGGGCGGAGCGCAGACTCTCCCATCGCTCGGTGCGGAGGTTCGAGTCGTGCCAGTCGTGCACCGAGTATGCCCCGACGTGGCCGCCCGTCGCGATCGACCCAATGCTCTCGCTGAAGGCGATGGCGCGGCCGAACCACGCCTGGGCGCCGGCGCGCTTGACCGGGTCGGGGCTCAGAAGCATGTTCGAGGAATACGCGGCCAGGCCGGTGAACGTCGAACGAACGGTGAGGCCGTGCTGCCGGGCCGCGGACGCCACCTTGGCCGACTCCTCGGCGAGTGAGTCGCCGGCGAAATCCACCAGATCGAACGAGTGCTCGACCAGCCGTAGGCCCAGCCGTTCGCTGACGATAGGCGCCCAGTCGGTCGGCAGGGGCCAGCGCTTGACTGCGAAGCAGGTGTTGATTCCGAGTTCGAGTTGCATAGTTCAGGCTCCGTTCGCCGGTCTGCGGTCTCGAGCGTCCTCAGGGACTGTGCCGACTGAAGGGTTCGAGGCGGGTGAGTAGCTCGAAACGTTCGAGCGTCGGACGACCGCCGATCCCGCCAGCTCGACATAGGCTCCATAGGCATCGTCGTACAGAACGCGGGTAGTTGCCGACGGTTCGATCGCCGGGTCCAGGCGGACGCAGCGGCCTATCGCCTCATCCACGTTCCGGTAGACACCAGAGCCCAGGCCGGCCAGCATCGCCACCCCCGTCGTGGCCGCGTCGCCGGGGATCGGCCGCACGACCAGCCCCGTGACGTCCGCCTTGATCCGATTCCACGTCGCCAGACGCGTGTCGCCGCCCGAAACCCGAAGCTCGCTGACCGGGGCGCCGGCTCGGCGGAGCAGGTCCAGCTGGCCCCGGATCGCAAACGCGGCACCCTCCAGCAGGGCCCGGGCAATCACGCCCCGACCATGCCGGGCCGAAAGCCCCGTGAAGGCGGCCCGCAGGTCCGCGTCGGTCCGCTCCCCATCGCCCAGTACAGGAAGGGCAAGCACGCCGTCCGAGCCCGCCGGCGCCGCGGCCGCCTCGGTGTCCAGGGCAAGGTAGGCGAGCCCGTTAGCGCGCCGTGCCCTCCCCCCGAACAGCAGGTCGGCCAGCCAGGCCACGGCGGCGCCAGTCGTGTTGATGCCCGTCTCAGTCGTGAACGGACCCGGCACGACGTGCGGGTAGTGCGTCACGAGCAGCTCCGCCACCGGCTCGAAAACCACGGAGTTCAGGCACGTGGATGAGCCGGCCATCTCGCTGATGGGACCAGGCTCCACCACCCCGGCGCCGAGCGCGCAGGCCTGCGAGTCGGCACCGCCAAGGATCACCGGAACTGGTCCGGGCAGTCCGTAGCGTCGCACCAACACCGGGCGCAACTCGCCCAGGACCTCGTCCGACGGCCGCACGGGCGGAACCGCTGCGGGGTCGATGTCCAGCGCGGCGAGCATCTCGGCGCTCCAGCGGCGGGCGCGCAGATCGTACAGAAGGGTGGCCGCCGCGTGCGTGCCGTCCGTCGCGGCGACGCCCGTCAGCGCCAGCGCCGCGAGATCGCGTGGCTGCAGGAACAGAGGATTGAGTGACCAAATGTCGCGCCTGTGGCGGCGCAACCACATCATCTTTGGCGCGATGTGGAAGGCGGCCGGCAGGTGGCCCGTCAGGCGGTGGATCCACGCCTCGCCGAAGCGTTCCCGCAACTCCGCCGCCTCCGCCGAGGCGCGGTTGTCTCGGTACATCAACCCCGGCCCGAGCGGCTCGCCGCGCCGGTCCACGGGCACCACTGATGGGCACTGGCCGGTGAGGCCGATGGCCCTGATCTCGACGCGGCCGCGCGGCCCCAGCCGCCGTATCGCCTCGCCGAGCGCCCCGAGCGCCGCTGAGCGCCACAGCCGGGCGTCCTGCTCGGCCCAACCCGGCTGCGGCGAAGCGATCGGATATCCCCGTCGCGCCTCGAGCAATCGATGTCCGTCAAGGTCGAAGGCGACCGCCCGGGCCCCCGACGTGCCGACGTCGATCGCTACCAGTACCTCACCCCTATGGTCGGTCATCGTCACCCCCGCACGAGCTGATGGGCCGAGACCTTGTCCGTCTCCAATGTGATCAGGGCGCCGTTCAGCGTACCGGTCGAGTAGTCGCTCCCTGGATTGATGGCGATAGTTCGACCCAGGCGCCGAATCCCGGACGACTCGTGGATGTGGCCGTGCAGGCCCAGGAGCGGCTGGCGCTCGGTGAGGAAGTCGCACACGGCGGTGCTTCCGACAGGCGCCATCTTGACCTGGCCCAGGACCTGCTGGACCTGGAGGTTCTCGTCGAGGACGGGGGCGTCGTCGAGTTGGGTGTCGAAGGGCGGGACGTGGATGTTGGCCACGGCGCGCTCGGGATGGGTCAGCCCTGCCGCCATCTTCGCAAGCGATGCGGCGAGCGCCGGTTCGTCCTGCTCGCGGTAGCTGTTCCAGGGAGTCTTGTTGGAGAAGCCCCAGCTGATCATTTCGTGGTCGTCGTCGAGCCAGACGATCTTGCCCTCGTCGTTCTCGCCCCACGGGGCGTTGTCCAGCAGCCTGGCGAGCGGCGGTGGATCGTCGTTGCCGAGCATGAAGAGCAGCCGCTTGCCCTGGGGGCGGAGGCGTTCGTCGGCGAGCGCGAGCCAGCCCTCCAGGCGCTCGTTCATGAGTCGAAGAAACAGGTCGTCCAGCGTGCCGGCTTCCTTGCGCGCCTCGAGTTCGCCCGGTTCCGCGCGGTAGGGGTAATAGCCGTGGTCGGCGATGAGCTTCTCGAGAGCCTCCAGGTCCGACCCTTCATCGACCTGGTAGTCGGTCCCGATGAAGTTGCAGCGGTACTTGCCGCCGCGTTGATGCACGATGGATTGGATCGCCTTGCCGGCAACGTCGCCGCCCAGGATCATCACGTCGGCGCCGTAGACGGGGCCGGCGTTCAAGAACTTGCGGAAGCACTTGGAAGAGCCGTGCAGATCCGTGGCGAAGTAGATGCGGGTTTTGCGAGCCATGGGGCGGCCTCGTCAGGCGTCTGGGGACGTGGTCCGGAACTTGCGAACGGCGTCCATCAACGCCCGCGCTCTCTTCGGATCGACGGGATTCCAGGTGATTCCGTCCACCTTGAGGCTCGTGCCCACGATGGCTCCGTCGGCGACCTTGAGGATCTCCGCGATGCGATCCACCCGGACGCCGGTATTGGCGATGATTGGGGTGTCGGGCGCTGCCTCCTTGGCCGCGACGAGGTCGCCCATGGCCATGGGGCTGCCGGCGGCCCAGCCGCTGATCAGGATCGCGTCCATGCTCAGGAAGGCCGCGCCGCGGGCCCGATCGGCCACGGAGCGGGTGCCCAGCGGGCTGCTGAACTCCGGCGAGATGTTGTCGAAAAGGGCCACGTCGGCAGCCCCGATCGCAACCCGATATGAACAGATGTCGCCGATGTTGGGTTGGATGATGCCGAGATCGGACTCGTAGACCCCGGTCAGGACTTCGCGGATGAACCTGGCTCCGGTGGCTCTCGCCACCGCCAGGCTGGCCATCGGGTCCCACAGCAGGTTGACGCCGAAGGGCACAGTGATGTGGTCGCGCAATCTGCCGACCGTCGCCGCCATCGCCGCTGCGACCTCAGGTCCAACCTTGAGCTGGTAGGGGTAGTCTTTCTCGTTGCAAAAGAGCACGCCGTCCACGCCGGCCTCTTGCAGGATCTCCAGGTCGCGCGCGACGGGGGCGAAGATCGCGTCCGGACCGCCGGCCACGTCGTGCAGCGGCCTGCCGGGCAGGCCGGGAAGATGCAGCATGGCGACGACGGGCTTGGGTACACCGAAGATGCGCGAAAGACTGCTCATGCTGCTCTTACGCCTCCGTTCTTTCCTGCCCGTCGGGCGACGAAATACCGGTGTCAGCCGCGGGACCCGCGTCCGCCTCCTCTTCGTGCCGTCGGCCAGCCGAGGATGCGACGACGATCTCAATGCCAAGCGCCCGAAGTGCCTCCAGCTCGCCCTCGGGTGCCGACGAATCAGTGACCAGAATGTGAATGCTGGACGCAGGAGCGACCATCGAGCGAGCGGCCAGTCCGAGCTTCGAGCCGTCGGCGATGACCATCAGGCGCGCGCTCCGTTCAATCGCGATGCGATGAACCTCTGCCTCGTCGTCGTTGATGTCCGTCAGACCCCACCGAGCCGTCAGACCGGCCGTCCCGAGGACTGCGAGGTCGAAGCGGTACCGCTCGAGGGTCGCCCGCGCCGATGGGCCCACGCAGCTCAGCTCATCGCGCCGTACGGATCCGCCCAGGACCACAGCGCGAGATGGGCGCGTCCCAAGCAAACTGGCGATCGGCAACGAACCTGTGACGACCGTGAGTTCAGAGCGGGCCGGCAGGTAGCGAGCGAACTGCTCGGCCGTAGTGCCGATACCCACGAACAGCATCAGTGCGTCGTCGATTCGCCGCGTGGCCTCCAGGGCGATCAGCCGCTTCTCGCGGGCGTTGGCCAGAGCTCTCGCGTTGAAGGCCACGTCGAGCGAGCGGGTGAGGTGGGCAGTGGCCCCGCCGTAGGTGCGCCGCAGGAAGCCGTCGCGCTCCAGGCGTTGTATGTCACGCCGGATGGTCATCTCGGAGCAGCTGTAGTCACGGGCCAGGTCGGCGACCTGGATCGACATGCCCTCGGCCACTCGTTCGAGGATCTTGATGCGGCGATCGGCGGCTAGCGGCATACGGAAACCTGGCCCAGCTGGACTCGCTCCGTGACGGAGAGGAAGGTCACATACTCGCACATCGCTGGCTGTAATGTCTCACATCTTTCCATTGACGCCAACTGTTCGATTGTGTTTACTACGCCTGGGCCGATTGTCTGCCACGCGGCGGGCCACACGCTGAGGCCATGATGGCAGCGACACCTTCGGCCGTTAGGGCGGCCTCCCATCGGAGGCCGTGATGGAGGTTGACGAGTGGCAGGAGGCAGTCAACTCTTCGTTCGCCAGAGCACTGGCTTGGTACGCGAGGCCAACGCTTTGGACGCGACGATCTTCAACGCCGTCTTCTCGGCCCCGGTCGGCGCAACGTTGGCGTGGGGCGTCTTCTTCGCCCTGTCGGCCTTCCCGGGCTCCGACATCGTCTGGGCGACGATCATCTCGTTCATCATCAACATCCCGGTCCTGCTGATGATGGCGCTGCTGGCCTCGAGCATGCCGCGCACAGGAGGCGACTACGTCTGGGTCAGCCGCATCCTCTCCCCACCGCTGGCACTCGTCTCCAACTTCGGGGCGGCGCTGTCGGCCACGATCGGAGCTACGTTCTGGGCCCGCTACTTCCCGGTGTACGCGCTCGGCCCGATCTTGGCGACCCTTGGCATCACCTTCGATAACAAGACCCTGCTCGACTGGGGCAACAGTTTCCAGCAGGACACTCACTGGGTCTTCGCTGGGGCCATGGTCATGGTCGTCCTGATGGGTGCGATTCTGATCGCCGGCCTGCGGACCACCTTCCGCTGGCAGAATGCCTTCTGGATCATCGCTTCGGCCGGCACATTCCTGGCCTTCATCGTGCTCGTGTTCGGGAATCACACCGACTTCGTCAACAACTTCAACGCGGTAAGCGCCAAGTACGGCAGCCCGACCGCGGCGACACTGATCGCCAACGCAGGCGTCACGCCCGGCTCCGGGCCAGACGTTGGAAACATGAACGCGACGCTCCCGTCCGTCTTCGTGATCATGACCTTCATGATGTGGAACTGGTGGTCGGTATACCTGAGCGGCGAGCTCAAGAGCGCCGCCAACCGCGGCCGCCAGCTGGCGATCATGTTCGGAGCGCTCGCCTGGGACGTGATCTTCATCGTCGTCGGCGTGGTGCTCCTCTTCAAGGTCACCGGCTACGACTTCATGGTCGCGGTCAACTCGGCCACCTCCGGTTATCTGATCCCGACAGGGCCCTGGTACCACTTCCTGGCGTCCCTGGTCTACAACATCCCGATCCTGACCTTCCTGATCGTCGGCTCGTTCCTGTTCTGGAGCCTGCCCGCCATGGTTGGCAACACCTACATGCCGATCCGCAGCTGGTTCGCCTGGTCGTTCGACCGACTGCTGCCGGAAAAGCTCTCCGAGGTCAACGAGCGAACTCACTCGCCGATCTGGGCGATCCTCTTCGAGATGGTGCTGGTGACGGTGATGCTCATCTGGAGCATCATCAGCACCACTTTCGGGACGTGGCTGGCGCTCGGCGTCCTTGCCGGCGTCGTCTGCGTCGTGATCGTCGGCGTTGCCGCGGTCGTCTTCCCGACGAAGCGGCCCGACCTGTACCAGGCCTCTCCGGCGAACGTGAAGGTGCTCGGGGTCCCGCTCCTGTACATCGTGGCCCCGCTCTCGATCGTCGTGATGGCGTTCCTGACCTGGTGCACCCTGGCCTACCCACCCCTGGCAATCGGCACCACGGCCAACTACTGGTGGGTGCCGGCGTTCATGGGCATGATCGTGGTGGTCGGCCTCGTGGTCTTCTATGTGTCCAAGTTCGTCAGGCGCGGGCAGGGCATCGACATCGACCTTGTCTACAAGGAACTCCCGCCTGAGTGATCCGCGCCCATTGCGGAATGTGCAGCGACCCCGGCTGATGGCCGGGGTCGCTGCTGTTACTCTCCCCTCATCTTCTCCTCTGACATCGAACCGGAGCGACCCACGTGCCCGACACGGCCATCCTTCCCGAGATAAGGGCCGAGGCTGAGCGCCTCTCCCGGCTCGCCCTGACCGAAGGGATCCCGATGCGGCTGATGGGCGGCCTGGCGATCTACCTGCGCTCCGAGTCGGTTCGGAAGCCGCCGTTCGCGCGCGATTACAACGACATGGACTTCGCGGCCAGCTCGAAGGCACGCAGCCGCCTGAAGACGCTCCTCGATGGCCAGGGCTACGTTCCCGAGAAGCTGTTCAACGCCATCCATGGGGCCCAGCGGCTCAACTACGCCGAGCCGAGCGGTCGCTGGACCATCGACATCCTGATCGACGAGCTATCGATGAGCCATAGGCTCGATCTCCGGGGCCGGATGGATGGCCCCGAGCCAACAATCTCGTTGGCCGACCTGCTGCTTACCAAGCTCCAGATCTGGCAGATCAATCGCAAGGATCTCGGCGACGCCCTCTGCCTGCTCGCCGACTGCCCGCTCGGCAAGGGCGGGCCCGATGCGATCGGGCTGGATCGCCTCGCGTCGGTTCTCGGGTCGGATTGGGGCTTCTGTCACACGGCCGAACGCAACCTCGATAGGATCGCCGAGCTGTGGGCGGCCGAACCGGTCCCCGACGCGCTCTTCGACGTAGCCGGCCAGGTCGCGAGCGTCAAGGCCGCTATCGAGGCCGCGCCAAAGACGTTCAGCTGGAAGGCGCGGGCGAGAGTGGGTGAGCGCGTGCGCTGGTACGAAACGCCCGAGGAGGTCCAGCACTAGCCCGCCTACGGAACCTCCTTCGCGCTAGCAGCACGGCCGCGGCCGGTCTCCCGAGGCAGGCCCCTACACGAATGCGGCCAGTACCTCGCGCCCCAACACCTCGATGGCGTCCGGGTTTGCCGGCCCCGGCCACGCGTCCAGGACGATCCGCTGCACCCCTGCGGGCAGATACGCGGAGAGCATCCGCCGTTGCTCCGCAGGCGTGGCCAGGGCGGGGGCGCCATCCCAGGCCAGCATGACCGAGTGCCGCACGCAAGCCGGATCGCGGCCGAACTCGACACACTTCTCGTCGAGGCGCCCGAAGACCTCGCGGCATGCCTCCGGGGCGAGGTTGTCCAGGTTCAGCTCGTCGGCGAACCGGGCGGCAATCTGCACGAGCTTCGGCTTGCCGTAGCCTCCGACGATGATCCGCGGGTGCGGCTGTTGGACCGGTTTGGGTTCGCAGGCGGCGTCGCGCAGGCGGTAATGCCGGCCCTCGAAGCCGAATCGCGGTTGCGTCCAGAGGCCGATCAGGATCTGGAGCTGCTCCTCCAGCATCTCAAACCGCTCGCCCATCGGCGGGTAGGGGATGCCGAAACGCTCGTGCTCCGGGTCATACCAGCCGGCCCCGACGCCGACGTCCACCCGCCCACCGCTCATCTCGTCGACCGTCGCGACAACCTTGGCAAGGGCGATCGGCAGCCGAAAAGTGATCGGGCTGACCATCGTTCCTAATCGGATTCGCGTCGTCTCTCGGGCGAGTCCGGCCAGCGTCGTCCAGGCGTCTGAGGCGGGGGCATTCCAGTCGCCCGTGAGCGACAACCAGTGGTCAGATCGAACGAAAGCTTCGAAACCGGCCTGCTCGGCAGCCTGCGCCAGCTCGAGCATTGGGATGTAGGCCAGGCCTTCCTGCGGGTCGACCATGAACGCGAAGCGCATCCTCGGCTCCTTTTCGGCTCCGGTCAGCCCGGCGACATCTCTCGTGGATGGAGAAGTTCGGTCAGGGACTCGACAACCAGATCCGCGGGCAACTCGATGTTCGCCGTGTAGCGGCTCCGGACGCCCACGGTCGTCATGCCCGCGAGGCGCCCGGCCCGCAGGCCGGGTAGTGAGTCCTCAATGACGACGGTTGCGGAAGTGGCGACCCCCAGCCGTCTGGCAGCCTCGAGGAAGATGGCCGGGTCCGGCTTACCCCGGCGAACGTCGTCGCCGGACACGACTGCAGAGAACGCGTCGGCGAGGCCTAGCCCCGCGAGCACAGTCTCCACGACGCGTCGTGTCGCGGAGGACCCTACCGCCTGCGGGATGCCCCGCGAGTGCAATGTTGCGACGAGCTCGATGGCTCCCGGAGCCGCGACGATGCCGACTGAAAGTGCCCGCATCAGGACGGGCTCGGACTCCGCAAAGAGTTGCTCAGGAGACTCGGCAAGCCCGAAACGCTCCACGACCCACCGCCACGTGGCCTCGTTTGTCCAACCCACGAGCGCCGCATACTCGATCGAGCTCACCGCCGCATTCCGCCTCGCGAGCACAAACCCGAGGGCTTGCTCGTAAACCGGCTCGGTGTCCGCAAGGACGCCGTCCATATCGAAGATGACGGCGCTCGCTCGCTCGAGGATCGGGTTGAGGGTGTGCACAGCGCCTTCCTGGGCTCCGGCGAATTCGGCCAATTGATTCGATGATGACTGTGGTTCGCCGCAGCGCTGCCGCTGCCGGTTGGCACGCACCCCGCGACGAGTTGAAAGTGGTGACGCCGATCGTACCCGGAAGCCGCCGGGGTGCGCCTTGACGGGCGCAATGAGCGTCGGTCAAGGACGTGTGGGGACCAGCGAGGAAGTGTCGGCACCGGCTACGGTCGGCCTGGGAAGCGGACACTCTGCCAGCTGAGTTACTCCCGCTCGGAGCAGAGAGTGTTATAGGAGATCGGGCTGCCCGAAGAGGATCCTGTTGCGGGCGAGCGCCTGGGCGAACCTCGGGACGGCAGATCCCCGAAGGAGCCGATTTCCGCGCCTGCGCCAACCCGGGCCCGCTCTACGGGCGGTCCCAGCTGCCCGGCCGACCCGCAGAGTCGGTGGCGGGTGGAGCGAAGCACGGATATGCTGGCCGCGTGGCAACCGCAGCGCAGGCATCGCCATGACGGACTTCGTCGACGCACCGATCCGGATCGTGGTCAATGGCGTAACTCGCGAGGCGGCGGCCGTGCCTGATCGCAGCCTGCTCAGTTGGCTTCGCGAGGAGCTGGGGCTGACGGGCGCGAAGCCAGGGTGCGGCGAGGGGGTGTGCGGAGCGTGCACCGTCCTGGTCGACCGCGAGCCGGCGCACGCCTGCCGGACGCTCCTTTCGGAGGTCGCGGGCCGTGCCGTGCTAACGGTCGAGGGCCTGGCGATCGACGGTCGGCTGCACCCGGTCCAACAGGCCTACCTGGAGACCGAGGCCATGCAGTGCGGCTATTGCACCGCCGGGATGATCATGGCCACCGTCGCTCTTCTGGATAAGGAAGCCCAGCCGGACGAGGCTGGTGTCAGGGACGCCCTCGGCGGCAACGCCTGCCGCTGTTGCACCTACCCCCGCATCCTGCGCGCGGTCGGCCGGGCGGGGGAACTGGCTCGAGGCGGGCGAGCAGAAGCGGCCCCCGCGGCTGCAGTTGCGGTTCCGCACCTGCCTGACAGCCCGCGCCCGCGGCGGCCCTGGGACATGACGGGCTCCGCGTCGCGTGACTACTTTGCCGTTCTGCCCGATGGCCTTGTGGTCGTGAAGGAGTCCGATCGAGCGGCGCAGTCGGGGGCCTGGACGACGAGCCCGGGCGGCTGGCTGCACGTAGGGTCGGACGGGGTCGTGACGGCCTTTACGGGCAAGGTGGACGTTGGCCAGGACAACCGCACGGCGCTGTCCATGCGCGTGGCCGAGGAACTGCGCGTGCCTCTCGGTTCGGTCCGCCTGGTGATGGGTGATACCGACGTCTGCCCCTATGACGTCGGCACCTTCGGCAGCCGGTCGATGCCCGATGCCGGCGAACAGCTGCGCCGGCTGGCCGCCGGCGCGCGGGAGATCCTGGCGGGGCTGGCGGCGAGCGTCTGGGGCTGCGAGCGGTCCGGACTGACCGCCGAGGATGGTCGCGTCCGCCGGAGCGAGGGGCTCGAATCCGTTACGTACAGCGAGCTCGTGAGCGGCCTGCGCCTCGTGAAGAACGCTCCCGCAGACGCGCCGGTCACGGCCGGGCCGGATGAGGAGCTGGTGGGGAAACCAGCCGCCAGGGTGGGGGTACTCGACATCGTGACCGGAACCAGGCTGTATGTGACCGACCTGGCCAGACCGGGCATGCTCCACGGCCGGGTCCTGCGGTCGCCCGCCCGCGGCGCGACCATCCGCTCGGTCGACGTCTCGGGCGCGAAGGCGATCCCCGGCGTGATCGTGGTCCACGAAGGCTCCTTCGTCGGGGTGGCGGCACCTAACACGGCTGTAGCGAGCCGAGCCCTCAAGGCGATCGAGGTCGCATGGGACCGCGAGTCCTGGCCTGCCGAGGCTGAGCTCGCCGACTACCTGCGGGCGCATCCTGTCGATGAGGAGGGCTGGGAGGGCGCGTTCCACCAGGACAGTGGAGACGTGGACGCAGCGCTCGCGGCGGCTCCGGTGCGGTTGTCGGCCACCTACACGACTGCGTACATTGCCCACGCGCCTCTCGAGACGCACGCCGCGCTGGCCGAGTGGGACCAGGACGGCCGGCTGACGGTCTGGACCGGGACGCAGGTGCCGTTCGGGGTCAGGCGCGGGCTCGCCCAGGAACTCGGGGTGCCCGAGGCGAGTGTGCGCGTGATCGTCCCCGCCACCGGCGGCGGCTTCGGCGGCAAGCATGCCGGCGCGGTCGCGGCCGAGGCTGCGCGGCTGGCCCGGGCCGCCGGGCGGCCCGTCAAGGTGCGCTGGAGCCGGGGCGAGGAGTTCGCCGCTGGTTACCTCCGCCCGGCCGCGGTGATCGACATCCGCAGCGGCGCAGGGAAGGACAGCCGCATCAGCGCCTGGGAGATGCGCAACACTAACTCGGGCATGTTCGGCCTGGTCGGCCCCTACGAGGTTCCGAACCAGCGCCTCGACTATCAGCCCGCCGCCTCGCCACTCGTCCAGGGCTCCTACCGGTCCCTGGCGGCAGCCGCCAACCACTTTGCGCGCGAGTCCCACATGGATGAGCTGGCCGCGGCGCTGGGTCTCGACCCGCTCGAATTGCGGCTGTCGCACCTGAGGGACGACCGCCTGGCGGAGGCCTTCCGGGTGGCGGCCGAGCGAATCGACTGGACAAGTCAGCCGCGCGAGTCCGGCCTCGGCACCGGCATAGCAGGAGGCGCCGAGAAGGGAGCGCGGGTAGCCACGGCCGTGTCCGTCCGGGTCGGAGCCGAACGGCGCCTGGAGATCCTTCGGATCGTGACCGTCTTCGAGTGCGGCGCTATCGTCAACCCCGCCGGCCTGCGCAACCAGGTCGAGGGCGCGACGGTCATGGGCCTGGGTGGGGCGCTGTTCGAAGCGATCCACTTCGCCGACGGTGCGATCACGAACGGGTCGCTGAAGGACTACCGGGTGCCTCGGGTCGCCGACGTCCCGCCGATCGAGGTGGTGCTGCTCGACCGGCGCGACATTCCATCAGCGGGCGGCGGGGAGACGCCGATCGTCGCGATCGCCCCTGCGCTCGCAAACGCCATCTTCGCCGCGACAGGCGTCAGGCTGCGCTCCCTGCCGCTCCTGCCGGAAGGCGCCGTGCCGTGAGGAGGATCCCGGTGCAAGGGGTTGGCCTTCGCTTGGCATCGACCGCTCGTAGAAGCCTCGCTTGCCAGCGGCCCTGAAGGGCCAGACCTGGAGGACCCACGCCTCCTCACACCGGGCAACCAGCCGGCTCATGATCTCGGCCCCGATGCCTCGGCCACGCAAGTCCGGAAGGACAATCACGTTGGACGATCAGGGCGGGAAGTGCTCCGTCAGCAGAGGATGAGGCCCATGACCAGCACCTCGCCTGCCCAACGAGCAACGATGCCGTATGGGGCGTGAGGTAGCGATGCCGCCAGCCGCTCGGCGGGTACCTTGGCAGCCTCGGTCCACACCATGCCCTGCCGGAGAACCCGGTGGGGCGCCGGCCGCCCATGGCGACGATCCTCTCTAGAACGGAGCGGCTACTCGCTCAGCCAGAGGGCGATGTCGCCGGCCGAGGGGATGCGACCGTAGCTCACGATCTTGCCGTCGATAACGAGGCCGGGAGACGCCCTTCCACTGGGTCAAGACAGCCGATCAGATTCTGGCCAAAGCGGTGCGCAAGCCCCGAGCAATCAGCGAATCGGGACACTAGCAGCGCCGAATCGTAGCCCTTGCAGGCTTCCCCTGGCGACGTGTCTGCTTGTGCCACTCGACCTGATTCATTGGGTCACTTAGACCTATTCGCACTTTCGCATGTGACCAAGAATCCTCTTAGTGGATGAGGTATACAAGCTTCAAGCTGACGTCCTAAAGACGCTCTCCAACCCGA
>Ga0182027_10007947_pt1 | contig 15535 bp, 20 predicted proteins | sample 712E1DmetaG_FD_121300 | JGI IMG/M metagenome (GOLD analysis project Ga0182027, IMG submission 121300) | Permafrost microbial communities from Stordalen Mire, Sweden - 712E1D metaG (Illumina Assembly) | ecosystem: Environmental > Terrestrial > Soil > Wetlands > Permafrost | place: Sweden...
CCATACGCCAAGCCCAGCTCGGCGTATTGTGTTTTAGCGATAAATTCGATTTTTTGATTTTTTAAAACGAGGTTCGAGCCGAAGATTTTTTGAGCGAACGATTTTTGGCAGCGGCACGGGCGTTGTTTTGTCGATTTCGTTCAATGTTTGCGCGTCTTTTATCCAATTTTTAAGAGGTTCGAGCCAAACGTTCTGCAGTTGTTCAAAACTGGCTACGCGATCGTCATATAGTATATTCGAGAGGAAATTTGTGGTATGATTAAAGCACTTGAGGCGGTGTCGACGTTGACTAAAATCCATATTTATAGCATACTGCGGCGTTAGCTATAAATTAAAAAAGGGTATGAAAATTTCTCTGCCAAAATTGAAAGCCGTCTTGCTGTATTTTTGTGAAAATACCGAGTTGAAGTATTTGGGGAAGGTAAAGTTGATGAAACTCTTTTACTACCTCGACTTCGGCCATGTTAAAAAATTCGCAACGCCCGTTACATTTGATCGCTACGTCAAGCTGGACCACGGACCGATTCCCTCGACAATCAAGAATATGGTTGATGATTTGGAAAACGATCCCGACGCAAGCATTTTGGCCGATGTGATCGACATTAAGCTTGCCGTCGGACAAACGATCCACCGTATTTCCGCCAAACGACGGATGACCGATGCCGACAAAAAACTTTTCAGCGTAAACGAGCTTAACGTGTTGGAGGAAGTATGCGCCAGGTTCGGTAATAAAAATACCAAATTTATTGAGGAAGCTTCGCATAAGGAGGCGGCATGGAATTCCGTGGCGATATTGCAGGAAACCCCATATACGCTCGCCGTTAAAGATGGCGACTGCCTTGTGGAAGAAGAGGATATAAAATTGGGGCTCGCGATGGCGGGTTTATAATTTTTTCTTATGCTCCTTTCTTTCGGAGACATTTTTCGCTACCAAGAGGAGGAGTATGTTTATTTGATTGAGGTGAACGATTCGGTTTTTGCCGCAAAGATTCTTGATGGCGCGATCTCGGCTTTGTTGCGCCGGCGCAGTGAAGCGGTCGCTAAATTGCCGGGAAAATCAAGCGAGAATTTGTTTAGTTTTGTAATGTTGACAACGGATGGTTTTAAAGATCGTGCGGCGCATTTGGGCGCATCGGGCGCAAACGATGGTTTTTGCGGATTGTATCAAAACATCTCGTCGTTGTGCTCGACCGATCTGGAAAATATCAAAAAAGAAATTTTAGAATCAAACGGCGTCCCATTGGTACTGAAAGATTTTGTTAAAACGCTTTGACGCGCGAACTCACCATTTCGAGTGACGAGAAAATTTTGCTGATTCCGTTCAGTTACTTTTTGCTAATGTAGAGCTGATACATAAAAGTCCAACATTCCCCGAGGTTAAAACTCGGGATTGAGTGTTGCCACCGGTTGCCCAAAAAGGGATAAAAATTGATGAGGGGAGGGGATTGGTGATTAAGGATGTTGACTTTTTAAAGATTTCGTGCAATAACTCATATAGAATTCGCCGTAGACAAATATCGAAAGAAAGGATTTGGGTGAGACATGGCAGACAAAAAGAACGGGAGCTTCTTTGAACGAGAGATCGATAAGGTCGAGGCGGAGCTCGCAGTGCCGGAGGCGCAGGTTCGTGGCGAACAGCGCGCCGACCTTATCGAATTTTTTCGCAAGAAATATCCCCCCGAGGATCCGGAAATGCTCGCGGTCAAATACCCGACCGCGTTCAAGCGGCACGGAGACGATCTCTACCAGTACTATCTCGCCAGTCGTCGGCGCCATCTTGAGACGCTCCGCACTTTTCAAGAACGATTCCGAAAAGCCGGTTTCAACATCTGAGGCGGATCGATTCGTCGTTCGTCGTCACGGGCTCCATCGCGAGCCCTTTTTTGTTACTGTCCAGAATTATCAAGATATTTTTTCTTCGTCATTCCGGCTCGCGAGCCGGAATCCAATCATCGCTTGGTATGACGGACATCCAATAACCCGAGGTTCAACCTCGGGACAACCTCGGGATTTTTTTCTTCGCATCACCTATGTTCGGCCGAGCATAAGTGATGTTTGAAAATTTGATCGTCTCGTCATTGACTTCCCATTACGGTCGCGTAATATGACGGCTAGATGCGTCACACTTTGACATCCCGCAAGAAAGGCGGTTTTTCCATGAAAGAAGCCACGATGATCGTTCAGCCGAACATTTCGTCGCAGAACAACAAACTCAACGAACTCGCCGCGAGACTGGTCGCCAGAGCAGTACGCCTGCACAACACCATTTACATCGGTTCGCTAACACTGGAGGAACTTCATGCCCAAGATGATTAAGCACCCGCCTCGCGCGCCAAAAATAAAAGCGCGCAAGTCCCATTCGGCATCAAGCGTTACCGTATTGCGGGCCGAGATCATTCTTGGCCGCCGCGATGCGAGTTATAGCGAGGCATTGGCAGAGATGGAGGTGTTTAAGGAGAACAGCACGGCGTGTCATCCTTTGCCGCTTCCCGGTCGCAGGCGCAAGACGAGGTTTGATCTTGAGATGGCCGAGGACGAGGCCGTTGTCAGGGCCGGTTGGGGCCGTGGTCATATTGGGTGTTAGACCCATCGAGTTTCAAGGGTTCCGTCGGGAGCCCTTTTCTTTATTATGCGCTTCTTGCGTTTATCGCGATTTCTTGAGAGAATACCAATCTAACGAATTACCCCTCACCCCCACTTCGCTTCGGCTTCGCGGGGCAGGCCCACCCTCTCCCCGTAATGGGGAGATATAATAACAATGCGCATTTCACGTTATCGGAGATTTCAAGGACCGGTTGAGCCGCTTTATAAGGCCAACGAACAAATTAAAGCCCCCGAACTGCGGGTTATTGATGAGAACGCCAAGAATGTTGGCGTTTTGCCGACGGCCGAGGCGCTCGCTCTTGCCAAAGAACGCGGCTTTGACCTGGTCGAAGTGATGCCGAACACCCAGCCGCCGATCGCCAAATTCCTTGATTACGGCCAGTTTAAGTACGAAAAGGAAAAGGAAGCCCGAAAGCAAAAGGCCCACGCTCACAAGGTCGAGGTTAAAGGCATCCGCCTCTCGATCCGCATCGGCGAACATGACCGCGGTGTGCGGCTTGAAAAGGCCAAGGAGTTCTTGGAAGAAGGAGACAGGGTTCAAGTGGAGATAATCTTGCGCGGCCGCGAGCGGCAATTCATTGATTTGGCTCGTCAGGGGATCGACCGGTTTATCGCCGACCTGGACGCCACTGTTGGGGTCAAGATCGACCAGCCCTTTGCCCGCCAGGGGGGGCGCTTGACAGTTGTGGTCGCAAAGAAGTAATATCGGTATTGAACAAGGCACCTGCCTTTTTTATTATTATGGCTAAACTTAAGACCCACAAGGCCTCGGCCAAACGCTTCAAGAAGACCCGTACGGGCAAGTTCATGAAGCGCGTTGCCGGACAAGACCACTATAACTCGCGCGAACCGGGTAAGGTTACTCGCATGAAGCGCACGCCCAAGGCGATGACCAAGACCAATCATCGCGCGCTTATCGATCTTCTTCCCAACTAATATGTCCCGAGTCAAACGAGGAATAATGCACGCAAAGCGCCGCCGCAACCTGCTCGCCAAAACCAAGGGTTACATGTGGGGTCGCAAATCAAAAATAAAGCTGGCGCGCACCGCCGTGCTTAAGGCCGGCGTGAACGCCTACAAGGGCCGCAAACAAAAGAAGCGCGACTTCCGCTCGTTGTGGACGGTTCGCTTGAACGCCGCCGCCCGCGAACACGGGATGAGCTACTCAAAGTTCATCGACGCTCTTAAGAAAGCGAACATCGAATTGGATCGCAAGGTATTGGCCGCCATCGCCCTGGAACACCCGGCCGTCTTCGCCAAGATCATGGAAGAGATCAAAGCCAAGAAGTAAGGGTTGCATTGGGGCGAATAAAGTCAGATAATAAAAGAGTGGGTCGCAAGACCCGCTCTTTTCCTAGCCGGGCAAGCGGTTAAGCTCGGCATTTTGAAGATTGATTCTTCGATATGCCGAAATACTGCTCGCTTGACAAGGATTTTTTTAAAACATGGTCGCCGAACATGGCCTATGTTTTGGGCTATATCGCCGCCGACGGAAATATTTCGATCGGAAAACGAGGTAATTGTTACTTAGCGCTGGAAGGAATTGACGAAGATTTGATCGTGAGTATTAAAAGAGTATTGGGTTCGGGGCATGCGATTACATCACGTCGTCGGAATGAGAGATATAATAGGTCGTATCGTTTGCAGATTGGTTCTAAGGAAATAGTAGGCGATCTCATAAAACTCGGCTTGACGCCAAGGAAGTCAAAAAGGTTGCATTTACCTGATGTTCCAAAGAAATATTTTGGAGATTTTGTACGCGGATATTTTGATGGGGATGGAAATATTTTTTTTAGCAAATACCGCAGAAAGGATCGTCGTTTCGGATATATTAAGCATATCCATGTTTTATTCACTTCAGCCAGTTGCAAAATGTTAAAAGCACTAGCTTTTCGCTTGGAAAGCGACGCTTTTATATTCGGTTACAAATTAATGGATTTTGAAACTTATCATCGGTTATATTATTATAGGGTCGTGGAGATATGCAAGATATATGATCTATTCTATGGTCATAAACCAACCCTTTACTTAAATAGAAAGTTCGTGTATTTTAAAGAAGCGTTAGAAAAGATGAATATGGGCGCGTCGCATAGCCCGGTTTAATGCACTGTCCTGTCACGACAGTTACCGTGGGTTCAAATCCCATCGCGCCCGCCAAGAGGGAGCCACAAGCTGAAAAGCCGTGGCTTCTTCTTTTATACAGCCGTTTTTATCGAGTTCTAACCGTTCCACATCCGCGAATAACTGTTTTGAATACTTTGCGAACAAAGACAGGGTTTCATTGAGTTCTAACCGAAGTTCTTTATTTTGCAGAATAAGATTTGTTCCCAGTTCATAAAGAACCTTGCGCCGTTCTTCGAGGTCGTCGCTTTCAAAGCGCTTTTTCGCCGCCGCCGCATAATCAAAAGCCCACTCCATGCGCTCGCGCCAATTTTTTGCGTGCTGGTCGGCATCGCCAATTTTTTCTTTTAGATTTTCTTGCTCCCCGGTTAGCGCCGCCTTTTTGGAATTATATTCTTCATCCGTCAACATTTCCTTTAGCCTCATATCTGTTAGGCGGTCTAGTTTGCGTTCATTTTCGGCATAGGTGTTTTGAAGCGTCGAAAGTACAACCTCCCGATTATTGGATTCAAATTCATGGCCGCGCCGTAGCCACCCAAGCGCCCACTCTTTAAAAGCATCGGGAATAGTTATTTCTTCCAAGATAGGGGCTACTTGTTTTTCAAGTTCCGGCAAAGTTACGGGCGGGTTTTTGCAGGTAATTGTTTTATGGCGACGCGAACAACGGTAATAGGTATATGCGCGGCCGGATTTCTTTATTTTTTCTTCGGCGGTTATGGAACAGCCGCACTCCCCGCAACGGATTAGGCCTGTAAAAGCAAAATGCCTTTTTTCTTGCGGTCGGGGAGCCGGGCGGCCAAGCATCCGTTGAACCTTCCAAAACTCCTCTTTAGAAATGATTGGCTTGTGTTTCCCTTGATACTGCCGTTTCTCGCCGTAATCCATGCGCTCCAGTTGCCCGTAATAGAACGGGGAAACTAACATCCTGTAGAATTGGCTTTTGGATATTGGGAGGCCGCCCATGCGCTTTCGTTTTATCGTTTTAAGCCCCCACTCCTTATCGGCGGTTTGTATTATCTCGCTAACCGAAGTACCGCCCATGTACAGCTCCCACATCTTACGGATCAACGGGAATCGTTCCGGGTCGGGAATTAGTGTATGGTCGTCTAGCTTGTTTAAGTAGCCAATAGGGGCAACGCCGGGGAGCCAGCCCATTTCTAACTTGGTGCGATTCCCGCGCTTAACACCCTTTCCAAGGTCGTCGATGTATTTTTGCGCCATGCCAAACTCAACATACATGAGGATCACATTATCATCCTCGCGGCTGTAATTTTGCGATGGGGTTATTATATTTAGCCCTTGCTGTTTAATGCTCCAAATAATTCGCCCGCCGTCTACGGGGTTCCTAGCCAAGCGGTCGAGCTTCCAGCAAAGGATTCCGGCAACCTCCCCGGATTCCGCCCGATCCATAAGGGAATTAAATACCGGCCTTCCCGGTGCTTTGGCCGACTTGGATTCTTTTAATATTTCGGCTACCTCAAACCCGCGCCGCTTCGCAATCTCTTTAAGTTCGTTAATTTGCGAATCAATCGAAAGCACTTGGCGATCTTCCGATTCGGTCGATTTGCGGGCGTAGATTATGTATTTTTTCATACTCATAAATAAACAAAATGGACGGTTCTGGATACCCAACCGCGCCCAAGCCAAAGCTTGCCGCTTGCTGGCAGAACCGCCCATTTTGGGTAGCAAACTGCCTACAAAAAAAGCTTTGACTGATGTGCGATTGGGTATCACTTATATATTACCCTTTTTTATCGTGTCGGAAAAGTAATTAATGGGAGTTTGAGCTTTATTTGTGCTTTTCCGTTATCTATCCGTTATTTACGGTTTCTTTTCGCTTTATTTTAGCTTTTTGCCTGTTAATGCCTGTTATTAGCCTGTTATTTAACAGTAATCATTGTTATTTCAATGGCTTTGTTGTTTATTTGTTGATTATTTCCTGTTATTTTCCTGTTAATGCCGTTTAATACCCGTTTATTTACGCACGAGCGCTAATTCAATAGAAGCCATGCCGCCCATTTTTTCTCCATAATCTCTAAGTTTTAAAAGCCGGGCATATCTCTTGGTCGGTTGCCCTTTCCAATATTTGGTTCTTAGCTTGGCTTCTTTTTCTTCAAAATTACACATTGCATCCATATACTTTCCGCAAAATCCCAAGCTTTTGGGCAATTTTTCTTGCTGGCTACTATAAGCCAGATTAAGGCATTTACGGCATCCAAAGTATTTACCGCCCTGATAAAGAATGGCGACCCTTCTTCCACAAGGAACGCCGCTCCTTACAAGCGGGCAAATAAACCAGTATCTTTTTCCTCCTAAATAACATGAGGTGCTAGTCATTCGGGCGTTGTAATTCATATCCTCCTTACTTCCATCGGGGTTTGTGGTTGTATAGTTAAGGTTAATTTCAGAAACGCCAACATAAATAGATATTCCGATGCTATTTTTATTCTCCCAACGATCCGTCCAAGTAAGCGTTCCGCTCATATATTGGCCGGAAAGATAACCCCACTTTTTGAGCTTAAAAATTGATATTGTTCTAAGCCCGTCGCAAGTATTTTTTCCCATAGTCGAAATCAATTGGACTTTATCCATTAAAAGAAAACGGTTCGGTCGGAGTTTCATCATTTCTATTAAGCCCCTTGGTTTCCTCGTAGGCTCTAAGCATCGTTTCCCGTCCATTAAAAAGATTATTTTTTTGTTGCGGAAAATTAACTTCGTTAATTTTAGCTTCAATTATTTTTTCTTTACTTGCCTTGTCTTTAGGTGCGGGCTGGTTGTCATCTGGCGGGAGTTTGTCCGCCGGAGGGGGAGGAAAATCGCTTTTCTTACACCTGTCGGCGCGTAAGGTTTGATATTTGTGCCAATTAGGATGTTGTCCGTATGTGCCGCCTAGCGCTTCATAGCGAACAACAAGCGCGGCCTCGGTAATATGGTCGAGCATTATTTGAACCATAGTCGTGCCGATTCGGTCGGAATGGAATACCCGTCGCTTCCAAATAGGGGCATCCATTCGGAATCGGCCTTCATCGTCGGCGTTTACGATTAATGCGAAATACAGGACGCGCTCAGCAAGGGTTAATCCATTGAACTGGTCGGAATCAAATATTTTTTTGTGGATCATTCGTCTATCGGTCGCCATATTATTATTTTCATTATTATTTATATTCGGGTTTCTTTGGGGTTTAATGGCTCATTACAAGGCATCGCATATACCGCCGCCGTGTAAGCAAGTACCTTTTCTGCATGGCGGCGGGCTTCGTCGTCTTTAAGCTCTTGGCCAAAATGCTGTCGCCATAGCTCCCTAAATTCATTGATAGCTTGGTCGGGGAGCCTCATATCAGCTATTAGCGTATAAACGCGCCTTAACGCCCTTTAAAAGCCCAAAGAAAGCCGTAGGTTCAAAGCTAAGCTGGCGACGGTAGAAGCTATCTACAAGCTTTTCAAGCTCCGGTGAACGGTCAAAAATAAACCCAGCCCGGCGCGGATCGGCTTTATCAACCGAAACAATCGGGAAACGGGAAAACAACACCGAGGCCAAAACCATGTCCTCCGTGCGGTAAAATCCGTTATTGTCCGGGGTGCTCATTTTCATGCTTATAATAAAAAATTGAGGGTTTTATTACCCTCAGTTTTTCATATTCCAGCAACTCGGTATAAAAATTATCCGTGCACACTTATTCTTTTAAGGTTTAACTAATACGCCGCTTCTTTTCTTCACGGATTATCGCGCCGACTTGGGCATAATCTACAATTAAGGATTTGAATTTGGTGTTTACTTCTTTCATTATTTCTCGATGGGGTTTATTACGGTTTTCATAAATAAAATCATTTCGTTCGCGTAATTTACCTTGCTTGGTTCTGCTTCTGCCAATTTTGTAATTAGGATTTTGATAGTGTTTTTGAATCGGCTTAATCCATGTTTTATAAACACGTTTAATATAATCAATAATATCCCTTTCCGATGCGTAAGGACTAACTTTTATAGCCAATGGATAGCTGATGTTGTCCCAGCGCTGGATCATTTCGCTATAAGGGTCGGCTTTGTCCTCAATAATATCTTGTAGGACACAAAGCCCTTGCCATCTAAACATATCTCCGCGTTCAATAATGCCATGATCGACAAATAACCCCATAGATCCACCCCACCCGACAGGGTGGAACCCATATTTTTCAGAAAGTTGCTCTGTCCGTTCAATCAATTCCATTTCTTTTTTTGAATTATTCTCCCTCCATCTTTTTGTGATGCTACTCATTTCATCGGGTGTACACCCGTTTATGGGAATACCAAACTCATGTCGTATATTTTTAACATCAGATAAAAAATCTTCTCTTCGGGTTAAATCCAAAAAGTAATTCCATAGCTTTTTATCGCCTTGGGAAGCGTTGGCTTTTTCGTATGATCTAACAACCTCCGGCCACCATTCAGGATCTTCTACCATATTCTCATTTTCATTATATTTGATAGCCATTATCGCATTTTTATAGCTATTTTTCAAGCCGAATTTGGTTTATTAGCATTTATTAGGTTATACTTCCCTTGTCAAAGCTCAACCTAAAGCAAAGGGCGATTTGTGCCCTTTTACCGGATCGCGCGCTTTAAGCGGCATCCGGTAAAACAACTCTTGCACGATCCGTGCTTGTGGTTGGGCTTTGACACCCCGGGTGTCGCTTTTGTTTTATAGACCCCCGGCGATAATTCAAAGCCGGGTTTATGCCAGCAGAACAGACAACACAAGCAGAATTGATTTTGAAGATAGCAGAGCTTCAGGGGGAGATAAAGAAGCTTCAACAAAGGAAAAAATATGGCCTTGTATGGGAGGAAAAATTAGAAGATGTTGTTTTGCAGTGTCAGAGTAATGTTCCAATTTTAAAAGGCGTAAAGGGAAAAGAAATTAAAACCGTTTTGGAAAAGCCGACTAATATTTTAATTGAGGGTGATAATTATCACGCTCTATCGGTTTTGAATTACACGCACAAGGGCGCGTTTGATGTCATCTATGTAGATCCCCCATACAATACGGGGGCAAGGGATTGGAAGTACAATAATGATTTTGTTGACTCTGAAGATCCATATAAGCACACAAAATGGATATCGTTCATGGAACATCGTTTGCGTCTAATGAAGGGCTTGCTTGCAGACGATGGCATTTGTTGTGTAACGGTTGATGATTATGAGATGCCAAGGTTGTGGATGTTAATGGAGGAAATTTTTGGTGAAGATAATCACCTAGGTACGGCGGCTATAAGAATTAACCCCGGAGGTAGAAAAACCAAGAGAAGCCTAGCAACCCAGCATGAATATGCGCTCTTTTTTGCAAAGAGTGCAAACACTCAAGTTGCCAAAGTCGTAAAAGATATTATTGATAAAACACATTCCTACAAACAAGATAATGATGGCTGTTGGTTCGAAGAGAGAAACTTAAGAAAGGAAGGGCAAGATAGTCTAGCTACTGATGATTCAGATCGTTTCTATCCAATTTATATAAATTCACGAACTGGCGAAATAAGCTCAGTTCGAAAGTTTGATATTAAGATATTGCCCATTGATACCCAGGGTCAAAAAAGAATTTGGAGGCGCGGGAAAGCAGATATAGATAAATTATATAAAGAAGGTGATATATTCGTTAAAAAAACAAAACATGGAGTACAGCTTTACTTTAAGTTTCGTGGAGGTGTTGAAGGTGAAACCCCGAAAAGTTTTTGGGACGATGTTCGGTATTCTGCTAGCGAACACGGAACACAAATTTTAGATGAAATTCTTGGTAATACGGGGTGTTTCCCTTTTCCTAAATCTCTTTGGGCTGTAATTGATTGTATAAAAGTTTGTAGTCAAAAAACAGATGCGTTAGTACTCGACTTTTTTGCTGGCTCCGGTACGACTGGCCATGCGGTTCTTGAATTGAATAAACAAGATGAGGGGAATCGTCGTTTTGTTCTATGTACAAACAATGAGAATAATATTTGCGAAGAAGTAACATTCGAACGTATCAAAAGAGTTATAAAAGGTTATGAAAGCAAGAAGGGTGAGAAGATCGATGGCCTCGGAGGGAATTTGTCATATTATAAGACCGCCCTAGTAAGTGTTGAGAAGCTACAAAGAGTTTCAGACGAAGCGAAAATTAAAGTTACATATCAGGCTGGTGAAATGATTGCCTTGCGCGAAGATACACCCAATGAGGTAGAGAAAAACGATTGGTGGCAAATTTTTGCAAGTGAAGAAAAAACTACGGCAATTTATTTTAAGGAGGATAAGGAAAAGCTAAATGATCTGGTAAAGAAACTAGTGCAAGCGCAAAAGACAACTATTCTTTATATTTTTAGCTGGGGGAAGAACGAATATAAAAATGAATTTTCTTCTAAGTTTATTCGCATTGAAGATATTCCAGACCCGATCCTTGAGGTTTATAAAGAGATAAACCGCGCCTAATTATGTTTCCGTTAAAACCGTTTCAAGAACAAGCAGTCGCAAAATTACGCAATGAATTTCTTTCGTTGTGGAAGTCGCCGCATCAAAACGCCTCGCTAGTTTTTAAGTCGCCAACTGGTTCCGGTAAAACAATCATGTTGGCGCAGTTTTTACGGGATATTGTTGATGATCCGCGCTTTCAGGGTAATGATGTTGCGTTTATTTGGTTTTCTTTTAGCGAAGATTCTTATTTACAAAGCAAGAATAAGCTGTTTGCTTATTACGGCGGGGCGTCTGAGCTTGATTTGCTTGATCTTAACGATCTATCACGCGGCAAGCTACAAAAGAATAATGTTTTCTTCATTAATTGGCAGAAGATCAAGGGTAAGACAAAAGACAGCCGTAAGTTGCGTCGTGATAATGAGTGCGGTTTTACCTTCGATAGTTTTATAGAGAAAACTCATAAAGAAGGTCGAAAGTTGGTTGTAATTATTGATGAGGAACATATTGGGGCTGATACGGAGCTTGCTTTTGAGGTTATTGACGGATTAATTAAACCAAAAATTACTATCCGCGTTTCGGCTACTCCAAAATATATTCCAAACGCCGAAGAGATGGCCGAAAAACGGGGGAGCTTTGTTCAGGCAAAGCATGATGAGGTGGTTGAGGCCGGGCTTATAAAAGAAAAAATCATATTTCAAACAAAAGAGGATTTAGCTCTCCCGGAATTTAAAGAAAAGGATCAAGATGAAATTCTCCTTGAATTAGCGTTTCGTAAACGAAATGATTTTGTTGATGGGTATAAAAAATTAGGCATTGAGGTTAATCCACTTGTTTTAATTCAGCTCCCCAACGACGACCAGAATATTAAAGGAACGGATACCGCCAACAAACAAACCATAGTCATTGATTATTTAAAATCTAAAGGTGTTCCGGATCACGATATAGCGGTTTGGTTATCAAATGAGAAAATTAATCTTGATGAAATTGAGCGCCATATATCGCCGGTATCATTTTTGCTTTTCAAACAAGCGGCGGCTACTGGTTGGGATTGTCCTCGTGCTTGCGTTCTTGTTATGTTCCGTGAGATCAAGAATCCGACCTTTGCCATTCAAACCGTTGGGCGCATTTTAAGGATGCCTTTCGGTGTTCATTTTCCGCGTCCGGAGCTTAACGCCGGTTATCTATATACAAACTACAAACGCAATGAGGTACTAGCAGAGTACGCTAAATCAAAAACCGAAAATCGCCCCGCTATTTTTCCAAGCTATCGCAAGGAGGCGATAAAGCCGATACAGATTGAATCGGTATTTATGAGCCGTACTGATTACAACGATCTTGGCGATACATTTCAGGAAACTTTTAGAAAAGTTGCCGATAAGCATTTTGAAACTGACGACAAGGATATGGCCGCTATATCCATCAAAAAGATGGAAAAAGGCGGGTTGAATTTATCTCCCAAGGTAACCAATGGGCTTATTGTTGGTGTCGAGATTGATGATTACGATAATTTTACGAACGAGCTTTTAAATGAGGGGAGCAGTTATGACCAAGAAATGTCGGAATACGATCTTGAGCGGCTTTATAACCTTATTTGTTTCAAAGCTATTTCAAAACAAACCGACGAGGGCAAGAAGTTTGCCCCGGAGCGTTCCTGGGGAAAGTTAAAAACCGCTCTCAATGTTTGGCTTATTCGACGAACAGGCCAGCCGCGACAAAATATTTATCGGGTTATTGTTAATGATCTGTTAAGTCCAAATAGTGTTTTGGCTCCCATAATTGGTTCCGCGCTTGCCGCCTATCGTCCGATTCGTGAGCATGAAGTTAATAAACGATCAGAACGCTCCCGCCGTACCGAGGTTATTGAAATTCCTAACGCTTCGCTTTTCTATACCGATCAATACAAGGCAATGAAAACGAATCGATGCGCGATGGAACCCTTTTATATTGAGAAGGAATATCAGGGCGAAGGTAACGAAACTGCTTTTATTGATTTTATCGATAACCATAAGCGGATTGAATGGTGGTATAAGAACGGTGATTCGGGGAGTGAATTTTTTTCAATCCCTTACTTCAATCCCGAAGAAAACAAAGAAAAACTCTTTTACCCCGATTGGATCATAAAGGCCAAGGATGGTATCTGGATTATAGAAACAAAGGCCGGAATGACCGCTGAACTTGTAGATACGAAATACAAGGCCGAGGCGCTCCAAACATGGCTAAAGGTACACAAGGGATTTAAAGGCGGTATAGCCGTCCAAGATGCCCCTAATGGCTGGAAATTGAACGATAATGCCATATATTCCTATACCCTAGCGTTTAAGGGTTGGGAGGATTTGAATGGTGTTATTTAAATCGGGAAAACTATTATTTATAAACCCTTACGACATAGTGGCGTGGCAATCAAAAGATAGTATTTGCAACATAAACGGCACAGATGTATAATATTATTGCTTCCTTGTGGATATTTTCGACTTGGAGGCGGGAAGTCGAATAGAGCAATGCTTGTTAAACCTTAAAATCTGCTAGAGGAATAACAAACTTAACGCTTCTAAGGAAAGCTCGCGGGGAGTCAATGACTCCTAGAGAGCAATCGCTGGGGAAAGACGCCGCAAGGCGACACTCCCCGTCGGCTTCCCTTAGTGGCGTTTTTTAATTGTCGTCCCTAGGTTCTTACAAAACTATAAAACTCTAAGTGGAGGTCGACTTAGTGATGTTTTGAGAATCTGGCTATCGGCAATTAAGCCGATGAAAACCATGTTATGCAAACTTTTTTAAACAAAAGTGCGGTAACTGGCCGGATCGTTAGTAATAAGTATGCCGTAACGCATCCTCATACTACATTCCGGGAACGTATTATTAAGCGGACACCAACATCCGCCGCACGATACGCTGTATTAAAGAAACTGCTCAGCCGTTAAGCTGAACAGTCCCTCTTTTGCCAAGCCCTCGTTCTATTTAACTGGTAGGCGGGGGTTTTGGTTTTAATTTAGGTTAAATTTTTTCTTTATCAAATCTACCAAAAGTGATAAGACAACCCCAAGCACAACCATTAATCCGCTCCAAAGAACACCACCCCATTTTTTCATTAAATGAAATGCCTGTTTTCGGTCGGATTTGTTGACGATATCCTCTATTGCTTCCCTTACTGCTGGATTCGTCTTTTCGTCTTTCAGTAGGGAGCAAAAAACCGATGCAAACAATTTATCAAGTTTTTTTGAATCATCAGAAGCGTATTCTAGTAATCCAGCAATCGCGGCCGGAGAACCTAGTTTATCTTCGAGTACTTTAACTCGTCCACTAAGACCTGTGATATCCTCACCATGCTGTTTTGTCTGGGTAGTTAGTTCGACAGCGTCAAAATCGGTAGGTAGTTTAGGAGCCATATAAGCATTTCTATTCTCTTGGTGCTTCTGGCTCGACAGGCGCAACTATAGGAGGCTGGCTTAAAAGGGTGGGGTTTGGATTTAATGCTACAGTAAGACCGTTTTGATTGGTGATGGTAAGTGAGCGAGTAGCAGATTGCGCGAGAACGGCAAGAGCAAAACGTAATATGCTTTCTTCATTTACAAATCCTAACCGTTCAACGGTTTCTCTTAAAGACTGACGATCACCGTTGTTAAAAGTTAGTGTGAGTTCGGCCGGATTTTCTGGTGCATTTGCTGGTAATGGGGCGCGGATAATCATAAATTATCTATAAAATTGTATGATGAAATACAATCATAGTATATGCTCGTTTTATGAACAAGTCCACGTATAAAAAAGATATATGGTTGACGGCCTTTTTAAACCAAAGCCGGCTATCTATTAGGCCTCACAAAGAGTTCTAACCGCGTCCCAGATGCCCCGTTTCCAACAAATCAGCTTTACAGGGCTGGTTTTTTGGTTTAGCATATTTTAGTAATAAGATAACTTTTAAAAAAAGATAAATTTATGGGTCTAACTGTAACTCGTTTGGAAACGCCGGAAAAGATAATTGTTACTTTCAAGTTTCAACTCATTAAAAATTTATTATTGCTGGCTGCCATCTTAACCGCTTCTCAATACATGGTCTCCCTTTCATTCGCCGGTCTATTTGTTATTTTAACCGTTATTTCTATTGTCGAAAAAAGAAAAGTACGTAATGAATTACGCGAAGGCTTACAAGAAGGAAGAGTAAAAATAATCGGAAACAAATGGTCATTCAAGCCCATTGTTTACGAAATCAGTAAGAAACAGCCGATTCAGCCATAGTAGTAGTTTTAATTTGGTTCTGTTAGGTTGGTTCTAACCGCCTCCCAGATGCCCCGCCATAAACCACGTAGGGTTTATGGCAAGCCATTCCAAAGATGGTTTGTCATTACTCTACGTGGTTTTTGTATTCATTAAAGCTCGAATCCTACGTGGTTTATGGCGAACCGTGCA
>Ga0182027_10007948_pt1 | contig 15535 bp, 19 predicted proteins | sample 712E1DmetaG_FD_121300 | JGI IMG/M metagenome (GOLD analysis project Ga0182027, IMG submission 121300) | Permafrost microbial communities from Stordalen Mire, Sweden - 712E1D metaG (Illumina Assembly) | ecosystem: Environmental > Terrestrial > Soil > Wetlands > Permafrost | place: Sweden...
CTCGCTATTAAGAATAACGATTTTCGTCGGGTGCTTTACACGACAAAGCAATGCCAACTCGTCGTCATGGCGTTAAAGCCCAAGGAAGAGATCGGAGCGGAAGTCCACAAGTCCGACCAATTCTTTCGCGTGGAGGAGGGGACCGGTGAGGCGGTTCTCGATGGCGTTCGGACGCCGATCCGCGCTGGCTTCGCAGTAGTAGTCCCGGCTGGGGTGAATCACAACATCATCAATACCGGCAATGTCCCACTGAAGCTCTATACGCTCTATGCGCCGCCGAATCATCGGGACGGCGTCGTACACCATACCCGTGCCGATGCGGAGGCCGACAACGAGCACTTCGACGGCAAAACGACTGAATAGAGAGTCGACTGCGCGCCGGGCCGATCGGGTAAGCCGGTTGTCGCGGCTGTATCTCGGGCGGTTCTTGGTTGTCTACATAAAGGCCTTCTTTCGGTGGCCTCCAGTGACAAGGAAACCACCTCACGCCCGATCCAGCTCCGCAAACATCTCGTTCAGCACCACGCGGATCGGCGTCTCCGGCACGGTGAGTTCGCCGGTCCGCACTTCTTCCAGTCCGGCAGAAGTATATCTATAGGCGATTCGCGGCTCCGGATCAATGATCCAGATATTCTGGACTCCAAAGCTCCGATACTCCGCGGCCTTCCCTTGCATGGCGCTGACCGAATCTTCCGGCGAAAGAATCTCGATAGCAATCAGCGGCGGATGCGTCACATAGCGTTCGAATTTGTCCTGCGCCCGCATCACCAGCACATCCGGAACCCTGAAATTCCTCGGCTTGGTTTGTGTGCGAAGTTCGGGAAACACCTCGACTCCCCATTCCGCGCGCTTAAGCATGAAAAGAAACGTCAGATACCGCTGAACGATGGAGTGCTCTTTCTCGCCCAAGTTCCGCTCCTCGATCCGCCCATCCACAAACTCGCGGTCCGGGCTCCAACTCGTCCGCAGATATTCCCGCACGGTCCAGGGTTCTTCCGAATTGGGCAGAGTCGCCATACGCTGATTATCGCCCCAAACCAACAGTCCCGCCAACGGAATCCCCTCCGGCCGGCCAGGCTACTCTGTGTCCGACTCGGCCGCATTTTCCGCCTCGCCCTCGACGGCGATGCGCAACGAGTGGAGAAAGTGGAGATCGTTCTGGGTAAAGGACGCGGCCTCGCCGCCCTGCACCGTAACGGCCTCGGCGTCCTCCTTGGCGGCCACCTCGTTCAACCCGATCGTGGCCTCCAGCATCAGCAACACGTCGAAACCGTACTTGCGAATATCCTGCACCACCCCGGCGATCTGCTCGCTCTCGATGACCGACTCGTGGATGGCCTCGCCCAGTTGCTGAATCAGTTCGCGCAGACGGGATGTCATGGGTACCTCCAGTGGCGCGGCCAGCGCAGGAAAAGGGCGCGGGTTGCGGCGTAGGATTCCTCTACCTTACTTCCATCGCCGTTCAGCGGCAACAGGGAAGCGGCCACAAACGGTGAAAAAGCGCCTCGGCGAGCGTCGCTGCTACCATCATAAACGGAATGAAGCCTCACTCCATCGGCCGCGCCCTGGGCATTGGCCTGCGCGTTGCCGGACGCATCGCCGGCCAGCGCGCCGCTGCCAATGCAAAAGCCGCCGTCAGTGCCCCCGCAACGGGTGTGTCCGCGGCCAACCTGCCCACCCGCCCGGTTGCCGGCACTGCCGCCCAAAGCCACGCCGCCGGTCAGGCTGCCGGCCACGCTGCCAGGGGCGTCGCACGCGGCGTGGGCGGCTTTTTGCGCCCCTTTCGCCGCGTAGGCGGCATCCTGTGGCTCGAAGTCACCGGCGTCTTCTTTTTCTTGCCCGTAGTCGTCTTTGCTCCAACCCTCTGGCGAACCAGAGCCAGCTACGCTCACAGCCAAGATGCTCTCGGCCACGATCACAGCACCTTCCTGCTCGCCGCCGGCGTCATGGCGGTCTTTCTCTATCTGAGCGTCAGCTCGTTTTGGCGCGCGCGGAAGAAGTAAATTGTCGAGTGTCAGTTTCCAGCCGCCGCCGTCGCAGCCTTCTTCGCAGCAAAGGTGTGAGTGGAGAGTATTTGGCAGGTCCTGAGGAGTAAATGCTCGGGAAAACAGCTTAAAACCGGCGCCGTTTCCGCCGCCTGAGCGCCCAGATCACCACCACCGCGAGTACCACTCCGATCAGCAGCCAAACAATATCGTTGCCCCTGAAATTGCCGTGAAAAAACCTGGACCCGCGCCAGCACAGCAGCGCCAGCGCATTGCACATTGCGATCCCCATCTCTTCCCTCCGCGTGCCGGTCTCAATGCCCGCCCGCTGCATCGGTAAGAACCCGGCGTTGCCTCGCGAGTTGCCCGCAAGGAAAATGTTGGCAGCTCACACCCGCCGCCGGTCCGCCTTCCGCGTCAGGTGCCACACCGCCAGCCCCAGCGCCGCCACCCCCAATCCATACGCCATCCATGCATACAGCCCCGTGTGAATCTTCCATCCCCGCCACAGCGCAATCCCCGCCGCCGCCAGCATCAGGATCCCCCGAAAACGATTCATGCTCGCACCCTTCCCACTTTCCCCAGTCCTCTGCCTCAGCTTCCATTCCGGTCCGGCGGTCCTCTTCATCCTAACCGCCATCCACCCCCGGTTTGACCCCGCCGCCGCCCAATCCCTATCGTGAGAAGGGTAGAGCAACAGTTGCTGAAAGGTATGCCCATGAATTCCCCAGTCCAGTCCACTCCCGTCCTCCCCATCGCCCCCCTGCTCAGGAAAACCGCTCTCAACGCCACCCATCGTGCCCTGAAGGCCAAAATGGTGGACTTTGGCGGCTGGGATATGCCGGTCGAGTACCCCAGCTTCACACCCCAGCGATCCGCCGCGGCGGAACCCGTCGCTGGGGGCCCCGGCCCCGGCGGCGGCGTCATCGCCGAGCATCTCGCCGTCCGCACCGGCGTGGGCCTGTTCGACGTCAGCCACATGGGCGAAATCCAGTTCCGCGGTCCCGGCGCTCTGGCCGCCGTCCAGCACATCGCCATGAACGACGCCTCGCGCCTCCAGGACGGCCAGGCCCACTACTCCGCCCTGCTCACCTCCGAGGGCACATTCGTAGACGACATTCTGGTCCACCGGCTCGGCGAGAACGACTACCTCCTGGTGGTCAACGCCGGCACCAAGGACAAGGACTACGCCTGGATTCGTAAGCAGGTAGGCACATGGCCCTCCATCCACCTCAGCGACTACTCCAGCTACTACTCGCAACTGGCCGTGCAGGGCCCGCGCGCCCTCGAAACGCTGCAAAAGCTGACCAAGGTCGATCTCGCCGCGATCAAAAACTATTGGTTCACCTGGGGCACGGTGGCCGGCGTGCCCAATGTGCTTATCGCGCGCACCGGTTACACAGGCGAGGACGGGTTCGAGGTCTACCTGCCCGCCGACGAGCCGACCACTGTGAAAATGTGGAACGCGCTCATGGAAGCGGGCGCGGAGTTCGCCATCCGCCCCTGCGGCCTCGGCGCGCGCAACACCCTGCGCCTCGAAGCCGGCATGAGCCTCTACGGCCACGAAATCTCCGATTCCATCAACGTGTTCGAGGGCGGACTCGACCGCTGGCTCAAGCTCGACAAGGGCGAGTTCATCGGCCGCGAAGCGTTGCTGGCCGTGCAAGCCGCCGGAGGCCCCAAGCGCAAGATCGTAGGCCTCGAAATGGTCGACCGCGGCATCGCCCGCGACGGGCACTCCGTGCTCTCACTTGACGGCGAACCCATCGGTCAGATTACCTCCGGCTCACCCGCGCCCTTCCTCAAAACCAATATTGCCTTTGCGCTGCTCCCCGCGGCCGTAGCCGCCAGCGGCCAGGATGTATTGGTCCAGGTCCGCGCGAATCAGGTTCGCGCGAAGCAGGTGCCGTTGCCGTTCTACAAGCGGGCGAAGAAGTAGCATTGCGCGTCTCAGAATTCAGTCTCGAAATGGAGCATTGAAACCGCCGCCTTCCAGTGAAACAATGGGAGTATGAATGCGATCCTGCGCAAGTACACGAGCTTCGATGAGATGAAGGCCGACGAGTATCGTTATTGGCAGAGCCGGCCCGTGCATGAGCGGATGGACGCGGTTGAGGAGATGATCCAGACCGCCTACGCGCTTAAAGGTTGGGAGATCGAGCCGAATGTACCAAGACTACAAAGACCTTTTGTCCGCCTTTCATGCCCATGGCGTTAGATACCTCATTGTGGGGGCATACGCGGTCATCTATCACGCACAGCCCCGCTTTACGAAGGACATCGACCTTTTCATCAAAGCAGACCCTGCTAACGCGCAAGCGGCGTACGCCGCGCTCTCCGCGTTCGGCGCACCGCTCCAGGGCATTCGACCAGAGGACTTCGCCGAGCGTGGCAGTTTCTTTCGTTTTGGAAACGATCCGCACGGGTTCGATATTCTTCCCGATATTCCGGGCGTCGATTTTGAGGCGGCCTGGGGAAGGCGCGTTGAAGGCGTAATCGATCCGAAAAGCGGCCTCAAGGCGTTTTTCATCTCCGCTTCCGACCTCATCGCGTCGAAGCTGGCCGCTGGGAGGCCTCAGGACATCGCGGACGCGGAGGCTGTTCGTAGGGCCGCAGAAGCGCGGCCGAAGCAACCCGCGAAAAGGAACCGTCCAGCGGAGCCGGGTGAAGACGGTCCGAAGCAGTGAAATACGGTTAGGCTCGCGTCTCGACCGAAGAGCTGAACACCAACTGGGAAGTCTCCTGACAGACTCATGGAGGCGGGACCGGTGCTGATTCTCACACCTGCATCACTTCCGCTTCCTTCTTCCGCGAAAGCTCTTCCATGCGGCGGATTTCCTCGTCGGTCATCTTCTGGACTTCTTCCAGAGCTCGCTTCTCCTCGTCCTCGCTGATCTTTTTCTCCTTGGCCATCTTCTTCAAGGCTTCGTTGCCGTCGCGGCGGACATTCCGAACCGCCGTCCGGTGCTCCTCGAGCACGCGGTTCAGGTGCTTGCAGACCTCGCGGCGGCGCTCCTCGGTCATGGGCGGAACGGGCACGCGCAGCAGCTTGCCGTCCGATATGGGATTGAAGCCCAGATCGGCGGTGCGCAGGGCCTTATCGATTTCCTTGATGACGCTGGGGTCCCAGGGAGCGATCAGGATCAGTTGCGCCTCGGGCGTGGAGACCTGCGCCAGTTGGCTGATGGGCGTGTGCGTGCCGTAGTAGTCCACCTTGACCTGGTCGAGCATGTGCACGTTGGCCCGGCCCGTCCGCGTGGAGGCCAGGCTGGCCTGGAATGTGGCCACTGCCTGGTCCATGCGCCGCTTCAGGTCGCCGGAGAGTTCTTTGAGCGCCGGAATTCCGGCCATTGTCGAGACTGCCATTGGGTTCGTCCTCGCTACGTCCAAAACACTATATTAGCGAATTACCCGCCGCGCAAAGGTACTCTACACGGAACGAACTGACGTTCAAGGAGCGATCTTCCGAATGATTGCGTTCTGTGCGGCAATCCATTACAATGTCGTACAGGAGGCTCCCATGCCAGTAGTCCGCCGCTCCCGCGTTTTCACCATCTCCATGCCGCCGGAAATGGCAGAAGGAGCCCAGTCTCTTGCCCGGAAGCAGAATCGTACCATGAGCGAACTCATGCGCGAGGCCTTCCGCGTCTACCAGAGGGACGAGATCAGTCGCCTGCTCGACGAGACGGCTGCCTATGCCGCAACACGGAATCCGCATGGATACACCGAAGAAGACATCCCCCGCTTGGTTGCTGAGGTACGGGCAGAGATGCGGGCGGAGAAGGAAGCCGCAGCAGTCCGGGCCCGCTTGTGATTCTTGTTATCGATACGAACGTGTGGGTCTCGGCCCTTCAGTTCGGTGGAAAGTACACCGCGCCTATCCGGTCGATCGAGAAGGCTCTGCGATGGCATACGCTCGCAACATCGTTGGAGATCAATGCAGAGATTCGGCGCATCCTGGTGGAGAAATTCCAGTGGTCTTCCGATGATGCTCAATGGCTGATCGCCGCATACCTCAAGAGAGCGATCCATGTCACCCTATCTGGCGCCACCCACGTTTGCCGCGACCCGAACGACGATATGGTGCTCGAATGTGCGGTGGTTGCCGGAGCGCAATTCATCGTTACTGGCGACAAGGACTTGCTGGTGCTCGATTCATATCACGGAATACGGATTGTGACCCCGGCGGAGTTTCTCGCGCAAGACTCATAGCCTCTACACCACCACCGTCAGCCCCATCGATGCCGCCTGCTCGTGCGCGTGATAGCTCGACCGCACCAGCGGCCCCGATTCCACATGGCGGAAGCCCATCTTGAGCGCTTCGGCCTTCAACTCGGCAAACTCGCGCGGCGTGTAAAGCCGGGCCATCGGCAGGTGGTCGCGCGAGGGGCGCAGATACTGCCCGATGGTCAGAATGTCGCAATCGACCGCCGCCAGGTCGCGGAAGACCTCCAGCAGTTCGGCCGTCTCCTCGCCCAGGCCCACCATCACGCCGGATTTAGTCATTCCCCCCGGAGCAATCTCTTTTGAAAACTCCAGCAGCCGCAGAGTCCGTTCATACCGCGCTCCGGACCGCACCACCCGGTAGAGCCGCGGCACGGTCTCGGTGTTATGGTTCAGCACCTCGGGCCGGCCCTCAACCACAATCCGGATCGCTTCCTCGTTGCCCTGAAAGTCGGGGATCAGCACCTCAACCCGGCAGCCGGGAGCCTGGCGGCGAATCTCCTCGATGACCAGGGCGAAGGCACGCGCCCCGCCCAACAGGTCGTCGTCGCGGTTCACGCTGGTGATCACGGCATGTTGCAGCCCCAGCGTAGCTACCGCCTCAGCCACCCGGCGCGGTTCGTCGAAGTCGATAGGCGCGGGCCTTCCCTTGGGCACCGCGCAGAATCCGCAGCGCCGCGTGCACAGGTTGCCCAGCATCATGAAGGTCGCGGTCTTGTGGTGCCAGCACTCGCCGATGTTGGGGCACTGCGCACTCTCGCACACCGTGTTGAGCCCCAGCGACCGCGCCAGCCGCTTCAGGCCGTGGTAGTTTTCGCCCACCGGGGCGCGCGCCTTCAGCCACTCGGGCTTGGGCGCCGGAGTTCGCCGCGCCGATTCGATCTGCACCAGTTCCATCACGCTTTCATTGTACCGGCAGCGGAATCCGCCGGCTGCGCCGGACTCATGCGGCGCGGGACAATCGCATGTACGTCAATTCGACGGGAGAAACAGGGTTTGGCACAGCCAGAGGCGGTTCTTGCCCTCGATGGATCGCCAAACGATCTGAATCCAGCCGGCCTGAGCCAGGAAATGGAGTAAATCTCTCCGATCCACTCGACAACCCCTTCCAGGCTCGCATTGGGAAGCCGCCTGGTCACGTTCCTCTCTTGGTACATCTCATTCCTGCAAATGCCCTGGGAAGAGGTACTGATCACAATAATATATGTGGATGTGTACGGTATTTCCGGACCTCCACGAGACCCCAGGGAATTCTGAATCGGTCATAAGAGGTGATGCATGGCATATCCCCCGGCCGGCGAGTCTGGCATCCTGCAGTTGGTTCGCAAGGCTCTCCTGCGCTCCATCGATGAACTATCCGTTCTTGCTGAAGACAACCAGTCCGAAGACTTGCGCGCGTCACTCGAAGCGCTCTCCGAGAAGTTGAAGAAGAATCGCTTCAATCTGGCTGTGTTGGGACAGACAAAGCGGGGCAAGAGCTCCTTTATCAATGCGCTGCTGGGCGCGAGGGTTCTGCCGACGGGAGTCCTGCCACTCACTTCCGTCATTACCAGGGTCACGTACGGAGAAACTCCCTCGGCGAAGATCTTCTACCGGACGGGTGAATCCGAGCAGATTGCAGTCGAATGCCTCTATGAGTACATCACTGAAGCCGGCAACCCGGAGAACAGAAAGCAGGTCGCTTCCGCCGAGGTCGCGTACCCTTCGCAGTTCCTGAGCATGGGCGTGGACCTCATCGACACGCCCGGAATCGGTTCCACTCGCCGGCATAACACCTCGACGACGGAGAATTATCTTGCGGAGGTGGATGCCGGCATTGCGGTTCTCTCCGTCGACCCGGCGATAACCGCCGTCGAGTCCGACTTTTTCCGGCGCCTTCGCCAGGATGTGCCCAAGCTTCTGTTCGTCGTCAACAAAACGGACATCGCCACGCCCGATGAAGTCGAAGCAGTCGTCTGGTTTCTTGAAAATGAGCTGCGAAACCATGTCGGCATCAAAAAACCAGAGGTGTTTCCGCTCTCCGCACGGCTGGTAATCAAAGAGCTGCTGGAAGAGATGCCCCCGGAGTCCAATGGCATGGATCGGCTCATGGCCCGTCTTCGCCACTTTGCCGTCGAGGAAAAGGAACAGGCGCTGTTTCAATCAGTGGCCATCGACTTGTTGCGCATTGCAGGCACACTGCGGTTTGTAGCCATGGTTGGGGAGCGCGCCCGATTCATGCGCGGCGAGGAGATGGCATCGAGGAAGAGCGCCCTCGAAGAGGCACTGGCTCGAGCGGATCAGGAATTGAAGGACGTGCGCCATCTGCTGCGGCAGGATACCGCCACCCTCATTGCCCGCATCGAGAACGATCTGAAGGAGCACATTGCCTCGACTGCGCCGCGGGTGCGCAGCCGGTTGAACAAGCTCAGGAACCAGCAGCCGAGCAAGAACCGCCAACAGCTTGGCGCGCTGCTCGACCGGTTCATGCTCGACGAGGTCGAAGCCGTCTTTGAGGACTGGCGGGCGCAGGAAGACGAGCGCATCCACATGGAACTGGCGGCGTTGTCGCGCCGGTTTGTGGAAAGAACGAACATTGTGCTGGAACGCTTGCAAAACGCCGCTGGTGGCTTGTTCGATGTTCCGGTCGCGCCTGTGGCTTTCACTTCATCCCTGTCTGTGGAGAGCCGGTTGCGCTATAGCACGGACCCCTTATTTCAACACCGGTATGACAAGCTGATCTTTGCCCTGCCGAAGTCTCTATTGCACAGGGTTGTCTTTGGCCGAATGATGGCCCGCATCGACGCGGAACTGAGCCGCAACGCAGACCGGATACACGACGACTATCTCGAGCGGCTGGAAAAGTCCGTTGCCACATTCGAGAAGGAACTCAAGGCAGCGGTTGCGATTGTCGCCGATAATCTCCGCTTCGTAGTGGAACCGCGGGCCAAGGACGCGAAGTATTCGCGATCGGTTGTTCCGCAAATTGCTCCGATCATCACCCAGTGCGCTGCGTTGGGCTGATCGCGCCTCTCACGGCCGCAGTCCTCCAATGCTCCGATCAGGCCGCCAACCGGCCAACCATTCACGGGCACTCTTGACCCGCGGTTCCATCGTCGCGCTCACCTTTGACGATCTGCCTGCCTCCCGGCCAGAACCGCGCCAAAATCGCCACTGCCCTCGCCGCCGAGCTCAAGGCCAACCACATGGAGTGGAGGGCGCTTACGGATTTGTGAACATCCACAGGCTCGAAAACGATTCCAAGGCGTGTCAGGCGCAAGCCATGCGCCCGGCTCCGGCAAGACGCAGGTCTTGCATTTGTCTTACGTCCGTAAGACGCCCGTCCACCGCCCGTAAGACACGTAAGACAAGGCGATTTTGCCCCCAAAACCCTCCCCGCACAACGTCTTACGCTGTCTTACGGAGGCCGCAAAAACGTTTGCCCAGGAATCCGGCAGCCCCCTACCGCAGCCGGCCGCGCACCTCGGTCCGCGCCAGGTAGAGAAAGAACACCAGGTTCAGCAGCCCCTGCACCAGGGCAGGCCCCTGATGGCGGCTGCTGAAGATCCACAGGTCGTAGGCCGCCAGCAGGAAAACCGCGGCCAGGGCCAGCGCCCAGGCCCAGCGCAACAGCAGCAGCAGCCCCGCGCTGGCGGCGATGAGGGCGGCCGCAAAGATGAGAAACAGCGGCGGATAGTGCCCGCCCGCGGCCACGCCCAGAATGATCACCCCGGACAGAACGAGCAGGTAAAGGCTGATGGCCGCCAGACCCGGCAGCGGCAGCAACTCCCGCCGCGGCGGTTGAGTTTCGTCCTTCCTGTCTTCGCCGGTCATAGCGAGTGCAGATAGGCCAGCAGGTCGTCGAGCTGCTCGCTGGTCAGTTGCGTGGCGGGCATCATCTGCCGTCCGTGCAGGATGACCTGCGTGAGCCGCTCGTCGGTGGGCGGCGCACCCGAAGGCATGGCCTTCAACTTGGTGAGCGCCTGCAGTCCCGGCCCGTGCAGCCCGCGCGTGGTGGTCGGGTAGTGACAATTGGCGCACTTCTGGCGATAGACCTCTGCCCCGCGCGCCTCCTCGATGGTCCACTGAGACTCCGGCTTGGAGGGCGGCAGCGAGCGGCAGCCGGCCAGTGCCCCCGCCAGCGCTCCGGCAAGGCCGATCGCAAAGGTCCACAATCCAAGGGAAGCAGTAAGAGAACGGGTGCGCATCTGCCTCTGATGATACAGAATTATTCCGCCGCCGCTATCGCTTCCGCGATGCGGTCGATGGCCTTCACTTCGGCTTCGCTCCCCGGCCTGTGGCCATTCACCAGGATCGAAAACGCCAGCGTCTTGCCGCTGGCCGCGGTCAGGTAGCCCGAGAGGGCGTTCACCTCATTCAGCGTGCCGGTCTTGGCCCACAGCCGGCCCCTGAGCGGCGAGTTCCTGAACCGGAGAGCCAGGGTGCCGTCTACCCCGGCCACGGGAAGCGTCTCGCGCCAGGCCGCTCCCCACGGCTGCCGCGCGGCGTACGCCAGTAGTTGCGTGCAGGCGCGCGGGGCAATGCGGTCGTCGGGACTCATGCCCGAGCCGTCGTAGAGGAAAAAGTCCCCGTCGTCCACGCCCGCGCCGGCCAGAAACTGCCGCACCACCCGGGTTCCCTGCGCAAAGCTGCCCTCCGTCCCATGGACCTTGCCCAGCAGGCGCAAGAGCAGCTCGGCGTGCAGATTCTGGCTCACCTTGTTGATGACTGCAATGTCCTCGGCCACCGGCACGGAGATATGCGTGGCCAGCACCCTGCGGCCCTCCAGCGACGCGGCGATCGTCGCCAGCTCGGATCGGGCCAGCTTGATCGGCTGGGCGCGCTCGCCGGCAAAATCCCCCTTTCCATTCGGATCCATGTGCCGGGACGCAGCCTCGCCGGTGACCGTAACGCCGCGGCTCCTGAGCGCCTCCTTGAAGGCTGCCGCCGTAAACTCCGCGGCGTCCTCCACGGCCAGGCTGGCATGAAAGCCTTCGGCCCGCGCCGTGCCCCAGGCCCGCACCTGCATGGAGCCTGGCCGCCGGTCCAGGCCGGGATGGGGCGTTTCACCCGCGGCCGCCGGCGTCATGCTGTTGTCCAACGTGTAGTAGTCCACCTTCGGCGTCCACTCGGCGGCTGTCGTTCCGTGCGCGGCCGGGTCAGCCGTTACGGTCAACTCCGCCGTGTTCTCGTTGAAGCTCAGCGCGGAGACTGGCGCCCCGCCGCTCCATTGCAGGTCGTCCCATCCCCAGGCCTGGCCGTAAGGCTCGTCGAGAAAGAAGCTGTCGTCGCCCACCAGGCTGCCGTCCACCGTGCGCACGCCGGCCTGCTCCACCTGCTCGGCCAGCAACTCCAGCACTTCCATGGCGCTCGGCGGCCTCTCCGCCTCGTCCGCGGCGGAAGCGGTAGCAACCGGGCCTGCCGAAGCCGGGCTTGCGGCAGCCGGATTCGGCGCCTCCGGCGCCCGGTACGGATAACGCCGCGCGCTCAGCGTGGGGTCGCCCGCGCCCAGCAGGATCAGGTCGCCGTGCAGCACGCCCTCGCTGTCGATCTCGCCCTCGGCCACCACGTTCGTGGTCCAGGTCAGCGTGTCGACGGGCAGCAGGGCAAAGGCCGCGGCCGTGGTCGCCAGCTTGGCGTTCGAGGCCGGAGTAAACAGCCGCCCTTCGTTCAACCCATAGATCGACCGGCCCGGCCGCCCGTCCAGCGCGGCCACGCTGATGCCAAACTCCGCATGACTCAGCGCCGACTCGGCCAGAATGGCCTGGATGCGGTTGCCAAGCGGTCCCTTCGCCGAAGCGGGGCGGGTCGTGGAATGCGCCACGGGCTTGGAGCTGCTTCGCGCAGGTGCCTGGGCAAACAGCCCGGTGGAAGGAACCAAAGCTAAGAGAAGCGCCAGAACTCGCCGAAAAGCCATCATGGACGGAGTTTAGCAGCCTTCGGCAATAGTATCTTCTCAACAAACCGTGCACAGATGCCTCTTGCTTTAGCGGAGGATGAGCAGAGTAGGATTGGAGTCACCGGAAAGTAATATCGAGGGAAATAGCCTTGAGCATGAATAGGAAGAAACACCGGACTCGGCGGCAGCTTATTCGGGATTATTCCCTGTACCTTCTGATCTCCGTTGCCATCGTGGCCGTTGCAATCTGGGCAGCAAAGAGGAGCGTGGCGGAAGAAACAATACACACATGGGGTTCGTTTGCTTTTGCAACTCCAATCCTCTTCGGATTTTTTGTTGCCGAATATCGCAGACTGTGGCGGAAGCGGCTCTTTTGGTTGGTGACATTTGCGCTCCTGGCCCTTCATTCTCTGGGCTATGCCGTCGTATTCGCCAGGGTCTCTCCCTGGAGAGGAAGTTGGACTTTTATATTGACTCTCATCGAGGCGTTCATCTTTCTTCAGTGCCGCAACTGGCTATGGCCGCTTACGCCTGAGGAGTGAAGACCCGCGACACAATGAATGACTTTGAGGGGTTCGGAAGAACAATGACATCACAGCACCGCAACCATTGCGTTTGGCGGCTGCGCACCCGCACGCTCGAACTGGGCCGGCGCACGCTGGTCATGGGCGTGGTCAACATCACGCCCGACTCCTTCAGCGACGGGGGGCAGTTTTTCGATCCCCAGACGGCAATAGCCCACGGCCTCGCCCTGCTCGACGAAGGCGCGGACCTCCTCGACCTGGGCGCGGAGAGCACCCGGCCCGGTTCGCGCGCGGGCGGGGCTGCCGGGACCGCGCTGGCTCCGGCGGTAAGCGCCGAGGAAGAGCAGGCGCGGCTGCTGCCGGTCCTCGAAGGCATTCTCGCCGCGCGTCCCGAGACGATCGTCTCCGTGGACACCTACAAGGCCGCGACGGCGCGCGCGGCCCTCGCAGCCGGCGCTGAGATCGTCAACGACGTGAGCGGCTTCCAGTGGGACCCCGGGATCGCAGCCGTCTGCGCCGAGTTCAAGGCGGGCGTGGTGCTGATGCACACGCGCGGCCGGCCCGGGGAGTGGCGCGCCCAGCCGCAGTTGCCCCCCGATGAACTGCTGGCCACGGTGCGCACCGGCCTGACGGCAAGCCTGGCTGCGGCAGCCCAGGCGGGCATTCCGCCCCAGTCCATCGTGCTTGATCCCGGCTACGGCTTCGGCAAGCGTTTCGCCGAGAACTACGCCCTGCTGGCCCGCCAGGCGGAACTGCTCTCCCTCGGCCGGCCGCTTCTCGCCGGCGTCAGCCGCAAGTCTTTTCTGGGCCGCACGCTGGCCCCGCTCTTTGGAGGGAACGATGCCCCGGTCGAGGCCCGCGAGACGGCCAGCCTGGCCGCCCTGGCCGCCGCCATACTCCACGGAGCCTCCATCGTCCGCGTCCACGCCGTCCGCCCCGCAGTCGAGGCCACCCTCATCGCGGACGCTGTCCTGGCGGCTGCTCGCGGTGGTCCAATGTGAGCAGACATTGGCCTTAGCCGCTTCTAGGATGATACGTAGTGAAGGTGCGAGACGGTGGTTATAAAGGCCGGTCCAGCTTCCAGCAAGGCTCCCAGAAGGCTGCGTAATCCATGCCCGCGAATGAGATTCTGCAAGAAGCCACGAAGCTCCACAAAGTGAGCGACAGTCTCGACGTGCTGGCGCAACAACATGCGCCCATCTCGGAAGCGCTCTCGATTCTCTCGGGAAGCGTTCGCAACTCCGCCACGCTGCTGGAGGTGGTGGTGGCGCTGAAGCTGCGGCCGGCCCCAGGGTTCGATCCGGCAATCAACTGATTTCCACCCCGGTTGCCATCCCAGCGGCGAAGGCCTCGCCGCGGCGGGGCGGGGATCCCGGTTGCGTCTGGTGAAGGGCGAAAGTTCTCCAGTTCCGGAAATCGAGGCCCTTCGGCAAGCTCAGGGGCAGGCTCTGGGGCAGCCGGCCTCAATCGAGGGCGAGCGCTTCTTTCCCGGTTTGGGGTTAGTGCAAAGGCCATAAGTCTGTTGACGGTTGACATAAAATGGCAGTAACTTAACTCGCAGATATGTATCGAAAGAATCATAGGCTATGCGCGGATCCGCAAATAACGTGGAGTTTGCGGGGACAGGTCAAAGTAGCTCTGTAAATAACCGTGCGGCGCGTCACACTAAGGCATGAAAAAGATTTTGCTTGGACTGGTTCTCGTCTTCTGCTTCGCAATACCTTATGCGGCGCAGGCGCAGGTGGTCGTCGAAGTAGGCCACCACCACCATCACCACCATTACCGGCATCACCACCCCTATCGCATGCAGTAAGCGATGTGGATGGGAATCTACGAACGCGCGAGTTGGCAGGTCGAAGTGAGATGTTAAGGGTCAAGCGCGCTACCTTCCGTATTCAAAGCGCCAGAAGACGGCATCTCGAACCTACCCCTACAGATATTTCCCCCAGCCCATATTTTCGATTCATAGGGACTTGCGCCAGTCTCCACGATGGAGCCGGTAGAGCACATAGCGCCGCGAGGCGTGGCCTTCAGGGAGGCGCGGATCGTCGAAGTCTGCGCCGGGATCGTGAACCATGCCGAGCTTCTTCATTACGCGGCGAGAGCGCAGGTATTGAGGAACGGTAAAGAAGACCTGTCTCATTGGTCCGTGGGCGCGACGGCGGCGACCGGGAGTTCCGCCGCAAGCTCACGGGATGTCCCTCGTCCGCCTTGATTGAACGGCGCCAGTCTCAGGCCGCGGACGCCGCTTGTCAGAGCGGCGAATGCACCCAGGGTTTATCATCAAAAATGGCGTGGGCCGGTTGGCCGCGCCTTAGTTTTGCTGCCCAGGTGTTGCGTGCGCTTCATCAAAAGCCGTCGGCGCGCCGGGCTGTCTCTCTCTAAAAACGCGCTTCGGGGAATCGGATCGACATGCGAGCAAAGACGGCGGTAGTGCTGGGCGCCCAGTGGGGCGACGAGGGCAAAGGGAAGATAGTGGACGTGCTGAGCGAGCGGTTCAGCGCCGTGGCGCGGTACGCCGGCGGACATAACGCAGGACACACGGTCATCATCTGCGGGCAGCGGTTCGTGCTGCAGTTGATTCCCTGCGGAATGCTGCGGCCGGGGTGCAAGGGCATCATCGGCAACGGGGTGGTGCTGGACCCGATCGCTTTCCTCAAAGAAGTGGCCAAGCTGCGGGCGCTGGGCGTGGGCGTGGATGAGCAGCTTTTTGTGTCGAACCGGGCGCAGGTGATTTTGCCGTACCACCGGATGATCGAGCTGGCGGAGGAAAGCGCGCCGGGGCGGAAGAAGATTGGGACGACGAGCCGGGGGATTGGGCCGGCATATGAGGACAAGATGGCGCGCAGCGGGCTGCGGGTGGTGGACCTGCTCAGGCCGGATCTGCTGAAGACGCACATCGAGGCGGCCTGCGGGGAGAAGAA
>Ga0182027_10007949_pt1 | contig 15534 bp, 16 predicted proteins | sample 712E1DmetaG_FD_121300 | JGI IMG/M metagenome (GOLD analysis project Ga0182027, IMG submission 121300) | Permafrost microbial communities from Stordalen Mire, Sweden - 712E1D metaG (Illumina Assembly) | ecosystem: Environmental > Terrestrial > Soil > Wetlands > Permafrost | place: Sweden...
CCTAATGAAAACAATAATATAACAATGGTTAAAATCAGTATCCACGTTAATATAGCGCTCTTCTTCCGAAATGCTCCTGTGATAGTTTCATTGTCTATGCCGAACATTTTTACGGCAAACAATATAAAGAAAATTACAATTATAAGCATAGTAAACCATGGTGTAAATGATTGGATTACAGCGACGACACCTGAAGACATAGAGACTAAAAATGCAATAATCACAGCGATTATAGCATGTAAGCTCTTCTTATCAGGACCGAGCGCCTTAACAGTCTCCATCATAGCGTAAAGTATTACAAATACAAGTATAAATATAAATATTGAACTGAAGTTCTGTAAAATACTTATATCTATGAATGTTGCCATTTTTAATTTACCTTACTTGTTTTTATCATAACCCATTATTCTTCCTAAATCCTCGATAGTACTATATTTCTTAGGGTCTTTAGGATGATCATCAGCAGTTATGAATGCAATCAGTGCACCAAACACTAACAATATAACAATCAACGCTTCAGTATCTGAGTCATACAAAAATCCTGCCCATTGAGGCAATTCCCACCAGTAAGCAGCAGTGCCGAATATGAATATTGTGGCTGCAATAGCAAATGCAACAGCCCATCCAGCAAGTCCTGATTTAGAGAAATCAACTCCTCCACCGAATACACCAATCATCAATAACATCATAACAACAGCAATCAATACGACCGAAATGTTAGGCAATGCCATATTTATTATGTTCACAACATCAGAGCCAGGAGTAGGATATGACCCAGTGATATGTGGAACTACGACGGCCAATCCCATAACCAATGAGACCACTGCATTAAAATTCTTTTTAGGTCTCTTCTCAGGACTTTCATCGTGTCCAAGGATTTTAGTCTTCTGCAATACCGCAAATACAATCGTGAATACTAATATGAACGGCAGTATTACATCCATTATTCCTATCTCCTGCAGTTTTAATATTCCTTGAGTAAATATTCCGCCACTCGAAGGGCCAGACGAACCATAATAATATCCTGTGTTGTAATATGCCATTCCAAATCACCTTTTAATCTTTTTTCTCCGACGATTCAACATGCTTAGGATCACTTGTAATCCATGCCATGAATCCTACAATTATAACTATAAATATCACTGCTGCTACATAATCGGTATTCCAATTGCCTGCTAAAAATGTATAGACTATCTGCAACCATCCTAATGCATTAAGGAATATTGCAGCTATGCTTATGAATACTATCGCCATCAACGCATTATAATAAAACTTTTGATGATTATTTTTTGGATCCAAAAAGAATCCTTCTTTAGTCTGCTGATGGAATGAACCCCAAACCATTAGGAAACAAACTACCAGTAACAATAGCAAGAATATCTGCGATAAACTTTTATTGATTACAGAAACAAGCTGAGTCGATGCTATGACGAAGAATCCGGTTACGAATGCAACCATTGCATTAAGACTTTTTTTGGTGAATTCGTTTTTTTCACCCTTCTCATCCTTCTGTACTTCTATTCCTAAAATTTTTGTCTTTTCTAATAGAGCAAAAACTAGCACGAACACCAGCAAGAACGGCAAAATTATGTCGTATACTCCTAACTGCACCAAAAAGTTTATACTATCGCCAAATACGGTCATAGTACTCATTTTATAAAATAATCACTATATAAATCTTTTGATTATAAATGAGGAGAGGCTTCACGATACATTTTCAATAAATTTATAAAAAACCCTTGTATAAATAGGGTTATGAAGAAATATGCTGTATTATTGCTAACATCAGTGTTTGTATTATCATTTTTATTGACTGGATGCAGCAAGTATGTGTGTTATGATGGCAGCGTCGAGAAAAACGTCAAGGACTGCCCTATAATTAAAGTTGCTCAAGTGCTTGAGTTGGATGCTGGAAGATATGCTGACAATTATGGCATGGCTGTGGCGCAGGCAAAGCATCACAGTTATACGCGTGTAAACATGTATAGCAAGGATGCCTCATGGTACGCCAATGTGCTATTTACGGATTTAGTAACAGGAGACATAAATAAAGTCTTGTTGAAGATTGACGGAAAAACAGGCGATGTATCATGCGTTACAGGATGCGAATATTTTAATCCTGTCGTAGTGTCAGTAACTCCTCCTGCCGAAACTCCTGTATGAATCTGAATCACAGGATAAATTTAAATATTAGACTAATTCTACAACAATATGTTAGACAAAGAATCATTTAAGGAAATAGAAGCGTACTTGAAAGAAGAGGACGCAAGAAGAGAAGAGATAATCAATACTTCTAGAATCATACTAAAAAATAGCAAGTCAGCGATATATTCATTGCATAGATTTGAGTTAGATGAGGCGAAGGAGTTGTTGGATGAAGCAAAGAAACTCATTACTCATCTAAAAAAGATTACTGAAATGCATTCGCATCTGAAACAGAACATGGAAAATGCTCTTGAAGAATACTGCGAAGCATGCTGTTTCTATGGATTTATCAAAGATAAAAAAATTCCTACACACGTAGAATTGGATGTAGAGCCTTATACTTATCTCGGCGGTCTAAGCGATTTGACGGGCGAACTCGGAAGAAGATCTGTATTAGAAGCAATTGCAAAGAATAAAACAGAAGTCCAGGCAATACGGGAGTTAGTCGATGAGATATATGGATTATTTTCAAAGTTAGACTTAAGGAACGGAGACATAAGAAAGAAAGGCGATGCAATAAAGTGGAACCTGAACAAGGTAGAAGAAGTATTGCATGATTTGCATATGAAAGAATAAAAAAGAGAGTAAAAAATAAAATTATTACAACATATTTTATTACTAAATTATTATTTATTTCTATATTTATCTTTGCTTATTTTTTATTGGTTTTTTTGCTGTTTTTGTTTCAATTTTAGGTATACTGCTCTTTATGCTACTTTTGCTCCACGCTGCAATCCCTAGCAATACTAGAAATGCTATTGTTCCGACGATTGAAACTATTATACCAAATATTTTTATGCCGAGTGATTCAAAAGCCACGCATATAATTCCTATAAGCGATGATATAATTGCTGTCAGACTCCACCATCCCGGTCTATGTACTGCCTTGAACATATCCCAATAACACATTGTGATAAATACTCCGAATGCTAATATTATCAGTGCATATAGTATCAAGAAAACTATACCTAAGACTTTTAATCCGATAGCTAGCAATATAATTCCGCCGATGTAAGTTATCATTCCTGGAATAATCAGCAGTATCGGCCACCAATGTCTTCTTGCGATTTTTGCAAGTAAGGCAAGATTTGCTATTGGTATCCATGCAAGCCATGCTGGCTCAGTGTTTGTTTTTTTTGCAATGGCCATAAATGCAAGGCTCGTATAGAGATACAAACCTAATATGAATAGAAAGTACATAAATAGCAATAGAAGCATTACTCCTATAACTCCAGCGTCATTAGATGTTAGCAATCCTGTCATGAGATTATTCATTTTATCCCTCCAGTTCTATTAATTTTATCATTATACAGTACTCTTGTTTAGATAATATCATCAGGATTAATAAATCTTTTCAAAAAACTTTAAAAACTACTCTGATATATTCCTGTTATATTCAAGAATATTCAAGAGATAGCAACAATTTAAGGTGATTAATTTATGTATCGAACGCATACTTGTAATGATTTAAGGGAGCATGACTCAGGAAAAAATGTAACGCTATCAGGTTGGGCGCATTCTATCAGACTTCATGGAAGTTTAGCGTTTATAGATATAAGAGACCGTTATGGAATAACGCAGCTCACAATAAATACTGAAGATATTCCTGAAGTCAAAAATCTTAGAAGAGAATTTGTAATACAAGTCAAAGGCATCGTAAGGAAGAAACCCGAACCAAATAAAAAGTTGGACACGGGAGCGATAGAAGTATTTGTCGAAGAATTAACAGTCCTAAACACATGCGAAGTCATACCATTAGATCTGGATAATCCTCTGAATAATACTGATGATACTAGATTGAAATATCGTTACCTAGATTTGAGAAGACAACAGATGCAACATAATCTTGCATTGAAACATACTGTCATGCAGGCGACAAGAGAATTCTTGAACAGCCAAAAATTCTTAGAGATAGAAACTCCTTTACTAATCAGGTCGACGCCGGAAGGTGCAAGAGATTATATTGTACCATCGAGAGTAAAACCCGGGACAGCATATTCGTTGCCTCAGAGTCCGCAAATCTATAAACAATTATTGATGGTATCGGGATTCGATAGATATTATCAGATTGCAAGATGCTTGAGAGATGAAGATTTGCGTGCAGATAGGCAGCCAGAATTTACGCAGATAGATGTTGAAATGTCATTTCCGCACGAAGAGGATATATTTGCTGTTGGCGAAGGATTAATCACGAATATATTGAAAAAAGCGGTAAATTATGACGTAAAACCTTTTCCAAAAATAAAATATGATGATGCAATGGAAAAGTATGGCTGCGACAAGCCAGATATTAGATATGAATTATTCTTAAAAGATGTAACAGATACAGTTAAGGATTCTGATTTTGGAGTATTCAAGACGGTAATTTCAGAAAACGGAATAATAAAAGCAATGTGTGTCGAGAAGGAATTCACACGTAAAGAGACTGATGAATTTACTGAATTAGCTAAAATCTACAAAGCGAAGGGATTGGTAGTATTGAAAGTTGTAGAAGACACTGAATCCAAACATTTGAAGCTCGACGGTGGCGCAGCAAAGCATATTTCAACAGAAATACAGATGAATCTCATAAGAGAGTTAGATGCAAAAGACAAGTCTACAATTCTGATTGTTGCAGACCAATTCAAGACATGCAACGATGCGCTTGCGAATATCCGAAGAGATATTGCAAAGAGGCTGAATCTGTATGATGAAAAAGAATTCGCATTCTGCTGGGTATATGATTTTCCTTCGTTCGAATGGAATGCTGAAGATCAGAAATGGGATGCGGCACATCACATATTCACTTCACCAAAAGAGGAGCATATACAATACTTGGAAACAGATCCAGGAATTGTCAGGGCATCATGTTATGATATGGTGTTGAATGGAATTGAATTAGCATCAGGAAGCATCAGGATCAATAGACGAGATGTTCAGGAAAGAGTGATGAATGTTATTGGATTGACGATTGAAGATGCAGAGAAAAGATTTGGATTCTTGCTTGAAGCATTCAAGTATGGTGCTCCACCGCACGGTGGATTTGCAATAGGTCTTGATAGATTAACAGCATTGCTCATAGGAACAAATGATATTCGTGAAGTCATTGCATTCCCTAAAAATAAACAGGGCGAGTGCCCAATGGATGGTTGTCCTACAGAAATAGATGAGAAAGTCAGAAGAGAATTGAAGCTGAAGATGGAGAAGTAGATAGAAAAGTAGATAGAAAAATAAGTAATATATGTGAAAACATGTGAAAAATGACCGTTGAAACATTTCTAATAATAAAAGACATCTTAGACAAGAGCAGAGTGGATTACAAACATCTGATTCATGATTATGTTAAGACTAGCGAGGATGCTGCAAAGATACGCGGGACAAATCTTGAAGATGCAGCAAAGGCTATTATACTAAAGGCACAAGCTCGTGATGGTACATACTCATTTATTCAAGCCGTTATTCCTGCACATAAAAGGATTGATTTAAAGAAACTTAAGATTATTTTAGACAGCAAAAATGTTGCATTAGCAAGTCCTGACGAAGTCCTACAACAAACAGGCTGTACAATTGGAAGTGTTCCTCCATTCGCAAGCAAATTGTTTAATATTCCAATGTACATGGATGAATCAATACTCGAGAAAGATTTTATAGTATTCAGCGCAGGAACGCACAATGATTCTATTCAGATGAAAGCTCAGGATTATTTCGTTGTTACAGACCCTAAAGTTGTAGAGTTCAAGAAAGAATAAGTATGCTCTGCTATGTTTAATCACTTGCTTCGAATAATCGTTTATAGTTGTGATTAAATGAAGGCATTGCATTTGAGACTTCTGCTATTTTCTTACTATATTTGACTAGAAATTCGGACATATCGTTGGTTCTATCATCTCTTTTTAAAGAACTAGCTATTGCGAGTGAATAAAATATAGTTCTATCCACCAATTCCTCAACACTATCGCCTATATTCCTTTGATCTTCCGCTTTTTCTTTATTCAGACTAAAAAATTCTTCCTTATTATATTCGTTCATTTTTTTAAGAAGAACATATGTATTAGCTACAAGATTACTAAGTATGCCTAAATTCTGATGACACATAGTAAAATAACTTGTATCTTGCAATTGCCTTACAGAAGTAAATAATCGTGTATTCAATTCATTGTATAATTCAAGACGAATATTTTTGTCACTCATATATTCTTCATATTTTGTGGTTATAATATCTATCTTTTGTAAACCTTCCATCAACGCATAAGGTGTTGCATGTTCGAAATTATCTGGGACATTCTGATTGATAAACGAGTATAGCGTCATGTCGAATTGTTCTTTTGATAGATTTTCTCCCATGGCAACTGCTCCTTCGGCCCATCTTCTTTTTTGATCTAGTAATATTTTTTGAACAGGTCTCTTATCCATATATGATTTAGTAGAATTCATGTATTCTGACGTGTCTTTTCTGTGGCATGCTAAATCAGCATCTTTCTGTATATCAAATACTTCCGTCAATTCGGCCAAATGTTTATTGATTAGTAAGTCCTCTTCAACAGAAAACTTGCTCTCTACAGGAAGCATCCCTTTTATTAAAGTTGCCAAATCTATATCCATAAAATTCTTAGGAAGAATTATGTGTGCAGGTTTTGGTAAATCTTTTTCCTCCAATGAATCATATATCCTGTTAATCCACATAATTTTTTCTTTACTTCCGTCAAACACATCGGGATTGAGCGTTTCATCTCCTTGTTTTATTTGTATGGATATGTTGTTTTTGTTTAGATACTCCATCGCTTGACTGAGTTTATCTCCCTTTCCGTCTGCTACTATAAGTTGTATCTGACCGGTATTGCATAGCCACATGCATTCGCTTAGATTTACTGTTCTGTAGATTGTGGCACCGTCGAACATATGTGTCTTTGCTAGATCAACACTCATTTTCTCTGCGAGTATTCCTAATGATCCATTATCCTCTAGAAAATCAGGGAAATCTTCAATAACCAATATATTTATTTTATCTTTATACGTCTCTCCGGGAACAAACACTTTGGCTAGATTCGTTGCTTTTTTTGACAGTGGAATTGAAGGATCTAAGTATTCCTTTTTATGTTCAGCATATTCTTGTATTTTGTTTCTCTCAAAAATCATGTGATCAAATGCAAATTGTTCGTATTCTCTTCCAAGAGAACTAATTTTGCTAAGAAGCAAATCATCGAGTTTTTGCACCTCCCCATTCTCCATCAATTCCGTGATGAGCGGTTCTTTTATTAGCATAGGCGGTAGCAATTTACCTTCATCTTTCATTAACGCTAAAATTATTCTATACAGATTTGCTCCATAGACGTGTTCTTTTGTAAAGTCGTTAAAAGTGAAGGACTCATAATCATATAATGGTACAGCCTCAACATATATACCTCCTATTCTGGATTTGATGGTTTCGTTTATCTCTTTTTGTAACTTACTTTCGCTTATATCATAAGCGTGACCGCCCGGTATATTCGTAGTAGAGCTAAATTGTTCTTCGTATATTTTTTTATTTTGGCTTGTTATAGAGAATTCTACTTCTTTTTTCCATATTGACCATTCAGGCAGATAATTTAATATGTCAATTATTTGTATAAAGTATTTATTGTCCAGAGAAAAGTTTAGCGTATGATTGAATTGTTCTGCACCTTTTGCGAATTTTGATTTCTGGACTTCGAGGGACGTTAATTCTTTCCCGCTTATTTTTGAAATGAATGTTAATCGTTCTTTGATTATATCATCTATTGATGTATTTTCCAATAAGTTCATATTAAGAGGATATAATATTAATTTATAAATCTATTTATATTCACTACTACATGATAGCTTCATTCAGTTAGAGTTATTTAGAATTATTATTTGTCTATTCCAGCAATAATATACTCATCATGATTAAGATTCCTAGGATTATGCATAACAGCTGTCCGAAACTTTCTGAGAGCTTGAAGTCGTCGCAGCTCGTCTTATGCAATTCTGGAATCAAGTCAGTGCCAGCTATATATATCAAGTTGCCTGCAGCGAATGGCACCAGGAACGTCGTCGTCGCACCAGCGTTGCCAAGAATTATTCCCAGCACCGCTCCCAATATTGATGTCAATGCAGTGAGAAAGTTGAATAGCAGCGCTTTAAGCTTTGAAAATCCTCCGTATACAAGCACTCCAAAGTTTCCAAATTCGTGAGGGATTTCGTGGAACGCTACTGCAATTGTTGTGGCTATTCCCGCCGGAATACTTATGAAATATGACCCAGCGATTACCAATCCGTCTATAAAATTGTGCATAGCATCACCTATTAAATTCATATATGCCACATGATGGTGATGGTGTTTGCTCTCTGGCGTATGACAATGTCTCCAATGAATAAATTTCTCCATGACGAATGAAAATAATATTCCGATAAGGATATATATTCCTGCTAAAACAGTCTTTGATTCCCTAAATACATCAGGCAGCAAATGTATGAACACATCTCCGAACAATCCGCCGACGCTGAAACTGACCAGATATAATAATATCTTATCTAGATTTCTGTTCTTGACGAGAAAAGTTATTAGGCCAACTAATGATATTGCGCTGACAATTATAACGCTGACAATTATATATAAGATTATGTTAAAATCCATATTCTATGAAATAACAATACATTTATATATGTTATTGATTTTGGTTATCAATAAGCGTTGTTGTGAGTTAACACTAAGATGAAATCAAGAAATACTATACAAAAAGAATTATTGCAGAAAGAATTGGATAATATGACTGGTTTCTTCTCAACTGAAGATTTTCACTTGATAACTCTAAAGAAAATGCCGCATTTAGGTATAGCTACGATATATAGATTTCTAAATGAAAAAGTTCAGAATCAACTACTACATTCATACTATTGCGATAAGAAAGCAGTATATTCAAATAGCAAAAATAATCATTGTCATTATATTTGTCAGAAATGTGGTAGGAAACAGCATGTGGATATAAAAAACATCGATAGCATAAAAAAATCTATAAAAGGAACTATCTGTCATTTTCAGATAGATGTGTATGGTATATGTGAAGAATGCGGAAAGAAGAATATTAAATGATAAAGAATTCTAAGTAATATTTATAATATTATGGTGCTTAGATAAGATGATGTTTCTCAAATATCTTCAGTTGCTTGTTCATCCAATAGCCCATTCCAAAGAATATCAATGCCTGGAACATTGCGTAGACAAATATCCTTAAACTTATGTCAAAGAAGAATTGTTGAGGAAACATTGTGATTAGCATTGATGAGCTGTCAAACATCCAATTGCCCTGCGGGAAGAATATTAAATGAAATGTTGTGAATAGTGAATCAAAAGAGAACACACTCATTAGAAAGACAAGAATCAAAAATACACCTGCAGCTATCGATGAATATAACAGCGACTTAGCCAAGATTTTAATGAACATATATTTATCTTCTTTATATTTTCTGTATGCATAGAAGAACAATCCTATCGACAAAACCGCCGCACTATAATAAATGAACTGCATTGTCCTAATCAAGTGTTTGACGTCCGCCATATGGCTCTTTTCTGTTTCTGTAAAATACTTCAGCTCTTCAGTATTGCGGAAATACTTCATTATATTCTCGGTAACGTTTTGCGCAATCTCTTGACCAGTATCTTTATTGTCGGACAATTTTAGATAGACATCATTCTTAGAATATTCTTTATAGTACAAATCTTTGTTAAATATCATCATATTTAGAGAACCAAAAATTATGATAATGAATAATGCTAGAGCGAATAATGTGATTACAATATTATCGTGTGTTTTTTTATGTTTTGACATTTTGCTTACTAAATATTTTTTCTTAATGATAATACAATTTTCCAGAAGATTTCTGCTCTCTGTCTTTCTGGGATTCTTCTTTGTTGATTCTAGGACGATAATTCTCTTCATCTCTCCTGAATGTTATGTTTAATGCTGACAAGAATTTATTCATGCCTTCACTCATATCCATAGGAGGATGTGCGGTACCATTGATTGCAGGCTCACCGTCAAACACAATCAATTTATCTGATAAATAATCGATGAATAGTAAATCGTGGTCGACAATTATGGCGCTTCTTCCTGAGCTGAACATCATCTCTTTGATAACTTTAGACACGGTAAGTCTCTGCTCTACATCCAAATATGCTGAAGGCTCATCCATTAATATTATGTCTGCGTCTTGAGAAAGGCAATGTGCTATTGCAACTCTTTGCAATTCTCCTCCTGATAATTCGTTAAGTTTTCTCATAAATAATTCTTTAAGATTTAATGGCCTGATTAATTGTATCTCGTAATTCTGAATTGCGCGATGCAATATGCTCATCACTAATTCATCGCTTGTTTCAAGATATTGTGGCTTGTATGATACTTTAAGTTTCAGCTGGTCCTCGTCTTTAGTTTTTATTACTCCAGCCAATATCTTTACGAAAGTTGTTTTACCGATGCCGTTCTGACCTAATGTTCCTATGACATCTCCATGATTTACTTTACCATTGTCAACTTTCAAACTAAATTTTCCGACTTTGTATTCTAAAGCATTCCATTCTGTCAGTACAAAATCTTTTTTTTGCTTGATAATTGCCGACGGATTGAATTTTATTGCGTGGTCTCTGAATCTTACGTTCTCTTCTTTCAAGAATCCGGAGAGATATACGTTTATGCCATTCTTTGTAGTCTTTACTCCTGATACTACACCATATGCTCCTTCATGACCATACATCAGATGTATCATGTCAGTCATGTAATCCAGGATTATCAAATCGTGTTCGATGACCAAGACCGCAGTTTCTTCATTAGCTAATCCTTTGATGAAGCGCGCAACTCGCATCCTCTGCATAATATCTAAATATGATGTCGGCTCGTCGAAAAGGTAAACGTTCGCGTCTTTCATCACCGTTGCAGCTATTGCAACTCTCTGTAGTTCTCCGCCGGATATATCTTTGATATTATTGTCAAGAATATTTTTTAAATCTAATAATTCTGTAATCTCATCAAATATTTTTTTTTCATCGACTTTTTTCAGCAAATCATAAACTGTTCCATTATACTGCTTTGGAATCTGGTCGACTTGCTGCGGCTTGTAACTAATTTTTATCTGGCCGTCACGAAGCTTTTCAAAGTATGACTGAGCTTCTGTGCCTTTGAAATATTCGATGACTTCTTTGAAATCCTCTGAACCTGTATTTGAACTTGTATTAACATTTTGTACTTTTCCAAAGTTTGGGATTATCTGTCTAGATAATACTTTGATGGCAGTACTTTTACCGATTCCATTTCGTCCGATTATTCCGACGACTTTTCCGAATACTGGAGTGGGAAGATTATATAATGCAAAACCGTTCTGTCCATAACGATGTATTGGCTCGCTGTTGAGCTCTTCAGGAAGATTGATTATGCTGATTGCGCCGAAAGGACATTTCTTTGGACATATGCCGCATCCTGTACAAAGTTTTTCATCAATCAATGCCTTATGGTCGCTGCCTTCCTTGATGCATTCTTCACCCATCCTGTTGATAGGGCACACTCTAATGCAGAGAAAGTTTCCGCATTTGTCTGGATGACATTTATGCTTTTCAATAACAGCTATACGCGACATGGTATGAAGAAAGATTGAGAATTTAAAAATGTATTCAAGAAAGGTGTATAGTATTCACAAAAATTATAAATACGCACAACACATTCAAAAATAAGTATCTGAGTATTATAATTCGAGGTGTTATCATGGATGTCAAAAAGGTTGCAATGATTCTTGCAATAACTGTATTATTGCCGTTATTTGTAGGATTGTTTACTGATGCAGTATATCAGCAACCAAAATATGAAACATATTGTAATGCTTCACTTAATTCTTATCCGCAGAAAGCAATTCCAGCGTCTCCAGTAAATTGTACGATGAATTATGGTCAAACGCAGGATCAATGCTACAATAGTGGTGGCCAGCCAGAATTCAATTATACTGATGCGGGCTGTCAAGTGTACAGTTCATGTAATTATTGCAGCAAAAATTATACCGACGCAACACAAAAGTACAATAGAAACATTTTCTTCATCTTATTGCCAGTAGGATTGATAGTTGTAATACTTGGATTGTATTTGTTAGTTGATTACCTTGGCGCGGGCTTGATGTTTGCAGGACTTATAATAATGTTCTATGCAACGTTCAGATATTTCAGCGATATGAGTAAATTATTAAGAGCTTTAGTTATATTAGTAGAGTTGCTGGTAATTATGTGGATTGGTTACAAAAAGATAGATGGGAACAAAAACTATAAAAATGCGGGAAAAATTAATAAATCAAAACTGATTAAGAAAAAGTAATAGAATAAATTAGAACAACCGATTAGGATAATCCAAATTTGTGTTAAGAGGTGCGAGCATGTCATTAAAAGATCATTTCCATCATTTGAAAAAGAAGATGGGTCCGAAGACTTATATCGATAAATTGATAGAAAAGGCGATAGCGGCTAATACACATTCTAGAAAAGTTATAGTTTTCCCAGAGAACGATTCTACAATATTAAAAGCGTGTTCGATAATATTAAAGAAGGGCATAGCCATACCATTGATACTTGGAGAGAAAGCAGAATTAAATTTGTTATTCAAACACAACGACATAAGCAATATTCAAGACCAGCATATTTTGGACCATCTTGATGAAAGAAATCGAACACAGCTAGATGCATATGCAAGAGAATTCTATGAGATGCGAAAGAAAGATGGTAAAGAGATAAGTATGGAAGAGGCAAAAGATTTAATGTCGAAGCCGCATTATTATGGTGCAATGCTTGTTCATAAGGGCGTAGCTGATGGAATGATATCTGGAATACATAGCCAGACTAAACCATATTATCCTGCATTCCAGATTATAAAATCAAAGCCTGGAACTCCAAGGGCTTCAGGATTAATGATAATGCAGCGAGAAAATGAATTATATTTCTTTGCTGATGTAGGATTGAATATGAATCCAAATGCTGAAGAATTGGCTGGTATAGCATTGACAAGCGCTGCAACAGTATTAAAATTAGGAGTGGAGCCAAAAGTAGCAATGCTATCATTTTCGACTAGAGATAGCGCGAAACATGAATTAGTAGATAAAGTAAAAACAGCGACGCAAATCGCTAGACAAAAGGCTCCAGAATTAATTATCGATGGAGAAATACAGGCAGATGCAGCAATAGTTCCTGACGTCGCTGTGAAGAAATGCAGAGATTCAGTATTGCAAGGAAATGCCAATGTGTTGATATTCCCTGATTTGAATTCAGGAAACATAGCATACAAATTAGTCCAAAGACTTGCAGGCTTCAAGGCAGTAGGTCCGATAATGCAAGGATTGAACAAGCCGATAAATGATTTGTCAAGAGGAGCATCAGTTGATGATGTAGTAGAATTAGCAGCGATAACTGTCATACAGACGACATAGGCTTACATTAAATTGTATTCTTAACTTAGTATCTTTTATATACTAAATCCACTAATTATATAAATGAGTAATGTTTTCTCGAAAGATAGTTGAATTGATTTTATTTATTGGTGATTAATATGGACAAGAATTGTGCAGTGTTTTCAGCGTCGAGTCTTATCGGTAAGAGATGGACTATAATTCTGGTTCTAGAATTATATAAAGGTGAGAATAAATGGAAGAGATTCAATCAAATAAAGACTAAGCTTCCGCAATTGACATCAAAAATGTTATCTACAAGATTAAAAGAGTTGGAGAAAGCAGGGATAATAACAAAGCGTGTAGACTCATCAGTTGTTCCAATCAAGTCAGAATATTCTTTGACGAAGCGTGGAGAAGAATTCATAGATATAATCAGGCACATAAAAGAGTGGTCTGTTAAATATCTGGAATGCAAATGCAATAAATCATGCAAGTCTGGAGACTGCAAGAATTGTGAATTTTAGAGATTGATAATAATTACTTATATTATTTTGCTTTATTTATCTCTTTTGCTATATCTAATTCCGCATCCTTTATTTCTTTTATTAAATCATCGACATGAATGTTCATTTCTTGGAGTTTTTGCAAACATTCCTTTGCATTTATGATGTGATGCCATGCCTTTACTCTATTTTCTTGATTATTATATCCATTTTTTGAAATTATCAATAATGCAGTCGATAATTCTTCATTGAGTGAATTGATTTGCCTATTGATTTCCCTGCAAAGGCTAAACTTCACTTTCATATCCTTACTTTTACGTATCTTTAATATATCCATAAGAATCTCTTTTCGCTTTGGGTCATCCATTTTTGCAATTCTCTTCATAATGACTTCGTCGCTCGTGTTTGAATTCAAGATGCTAATTACCTCCGGCGCCATGAATGCTACAACAGCAGCTGCAGTTATTAGTATCTTTTGATAAAGCGGTGTATCCTTAATTTTTCCATCTTTTCCAATCACCATGTTATCACCCAAATAATTTAATCAATATATATCTTATTATATCTTATATATGATTATATTCCTATATTTTTCTATTAGGAATGAATTATCTAGAAATTATTTAATATTGCCGAAATCTACTTAACACTGCATTTCTTCTTTAATTGTTCCCACTTTATATCGACGCGTTTCTGGATTTCTTCAATCAAATGTTCATTGCCTGGCTTGAACAGATGTTTATATCTGGACTGTTCTTTTAAGAATTCAGTTACAGGAAGTTTTTTTCCGGATTCTTCAGGATTATAATTTAATTTATACACACCATCTTCCACTTCATACAACGGCCAGAAGCATGCATCGACAGCTAGTTTAGACATCCTGATGGCATCATTATCCTTTATTCCCCATCCAGGGATGCATGGACTGAAAACATTGACGAATGCTGCTGTGTAATCTGTTGCCTTGAATGCTTTTTCCATCTTCATCGTGAAATCATTCAAGTTTGATAAGGATGTTTGGGCGATATATTTCATGTTATGTGCAATCATAATTTCAGTAAAATTTTTTCTTAACTCTTGTTTGCCTTGTCTTACACTTCCGATTGGATCTGTTGTAGTGTTGGCATATAATGGCGTAGCAGAACTTCTCTGAACACCTGTATTCATGTAAGCTTCATTATCATAACAGACGTAAACAAATTTATGTCCTCTTTCAATCGCTCCGGAAAGAGCCTGGAGGCCGATATCGTAAGTTCCACCGTCTCCGGCGATAGCCATAAATCTATATTCTTTGTCGACCAATCCTTTTTTCTTTAATGCATTATATGCTGCTTCTACTCCAGCAATATTTGCGGCAGCATTCTCGAATGCAGTATGAATCCAAGGAGTCTTCCATGCACTATAAGGATATATCGTGGTGCTGACCTCGAGGCATCCC
>Ga0182027_10007951_pt1 | contig 15533 bp, 10 predicted proteins | sample 712E1DmetaG_FD_121300 | JGI IMG/M metagenome (GOLD analysis project Ga0182027, IMG submission 121300) | Permafrost microbial communities from Stordalen Mire, Sweden - 712E1D metaG (Illumina Assembly) | ecosystem: Environmental > Terrestrial > Soil > Wetlands > Permafrost | place: Sweden...
TTGACAACATAGGCTAAGTATGGTATATAGTACTCTCCTGCCGCAAACTATGAGTTATAGTATTCAATCTAAGTATTTAACGGTTAAGGAAGTTTCCGGCATTCTGAAGCTAAGTGTCCTGACGATTTATAAATATATCCGGGAAAGACAGCTTGAGGTCATCAGATTCGGCGGGCATTACCGCATCGATAAAATCTCCCTGGACAGATTCATTGACGAACACAAAATCCTCGAAAATGGCAATTACTCTCTGAATATAAATAACAAAAACAATCTATGAAAAAAACAGTAAGTATCATTGTGCCGGTTTATAACGAGGTCAACAGTATCGATGCTTTGCTGGCAAGGATATATTTTGCTTTGGATGAAAACACATATCCCTATGAAGTTATCTTCATTGATGATAATTCTACCGACGGAACTTATAAAAAAATACAGACTCTGGCAGAAAGTGCGGGCAAAATGGGAAACCATAGAAAAATAAAACTCTATAAAAAAGAAGGAATTAAAGGTAAAGCCTATTCTCTTCTTCAGGGATTCGAACACGCAACAGGAGAAATAATTGTCATGATTGACGCGGACCTGCAGTATCCTCCCGAGGCGATTCCTCAGATGATCAAGGCTTTGGACAAAGCGGACATCGTGGTTGCCAACAGAAAGAATTATGAAGACGGGATTGTCAGAAAAGCCTTAAGTAAAACTTTCAGATTTGCCTTCGGAAACCTATTATTCGGACTTAATCACGATGTCCAGTCGGGGCTGAAGGTAATGAAGGCTGAAGTTGTGAGATTAATTAAATTTAAAGTCAGTTCGGGCTGGACTTTTGACTTGGAGTTTTTGCACCGGGCCAAACAAGCCGGATTTATCATCGGAAATCAAGATATTACTTTTTCCGGAAGAAAAAACGGAGAATCAAAAGTAGGATTCATCAAAACAACTTTGGAAATCGGCATGAATGCTATAGCACTTCGGACCAAAAGAATTCATCCGGTCGCAATTCCCAATGCCAAGAAAGATTCCATGCTCGGCGCGGGAGTAATGCACAAACAGAAGAAAATGATCACTCATACTACACTTCATCACAGTCAGTCCGCCCTTACGACATTCACTTTATGGCAGAAGGCGCTTATCGCGGGACTGATGGTAACTGCGGCCATCGGACTTAGATTAAATTTTACCCTGGCTATTATTATAATAGTAGGAATTCTAAGCGGGATTTACTTCATCGATGTCCTATTCAGTTTGTTTGTTATTCTAAAAAGTCTGTATTTCCCTCCGGAATTAAGTTTCAAGGATTCCGAAGTTAAAAAGTTAAAAGACAATTCGCTTCCTGTCTATTCAATCCTTTGTCCGTTATTCCATGAAGCCAAAGTTTTGCCGGACTTCTTGAAGTCAATTGAAAAACTTGACTGGCCGAAAGACAAACTGGATGTGCATTTGCTCTTGGAAGAAGACGACAAAGAGACAATTGCGGCGGCCGATTCTCTAAATTTACCGGAATACATCCATAAGACCATAGTTCCGGATTCGCTGCCCAAGACCAAACCCAAAGCCTGTAACTACGGACTGGGAAAAGCAACCGGAGAATATCTGGTGATTTTTGATGCGGAAGACAGGCCCGATACGGATCAACTCAAAAAAGCCTATTTAGGGTTTCAGAAAGCTCCGAAAAATGTAGTTTGTCTGCAGGCCAAGCTTAATTACTTTAATCCGCACCAAAATATTTTGACCAGGCTGTTTACGGCCGAATACTCGCTTTGGTTTGATGTCATGTTGACCGGGCTTCAGTCGATTAATACGACCATTCCCTTGGGCGGGACCAGCAATCATTTTAAAACCAAAGCCTTAAGGGGTTTGGAAGGCTGGGATCCTTTTAATGTTACCGAAGACTGCGATCTGGGGGCCAGAATTTTCAAGAAAGGCTTTAAGACGGCAATTATCGATTCCACTACCTGGGAAGAGGCCAACAGCAATATGGTAAATTGGCTCAGACAAAGATCAAGATGGATCAAGGGATACATGCAAACCTATCTGGTCCACAACCGTCATCCGCTTCAGTTTATCAAAAAACACGGCATCCATGCCTTTATTTTCCAGTTAATCATCGGAGCCAGAATGACCTTCATGTTGATCAATCCCCTGCTTTGGCTCATGACTATTTCATATTTTGCGCTCTACGCAATTGTCGGCCCGACAATCGAGTCGTTCTATCCGCCGGTTGTTTTCTATATCGCCGCAACTTCTTTGGTCCTCGGTAACTTTATGTATGTTTACAACTACATGATCGGCTGTGCCAAAAGAAAACAGTGGAACTTAATTAAATTCGTTTACATTATTCCCTTCTATTGGTTGATGGCTTCGGTCTCGGCCACCATCGCTTTATATCAATTGATAGTAAAACCCCATTATTGGGAAAAGACCGTTCATGGATTACAAAAAGAAGAAGAAAAAGTAAAGAAATTCGTCAAAAAGACTGTCACCGCGACCCTGCCCGCAACGCCGGCTCTAGGGTGGCAGACGGGTTTCCCGCAAAGAATCAAAAACAGACTAAAAGACCTGATCGGGGAAAAACAGCTTTTGGTCGGAGGGTCATTGCTAGTTATATCTAACTTTATAATTAATATTTTAAATTATATTTTTAACGCCTATTTAGGCAGACAATTATCCTTTAAAGATTACGGAGAATTAAGTCTGTTTACCAGCTTTATTTCCATTGCCTCCATTCCGCTTGGAGCGCTATCAACTACGATTTCCCAAAAAGTGGCTTACCTCTACGGGAAATATACAAAAGAAAAAGCCAAGGGATACCTGTACCATACCCTGATTTTCGCTCTTATTTCCTCAGCGATACTCACTTTGTTTTGGCTTATCCTTATTCCTTTCCTGATGAGGTTTTTCCATTACGATTCGTTTTTGCCCTTCATTATCTTTGCACCCGTTTGGACAATCGGATTCTTATCGGCCAACTATCTGGGATATCTGCAGGGAATTTTATCGTTCGGAAAGCTCGGGATAATTTCCGTTACCGAGGCGCTTACCAAACTTGCGGTTGCAATAATACTGATCAAATTCGGTCTAAATAGTAACATTCTATTGGCTATTCCCTTCTCGATGTTTGTTTCTTTCTTAGTTACCTGGAAAATAGCATCCAAGATTAAGGGTCAGAGCGTAAAAGCAATTGATAGCAGATTTAATAAGACATTTTTTACCGCTTCAATGTTGTCCGGAATCTCCACAATTTCCTTTTTAGGCGTAGATATTGTTTTGGCAAAACATTACTTAACACCGACAATGGCAGGGCAATACGGGGTCATCAGTCTGGTCGGCAAAATCATAATTTTTACGGGATCACTCTTACTGCCGTTTGTAATCCCGATAATTTCCCATAACGAAGGAGCAAGTAAAAACAGCAAAAAAACGTTTATATTTTTATTTACATTGACAGGAGTTATTACAGGAGGAACATATCTTGCCTTAGGAGTTTTCGGAAACTTTTTTGTCCCCTTACTTTTCGGGACCAAGTCACTTAGCATTTTGCCTTATCTTCCGGTGTATTTATTGGCCATAAGTATCTTTACCCTGACCAGACCTATTGTTCAATTCTATCAGGCAAAAAAGAATTATTATTTTATAATCCCAGGCATACTTTTAAGTCTTTTGGAAATTACTCTTTTAATGTCTTTCCATAACGGTCTTAATCAATTCGTATTTATGCTTCTTCTTGCCAGCACTACATATGCGTTACTTATACTTGGGCTATATCTGTTAAGGAATAAGCTTTGGATTGTTACTCATTTCTTCAGGGATCTTTACGGATTAATTTTTTCACCAAGCGGAAAAAACACAGCCAGGACAATCTTCCCCGAAGGATGTTTAAATATCCTGATCTTCAACTGGCGGGATACCCAGCATAAATGGGCGGGAGGAGCGGAGGTGTATGTCCATGAATTGGCCAAGCGCTGGGTCAAAGAAGGCAATAATGTGACCGTGTTCTGCGGTAACGGCATAAAAAGACCGAAGAATGAACAAATAGACGGAGTAAACATTATAAGGAAAGGCGGATTCTACATGGTTTATGTCTGGGCTTTCCTATATTATGTTTTCCAATTCAGGGGGAAATATGATGTTATTATCGATTGCGAAAACGGAATTCCGTTCTTTACTCCTCTGTATGCAAGAAAGCCGATATTCCTCCTGATCCATCACGTGCATCAGGATGTTTTCAGAAAAAGCCTACTCAGACCTTTTGCTATATTTGCGACTTTTCTGGAAACAAAGATTATGCCTATGGTGTATAGGAATGTTCAGGTGATTACCGTCTCCCCTTCTTCAAGGGATGAAATCATAAACCATAATCTGACCAAATCGGATCCGATTATAATTTATAACGGGGTTGACCTGTCAAAGTACATGCCAGAACAGAAAAGCGCTAATCCCTTGATACTGTACCTTGGAAGACTGCAATATTATAAAAGTCTGAATGTCTTTATCAAAGCGGCAAAGGAAGTCTTAAGGCAAGTTCCCCATGCCAGATTCTTAATTGCCGGTGAGGGAGAAGAAAAAAAGAAACTGATAAGACTCGCAAAAAAATTAAACATTGTAAATCATATCAAATTTTTAGGAAAAGTTACCGAACAGGAAAAAATCATCCTTTTCCAAAGAGCCTGGATGTTTGTAAATCCCTCGTTTATGGAAGGCTGGGGATTAACTACAATCGAAGCCAATGCCTGCGGCACTCCCGCAATAGCCTCGGATGTTCCGGGACTAAGAGACTCGATTAAAGATGATAATACGGGATTGCTGGTTCCTTACGGAAAAGACCAGGAATTTGCGCAAAGCATCCTCCGTTTGATCAAGGATGAAAATTTAAGAAAAGAACTGTCGGAAGAAGCAATCAGATGGTCAAGAACTTTTACCTGGGAAAGAAGTTCAACGGAATTATATTCTTTACTTGATCAAAAAGTTAAAGCAAGCAAAGCGCAAGTAGTAGAAAAGAAAAGCTTTGCCTATCTTATCAGCAGAATTACGTCACTTTTTTAATTATGAAACATATTACGGATAAAAAATTAAGAATTGTATTTTTGGACTTTGACGATATCAAAAATCCGCTTTTGGGAGCAGGACAGGCCAAGGCAACACTCGAAGTGGGAAAAAGATTGGCCGAAAAAGGCCACCTGGTAACGGTTTTATGTTCCAGATATCCCGGATATGAAGACAGAAAAGAAAACGGGATAAAGTATGTCCATATCGGATTGGGAACCAGCAATATCCGCTTAAACAATTTAGGCTATATCTTTTCTATTCCGTTAACGGTCAGAAACATAAAAAATGCGGACATAATTGTTGAATGCTTTACCGCTCCTATCTCAACCCTTTTGTCTCCCCTATTTACGAAAATTCCCGTAGTCGGTCTTCCCACTTCCTTTGAGGCGGAGCGTTTTGCCAAACTTTATCATTTACCTTTCGATAAAGTCGAAAAATTCGGCTTAAAACAATATAAATATTTTCTTCCCTATACAAAGTATTTCGAACAAAAAATGAAACAAGTAAATCAGAAAGTAATCTCTAAGATTGTTCCCGAAGGAGTGGGGGCGGAATTTTTCAAAATAAAACAAAAAAATCCAAAACACATTCTGTTCTTAGGCAGATTTGATATAGGACAAAAAGGAATAGATTTGCTCCTGAGATCCTACCAAAAGATAGCCAAAGATATCAATTATCCCCTAATGATGGCAGGTTATGGGCCGGATGAGTCAAAGATAAAATCTTTGGTTAAAGAACTTGGCCTGGAAAAGCAAGTAATTTTTACCGGTAAGACATTCGGAGCAAAAAAAGAAAAGTTATTATCGGAAAGTTTGTATGTTGCTTTTCCTTCCCGTCACGAGGGTTTTTCTTTGTTTTCGCTTGAAGCTTTGGCAGCGGGATTACCCCTGGTCGGATTTAATATTCCCGGTCTGTCGTGGACCAATTCCGGGATTGCATTAAAAGCCAAGAAATTTAGCATTAATGAATACTCGAAACTATTGCTGAAGGCAACGGATAAGAATATCATCGGGAAAATGCGCGAAGAGGCCAGAATTTTTGCCAAAAAATATACCTGGGAAAATGTGGCGAATAATTTTGAACAATTTTTTAATCTGGCATTAAAAATAGAAAGGATAAATTAATGAAAATCAGAAATTTTAAACCTTACATTACGGGAAACGAAATAAAATATATCAAAGACATTATAGATAAAGGTTTCGATATGTCGGGTGACGGACCGTACACCAAAAAAGTACATGCGTTTTTGGAAGAAAAATATAAAGTTAAAAAGGCTTTTCTAACAACCTCCGGCACCACGGCCTTGGAATTTGCGGTCAGACTTTTAAATCTTAAACCCGGAGACGAGGTGATTGTTCCCGCCTTTACCTTTTCCTCGACCGCCAATGCGGTTTTGATAAATTGCGGATTAAAGGTAGTTTTTGCCGATATTGATAAGGATACTTTGAATATTAACCCCAATGATATAGAAAAAAGAATAACGGATAAAACTAAGGCAATTATTCCCGTTCACTACGCCGGAGTTGCCTGCGATATGGACAGGATAATGCAAATTGCCAAGGACAATCAATTAAAAGTCATCGAAGATGCGGCCCAGGGAATTGAGGCAAAATATAAGGATAAGTATTTAGGAACAATCGGAGATTTCGGCTGCTTAAGTTTTCACGACACCAAAAATATCACCTCCGGTGAAGGCGGAGCATTATTTATCAATACTTCGGATCAAAACATCATCGAACGGGCGGAAATCATCAGCGAAAAGGGCACAAACAGAACTAAGTTTTTCCGCGGAGAAATAGATAAATATACCTGGGTCAATATCGGTTCAAGCTATCTTCCAAGCGACATACTGGCGGCGTTCCTATTGGCCCAGCTTGAAGAAGTTGAAAAAATTACCGATTTAAGACTTCAAGCATACAATGAATATAGAAGTAAACTTTCGGATTTGGAAAAAACAGGCGTAATTAAGTTGCCTACCATTCCCGAATATGCCAAGCATAATGCCCATATTTTTTATGTCTTATTTAATTCAGAAACCGAAAGAAATTTTGTGATGAGCTATCTTAGGGAGAAAGGTATTTCCGCACCTTTTCATTATATCCCCTTGCACTCTTCCCCCGAGGGCAAACAATTAGGGAATAAGCCCGAAGACTGTCCGGTTACCGAAAGTTTGAGTTACAGATTAATTAGGCTTCCGATGTTTGCCGGAATAACCAAGGAAGAAATAAGCTACGTCCTAGAAAACTTAAAAGAAGCAATGCTTAAATCAAAGGAGAAAAAGCTATGGTAAAAGTCAGTATCGGAATTGTGGCTTACAACGAGGAAAAAAATATCAGACAAGTTATAGAAGATATTCTGGAACAGAAAAGTATAGACTGGAATTTAGAGCATATCTATGTTGCTTGCGGAGGTTGTACGGACAATACAATTGCAACCGTCAAATCAATCAATTCGCCCCTCATACAAATATTTGAAAACCCAAAGCGTCAGGGAAAAGCTGCGGATGAGCAGAAAATCTTCGATGCATTTGACGACGATATTCTAGTTATGTTTGACGCTGATGTAAGACTTCAAGGCAATTTGGTGGTTGAAGAGTTGGTACAGACTTTAATAAATAATCCAAGCGTTGATGAGGTCGGAGGAAATCCTAGGCCGTTTCGTCCTCAAACTTTCTTTGAAAAAGCAGTCTATACCACCTTCATGGTCATGGATAAAACCAGACAGTACCTGCATAATGGAAATAATATTTACGGAGCATCGGGACAATGTATTGCGCTTCGGAAAAATCTGGTCAAGCTAATTAAGTTCCCAAGTAAGATTGTCGCCGAAGATGACTTTATTTATTTCACAAATAAAAAAAATAAGGGAAAATTCATTTATTGTGAAGATTCTGTTGTGAATTATAAATTGCCAAAAAACTTAGCGGATTATATAAAGCAAGTCTTAAGGGCAGATCCTGCAGCCGCAATCGCCAATGTAGAGAAATATTTCGGAAACATGCCGGCCAAAGAATATAGACGTCCGCTTGGATTTTATGCTAAAGCAGTCATGTTATCATTCCTCTGGAACCCTGTGGGTTCAATCTATATGATTTGTGTCCGTTTGGTTTCAAGAATAGCGGTTAAGTTTACATCAAGGCATTATTCTTTGGATTGGTTTACTGCCGGGTCAACCAAATAATATGACAACTCAATATTTATCAACACCAAGATTTTATAAAGGGAAAATTTTCTCTCTGGTAGAGAAGCTACTGCACATAAGCAAGAACAAAGTTGAAAGCGGACATGCAGGATATAAACTGATTTCACATACCAGTGCAATTAATTTCAGACCGGCCAGTATGGTGGGTATTTATGAGGATTCTCAGCAAAACAAATTTTTTATCAAAGACTATGCCTACACCCTTGAAAACCTTGATTTTGAATATCTGCATAATGAAATAAATACCCTGAAAGTATTGAATGATCATCCATTGCTTAGTTCCAAAGTGCGGGTTCCCAGATTAATACAGTCACAAGATAGCAATAAGAGAATTACTCTGATTACGGAATATGTTAAGGGTAAGACGATTAATCATAATTCCAAAGAAACAATACAAAAAGAATTAATTAAAGTTCTAAAGTATTTGCACGATCAATCTTTTGCAATTCCTGCATCCTCGTTACGGACAATACCCAAGCGTCTACAGATATTTACATATATTACCTTTCCCTTCTATCTTCTCCGAGCATTACTTAAGGATCCAAAAGAAAGCGTACTTTTCCTGAAAGCCTCAATGACGTTCCTAAGTTATGCGCCTAAGTGCATCTTGCAAAAAGTCCCCTATGGGATTGCTCATCGGGATCTGTCGGTTGATAACGTTATTTACGATTCCGTCAGCAAACAAACGGTTATGTTAGATACTGAATGCATGGTCCGCACGGACATACTATATGATATAGCCCTTCTCCCCAGACTTTATGTGAGATTTCTTAATACCAATCAACTGCTTTCAATTTTCGACAAATTAAATCTAAGCAGTCGGGATAAAGAACGACTGTCGGTGTTAATGATTACCGGTTGCATAAACAAGATTGCGGCCGAACAAAAAGGCCACAGGGATTATGTAAATGCAATTCTGGGATTAAACTTAACTTTAAGTACGATTATACCCGAACTTAAAGAAGGATTATGAAAAAAATGTATCATGTCACAATCGGAATACCGGCATTTAATGAAGAAGCAAACATTGCCCGATTAATCTATTCACTTTTCCGGCAAAAACAGGAGAATTTCGTTCTGGATAAAATTATAGTCGTCTTAGACGGATCAACGGATAATACAAAGCGTATATTACAAAATCTTGAAAAACAATATCCGAAGCTTATCTATATCTATGATCCTATACGCAAAGGAGTGACATATCGCTTGCAGCAACTTATTGATTTAAATTTAAGTGACATCCTGGTATTTTTTGACGGGGATACATTGCCGGAGAATCCTAAAACACTTAAAAATTTAGTCACGTTGTTTAACGATAATGAAATTAAACTTGCAACAGCAGCCCTTATACCGGTCAAACCCTTAACCGGTTTCGAAAGAATACTTTTTTCCTGGAGATTGGTCTGGACAAGGCTTACGCATGATTGGAAGAATGGTAATAATATTTACAATTTCCGCGGTGTAGGTATTGCCATGCGTAAAGACTTTGCCAAATCGATCCATTTGCCCGTAAGTTTGTCCGGGGCATCATCCCATTTCATGTATCTGAAGGCGAAACAACAAAAAATCAAAACCGCTTTCTCTAAAATAGCGGTAATACATTACCGCTTGGCTACAACACTAAAAGATTATTTACTGCAAATTAACCGCGGACAAAATGACGGAAAAATACTCAAATCAATGTTCCCGGAGATTTATGAGATTGAATATTTGATTCCCCTTCAAGTCCGCATTTACAATGTATTCAAAAATATGATATACCTTCCATTAGATACCATTGTGGGCACAATCTTCCATATGCTGATTCCGGTATTAAACAGTAGAGCAAAACCAAGCGATAAAAACGGAACATGGAAGAGTGTAGAATCGACAAAAATAATTATCGACGACAGAACAGCACCGAATATATGATCAATGTAAAAAACTGCCGTCAATTATTTTTAAGAAAAGTAATATTCTTTACTATCTTAGCCGTTATTCTTCTTATATCATCTAAGCCTGTTTACGCGGCGGCTACGTCTTGTCCGTCAGGCACTACCATGAACTTCGTCGCGCATGAAGACGACGATATACTTTTCTTAAATGAAGATATACAGAACGATATTCTTGCCGGAAGGTGCGTCATTACTGTATACCTAACCGCAGGAGATGCGGGACAAAATTCCACGTACTGGTTGGGCAGAGAAAGCGGAGCAAAAGCAGCCTATTCAATAATGAATTCTACGTTTAATCTTTGGTCTCAGCAGGATGCGGGAATTCCAAATCACCCTGCGCCGGAATTCACATTGGTAAACAATCCCAAAACGTCGCTTATCTTTCTCCGTCTACCCGACGGTAATTATGATGGTACTGGATTTGCAAGCAACAATTTCCAGAGTCTGCAGAAATTATGGCAGGGAAATATTTCTACGATTACCGCAGTTGATAATTCTTCAACCTATAATAAGCAAAATCTTATTAATGCTCTCCTTGCGCTCATGACTACCTTTCAGCCCGATATCGTCAGAACGCAGAATTTTGTCGATTCTTACAACAGCTCGGTAGATCATAGTGACCATTACACAACCGCCTATTTAACGCAAGCAGCCAGCCAGCTCTATCCTACATCCCACATTCTGATCGGCTACTATGATTATCAGATAAATTCACAACCGCAAAACATCTTCGGGACGAATGCTACGGCGAAAGAAAATACATTTATCAGTTATGCGCAATACGACCCCGCTGTTTGTCAAACACTTAGCGCGTGTCTAAGCACTAAGTACGGAGGATGGTTTGTGCGCGAATATACGATTGCAACTATAACTCCTACCCCAACCGTTACTCCGACACCAACAGTCACGCCGACAATTACTCCGACCGTAACTCCAACGCCAACACCGACAGTTGCACCGTTGACCAATATAGCTCCGTTGGGATCCGGCTACCGTTGGTCACAGATGAATTCGGCTACAAGCAATACCAACCAGGTAGCAGCAGCAGGCATGAACGATAATGACACCGCAACCGATATAAAGTTGAACGGCGGACCCGATGATAGCTCCAATGCCTACGAAGGTGCGGGAGTCATCTGGACAAGCAGCCAAAGTAATATTACCAGGGTGGAATATGTAAACGGCAGTTGGGAAACATCCTTAAATGGAGCTTTCACTGCTAATTTCCAGCTTCAAACAAGCATTGACGGAGCAACTTGGGTAAATACAGGAATTAATCCTACCGTTAGCTATGATTATGATAGTCCTGCTTGTTCAGGCAAAACTTACGTTTTTAACGCAACTCTGCCGAATAATCTAAAAGGTGTCCGGGTTGTCGGTCAGGTCAGAACAAATTCGGCATATTCTTGGTATGCCAATGCCCGTGAGATTATGATTGAAGCAGGATCAGACACTATAACTCCTACCCCAACCGTTACTCCGACACCAACAGTCACGCCGACAATTACTCCGACCGTAACTCCAACGGTGACCCCTACACCGACCATAACTCCGACACCGACACCGTTACCAAGCGGCAGTAATTTACTTAGTAACGGAACGTGGACGCTAAGCGCTTCAAACGGGTCTGCCGAGAATGATATTGCAATTGCATCAAACACCCTGTCGGGGAAATCATCGGTTGTTGTAAACTACAATTTGCACGGGTCGCAATTCGGTTCGGGAAACGATGAAGCATCACTTATCTTTATTCAAAACAATAACTGGTTTGCAGTTAATATAATCGGATATGGTGTAAACGGATTGGACGGTACGCAAACAATTACGGTACCTTTATCCGCATTTCACGAGTTTGGAAATTCCGGAACCATTCTTGATCCGACAAAATCCGTTACGAATCTGCATGCGCGATTCTGGAACAAAAATACATTTACGGTGGATTTATATAGCGTTAATGTACAATAATTTTATATGAATACTAAATTGCTTTATACTTTAAATACTACTATGAAAAGAATCAAATCATTTTTGTCTCCTATTATATTTCCTATATTTTGTTTTCTTATTCTCATGCTTAGCCTTAGGGGATATTCCGGAAATCCGACGGCAAATCAACTGAATACAAAATATTGGGAAGATAACGGACCATTTGAACTGTCACCCGAAAGAGGAAGATTTGCCTTGCTCTATTCTATAGTCGAGGACCATTCCTTTCAATTCTCCAATGCAGTCGGTTTATTTGCCAGACCCGATGTGGCAGTTTCCAAAGGACGGTACGTTTCCCTTTTTGCGCCTCTCTTATCAATAATTGTTATTCCCGGATATGTAATCGGAAAGTATTTAGGCGCTTCGCAGGTAGGAGCATTTGCGATAATTTCCCTTTTTGCGCTTTTCAACGCTTTACTTATAAGAAATATTGCAATCCGCTTAGGCGCTAATAAAATCGCCGCAATGCTCGGGGCGTTTGTCTTTCTTTTTGCCACACCCGGCTTTGCCTATGCAGTTAATCTATACCAGCACCATCTGTCGACATTCCTAATTCTTCTTAGCATCTGGGCACTACTGAAATCAAAAAAAGTATGGGGCCTTATATTAGTGTTTTTCCTTTGCGCTTTGGCAATTCCCCTTGATTATCCCAATTTATTTTTTCTATTTCCGGTAGGGCTGTTTGCGTTAGGCCGGATTATTTCTTTTGAAAAAATAAAAAGCAAATTATCAATAAAAATAAATCCGTTAAAGTTTTTAACTTTATTTATTATGATTTTACCCATAGTCTTTTTTCTTTGGTTTAACAAGGTTTCTTACGGTAATCCTTTCCAACTTTCGGGAACACTACCGGCTGCCAAAAAAGCTCCTATCTCAGCTAAACCAACAACAGGTACCAGCCTACAGGCCCAATTTAACTCACCAAACCCTGACGCCACAAATAACGCAAGAGCTATCGCATTTTTTCAGACAAGGGACATCTTAAACGGATTTTATCTGCACTTTGTCAGTCCGGACCGGGGTATTATTTACTTTACACCCGTAATCCTGCTGGGAATCATAGGCGCATTTCTTGCCTATAAGAGAAAAGTTCAAATAGTCCCCTTGTTTCTGGCAATTATCGGTGCCGTGGTCTTACTTTATTCCATGTGGGGTGACCCCTGGGGAGGTTGGGCATTCGGCTCAAGATATTTAATTCCGGCCTATGCTATTCTGGCAATTTTCATTGCTTTACTTTTGACTTATTGGCGTAAAAATGTTTTATTCTTGATAATTTTCATAATGTTATTTGCTTATTCCACGGCTGTTAATACTCTGGGAGCAATTACAACCAGCGCCATGCCTCCGCAGGTCGAAGTTCTGGCACTGGAAAAACTCTCGGGGACAATTCAAAGATATACCTATCAGAGAAACTGGGAGTTCCTCATAGCGGGAAACTCCAAATCTTTTGTCTTTCAAACTTTTGCAAAAGGATACATGACCAGTGAAGAATATTTTGAAATTCTGGCAGGCCTGATAATTCTTGCCGGATTATCTATGACTACCGTTCTTTGGTTCCAGAAAGGAATGCCTAATGAATAATTTGCAGTTTTCTATTGTTTTGGGAATCTTTAAGAAGTTTACGTCTTTTCTTAAAAAACACGAAATTTTTATCTTAACCGTTATTCTGTCTATAATTTCGATTGCTTCTTTTATAATTTATTACAAAAACGGATTAGGCCTGGCCTATAACGATGCCAGATCCCATTTGGATATAGGACGTAGAGTTGTCGAAGGTCTTAAACCCGGAATTGCCCAGCTGGGTTCGGTTTGGCTTCCCCTTCCCCACGCCCTGATGATTCCGACTGTCTGGAATGATTTTATGTGGCATTCGGGCCTGTCCGGAGCCTTAATTTCTATGATTTCCTTTGTTGCCACCGGACTTTACATCTACTTATTCATTAAAGAATTAGGGGTCGGTATCTTGGGGCGCCTTATGGGTCTTATCATTTTCGTTGCCAATTTGAATGTTTTGTATTTACAATCAACCGCCATGACCGAGCTTCTGCTTTTGGTTACCATGACTGCCGGAGCTTACGAATTACTTTTATGGTTCAAAAAAGATAACATCTTAAATCTGGTCAAATCCGCATTTTTCGTCATGCTGTCAACACTGGTCCGCTACGACGGTTGGTTCCTGTTCGCCTTTGCGGTTCTGCTTATTTCAATTGAGGTATTCAGAAAAAAAGGCTACAAAGTTACGGAAGGGGTAATAGTTATTTTCTCTACCTTGGCGGGATTCGGCATAGTACTTTGGTTAGTGTGGAATCAGTTGATTTTTAAAGATGCCCTGTACTTCATATTCGGGCCGTATTCGGCCGCTACCCAGCAACAACAGCTGTCCTCAGCCGGAAATCTGGCGACTAAAGGAAACCTGTTATTTTCCATAAAAGTATACCTGTATGCGGTTGCCTTTAACTGCAATACTTTTATTTCAATCCTCGGGCTAATCGGAGCTGTGGCCCTGTGGTTTGATAAAAAACTGCAAACATCGATAAAAATAGTAGTTACCGTACTGATAGGGCCGTTAATTTTCAATATTCTTTCCCTATATCTTGGACAATCGGTTTTATTTATTCAGGGGTTGTCGGGAAATACCTGGTTTAATGCCAGATACGGAATTGCGGTTATACCCTCAATTGCAATTTTTGTCGGATATCTTATCGACAGAGTAAAATCTTTAAGGGTAGTAGTTATCGGATTAATCTTATTTGTGCTGTTTTTCTCTTTTGTTAATGCCGATGCCGTAACCATTGATGATGCCAGAGTCGGATCCTCCCAAAAAAACGTTACGCAAGTTGCAGGCTGGCTTAACAAAAATGCCAAAGATAAGCCGGGATTTGTCTTAATTTCGGCGGCTTCGCATGATGCAATAATCTTTTCTTCCGGACTTCCCATGAGTAAGTTTATTCATGAAGGAACAGGAGACTATTGGCTGGAGGCGACCAATTATCCGTCCCGGTGGGCCAGATGGATAATCATGAGAACCTATGATAATAACGATATCACTTTCAAGGCAATCGACAAGACCCATGAATTGGTAAGATATAATCTGGTCGGCCATTACCCCTTTGCGGATATTTATGAGTTAAAAGACCAATATCTTAAAGGTCTTATTACCAAACCCATTCTGGGAAGACAAAAATGAAACAAATTTTAAAATACTTATCCGTGCTATTGATACTGATAGGATTATTAATTTTAATCTATTCCGTAATGTTTTGGAAAAAAGAATTAACTTTCTTATCCCCTATTCCAAAATCAACGGTCGTCATCAGATCGATTGATACCATGAAATATTCCAGGGATCTGGCCAGGCAAGAGGCGAAA
>Ga0182027_10007952_pt1 | contig 15533 bp, 11 predicted proteins | sample 712E1DmetaG_FD_121300 | JGI IMG/M metagenome (GOLD analysis project Ga0182027, IMG submission 121300) | Permafrost microbial communities from Stordalen Mire, Sweden - 712E1D metaG (Illumina Assembly) | ecosystem: Environmental > Terrestrial > Soil > Wetlands > Permafrost | place: Sweden...
GCGAGTCAACCTTCGTCGGGCCATTCTCAGGAGAACGAATGGCAAGACGCGAGTATCAGAAGCCGAATGTGCTTCGGCAGGACGGAGCGCGCCCCTATTGGTACCTGCGATATCGGGTGCGGCTTTACGACGAGCAGACGAAGAAGTTCGAACGCAAGGAAAAGTGGCGGCGCTTGGGCTACTGCGACGAGATGACAAAGCGCGAAGCTGAGCGGGCGCGGGACGGCCTGGTTGTCGAAGTGAACAACCAGGTGTTCACGTTGCGGGATCAGATCCCCTTCCGCGATTTTGTCAGCCTCTACCGGCGTGATTTCATGCCGAACTTAGGGCTGGGCACGCAACAGAAGTACTCCAGCTTGTTCGATACGCATCTTCTTCCGGCCTTCGGTTCGTTGCGGCTGTGCGACATCACAACCGAACGGCTCCAAGCCTTTCTGACGGAAAAACGCAGGGACGGCCTGTCATGGTGGAGCCGCAGCGACATGAAGAATCTGCTCTCGGGCCTCTTCACGTGCGCTGCCGGATGGAAGTACTGGTTCAAGCCGAATCCGGTCACCGGGACCGAGATCGGGGAAAAGGAGTGGAAGCGGAATAATCGTGCATTGACTGACGACGAAGTGCGAAAAGTGGTCGAGGCTCTGGCGCGAGGGTCTCAAGTTCGGTTGATTGTCGAGACGCTCGTCGTGACGGGGATGCGGACATCGGAGATCTTCGGCCTAAAGTGGAAGTACGTGGATCTCCGCCGGGGAGTCATCGAAGTCCGCGAGCGCAATTATCGGGGCGAGCAGGGCAATCCCAAGACGCGGAGCTCACGGCGCGACCTGCCGATGGGCACTCTGATCGAGCGGTACAAATCCCTGCAACCTGCCGAGGCGCCGCCTGATTCGTTCGTGTTCCATTCCGCTGGGCAGCCGTTGGACGAGCGCTCGGTCCTCCGCTACGAGCTGCGGCCAGTGGTCAAAGCCCTCGGCTTGTATTTCGAGGGATTCGGATGGCACACCTTCCGTCGAACGCACCTCACGGTATTGTCCGAGGAGGGCGCGACGGCCTTTGAAACGCGTGACCAGGCCGGGCACGCGAAGGTCGAAACAACCATGCTGTACGTCAAGCCTTCGCTGGTCCGCCGCGGCGCAGCGGTCGAGAGGGTCGCCACGAGGCTGCTTCCCGCAGATTGTGCGGGAATTGCGCGGGAAAAACGGACTGACGCCTCCCACTTGGACGCTCATCTGGCCAGTCTTTTGAATGAGTTAGTGGTGGGCCCGTGGCGACTCGAACGCCAGACCTCTACCGTGTCAAGGTAGCGCTCTAACCAACTGAGCTACGGGCCCAACGGTTGGGAAATCACAGTATACCATGCGACCCTCACGGCTCCACCAGCGAGAGGATCGTCGCCGGCGCATTCCCCTCCAGCCGGTTGTTCACGAACAGGAACAGCCACCGCCCGCGCTCCCGCGCCCGCCCGATCAGCATCCGCATCGACTCCCGCGCCTCCGGATTCGGATCCTGCACCCGCGTGTACGGCTGGAAGGTCTTCACCGCGTCCTCGTACACCCGCCCGCGGCGCAACAGCGCCCGGCATACCTGAAAGTCCGCGGTCGCCGAATCCGGTATGGCGATTTGATGCCGCAATTCCGGCATCCGCGACCAGGCGTTGTATACGTGCGCCACGCCCCGCGCGCGCAGCACCGAGAAATAATCCGTCTCCAGGAATTCCGGATTGCGGATCTCCACCGCGTACCGGAACTCCGGCGGCAGCGCACCCAGGAACGGATCCAGGCGATCGAGAAACTCGTGCAGCTCCGCGAAACTCCGCCGCCCGAACGCGCCGAATTCGAAGATCAGCGCCGCTGTCCGCCGCCGGTACGGCCACAACGGTCGCAGGAACATCTCCTTAAGCAGATGCTCGTCCAGGAACGACGGGTTGTCTTTGCCGGCCTGCGCCCCATAACGCGCGTGCATCGGGAACACTTTGCAGGTGATCTGTTCCGGCACTTTGAACGCGAATTGAAAGCTCTCCGGCGCCCGCTGGAACAGGTTGCGCCAGAAGTCCCCCGTTGGGAACTGGTAGAAGGCGAAATCGCCGCACACCGTGGGAAACGTCTCCGCATACTCCCGCAGGCACTCGGCTTCGAAAAGCCGCTTGGAAAACCGGCCGCGCGCCAGGTACCGCTCGCGGGAATAGATCTGCCCCATCCACCCTTCGTACTTCCAGGAACTGCCGCCGATCAGAATCCGGTTTTCGGCCAGCGACCGCAGGCGCGCCGCCAGACCCTCGCGGTCGAACCCGCCCGGTTCGGCGAACAACGGCCCGTCGATGAGTGTCCCCGGCACGCGCGTACCTCCTTCGGCGCCCCAACCGCCAGTTTCATGATGCGCCCTCCATTGTAGGAGATTCGGCCGGCGCGGTATAATCGCCTGTACCGGAAGCCCCCATGCCCGATATCCCAGCCCTGTTAGAACGATTCCGCCGCGGTCCCGAAATCATCGCTATGGCGTTGACCGGCGTCCACGGCGAGGAAGAAGATTTTCTCGTCGCGCCCGGCAGATGGAGCGTGCGCCAGATCGTTGCCCACCTCGCCGATTCCGAGGTCGTGGCGGCGCACCGTATCCGCCAGGTCCTGGCCGAGGACAATCCCGTCATGACCTGGTTCGACGAGAAACTGTGGGCCGTCAACCTGGACTACGCGCGGCGCAAACCCAAACAGTCGCTCGAAACCTTCCGCCGTCTCCGCGCCGAGAATCACGAGTTGCTGCGGAGCGTTCCCGAAGCCGCTTTCGAACGCGCCGGCAACCACAGCCTCTATGGCCCCAAGACGCTTCTCCAGATGCTGGATGCCTTCGGCACTCACGTCGAAACTCACGCCCGCCAGATACGGGAAGTCCGCGACGCGTATCAGGCCGCCAAAGGCGGGAAGTAGCCGGCCCCGGCGAGTGCCCCGCAAACCGGGGACGGACAGCGAGTTTTCGGCAAACTGCACCGGAAATTCATGTCAATCCCCAGCCCACAGTATAATCGAGGGAAATGGCTGAACTCCGCCACTCTGTCTGTGCGCTCGATTGCCCCGACTGCTGCTCGCTCCTGGTCACCGTCGAAAATGGACGCGGGACGAAACTGCGCGGCAACCCCACTCACCCGGTCACGCGCGGGTTCCTCTGCGGCAAGGTGGCGCAGTACCTGGAGCGCGAATACTCGCCCGCGCGCCTGCTCTATCCTCAAAAACGCATCGGCGCCAAGGGCGAAGGCCGCTTCCAGCGCATCGGCTGGGACGAAGCCCTCTCGACCATCGCCGCGCGCCTCCAGGCCATCGCCGCCGAAAGCGGGCCTGAGAGCATCCTGCCCTACAGCTACGCCGGTACCATGGGGTTGCTCAACGGCAGCGGTATGGACCGGCGCTTCTTCCACCGCCTGGGAGCGTCGCGGCTGGATCGCACCATCTGCTCCACCACCGGCGCCGCGGGCATGACCGAGGCACTCGGCCTGCGATATGGCACGGAGCCGGAGCAGTTCCGCCATTCGAAACTGATCCTCGCCTGGGGCGCCAACATCCTGGGCACCAACGTCCACCTGTGGCCGTTCGTCATGGAGGCGCGGCGCGCTGGAGCCCGGCTCTACACCATCGATCCGCATCGCAACCGCACCGGTGCGGCATCGGACAAACATTTCTTTATCCACCCCGGCAGCGATGCCGCGCTGGCGCTGGCCATGATGCACGTCATCGCGGCCGAGAATCTGCACGACGCCGATTACGTGGCCCGCTACACCAGCGGATTTGACACCCTGCGCGAGAGTGTCAAAAAATGGACGCCGCAGCGCGCCTCCGAACTCACTGGCATCGCCGCGGACCAAATCGTGGAGCTCGCCCGCGAGTACGCTACCACCACGCCCGCCGTCATCCGCCTGAACTACGGGGTGCAGCGCAGCGAGCGCGGCGCCATGGCGGTGCGCACCATCGCGTTGTTGCCGGTGATCGCCGGATCGTTCCGCCACGCCGGCGGCGGGATTCAGCTTTCCACCTCCCAGGCGTTCCACTTGAACGAAGCCGGCCTGGAGCGCCCCGATCTGCAGCAGCCGGTGCTCGGCCGCGAGGCCCGCCTTGTGAACATGTCGGAATTGGCGTCGGCGCTGTCGGATCTCGACCATCCGCCGGTGCGCGCCCTGGTGGTTTACAATTCCAACCCCGCCGCCATCGCGCCGCTCCAGAACAAGGTGCTGGAAGGGCTGCGCCGCGACGACCTGTTCACCGTGGTTCTCGAACAGTTTCAGAACGATACCGCCGATTACGCCGACATCCTCCTGCCCTCCACCACCTTCCTGGAGCACACCGACCTCTATCTGGCCTACGGCCACTATTACCTGCAACTCGCACGGCCGGCCTTGCCGCCGCCCGGCGAGACGCGCTCCAACGTCGAGGTCTTCCGCGAACTGGCTTCGCTTATGGGTTTCGACGACCCGTGTTTCCGCGACACCGAGGACGACATGATCCGTACCCTGCTCGATTCCCGTCACCCCTTTGTCGCCGGCATCACCCTGGAGCAATTGGATCGCGAGCACTCCGTGCGCCTGCGCGTGAGCCCCGAAGGCGAGCCGTTTCTGCCTTTCCGCCAGGGCGGCTTCGGCACCCCCGACGGCAAGTGCCATTTCCGCGCGGAAAGCCTGGACTACACCCCGCCCGTGGAGTCGCGGCGCGGCGACCCCGAGTTGCGCCGTCTGTACCCGCTGGAGTTGATCTCTCCCAAGAATGACGGCGGCATGAACTCCACCTTCGGGTACCGCGACGCGGTGGACCTCGGGACGGCTACCGTGCACGTCAGCGGCGCCGACGCCTCCGCGCGCCGCATTCGCACCGCCGACCCGGTGCGGGTCTTCAACGGCCGCGGGTCGTGCGATCTCATCGCCAAGGTGGATGACACCGTTCCGGCTGGCGTAGTCTGCGCTCGCTCGGTGCGCTGGGGCAAGCGCGCGCCAGGCAAGCGCAATGTCAACGCGGTGGTGTCCGGCAGGCTCACGGATGCCGGCGGCGGACCGGCGTTTTACAGTTGTCTGGTGGAATTAGAGAGAATTGGAGACTGATGACTCGTTTATCCCTTACGAACCGGACCGTCCGCTCGCTGGCGGCCGCCCTGCTGTGTCTGGCTCCGTTGGCTGTCGCGCCGGCGGGCTGCAAGTTCTTCCGGAAGCCGCCCCTGCAATCCAGGGTGAACATGAGCGATCCGCGCACCGCGGGACAGTTGCTCGATGGATTCTACGGGGTCGAGGCGGGCGCGTGGCGCTGGACCGCCAGGCAGTTCTCCGTCAAACTGAAGCCCCCTGCCGGGGCGGCGCAGAAGGGCGCGACGCTGCGCCTGGAGCTGGTCTTGCCGCCGCCGGTGATCGAGAAATCGCCTGCCATCGCCTTGTCGGCATCCGTGGAAGGTTCGCCGCTTGCGCCGGAGACCTATTCCGCCGCGGGGAATTACACCTATCGGCGGGATGTGCCGGCCAGCCTGTTTGGGGGGGCGGACATGATCGTGTACTTCCAGCTCGACAAGTCGATGACGCCCGGCGGCCCGGACAAGCGCGACCTGGGCGTGGTGGTCACCGCCGTCGCTCTGGAATCCAAGTAGTCCGGCGCTACTCCGGCCCGGCTTTCGAGAACCGGCACACCTCGAACACCTGCCGGCCGTAGCCGTCCGGGATCCGCGCCAGCACCTCGCAGTTGTAGCCGTGGCCGGAGGCGAAGTGCAGCAGCTTGTCCCGCACATCGGGGAACACTTCGGCCTCCTTGGTGTGCAAAATGTACAGATGGTCGGGGCTGTCCAGCATGGCGATCAGCCGCCGTTCGTCCTCGGGATCTAGCGCCGGCTTGGCGATGGGGTCCGCGCCGTTTTCGAGCGGCAGCTTGCCCGCGTTCAGGAAGCGCAACGGCTCCAGGATGCCCCAATCGGCGGCGAACACGGAGCGCGCGGGCGTATTCTTCAGGTAGGCGGAAAGTGGCAGGATGGCCCGCGTCCACCCCGCCAGGGGACCGCTGCGCCAGAGGACCGCGAAGTACTCGTTTAGAACCAGGGCGTTGGAGATCATGAGCGCGGCCACCACCACCGCCAGTGCTGGTTTGCCGGCCCGGCCCAGCCGGCGAGATGCTGCCGCCAGGGCGATCGCCACGATTGCCTGGGGCAAAGGCCAAAGCAGGATCGTATGGTGAACCGACGCTCCCGCGTTGGCCGTCAGCGCCATCTGCAGCCAGGTTCCCACCAGAACCACAAGACAGAAAAGGATGGCGCGCAGATCGCGGCCGCGCGTCAGAGGTGTCAGCAGTAACGCCATCCCCAGCGCGTAGATCATCCAGTCGCAGACGGGGTGCCCGGTAAGTGACGATATATTGGCACTGACGGCAATCAAACGGCTGTTGGGGGCGTGCGGGGCGGGAACCGGATCGTTATGGAACGGCATCATCCACCCGAACAGGCCCTCACCGTTCATCGTGTATAAAAGGTTGGTCAATTTGCGGAAGGGATGTTCATCGCGCGTAAAGTTTCCCTGGAATGTACTCGCCTTCGGCTGGCAATTGAACCAGAGCAGGGGAAACGCTCCCAAAATGAAGGCCAGTAAGGCTATAGCGACACGGCGGCGTGTCATCAGGCCCACCAGGTACCGTGGAAATATCAGCCCGGCGGCCAGTCCCATGCTGGAGAGCATCCACACCGCTAATGCCTTATCCCACAGTGCCAGGCCCCACAGGAAGAAAGCGCCGGCGAGGGGCAGGAGCCGCCTGGTCTCGCAGAAGCGCATCGCCAGCAGCGCGCCGCCTAACAACAGCAGATGCTGGAGAGCCACCGGTCCCCAGTCGTAACAGTTGGTGAGCAAATAGATTGAATCCGTGGCCAGGAGGCCGCATCCAATCAGCGCCGCCCGCTCCCCGGATACTCTGCGCAAGAGCAGGAAGAACAGCATGATGGTGAACGCCCCCGCCAAGAGGACCGGTTCCCGAAGGACCCACAGGCTGTTCCCGAAAACGTGCAGAATCGGCTTATATATCAACGTCTTAAGAGTCCCGAGGTAGGACATCAGCAGCACCGGCCAGGGGTGGTGGAACAGGCGAAGATAGATGGCGTTGCGGGGACTGAGTAGCGGCGAAACGAATAGGGCTTCATCGGCTTCCACGCCGGCCCGGTCAATGAACGGCTGACCGGCCGCGAAAAACAGGAGGGCTAACCCCCAGGCAAGATGAATTGGGCGGACACGCATAGCGGGATTCGTCACGGTCATTCCAGGTACATTCCTAGAGAAATGGTATCATCCCGCCGATAAGCACAGAGAAAATGGCGCTGGCCCTAAAGGAACCAGCCAACTTTGGAGCGTCGGAACTGTTTGGCGCTTAAATTGCTAAGGAATGGTCTCGTGCGGACGTCGATTTTGCAGATACGGCGAACCGATGCCCAAAAAGAGGGTAGTGCCAAGGTGAAACTTTTGGCTTGAAACTCCGTCTATACTGATACGGATGACGAAGCGCTAAAGAGAAGAAACAAAAGAAAAATCTCGGCTAAGGAAGGGAGATGGACCAATGACACAGACCGAACTCGACAAATACAAAGCGATGCTGGATGCCAGACAGGTGGAACTTTCTGCTGGACTTCGAAACCGGGAAGACATCGCCATCGAAAAAACACCGGATGCTCTGGATGAAGTGCAGCTCGCCGGAGAGCGGGAGTTGGCAATCCGCAACCTGGATCGCGAATCGAACTTGTTGCGCAACGTGAAAGGCGCACTCACGCGAGTCGCCGACGGCAGCTATGGGATCTGCCTCCACTGCGAAGAGGAAATCAAGCCCAAACGCTTGGATGCGGTACCGTGGACCAAGTACTGCATTCGCTGCCAGGAAGCCGCCGACCGTCACGAATTCGAGACCGAATCCGGCGAGACCATGGACCAGCTTCTGGCTGCCTAGCGCGGAACAGGGCGCGCAACACCCACCGGGGCGCGGGAGGAATCTCGCGCCCTTTGTGTTCTTTGTAGGCAGTCTCTACCCCTCCACCACCCCCACGCCTCGGTTTGTGGGAAAAGCCCCAACCCACACCCTCGGCTGAGGGTGGTCTCAGGGGGAAATCGCACAGTTTGACCCTATGCCGGCCAGCGCAGCCGATCCGCTGTCTGCCGCTACTGCCCTGTCGTGCTGTACAACGGGAACGCCACGGCATTGCTCACATAGATGTTCTGCGCGATGGTCAGGGCAGTGTTGGCATTGCTCGGCAGACTGGCATTCAGGTGCAGCAATACCTCGAACACGCCCACCGAGCCCGGCAGAACCGTTACCTGCAGCACGTCCGCCGTGCTGCCGCCCGCCATGCCGCTCACAAAGTGCGCGGAATCGCCAGGGGGGATCGTGACCGGACCGTTGACGGGGTATTGTTGACCGTCGGCCAGCAGAGTTTGAAGGGTGGGGTTCAGAACCGGCAGGCCCAGACCGGTGGCGTACACCATGATCAATTCCCCCGGCAGCGCTGGATTGTTGGCCGTCACCAGGCTGCCCTTTACGTTGGCGCAGCAGAGTTGCGACCCGAAAGCGGTCATCACCACGTCACTCCCCGAGGTGGCGCCGTACGTGATGTTGTTGCCGTCCGGCCCGGGCAACTTGGCGGTCAGGATGATGCGCTGGAAAGGACCCGCCGGCTGCGCCTTCACATACGGATCGGCGCCGATCAGCGCCACCAGGGCGTCGCGAACCGTGACCAGCGTGTCCGACTCCTGCACTATGTACGCGTACGTTCGATCCTGAATCGTGATCGTCGCCGTGTCCCCGCCCGCCACCGAGCCGTCGACGGACACCACGCCCGTGGCATAGCTGGAAGCGTGATACACGATGCCCACTTCCGGGTTCGACGTACCCGGCTGCCCGAAAATGCCGGGATTCGCGGGGACGATCGTCGCCGCTACCGGCGATGTCACCATCACGCTGCCATCCGGCATCTCCGAACGCACATAGGCGTTCACACTGGTGGTGTCGACGAAGCCCCATGAAATCTGCGCATGGATCTCGGTCGGGGAAACGAAAAGCAGCGGAGCCCGGATGCCATTGAAATACACCTGCGTGCCGCCCAGCGTGGTGGGTAGCTGCGTCTGCGTTAAGTCCGCCGACACCGTGCCCGCCGAAAGACCCGTGCCGGTGATGGTCACCAGCGTTCCCGGAGCGACGCTGGCCGCGTTGCCGCCACCCGCCAGAGTGCCGGTGGCTCCCGCCGAGGCCGTGATCTTGGCGCTGGTCGAAAGCGAGGTCGAATAAGCGATGCTGTTCCCCTGGCTACCCGGCAGAATGGAGTGCAGCACCACGATGTCGTCGGTCTCATCCGCCAACGCCGTCACGTTGGGATCGTTCGATGCGTTGATCACGGCCGCCACGCCATCCGTCACCGTCGCCAGGGAATCGCTGGCCTTCACGGTGTAGGCATATTGCGCCGCCACCACCGTGACGGTGATCACATCGCCGGCGTTGATCGTCCCGCCAATCGTGATCTGGCCCGAGGAGTATACGTTGGTGTTGGCCGAGTTCACCAGTGCCTGGTAGGACAGCGGATTCGCCGAAGGCGTGTACACCATGACGCGCCGGTTGTACGGATCGGCGACATACAGGTTCGAGCCGTCCCAGGCCAGCGACGTGGGCGTGTTCAACGAATCCGCCGCATCGGTGGCCTCGTCGATGGTCCCGCCCACCTGGCCCAGAATGACGTTCGCCGAAGCCGCGTTGGCGGTGGGAATCGTCTCGAACTCGAGGACCCGGTCGTTGCCGCCATCGGCTACGAACAGCCGCGTTCCGTCCGATAGCGCGAAGCGCGGAAAGTTCAAGGTGGCATTGCAGTAATTCGGGTAGGTCAGGTTGCCGCTGGCATCCGTGCCGCTGCTCACGGTGCATAGAACCGGGGCCTCTATGTAGCCGTCTCCGCTGGTGGCGCTGGCGTTTCCCGAAAAGGCGTTGTTGGCGATGCCCGAGACCATGTCGGGCTGGCCGATCTCCACGTCCGCCGGAACCTGGTTGGTGGTGGGTATGGAATTCCAGAGCAACACGCGGTTATAGCCCAAATCCACGACGAACAGGTGGACGCCGTCGGTGGTTACCGAAACCGGATTCAACATGGTGTTGGCGGCGATGGAGTTCTTCTGCTGGGTGATGTCCTGCTGTACGAAGGTCGTGAAATTCGGCTGCCCCAGAACCACGTCGGCCGCGGCGCCGTTTGCCGTCGGAATGCGATTGTAGATGAGAACCCGGTTGTTCTGAGTGTCCGCCACGTACAGCTTGCCGTTCTGAATCCACACGCCCTGTGGCCCGCGCAACGAACTCGCGGTCGGGGTGTTGTTGGGAGGGATGCCGACGGAGGCGAAATTCGTCTGGCCCACCACCACATCCGCGGGGACGTCGTTACTCGTGGGGATCCGGTTCCAGATCAGGATGCGGTTGTGGTTGGTGTCGGCCACTACCAGGTGCACGCCATCCGACGCCACGGCGGTGGGCTGCCGCAGATTGGCCTGGTTGGCCGTCAGGTTCATTGCGGTGGTCACGAAATCCGGTTGGCCGAGGACCACGGCCGCCTGTCCCACACAAACCGGGCACTTGGAGTTGGGCAGCAGTTGGTCGGTTGGCCGCGGAAACGCGCTGGAGACGTTCGAAAACACCAGAACGCGGTTGTTGGGTGGCGCCGCGCCCAAGCGGTTGTCGTCCACCACGAACAGCGTGTTGCCGGCATAGGCGACGCCGCCAGCCGCTCCAATCACGCTGTTGGTGGAGTTGGGATCCGCGGCGGTGAATGTGGTTTGCCCGATCACCAGCCTGGCAGCCTGTCCCGTTACAAAATCGGCGGCGAATGCCGTGGCCGCCCCAAGAATGAATACGAAGATTCCCTTCATGCCTATATCAGCAGACGCGTCCTAACTGTCGGTTTCAGTGTAAGCCTCGATTATAGCAGGCGCTACAAGGGCTTCGGAGGTCGTGCCGGATCGTCACACCGGTGTGAGCCCAGGGCACGATCACGGAAACCCCGCCAACGGGAACAGTCTTGGTTGCAGTCACATACGAAAACCCGTCGAAGCACGCAGCAGACCTGTGCACGACGATTGCCACGCCATCGGCCCGCGCGCCAGCGCCCGCCGCCACCTTGGGCCGTCTCGACCCCGTCTGGTAAGCCGGGTGCCGCGACGCAAGAGGCCGCCGCCTGACGGTCATGAGAGCACACTCTCCTCCGCGGGGTCGCTCCCCATGGCCCGGGGCATCGGGTTCACTCGCCACGGTTCCAGCATGCTCGGCGGCGTCGAATGCCGTGAGAGGCCGCCGCCTGACCGTCAAGAGCCGCACATTCTCCTCCGCGGGTTACTCCCCATGGCCCGGGGCATCGGGTTCACTCGCCACGGTTCCAGCATGCTCGGCGGCGTCGAATGCCGTGAGAGGCCGCCGCCTGACCGTCAAGAGCCGCACATTCTCCTCCGCGGGGTTGCTCCCCATGGCCCGGGGCATCGGCTGGCTGGAGCGCGTCAAACCCAGCGGGTCTCCGCGAAATTCGCCGACTGTGCCGCCTGGCCTGCTTCGCCGCGGGCCCGGCGAGCGCGGAGTAAGTGGCGAGCCCGTTCCGAATTGTGATCGGCCATACGTTTCACTCTCGGCTCCGCAGGGCTGTTTCATGCCCAAAACGAAACCTTTCTAGTGTAGTCGCGTTAATTCATATTAAGATGCGTTTGGACGTCAGCGTACCGGTGATGCAGTCCCGCCGCGTGGTGGTCCATTACCACATCTTCAAGAATGGCGGCACCACCATCGAATCCATCCTCGAACGCGAGTTTTCGGGACGGTTCGCGACGCTCCACGGCAACGGCTCCGATGCGGTTCTGGATGCCCGCGACCTATTAGAGTTTCTGCGCCGGCATCCGGGCGTTACCGCGGTATCCAGTCATCATTTGCGTTATCCCAAGCCACTTAGCCGCGGGGCGATATTCTTCGATTGTTGTTTCTTGCGGCATCCGTTGGATCGATTACATTCCCTTTACAATCAATTCCGGCGAACCAACTCCGACGATCCATACTCCCGCTGGGCGAGATCTTATACTCCGCGAGAATTCGTGACGCGTCTCATCAACGAAGCGCCCCACCAGGTGAGCGAGGTCCAGGTGACTCAGTTGGCGAACTCCGGAATATTCACACGCCCAGCCGATGAGCAGGATCTGGAACGGGCGACGGCGGTGATCCGCGACATGGCCATTCCAGGACTCGTGGAGATGTTCGACGAGAGCCTGGTGGTTGCCGAGTATTATCTGCGTCCCGCATTTCCCGCCCTTCGCCTGGAGTACGTTCCACAGAACGTCAGCCGGACCCCGCGCCACGTGCAGGCGAGGTCTGGCGAGTATCTGGAAGGTCTTTGGGGCAAGGACCTGTACGAACGGCTGCTGCGGATGAACGAGATGGATATGGAGCTGGTTCTCCGGGCGAAGCGTGAAATCCTGCGCCGGCTGGATGGAATCCCGCGGTTGTCCGAGAAGCTGGCGGGGTTTCAGCAGCGGTGTGTCCGCTTGGCCGCCGAGTCCGGCAATTACGAGCCGGTGCGGACGTATCTCCCGGCGGGCGCGGCCGCGGAGGAAGCCATGCCTCGGCGGGTCGCGGCTGGTGGCTAGTGCCGCGCCGGTTGGGCATTTGCATTCGCCACCCACCCATCTACTTCCGGGTATGGTCCATGTGGTGGCCTACGGGTTGCCCATCCTCCTTGTGACAGTAGCCGCGCCGTTGGCCCTCGGGATGATTCCGCCGAATCGAATGTATGGCTTCCGTGTGGCGGGAATCCGCGAAAACGCGGGGACCTACGACTCCGTCCCAAGGCGCACGCCGTCTCCCGCGAAAGCACCGTGTCCCCCCTGCGCCGCGTGGACGGAGCCGTCTTTCCCCGATGTTATCGCCCCGCGGCGACAACCCCCGCTTGTCCCGTGTGAGAAGTGCGGGCTAACCGATTCGCCGGCTGGTCGATGATCGCCGCCGGAGAGCTGACCATTTGTGTCAACCTTGTCTTGTGTTGGCGGCATCCGGATTGGGACCCGGCCCCGCCGATGCTGTGGATGGCCGGCGTCTCGTTCGTCCCGCTCGTTCTCAGCCTGGTGGTTTCGCTTCTCTACCTGCGCAAGCCGTGACGCCTGGGCAACTGCCCGTGCCGCTATCCCGCCGCCTGTTCCGCCATCGCCACGATCTCCCGGCCAATCGCCAGCGACGCGGTAGCCGCCGGACTGGGTGCGTTCAGCACGTGCAGCGCGTTCCGGCGGGCGATCAGCCGGAAATCCTGAACCAGATCGCCCTCCGGGGCGATCGCCTGCGCGCGCACTCCCGCGGCGCCGGGAGCCAGGTCGCCCGGCCGGATCTCCGGCACCAGCCGCTGCAGCGACAGGCAGAACAGCCCCCGGCTGAACGACCGCCGCAGCTCGTACCAGCACATCGACGGGTACTTCCGCAGAAATCGCCAGAGCCCGCCGTAGCTGAGGGCGTCGAACAGATCGCGCGCGTTGAAATCGGTCTTGCGGTACCCTTCGCGCGCCATCGCCAGCACCGCGTTCGGGCCGGCTTCGACGCCGCCGTGGATCAGCCGCGTGAAATGCACGCCCAGAAACGGGAACCGCGGATCGGGTGTGGGATAGATCAGGTGGCGCACCAGGTGTTGCCGGTCCGGGCGGATCTGGTAGTACTCGCCGCGAAACGGCAGGATGCGGACTTCGCGCCGCTCGCCCGCCATCTGCGCCACGCGGTCGGAGTACAGGCCCGCGCAGTTGATCAGAAACCCGGCTTCGAAGGCGCCCGCCGTCGTCTCGGCTACCCACCCCGGCGCGCGCGGCTCAATCCGCTCGACCTTCGCTCCAGTGGCCACGCGCCCGCCCAGCGCCTCGATCTTCCCCACCAGCGCGGCGCACACCGCGGCGTAGTCGACGATGCCCTCCTGCGGCACGCGCAATGCCGCCACGCCGCCCACGTGTGGTTCGATCTCGCGCATTTCGCCGTGGTCGAGCCAGCGCAATCCTTCCAGGCCGTTGGCCGCGCCGCGCTGTTCCAGGTCGCGAAGCCGCGGCACCTCGCTTTCATCCGCGGCCACCACCAGCTTGCCGCAGATCTCGTGCGGAATGGCGTTTTCCCCGCAGAACTCGACCATCTCCCGGATGCCCGTGACCGCCAGCCGTGCCTTCGCCGACCCGGGCTTATAGTACAGACCGCAGTGCAGCACCCCGCTGTTGTGCCCGGTCTGGTGCCGCCCCACGCCGGTTTCCTTCTCGATCACCGTGAGGCGCGCCCCGGGGAAGCGTTCCAGCAGCTTGAAGCCCGCCGCCAGCCCGACGATGCCGCCGCCTACGATCACTACCTTCTGCGAATCGAAGCCGCCCATGAGACTGGATATTGTAGCGTCCTTACCGTGGCGTGCCGGACTCCGCCTATCTCGCCAGCAACCGGCCAAACCAGTCGCATGCGCGGACGCCGGCGAGTGCCTGGTCGCGTGCCATTCGATCCGCACTGATCCGGATTCCGGGCTCGCGGCTTTTCTCCAGCCATTGCCGGCACTCGTCCGGCTCGCCCAGCCGCGCCGATACGCCGGCCAACTCGTATGCCGCCGATCCAGGGGCGCGCGACTCGGCTTCCGCGAACTTCTTTCTGGCTTCCTCCAGGAGCCGAACGGACTCCGCGCCGTCCGCCAGCCAGGCCTGCGCGGAAAGGAGCGTGCCCCAGCCACCCAGAATCTCGGTCGGACGGCCAACCTTTGGCGCGGCCGCCTCGAACAGCCGGGCCGCTTCATCCATCAGCCGGCCGATTTCCGCGCCGGGCGTGCGCTCGGCGCGTACATACAGGATGGATGCCCAAGCGGCGAGGAGAGAGAAGTGGGTGCGGTGTTGGCGCAACGCCGCCTCCACCCATCGGCTCGCCTTTTCGAGGATCTCGTTGCCGCGTTCCTCGTCGTACATGCAAGCGCGCTGTCTGATGGCGATTGCGAGATGGAACAGGAGGAATTCGTTGCCTGGGGCGCCGGCCAGGCCCAAGCCAAACTTCTCCTCAGCCTCGAGGTAGAGCCGCTCCGCCTCCAGGACGGGCGCCCGCGCACCCAGCCACATAAGCGAGCAGCCCCAGCCCGCCAGACTGTACGCGTCTGTTGGATTGCCGCGGACGAGTTCCGCGCATGTATCGCGGGCCTGGAGGAGCAACTGGCGTCCCGCTTCCCCAGGGCGCCGGCTCGCCATTTGCAGCAGGCATTTAGCCCATTCCAGCGCGGATTCTCTATCGCCCGGATCGATTGCCGAGGCGGCCGAGAACTTCTCCGCCGCCTCGGCGTAGAAGCCATCCGCCTCGTCCGGTCCCGCCATCCGGCCCAGCACGACGAGCGTCGCGCCCCAGTTGTAGAAGGCAATGCGGTGGATCGTGCGGCTTCGCTCGGGGCCGCCGCCGGGGTACCCGGCCATCCGCTCGCACAGGCCGCAAGCGCGAATCAGGAGTGGGCGGCCTTGGTGTCCGGGCATCCGGACCGCACGGTCCCACAGCACCACGACAAGCCTGGACAGCACC
>Ga0182027_10007953_pt1 | contig 15532 bp, 10 predicted proteins | sample 712E1DmetaG_FD_121300 | JGI IMG/M metagenome (GOLD analysis project Ga0182027, IMG submission 121300) | Permafrost microbial communities from Stordalen Mire, Sweden - 712E1D metaG (Illumina Assembly) | ecosystem: Environmental > Terrestrial > Soil > Wetlands > Permafrost | place: Sweden...
AAAAGTTCATCGGGATCGGGACGATTGTCATTATTGTCCATCTACTCCTGCTTTTTTTCAAACTTCGAAATTAATGCTGCTGCCTGTTCTTCCATGGTTTTTATCCTGAACAACATCTTTTTCAATTCCTCTATGTCATTAGAAGTTATACCTTTTGCCTGATCATCCAAAAAAGTTACAGACATTTTTTGCTTGTTTTTCTTTAATTTGTCTGCCATTTCGTTTAAAACTAGAGAAATCTCGTAGAACTCATCTTTCCCATCGAAAAAAAGTCGTTGATCAAAATTGCCGGAGCCGATCTCTTTTATACCATTGTAGAGTTCAAAAAAACGCCGGTTAAAATATGAAGAAAAACTGAAGGTAAAACTCATTCCGATCAGAAAACACAAGGTTGCCAGAATTGTCATCTTTGTCAAAGCGCTTTTGGATGAAGCTTTTGCATCATCCGTTTTAACTTCAAGGGCCTTCCCGTTCATCTGAGACAGAATTGACAATTGCTGATAAAGATTGCCGGATTTATTTTGCAGGTAAAGTATATCGTCAGCTGATTTTGGCGATTTAATAATAGTTAATAATGAATCTCTGAATTCGATATAATCGGTCTCAATACCTGATACCAGCTTATCTTCACCGGGTTCCGTTATATTATTCTTTTCAGATATAAGCGATTGGTTGATATGTTTTAATTCTTTAGCGATTTTTAAACTGTCAGGATTTCTTTTAGTTAAAAAACAGGTAGTAATTTCCTGATTGATGTTCATAATCCCTTCTGACATCTCCCTCGCATAAACTACTGACAGGTAGTTTTCCTTAAGAATGGCACTTGTTTTGTCTGACAGCTTATTCAGGTAATAACCGGAAAAAACTGCTAATACTGATATGATAATAAATAAAAAAATCATACCCAGGGTAAATCTTGTCCTAATTGAATGTTTCATTGTGTAGTAGTTTACTTATTATCAGTTTTTTGTCTTAAATTTTATTAAGCTCTAAATTTAATATTAATACATTAATCCGTTGTTCCCCGAGGCAGAAAAACTGAGGTGTTTCAGTCAATTCCTTTATTTTATTTAAAAGTTTTTCTTTTTGGCTGTTTTCAAAATGCCTGGCCCTGGAGATATGATCTACCTGCAATAATGCTGCTTCAGGTGAGATATGTGGATCGAGGCCGCTCCCCGATGCAAATACCATTTCTTTTGGAATCGACAACGGATCCGTCATAGAATTTATTTTAGCAAATAGTACACGCCGTGCACCAACCTGTTTTTTTAAGGCATCACTTGTTGGTCCTAAATTGGAACCTCCTGATGGAATGGGATTATAACCAATAGCTGATGGTCTCGACCAGAAATAGATACTGCTATCGAACTTCTGGCCTATAAGCTCAGAGCCTATGATTTTACCATCGTTCATTATCAGACTTCCATTAGCTTTTGAAGGATAACCCAACTGTGCCAGACCGGTCATTAAAAGGGGATAAATAATTCCAGTCAGTATTATCATAACCAATAAAAATTTCAGGGCTATTTTAGATTGTGTTTTCATTGTAAACTCTGTTAATTTTTTATAATTTCTACACCACTTAAATCATGTGTATGGAAACAAGTAACATATCGATTAGCTTGATTCCTATGAATGGAACAATAATTCCTCCAATACCATAAATAACAATATTTAATGCAAGTACCCTGTTAGCTGAAATAGGCCGGTACTTCACTCCTCTCAGGGCTAGCGGAATAAGGGCCACAATAATCAAGGCATTGAATATAACCGCACTTAAAATAGCGCTTTCAGGAGAAGTAAGTTTCATTATATTAAGAACACCTAAAGGAGATACTCCGGAAGATGTAACATACAAAAATGTTGCTATAGCAGGAATTATGGCGAAATATTTGGCTACATCGTTGGCAATACTGAAAGTTGTCAATGCCCCCCTGGTCATAAGCAACTGCTTTCCTGTCTCAACTACTTCAATAAGCTTTGTCGGGTTACTGTCCAGATCAACCATGTTTCCGGCTTCTCGTGCTGCCTGTGTACCGGTATTCATCGCTAAGCCCACATCGGCCTGGGCCAGGGCAGGGGCATCGTTGGTGCCATCGCCGATCATTCCTACCAAATGACCGTTCGATTGTTCCTCCCTGATCCGTGAAAGTTTATCTTCGGGTTTTGCTTCTGCAAGAAAATCATCAACACCAGCTTCAGCAGCTATTGCAGCAGCGGTTTGCGGGTTGTCACCTGTGATCATAATTGTCCGGATTCCCATCATCCTGAGCTGAGCAAAACGCTGTTTAATACCACCCTTCACTATATCTTTCAGGTGTATGACACCCAGTACCTGGTTATTTTCTGCAACAACTAACGGAGTGGCTCCCTGACGTGAAAGTTCAGATACAATCTCTTCTACATTTTTTGGGAAAAATCCATTATTGTTTTCAATGAATTTTCTTATTGCGCTGGAAGAGCCTTTCCGGATACTTCGCAACTGACCATCAGGGTTCTTTAAGTCGAGACCACTCATGCTGGTTTGGGCAGTGAATGGGACAAACACAGTATCCAAAGCCTGCATTTCCCTTGCTCTGATATTAAATTGTTCTTTTGCCAATACAACAATCGACCGACCTTCCGGCGTCTCATCAGCAAGAGATGCTAATTGTGCTGCATCAGCCAGTTGCTCTTTGGTAAATCCTTCTGCCGGAATAAACTCCGTAGCCATGCGGTTCCCTAAGGTAATTGTTCCTGTTTTATCGAGCAGCAAAACGTCAGTATCTCCGGCAGCTTCTATGGCCTTACCGCTGGTTGCAATAACATTCTTTCGCAAAAGTCTGTCCATTCCGCTTATTCCTATGGCGCTCAGCAAACCACCAATCGTCGTCGGGATAAGACAGACAAGAAGTGAAATCAGAACTGGTAAGGTCAGATTGTAATTTGCGGATACACCTGAAGCTTTCAGACTATAACCAAAATATGCCGGCAAAGCAACAACTACTAACAGGAAGATGATTGTAAGGCCTGACAGAAGGATTATCAAAGCAATCTCATTTGGCGTTTTCTGACGTTTTGCCCCTTCCACTAAAGCAATCATACGGTCCAGAAAAGTAAAGCCAGGTTCAGAGGTGACTTTAATAGTAATCCTGTCACTGATTACTTTTGTTCCTCCTGTAACAGCACAGCGGTCACCTCCACTTTCACGGATTACAGGCGCTGATTCCCCTGTTATTGCTGATTCATCAACACTGGCAATTCCATCTATTACATCTCCATCTGCAGGGATAATATCGCCCGCATCACAGATCACAACATCTCCCTTTTTTAAATCATTTGCCAGAACAATTTCTTCTTTATTATGAACCAGCTTTCGGGCTTTTGTCTGGGTACGGCTTTTACGTAAACTATCTGCCTGCGCCTTACCGCGACCTTCAGCAACTGCTTCGGCAAAATTGGCAAACAAGACCGTAAACCATAGCCAGAGTGTGATCTGAAAGTTAAAGTTAGAAAAATGACTACTTAAAACATCAGTAAATACAACCACTGTTGTCATAAGTGCTCCAATGCCTACAATAAAAATAACCGGGTTTTTCACCAGAACGCCAGGATTCAGCTTGATAAAAGAATCTTTTAATGCCTGTACAGCTATTTCCCTGGTAAACAGATGACTCATATTTCGCTTTTCCATACTATTTATCTTAAAAAACTAAAAAGTAACACCCAAATTCATTAAGAAATGTTCAACTATCGGTCCAAGTGCCAGAGGAGGAAAAAAGGTCAACCCTCCGACAATAAGAATAACACTTATCAGCAACATCACAAACAACCAGTTGTCAGTCCTGAAAGTACCTGATGAAACCGGGGTGACTTTTTTCTTAGCCATGCTGCCCGCAATAGCCATTACCGGTATAATAATCCCAAAACGACCTATAAGCATACCAAAACCTAACATCAGGTTATAAAAAACTGTGTTCGTATTGAGCCCTCCAAATGCACTCCCATTATTTCCGGCAGCCGAACTGAATGCGTATAATATTTCTGAGAGGCCATGAGGTCCTGCATTATTGAGACCTGATATTCCTGCAGGGATTGAGCAGGCAATCGCCGAAAATAATTTGATCACGATAGCTGGAGCTAAAATTGCAAGAATGGTCATCTTCATCTCGTAAGCTTCCACTTTTTTCCCAAGATACTCAGGTGTTCGTCCAACCATTAACCCTGCAATAAAAACTGTAAGTAAAATAAAGATGATTATCCCATATAAACCCGATCCTACCCCTCCAAAAATGATTTCACCAAGCATCAGGTTGAACATGGCTACCAAACCTGATAATGGAGATAAACTGTCATGCATTGCATTCACGGAACCATTCGATGTAACAGTGGTAGTAACAGACCACAGGACACTGTTCATAACGCCAAATCGGGTCTCTTTTCCTTCCATTGAACCTGAAACATTTAATACATTGTTATGACCGTACTCGGCCCAGAGTGATATTGCAAGACCCAAAGCAAAGAGGATAAACATTGTAATAAATATCGCCCTCGCCTGGCGTTTGGATTTCATATAATGACCGAACGTAAATACTAAACCAGCTGAGATAATGATTATGGCAAACAATTCTAAAAAGTTGGAAAAAGGTGTTGGATTTTCAAAGGGATGTGCACTGTTCGCTCCAAAGAAGCCCCCACCGTTTGTCCCCAGTTGTTTAATTGCAATCTGCGATGCTGCCGGACCTAACGGAATAACCTGCTCAGTTCCCTGTAAAGTGGTCGCTTTGACATAATGCGAAAATGTCTGCACGGCACCCTGTCCTACCAAAGCTAATGTGAGAATAATAGCGAGTGGCAATAACACATAAAGGACACTCCGGGTCATATCAGCCCAAAAATTACCCAGAGCATCAGTAGTTTTTCTGGTCAGGCCTCGCATTAATGCCAGTACAACTGCTATTCCGGTTGCCGCGCTGACAAAATTCTGGACAGTCAGCCCCAGCATCTGTACCAGGTAACTCAGGGTATTTTCACCGCTGTACGATTGCCAGTTGGTGTTGGTAGTAAAACTCATAGCAGTATTAAATGCAAGATGCCAGGAAACATTAGGCAATTTCTCAGTGTTCAGCGGCAAATAAGCCTGGAATATCTGCAAAAGATACAAAAATACAAATCCAAACAGGTTGAAAAGGAGAACACCATACATATAGATCTTCCAGTTCATCTCCTCCTCACTTTTAACACCTGATATCCTGTAAACCAGTTTTTCCAGCCATCCAAAAACCGGAATCATAATATGTTTTTCACCCATAAAAACCTTTGCCATATACTTGCCTAATAAAGGTGACAGGACAGCCAGCAAAACCAGGAAAAGGATCAATTGAATAGCTTCATTCATATTTTTCGCATTAAAATTTATCGGGTCGTAATAAAGTGTATATCAAATATCCCATGATCAACAGGGCTATAATTCCTCCGATAATATAACTTATCGGACCGTTTGAGACAGCCGTATCTGAGTGGACAGGTACAACTACAAGAGACATAAACGATGTTGTAAATTTTGTTTTCATAATTTTCATATTAAACGAGATACAAAAATAAGTGGAAGCATATAAAAAAAAACTAATATTGGCATTCTGATGATTGTGAATTTTCTGTGGTCCGGGTTTTTGTTTAAGATTAAAAATTGATATCAAGTTGCATTGTTATAGAATTAACATTGACATCCTTGCTATTATAATAAGCTTTGTTGTTATTATAAACATCATAAGCAAAAATAACAGAAACGTTTGACGAGAACGACCATGAAAAGCCAACATTTAAAGCTCCCAGATAACTCTTACCACCCTGGTAATCAATTGCCATCCAGAGTTTGTCTGATATTTCTGTCAATTGACGATCTAAAGACAGCAAAATTCCGTTGTTTGATTTCTTATTATTCTCATCAACAAGCAGTTTATCATTCCCATAATAATAACCTGCTGAAACTCTACCGATGATTGGTATTGTTTTGGCAATCAAAGCGTAGGCCACATTGTAACTGGTAAGGTTGGTTTTCGTGCCAAAATTATAACCGCCAAAGGCAATAGCCGGTGAACCCTTAAATAGAGCGCCTTCCGGAGTACCTATTTTAGCATTGAAATAAATCGGATTAGTATCGTAAATACCATCGCCCATATTAAGATAATCAATACCAACTTCAGCCTGCAGTTTCTTAAAAGGGAGAACACCTGCTGTAAGTCCACAATCGAATATGCCAGCACCGCGGCTATGATAAGCCTGATTCTCTAATCTGAAATAGTTGTCAATACCCAGATGCAAAGTTTTAAATTTCTGAAGGTCGGTGGAGATAATCCAAATTTGTGTCGAAGGCGTACCTGTAACAATAGTATTCATACATACCAATAAAAATGAGATAGATAGAATGATTTGTTTAATTTCCCTTTTCATACTTAATATTCTTCATGCAATCTTAACTTCTGATTTTATATTGATACAAAGTTGCGACCGAATTTATAAGGGTTTTATAAAAATGAAGAACTTAACCATAAAGATTTCATAAATACCCATGGGATTTGTAAGAAATTGACGCCAAAACACAATGGGATACCCCAAAATCATCCAAGGGGGTTTAATGATTTTACTTACACTTAAATTTATTTTTTCTTTCAGTAATTATATAGTAGTGAAGCTACTATCAATAAACGTCTTAGAAGTCCCCCTTGGGGGATTAAGGGGTAGTTTATTCAATTTTAATAGGGAATATAACTATTGGGATACCAAATTTAAAAAACCTCTTTTGAATGGAAAAAATGGTGTGGTTATGTAATAATTTAGAAAGATAAAATGTTTTCGAGAAAACCAATTGACCACCGAAAAAAGCCGCACCTGACAATCTTGGCCTTATTCTTTTCACAATCCGGTAGATTTCGTTTACGGGGTCTGTTCCAATTGTCCATAGACTTTTCCCATACAAACCGAATTGATTGGCAACATTAACATACTTTTCGCCGTCCTCTTTTACCTGCTGCTTAAAATGTTCCAGTTCCACGGTGCCTCTGTAAATTTTAGAATTAATAATGCCAATCCTTACAAAAACTATATTATTATATACACCTTTAAAGTTTTCGAGAATTCGTAAAAATGTATATAATCCGGTTCCACCAAAACCACTGACTAATATAATTGCAGTTCTGCCCTGTTTGTTAAAACTAACCCTTTTCAGACTCCTGTCTTCGCACGGACGCTGCCCGATCAACTTTTCAATTTCCTTGAAAGCGCTTAATCTAAGCTTCTGAAGTTTTAATGCAGTTTTAAAATAATGGCGCTTAATATTTACAGCTAATAAGATCAGTAAACCAGTAATAAGTAAGGTGACCCAACCACCTTGTCCAAATTTAATAATGATTACGGAGGTCAGTATAAAGGATGTAAGTATCAGGCCTATTCCGTTTATAGCTAATTTACGTTTCCATGGTAATGGCTTCCCTCGCATCTGCCACCAATGTTTTACCATTCCTACCTGGGAAATGGTAAACGTAATGAACACATTAATACTATATAGAACAACCAGGAATGCAACTGACCCTTTAGATAAAACCATTATAATAAGAGATCCGGTACCCATTAATAAAACTCCGTTCATTGTTACCAGGCGATCGCTGAGGGAAGCAAATCTTTTTGGAAACCAATGATCTATTGCCATATTTGCCATAATTCTTGGTCCATCGATAAATCCTGTCTGAGCGGCAACAAATAACAATGCAGCTTCCGAAATAAGTGTAATAAGGACAAAACTTCTCGACCAGAAATAACCCCAACCTGCTGTCAGATTATCCAGTAATACAGCATTTAAGGTTTTGTGAGTATCGAGCTGTACATTAAAAAGCATATAACAAATCATCAGGCCTAACACCATAAACGAAAGTGAGATCACCATTAAAAACATGGTTTTCCGGGCTGTCGCAACTTTAGGCTCACGAAGAATGGGCATACCATTACTTACAGCTTCAATTCCGGTGTAGGTTCCAGCTCCCATGCTGTATGCCCGAAGAATTATAAAGAATGTAGCAAAAAAGCCAAATTGATTGACAGTTGAATGAATTTCATGTGTAGTCTGACTGGCAACTGCAGCAAAATGAGAGGAGTGAATAAAAATACCATATAAAATGGCAATGACGTGAGTAGTGATGAAGACTATAAATATTGGAGTAAGAGAGAGTACCGACTCCTTAACACCTCTTAAGTTTAACAAAATAAGAAAACAAACTCCGGCAAGGGCAAAAGGGAGTTTAAAAGGTTGCAATTCAACCGGAAAAAAACTAAAAAGAGCATCAGCACCGCTGGATACGGATAGTGTAATTGTAAGAACATAGTCGATTATAAGGGCAGAACCGGAAATCATTCCGGTTGTCGGCGATAACAGTTTACTTCCAACCAGATATCCCCCGCCGCCATGTGGAAAAAGACGGACTATCTGGTTGTAACTGGAACTAATTATTATAATAGTAAATACGGTACCAAGTGCAACAAATATGGCTAAACTAGGATGCCCCAGTAAATTCCGGTATGCCTCTTCCGGCCCATAACATGATGATGATATGCCGTCAGCACCCAGCCCGATCCAGGCAAAAAATGCTACTAATGTTAATTTATGAAATAACCCTTTGTCCTGAATGAGTTTGGCCTTACCAATAAAAGTATTTTTGAGTTTTTCATAAAATGTAAATCCTCCAGTTGAATTCTCCATATGCTTCCTGTCTATAATCACCTTAACATTTTCCTCAACTAAAGGGTTTCACAAATCAAACCTCACAGCAAATAAATCGCGCAAAATTAATCTAATGTCCATAAATAATGTATAAAGATTACTTAAGAACATATAAAGATTTTATAAAGATGCTTCATACTTTAAGATTTGTTATGGTTAAAGACTTTTTTTTTATATTTGTTTTAATAATCTAATAATCATTCCAAATGCCAGTTTTTACAAGAACGACTAAGAACCTGATAATCAAGATCGATGAATTTTTTGATGATATAGATCTCGGGCTTCTGGTTTTCAGAGAAGGTATAAAAGCGTACCTGGATAAAGATATAGATGCTTTCCATAGACATCTTCAGAAAGTTGATAATCTTGAAAGCAATGCTGACAGGCTTCAGCGGGAAATTGAAAATGAGATGATTACTCATTCAATTTTGCCGCAGCACAGATCCGAAGTCAGTACACTTATCGATGAACTCGACGAGATTATAGATGCTCTTAAGAGCTCATTGAATGAAATTAACATTGAAATGCCTGATATTCCTTCTTCACTTAATAAAAACCTTATCAGTCTTACAGAAACTTCTATAAATGCTGCTGAAGAACTTATACCTGCAGCAAGAGCATATTTTAAAGCACCATATACGGTAAGGGAAAAGTTGCTGAAGGTCTATTATTTTGAAAGTGAGACCGATAAACTTTCATTTAGCACGAAGAAGATTATTTTTCAGGAAATGAACGAGCTGGATCTGGCACATAAAGCACATTTAAGGTATATAATCCACCATATTGAAAACATTTCCGATCTGGCACAGAAAGCAGCAGATCTGCTCTCAGGAATGGCGATAAAAATTGTGATGTAACTGGGTACTGGGTCCTTGGTTCTGGGAAATCTGACCCAGCACCCAGAACCTAGCACCGATTTATAAATGTTAGTAAATTTCAACCAAACACTGACTATCTGAACGAGTATGATTTTATTTTTCCTTACAAGCGGTCTCTTCCTGGGATGGTCCCTCGGGGCAAATGATGCCTCGCATATTTTTGGTTCTGCCGTAGGTTCAAAAATGGTGACATTCAGGAAAGCTGCTATTATTGCGTCTGTCTTTTTTATTCTTGGTGCAGTTATTCAGGGTTCAGGGACATCGCATACACTTGGTAAACTGGGAGCTATTAATGCAATCGGAGGTTCATTCACGCTTGCACTTGCTGCGGCAATTACAATTTATATGATGACGAAGTTTGCACTTCCAATTTCTACGACCCAGGCAATTGTCGGTGCAATAATAGGATGGAATTTTTTTACAGGAAACCATACAGACAGTACAACTTTAGAAAAGATAGTAATTTCATGGATTGCAGGTCCTATCATCGGAGCAGTCTTCGCTGTTCTTTTATATATTGTAGTTAAGAAATTTAAGAATTCAGCAAGAATTCATCTAATAAGGTTTGAATCTTATATAAAAACCGGGCTCATTGTGGTCGGGGCATTCGGAGCCTATAGCCTTGGTGCCAACAACATTGCCAATGTTATGGGTGTTTTTGTACCGGCCTTCCACCTTAAAGATCTGGATCTTTGGATTTTTACGCTTAACTCAAGTCAGCAGTTGTTACTCATTGGTGGCCTTGCTGTCGCCTCAGGAATTATTACATATTCCTGGAAAGTAATGGAAACTATAGGAAGTAACATTCTGGAACTCTCTTCGGAAGCTGCATTGGTAGTTGTACTGGCTCAATCGCTTGTACTGTTTATCTTTTCATCAACAGGTCTTTCCAATTTGATTGTAAAAACAGGTCTCCCGCCTATTCCAATGGTTCCTGTTTCAAGTTCACAGGTCATTGTCGGATGTATTCTCGGAATCGGTTTATATAAGGGTGCTCGAAATATCAATTTTAAGATACTGGGGGAAATTGGTCTCGGTTGGATTATTTCTCCTGTTGCATCAGGTTTATTGACATTCTTCTTACTCTTCTTTATGAAGAATATTTTCGGGATAAATGTCGGATCAAAAGTTGAATCAATCAGTAATTCAGAGCAAACAAACAATCTGTCGATGTATGGTCAGAATGATGTATCAGGCATCATAAAATACTTTCTTCTGGGTCTTTTAATCTTTGGAACTATCGGGATGGTTTTTTACGTCCTTCTTGAGAATAAAAAAAGAAGGGAGATGCAAAGATCAGAAGAGAAGTTCTGGAAGAATATGAAATAGGATTACTCTGAAGGAGATATTAACCCCTTTGTATTCCCCCTGCGAGGGGGAAAAAATCCTCCTATCTTAGTTTAATTACATAAAAATCACAGAAACGAATAATTCCTCCCATAATACAACATCTGACCCAGGAAATCATTTACATATTCGACTTTTACATCTGTTATTTCACCTTTTGTATTATAAACAGGCAACAGATTAGGGTTTACAAAACCTGTGTATGGTGCCAGGTTAAGCTTTTCATAACGTTCCAGAATCTCAGTATGAAGATGCGGATCAACTTTTACTCCGAATTTTTCGATTATCCTCTTCCCTGCTTCATAATCACCCTCAGACTTAACTCGTTGAATCTCTTTAAGTAACTCCCCAAACAACTGTCTGAGTCCGTAATAATCGTTGATTCTGACATAGCTTTTCCCACCTTGTTTGAATAATTCGACAATATTCCCCTGCCTGCCTTTCTCAAAGACCCAATGAGATATGGCTGATCTGTTTCGCATATGTGCCTCTTCAATATGTTTTCCGGGTTTTATCTTTACAATCTGCGTCAGCAAACCGTTTCTTAGATAAGCATCGTATGAAGCTTTAGCAGCATCTTCTTCAGGAAGCAGACCAAGTTCTATTATTTTTTTATCTGTCATATAATACAGAGCAAAAAGATCTGCCCGGGCCTCTTCAAGAGGAGAAGCATAGTTCTTAAGGGCGTTGGGATCAGTGCCTTCTGCCAGCTTTCCGCTTGCATGACCCACACACTCGTGAAGGCCGGTGTGTAAAGAGTCAGTTAATGATCCGTATTTTTTTATCCGGTCAACTTCAGACTGATCTGCAGCAAATTCTTCAAGGAAACCATCTCCCTGTGAAGTGATATCATATGCATCGGTGATATTTGCCAGTGTAACTGATTTTGATCCAACCCCTTTCCTGATCCAATTAGCATTGGGAAGATTAATTCCAAGAGGTGAAACAGGATAACAATCGCCTCCCAGCATTGCAATGTTAATAACCTTTGCGGCTACCCCTTTAACTTTTTCTTTCCTGTATTGAGGTTGAATTGGAGAATTGTCCTCAAACCACTGTGCATTGGCCGTAATTATCTTCGTTCGCTGAGTAGCTTCAATATCTTTATAATTCACAATTGCTTCCCAAGTTGCCTTCCTTCCCAATGGGTCAGAGTATGTTTCTATAAAACCATTATTATAATCCACCTCAGCTTCACTGTCCTGTGCCCAAAGCACATTAAAGTCATCCCATTTTTTAAGATCACCTGACCTGTAGAAGTCAATGAGAAGCTTTAACTCTTTCATCTGCAGTTCAGATTCTGCAAAATTTATTGATTTTTCAAGCCACATTATTATCTGATCAATTGCAGTGCTATAGAGACCTCCTGATCTATAAACTTCTTCAACAATTTCACCATCTTTCTTTGCAACTTTGGAATTAAGTCCTAATGAAACCGGGCAAGGGTCTTTTGGATCAATTTTACCTGAATAGAAAGCTTCAGCTTCTTTCTGATTCACATCTTCGTACAGGTTTATCGCTGATTCTGCAATCATATCAGCACCTTCTCTCTGTTCAACTTTTCGTCCAAAAAGCTCCTCATCAAAAATAATCGGCGAAAGTTGTGAAATTAGCTCATCCTTAGTTTGCCCATTTTTAAGAGGAAGTCTATGTTTGTCAATTTTCTTTATAAGTTTCGCAAAATAACTTTCTGTAAAACCCGGTCTTAATTTGTCATTCGAATAATGATGATGAATTCCATTTGCAAAAAACACCCTCTTTGCATAAACCAGAAAAGATCTGTATTCATCGGAAGTTTTATCTCCGATATAGGATTCCAAAATGGCTTCAAGGGTTTTCCTGATCTGTAAATTAAACCTGAAATTCTGATCCCATAGAATATCCCTTCCTGAAAGAGCTGCCTGGCTAAGATAATATATGAATGTTTTTTGCTGAAGGGTGAGCGATTCGAACCCGGGAAGTTTATACTTCAATACCCTAATATCCTCAAACTGTTCTACAAAATATTTAAAATCCTCCTTAGCCATGAGTGTCTATATGAATGTAGGTGCAAAGATCACAAAGATTTTTGCAAAGGTCACAAAATATTAAAAAATATGGTATTAGCTTTGTGTACTTAAGCTTAAGAAAAGAACACTACCATGAATAAAATTATTGATAACATAAGGCTGGAATTGATTCAAAATGCTGATGAAAAAACTAAGTCATCTGCTGAACGATACTTTAAGGAAGATGTTAAATTATATGGTCTAAAATCAGCAGATATAAGCCGGATCAGCAAAGAACATTACAACGCTGTCGAGGATAAAAGCAAATTACATATTTTCGTTTTATGTGATGAGTTATGGAAGTCAGGCTTCATGGAAGAATCATTTGTGGCCTGCAATTGGGCATATAATGTGCGCAAACAATATGAGCCAGATGATTTTAATGTATTTGAAAAATGGGTGAACACTTATATTGGAAACTGGGCATCTTGCGATACTCTAAGTAATCATACTTTGGGGACTTTTGTAGAAATGTACCCCGAGTATATATCGCGTTTAAAAAAATGGGCTCAATCGCAAAACCGCTGGGTAAAGCGCGCTTCGGCTGTATCCCTGATTATACAAGCCAGGAAAGGAAAGTTCCTGAACGACATTTTCGAAATAGCTGATATCCTGCTTTCTGATAGAGACGATATTGTGCAAAAAGGGTATGGATGGATGCTCAAAGCAGCAAGTGAAGCTCACCAAAAAGAGGTATTCAATTATGTTATGAGTAAAAAAACTACAATGCCCAGAACTTCACTTAGATATGCAATAGAGAAAATGCCAGCCGAATTAAAAGCCCTTGCAATGGCAAAATAGTACGTACGGTTTTTTACCTTTGTATTGTTAAATGATTTTGTAATGAGAAGAATTACTTCTATTATTTTTTCCATTCTGATAACGACTGCTGCATTTTCGCAGGATAGGATAACCGGGCACGATTTTGCCACAAGGTCAGAGGTTATAGCACGAAATGGTATGGCTGCAACCAGTCAGCCGCTGGCAACTCAGGTTGCTCTGGATATTCTAAAAAAAGGAGGTACTGCTATTGATGCTGCTATAGCCGCTGATGCAGTTCTGGGAGTTGTTGAACCTACCGGAGCAGGTGTTGGAGGAGATCTCTTTGCAATAATATGGAGTGCTGATAAAGGGAAATTATATGGATTGAACGGAAGCGGAAGATCTCCCCGTTCTCTTAAACTTGCATATTTTAAGGAAAACGGATATGAGTTTATTCCATCGTATGGCCCTCTGCCTGTTTCAGTTCCCGGCTGTGTAGACGGATGGTTTGAAATGCATGACATGTTTGGTCGCCTTCCTATGAAGGATATCCTTCAACCGGCAATTGCATATGCAAGAGAGGGATTCCCCGTTACAGAGGTGATTGCCTTTGCCCTCAAACAAGGGACTGGTATCTTAAAAGAATATCCGAACATAAAAGAGGTTTATATGCCTCATGGCAAGACTCCGACAAAAGGTGAAATCTTCAAAAACCCTCTGTTAGCAAACACCCTTGAGAAAATTGTAAAAGGGGGAAGATATGAATTTTACAAGGGGTCTATAGCCAAAGACATAGCATCATTTATGAAAAAACAGGGAGGGTTCCTCACATATGATGATATGTACCGTCATCATTCTGAATGGGTAGAGCCAATCAGTACAACTTACCGTGGTTATGAGGTTTGGGAACTCCCTCCAAACGGGCAGGGAATAGCAGCCCTCCAGATGCTGAATATACTCGAAGGATTTGATATTACTGCAATGGGCTTTGGCTCAGCTGATTATATTCATGTTTTCACTGAGGCTAAAAAACTTGCTTTCGAGGATCGCGCTAAATATTATGCCGATCCGTTTTTCAGTAAAACACCGATAACTCAACTTCTCTCAAAGAAATACGCTGCTGAAAGACGTAAACTTATTGATAGGGAGAAAGCAGCAAAAATTTATGATCCCGGTAAAATTGAAGGCGGGAATACTATATATCTTACAGTTGCTGATAGATATGGCAATATGGTCTCACTCATCCAGAGCAATTACCGCGGAATGGGTTCAGGGATGTGTCCAACCGGACTCGGTTTTGTTCTGCAGGACAGGGGTGAAATGTTCAGCCTGGAAGAGGGTCATAACAATGTATATGCACCTGGTAAAAGGCCATTTCATACAATAATACCCGCATTTATCACCAAAAACAAAAAGCCCTGGATCAGCTTCGGGGTGATGGGGGGTGATATGCAACCTCAGGGACATGTCCAGATTGTCGTTAATCTCATTGATTTCAAAATGAATCTGCAGGAGGCCGGGGATGCTCCCAGGATGCATCATATAGGATCATCAGAACCAACCGGCCAGCAAATGACAAATGGTGGTATTTTACTTCTTGAAAGCGGTTTTCGTACAGAAGTCATTCAAAAACTGATGTCCATGGGTCATACAATACAATGGGACCTGGGCGGCTATGGTGGTTATCAGGCTATCATGTGGGATGATAAGAACAAAGTATGGTTTGGAGCTTCTGAATCGAGGAA
>Ga0182027_10007954_pt1 | contig 15531 bp, 12 predicted proteins | sample 712E1DmetaG_FD_121300 | JGI IMG/M metagenome (GOLD analysis project Ga0182027, IMG submission 121300) | Permafrost microbial communities from Stordalen Mire, Sweden - 712E1D metaG (Illumina Assembly) | ecosystem: Environmental > Terrestrial > Soil > Wetlands > Permafrost | place: Sweden...
ATAGGTGAAGGTCGTCAATCGCTTCTTGCGGTCCTCGGTCCGCGCCCATCCCACCACAATCAGGTTCTCCGGACATGCTATCGAGCAGAGGTTGCAGGCGATGCAGAGTGTCTCGCCGGTTTCCGGATGGTTGTTCAGGCGCGGAGCCCCCCGATAGCGTTCCGCGACCACCGGGCGCTCCAGCGGGTACTGTTCGGTGCAGGTGGCGCTGGGGCGCTGATAGGAAAACGTCAGCCGTAGGCCCTTGATGAGATCAACCAGGAATATCCGTCGAACCAGTTCCCTAAGGCTCATTTCTCATACCCTGCCTTTTCTTCTCCTCACCAGTTGGAAGTCGAAGCCCCAGTTTCGCCGCCCCACGGCGCTAGCAATTCCCCATCACCATGGCAGATTGGAAATGTCGGTGGGTAAAGGACATAAGTCACAAGTGCAGACCGCTGCACGGGCGAGGCTACTCTCCGCCAATGTCGAATTCCCACCGGCAGTCAAGCGAGAAATTACCCCAGGACGAAAGGAGCTGTGAAATAATCAACTTCCGGCTCGGATGAAGGCAGATCGAACATGAAACGCATACTCTTAGTTGCACTTCTGTCGTTGTTGATTGTGTACCTCGGTGACTATCTCTCAGTTCGGTGCAGGATCCCGAAGACCCGTAATCCATTCGGCACGGTGAAAGTCCAGCGCTATTATGCGGTCGGCATGAAGAACCGAAAGACCGAGTTTATGTTCCTCGAGCCGGAAAACCAGGTATGCGTCCACTCTCTGTTTCCCCACTTCGGCGACAGCCCATGCTGGTACCTCAGTCGGAGAAATGTGAAACGGATCGATATATGATTCCGGAGACGCCAGTGATTCGCCCTTTTTGACGATTGACTTCGGAATTGCAAATGTGGTATCAAATTGTCTTGGCATTCCCATCCAAAGTTGCCTCATGACGCCCTGAAGGGTTGTTATGGAGACCAAAAACGTCGATTCTCCGGATCCGCGTAAGCTGCTTGATTTTGTGGCGTCGGAAGGCGTGCGCGTCCAATACAAGAGGCGGAGCACTGTCTTTTCGCAAGGCGACCCTGCCGACTCCGTTTTCTACATCCTGAAGGGGAAAGTGAAACTCACCGTCATTTCCAAAGAGGGCAAAGAGGCAATCGTCGCGCTTCTTGATAGCGGGAGCTTCTTCGGTGAGGGATGCCTGGCGGGTCAGCCTCGTCCCATGGCCGGTGCTGCTGCAGTCTCCGATTGTCTCCTTTTGAGCGTTGGAAAGAAAGCGATTATGCGCCTGGTTCAGGAGCAGCCAGAGTTCTCATCGCTTTTCGTGTCGTTCCTGCTTGCCCGGAATATCCGGTACGAAGAGGACTTGGTGGATCAGCTCTTCAACTCCAGTGAGAGACGCCTGGCCCGTATTCTGCTTTTGCTTTCCCATTTCGGAAAGGAAGGTAAACCGGAAAAGATAGTCCCCAAGATCAGTCAGGAAGATCTGGCGCAAATGGTCGGCACAACCCGGGCGCGGGTCAATCATTTTATGAATAAGTTCAGGACCCTCGGCTTCATTGAATACGGCAGGGGTTTGGAAGTCCACAGATCCCTCCTGAGTGTCGTCCTTCACGACTAGTCACGGCTCAAAGAAGCAGATTCACCCGTAGCCGCCCGTTTTCTTGCTGCACAAGTTGATCCTTTTCTACGGCGCATCCGCGCGGTCGGTGAGCCACTCGAGCGAAAAACGAGCAAAGCTAACCTTCTCAATGGAGGAATGCTCTCCCCGTTCGTAAAGACACCCTATCGTCATGTCAGGAAGAACGGTCAAGCAAGAGTAGCCCGAGGGGCCGGCGTTAAGCAGTTTGGCAACGGGCCACGTCTTGCCCTCGTCATAGCTCACCCGCACTGTCAACTTGATTCGCTCCGTTTCACTGGCGGGGTTGGAAAAAAGCAAGCGGTTCTTCATGAACTGCGGAGATTCGGTGTAGCGAATGAAGCTCGCCTGGCAGACCGGCTCAATAAGCGTGGGATCGCTGGTAATCTTTGACCAGGTAAGCCCGCCGTCTTGGCTCATCGAGAGCCCCCGATGGCCCTTATCCCGGTAGTTCCTTATATTGAGCAGGAGCGAGCCGTCCGTCAGCTCCACGATTTGGTTCTCATCCGTATTTCCCTCAGTCGAACCGCCCAAGCGCCACGTTTTCCCGTGGTCATCGCTGTAAATCACGTGGTTGAACGCAACATTCGCTATCACGTGGTTGCAGGGGATCACCAGGCGTCCGCTGCTGCGCAGTTGGATTCCGACGCCCGGGCCGGGAACGATGCGGTTCCAGTTCGGGCGCGTCACCGAGGCGGTGATGTCGGCAGGGCCGGCCCACGTTGCACCGTCATCGTTACTGTGCATCGTCCACATATCACTGATCCGGCCCCGGGCTTTCGCGACGGCATCGTCATTCTTGTACTTCTTGGTCGACGTCCTTATCAGCAACAACCAGACGGTGCCTGTGGCGCGATCGACGACGGCGGTGGGGTTGTTGAGCGCGTTGGTCCCATCGCTCGCCACGACCTGGACTGGGGTCCAGGTCTTGCCTCCATCGAGACTCCGCCGCAAGAGTATCTCGTTGTGGCCATGGTCGGCCGCGCTGTCTTTGCGCCCCTCCACAAAAGCCAGAACCGTGCCCTTTTGGGTCGTAACTAGCGCAGGAATACGATAACTGTTATAGTCGCCCTGGGTACCGATGAAAAGATCTGTTTGTTCAGGTCCTGGTATTTCCGGCTTCAGTTGCTGCACTTTGGGACCGGCGCCACAGGAGGGAAGCCACACCGCCAGGACGAACAGAGCAAGCAGAGTTACAAACGTATAAGAAAAATGCTGCGGTTTCGCGCGCATGAATTCCACCCTCCGAATCCGGTAAACGTTGGTCAGCCCGCAACGCTCTGACCCTGAAAGGCTCGTATCGCGGGCAGAGGCTCGACCTCGGGTTACGACATCACTCACGTGAGATCACCACCCCGGCGCTTGGCGCGCCACCCCTCCTCATCTGAGGAGGGGGGTTCTTTGGCTAAATCCCCTCCTGATTCAGGAGGGGTGGCGCGCCAAGCGCCGGGGTGGTTATTCGGGCCGGCGCGGGTCAATCCCCAATTCTTCCTGCGCTCCAGCGGATGGCGTCTTGGACGAGGATGCGGTAGCCCGGGTACAGGTGCGCCGTCTCGCCGTGGCCGAGCTCAATGTACACCACGCGGGATTTGGGATAAGGACTGATCCAAGCCACCGGACCGTCGCTGGTGGGATTGTCGGTCCTGAGCAGCACTTTGACATCCGGCGAAATCCACATTCCCTTGTAGGTTTCATCCCACAGGTGAAGCGTTCCCAGGCGCGCCGTAATGGGATGCCTGGCGACCACTTTGATGCACTGTTCTTCATCGTGCTTGTAAGTCGAGGCCGGCATTCCGCCTTCCGGTTTGGTAAGGTATTTGCCGCCCACCACCTCCTTGTACCACCACTCCCAGGACGGGTAATCCGCAATGGCATGATGGAGGACCACAATCCCCTTGCCGCTCTCGACAAAGTCGCGCAAGTGAGTCTTCTCGGCTTCGGTTATTTCACTGGAGAAATCGTAGAGGACCAGCGCGTCGTAGCGGCTGCGAATGTCGTTCCGGAAGGCCTCGTGGTTAGAAAGGGCATGTTCCCAATGCAGGTCATCCGTGCCTTCGAAAACAGTATAGAAGGTAGTCGCATACGCGTGCCCTCCGGTAACCACGAGCACTCGCAGGGGCTTCGGTCCTGTCTTGGCTGCGCTCATATCGGCAGGCAGTGTGACACTGCCGGTGGCGGCCCATTCGGTTCCGCGCAGAAACGTATTTACAAAGCCGGTTTCCTGCATGGCGGCAACGTCGTGGCCAAGCGCCGTGTACATGACTCGGCCCTTTCCGTAATTGACCGTCCAAATCATCGGCTCGTCCTTGCCCGTGCCGCCGTTCGTGGGATCATCGAAAGCGGTGGCCAGGACGTGAGCATCAGGTGACATCTGGTGGCTGTGGTAAAGCTCGTCCGAGACCACGAACGATTCCTTCATGCCTTGAGTGATGGGGTGCTCTCGGTCCACGAACTTCACGCTAAAGCAGTGCCTGGGCGCATGGGCTGTCTTCGGCGGGCCTTCGGTCCACCAGCCACCGATCATCTTCAGATACTCCGGCCAGGGCGGCTCTTTGAATCCCATGGGCCGATGGTTGTCGCCCAGCACTACGAGGCCTGTGAAGGAGTAACTGGCCGCGTGGACAGCCACCAGCCCTTTGCCCGATTTCACGAAATTCTCGACGGCCTTCTCGGTTGTTTCTCCCCAGCGCGGGCCGTCGTAGTCGAGCACCAGGACATCGTAAGCGGCCAGCGTCGCCTCCGTGATTCCCATCGGCTCTTCTTCCACCCGAACGTCAAAGCGCCCGCTTCCGACCAGAGCCTTCCGCAAAAAGGGCGTTGTGGTCCGCCAATCGTGGTTGTTCCGCCCGGAAAGGATGAGGACGCGAACCGCTCCTGGCTTGAAGAAAGGAATCGTCACCTGCGCGGCGCCATAGTTCGAACAGAGCAGCACGACTGGCAGCAGAACTATGAGTTTGGCTAAAGAACAACTCTTCATATGGATTCCTCGATTAGTGCGACGTAGGGGCGCATGGCCATGCGGTTAGCGACTCACGCGAGTGCGCAGCGCGGCTCTGCCGCCCCGACTTGCGGAAAGCCTCCGGCTTTCAGGTCAGTGCCACACCCCCTGCTCTTCTCCGCGCGGGCTGGAAGGCTAAGCCTTCCAGCCCGCGCGGAGAAGCTTGTTCAGGACGTCCGTCCTTCGGAAAGGCAAGGAAGCTGTGAAAAAATCGAGTTGTAGGGGCGGCCCTTGTGGCCGCCCTAGGGCAACCATCCCGCGCCTGCGGGGCCCCTACGACGCGACGGCATAACACGATTCTTTCACAGCTTCAAAGCCATTCCGCAAGTCAGGCGGCAGAGCCGCAGGCCATCGCTAAACCCGGCCTCTACGTTTCAAGCACAGTGTTCAAATGCGCCAGGCTGCGGCGGGCTTGTTCTTCGGTGCCGCACTCCACTGAGAGGACGCCGTTGAAACCTGACTCGCGTAGAATGCCGACCACTTTCCTCCAGTCGATCACCCCGTCGCCGCAGGCGCATCCCACCGGCGTGCCGGTCACCTTTCCCCGTTCCGCTTCCGAATGTTCGATGGCGATGTCCTTGGCGTGGACATGCACCAGTAGGTGGCGAACCGCCCGCAGGCCCTCGTAAGGATCTTCGCCCCCCAGGTAGGCGTTCCCCGTATCGTAGTTCACACGCAAGTACGGCGACTCAACCAGGGTGGCGATTCGCAGCAGCCCCTGAGTAGACTTGGAAATGCTCTGGTGCGGTTCGATGCCGATGTAAATCCCGTATCGTTCCGCCGTGCGGAGGACCGTGGTGAGGGTGTATTTCATCACCGAAAACGCCTCGTCCATACTTACCCAGGAGGGGCGGATGCCTTCGTCGGTATTCACCACCGGCGCCCCCATGGCGGCTGCGAACCGAATGGCCTTTTGTAGGTAAGGCACGCTGATTTCCGGCCGCATCAGGGGACAGTGGGCGCTGAGGGCGGAGGCTCTGACCTCATATCGCTCCAGGATGTCCTTCATTTCGCCCGGATCATCGTCGAGAGAGAAGGAATGGAAGTAGCCGGCTTCGCTGAGCAGTTCGCGCCCGTTGTGGACCATCGGCTCAACGAAGCGATAGCCAAGCCGTGCGGCGCGCTCCACCCCTTCGGCAAAAGGCTTGTCTTGCGACCGGATGAATTCCATGTTGACCCCGGCTTGAATGCTCATACCTCCCACTCCTTTTGCCAGACCGCTTGGCTTTTTTGTTTGTAAGCGATATTCCCCATGTGACAGGCCACGGCGCCGTAATGCCCCGCGACCACGTCGGCATTGGGTTGTTGGCGCGTGCGCATGCACTCCAACCAGTTCGCCATGTGAGCGTCGTTCGTCGGCCCGCTGACAATTTCGCCGAGCTGGGCATTCTCTTTGCTGGGAATGAATCGGCAGCCGTAGCGAAAGATGGAGAGCCTACCCCCTGTGCCCATGAAGACGATGTCTGCGGCGCCCGCAGGGATCATGTCCGTGAGCGTCGCCTCGAACGTCACGTTCAGCTTCTCGGGATACTCGAGCGCGAAGTTGATGTTGTCCGCAGTGTCCCGCCCGTCATCGTAGAGGTAAATGCCACCCATCGCCACCGCCGTCAGAGGACGCTGGATATTCAAGAACCAATGCACCACGTCCACCATGTGTACGAAGAGCCCGCCGGTCTGCCCACCCGTGGAAAAGTCCCAGTAAGCAAAACGGTTGAAGTAGCGTTTGGCATCCCAGGGGATCTTGGGCAACCAGGCAAGGCAGGCATCCCAATCGAGTCCGGCGGGTTTTTGCTCGAACCCCTTGGGCACCGGCGTCAAGTAACCGCCATTGGCGTTCCAGATGGTGCGCACCATGTTCACTTTTCCGATCAGTCCGCTGTCAAAAAACTTCTGCTTTGCCTCGAGGAAGTGCGGCGTGCTTCTCTGTTGGGTGCCCACCTGGACGATTCGGTTGGTCTCCCGCACGGCCTTCACCACTTTCAGCCCTTGCTCCGGCAGCGACGTCATGGGCTTTTCCACGTACACGTCCTTGCCTGCATTGCAGGCATCAACTGCGATCTGTGCGTGGACATGGTCGAAAGTTGCCACGATGACGCCGTCGATATCCTTGCGCTCGAGCAGTCGATGGTAGTCGGGATACTTATCCACTTTCTTCCCCGCAGTATCTTCACCCTGGCCGCGGCGCACATCCCAGATGTCCGACACGGCAACCCAATCGAAATTACCCACCTCGTTGGCGCGCTTCATCAGGTAAGTCCCACGCTGGCCTGAGCCAATAATCCCCAAGCGGGGGCGGTCGTTGGCCCCCATCACGCGCAGCGCTGCAGCCGCTGTGGCCGCGCCCACCATGAAACTTCGTCTCGTTATGCTCGTTGACACGGCATTCCACCTCGCTTTATCGGGAGTAGCAAGAACTCTCTCGTTTCGGGCAGTAAGCATACCAGAAAAAATCCGCCTTGCAACCGATAAGGCACTCACTCTTTCCTGGCAGCCCGCTGCGCTACCAGCTTTGATTTTCTTGTCGCGGCGCGAAGAATTTGGAATTCATACTGAGTGATAATTACAGGAACCTCGGGCCACGGTGCGTGAAGCGCTCTGGAGTGCGGCAGCTTGCTGCCGCTTTCGCTCAGGCCAGCTTGCTGGCCGCGCGTTCGTAGCGCCGACCTTTAGGTCGGCACCCCGTATGCTGACCTAAAGGTCAGCGCTACGCGCGAGCAAGCTCGCGGCAGAAAAGCGGCAGCAAGCTGCCGCACTCCAGAGCGCCCGCGGCGCGCCCCTCTACCCGCGAAGATTCTTCTTGCCGCTGTGTGTCCCTGCTTCCATCGTGGTCAGAATAGGGCCAACCCAGAGGCCGCTGAGATCCGTGCTCTCGGTGAGGTGGTATGTGGGGAGGACCCACCTACCGCCTGCCATCTACCACATACCGTTTACTAACCTCCTTTCTTTTCATCAACATTCCCGGCTTAGACCCATAAGTACCTGTTTTTTCTATGACATTCCCGCTTTTCCTCCCAGTTTTCCACAGCGGTCCTTTGTTTTCATAGACATTCCCGCGCCGTTCCTTCATTTTTAGAAATCTCTTTTTCTTTCGCCTCCAGGATCAGACTTACTGCCCGTGGGAGAGAAGGAATCTTTCCGGGCTTTTCGTCGCACTTGGCATGTCCTCCAGAGCGGCTTAGCCCGCATTTCTCGCCACGGGTCTGGAAGGGCGGGTCTTCAGCCCCGCCGTTACAAGGCCTTTCTGATTATTCCTCTGTCCCGTGCCCCGCGCAGTCCGTCAGCCGACGGACTGCGCGGGGCACGGGACCAACAGAGGGTGGGAGCCGCGATTTCGGCGGGGCTGAAGCCCCGCCCTTCCGGCAGCCCCCTAAGAGCGTCCAAACGTGGTGAGAAATCCGCCTTAGGGCATCCGGGCCGCACGGCAATAAAGTGTTCCCAGGAGGCCATGACCTCCGCTATAGCCTAAGCTCATATCTCTAGCCTACTTTATTCCGTTTGTCAAGAGGCATGAAATCTGTTTCGGTCCGCCCGGGACGCCACCCCCCACCCGCTGTCGGAGTCAACTGGACTTCGTCAATGGCCGTGGCCGTCGCCGGCCTTTACAGACCAAATCCCAGTACGCCAGCCGAGAATCTATCGCAGCCGACCCCGCTGCAGGCGCCGGAGGCGCCCCACGTGGGCGCGTAGGTATCCAGAAAGGACGCCGAGTTGAAGTACGACATGTCGTTCGGCTCCAGGGGGCCGTAGTGATTGAGGGGTGGGCTATCCTCTGTGTCGGACTCATAATACAATGCGGAAGTGCATGCGGAGTCCGCCGAGTTGGTGCATAGCGGCGCCACAGTCAGCCAGTATGTGCCGGGACCAAGTGCGAGCGGCTCTATCTTCACCAAGACTGTGTACTCTGTTAACCCAAAGCCGCTACGGCCCGTCGGTGTGTATGTGGCAGGGGCGGTGCCTTTAGCGATAGTGTGTCCGCCGCTGCCCGTTGTCACACCCTTCGAGATGGACCAGTTAGCCTTCTTCGGGTCAATCACACTGACGTTTGATAGGTTGTTTGTGAAGAGTCCTGACACAAACCATATCTGACCTTTTGGAATGGTGAAGGGGACCAAGACTTCGCCAGCGATTCCTAGTTCGGAGTTCACCCCGTTCCACAGACCGTTTGCGGTGGCGAGGCTATCATCAAAGTCACCACCATAGAACAGGCACGGCTTGCAATAGGCGGGTGGTTTGGCGGGCTTGTTTTCCGGTTTCGGAAAGTTCTCTGACATAACTGGCGCCGAAGGCGGCGCCAGAAAATAATCACTGACTTCGGGCGCAGCGCGAGACGCCAAGGACAGCTTCCTGCTGGCGCTTGCCGCCGCCAGCGATGCCGCGTTTCTCGTCACCGGAGACAAGGGTCTGCTTGCCCTGAAACGGCACGGCGCCACGCGGATCGTGACGCCCGCAGCCATGCTCGAATGGCTGAAGACCCCTGAAGCGCCAGTCACGGAATCGCCGTGACGGTGCCCCGTTTGCGCCGCCTGGGATTGTAAAGGCAGGAGCCAGAAGTCAGGAGTCAGGAGTCAGAATGAAGAGCATGTGCCTTCCACCTTCTGCTTTCTGCTTTATGCTCATTGCCCCGGTCTTCTAACGCGCCCCCGCGGGTGGCCCATACATTGGTTTTTGTGTATGCGCCTCCGCTGCAAAGCGCTCTATTGGCCTCGTCAGCCCGTTGCGGTAGAATCACCCACCCTGGAGGCGACGCGATATGAAGCGGTTTACGGAAAGGCAGTACGAGGAGCTCGCCGGGGCGCAGCGCGATGTTTGCCCGGCTCAACTAGTGGCATGTAACGTAAGTTCGTTGATGAACTCAGCCACACGGCGAATTCGCTTTCCAGCCCCGTCAGGGGCGGAAGATTGTAGCCCAGGGCGCAAGCCCTGGGAAGGACGCCCCTCACCCCGCCTCCGGCACCCCTCTCCCGCGCGGGCGGGAGAGGGGACGGGGGTGGGGGAGGGCTCGCCTACCCATCCCGCCCAGCGGGACCGTGGGCTAAGCTCTACCGCCCCTTTCGGGGCTGGCGAGCCGGTCCCTGAGCACGGCATTTGTTCAACGAACTTCAGTTACAGAACACTGATAACTACCTTGACAAAGAGGCGAGATCTTTCCGTTTGGCTGTCCCTCGCGGTCTGGCTGATTTCCTATTCACCTGCCTTGCCCTGCACCGCATGGTGCAGGGCCTCGGCCGCAGAGGAATGGCCGAGACCTCAACTTGTCCCCGTTGCCATCCAAGTCCAGGGAGTGTCGAAGGCGGTGCTGAGTTTGAATGGGACCTGGAGGTTCAGCCTCTCTCCCCCCACGGAATTCTGGTTGAACAGCGCGGACCCCTCTGCGTGGCCAGGCGTCAGCGTGCCAGGGGAACTGGTGATGCAGGGTTTCAGGATCAGCCGGGACGTGGAATACCCTTATAAGAGTTCGGTATTGATTCCCCCCGACTTCAAAGGCAAACGAATTATCTTGCGCTTCGATGGCGTTTACAGCTACGCCCGGGTGTGGGTGAATGGAGCCTTGGTGCGCGAACACCATGGAGGTTTCACTTCCTGGGAGTGCGATATAACAGACCGCGTGACGCCCGGCCAGGTGGCATGGATCGCCGTGGGCGTTACGGACCGGTCGGATGAAATCTCTTACGGCAGCAATTACGCCAAGCACTATATGGGCGGGATTCTGCGGGACGTGACACTCGTCGCCTTGCCCGCGAGCCACGCCACCCGCCTGCAAATCGGAACCGACCTGGACTCGGCCTATCGCGATGCCACGCTCAAGGTGACAGCCTCGATGGTTCTTCATGGAGCCCGGAAGGCCACCATGAACTTCCAGCTTAAGGACCCTGATAACCACCAGGTAAGCTTGCGGCCCGGCTCGATGAACTTTACGGCGGTGGAAACAGAAGCTCGTCTGGACATTCCGGTGCCAGCACCCAGGAAGTGGGACGCCGAGCATCCGAACCTTTACACGCTCGAAGCCACCCTGGTGGTGGATGGCGTGGCCGTGGAAACCCTGGAAAAGAGAATCGGCTTCCGCAAGATCGAGATCCGCGGGAACAAGCTCTGCGTCAACGGGCAGGAAGTGAAACTGCGCGGCGCCTGCCGGCACGACGTCCACCCCCTGCGCGGAAGGTCGACTACTCCCAAGATTGATGAGCGGGACGCACTGCTGTTCCGCGATGCGAACCTGAATTTCGTCAGGACTTCCCACTACCCGCCCTCGGAGAAGTTTCTGGAGGCCTGCGATCGCTATGGCGTGTACGTCGAGGAAGAGACTGCCGTCTGCTTCGTGAATGCGGAATGGAATGTGTCGCGCCTCGGGAGCCAGTCCGATCCGGATTTTCTCTCGCGATACATGACCCAGTTTTCGGAGATGATTGAACGGGACCGGAGTCACCCCTCGGTGCTCATGTGGTCCCTGGGGAACGAAAGCCGGTGGGGAACAAACATCGCGGCGGAGTACGCCTACGCGAAGCGCGAGGACCCAAGCCGGCCGGTGATTTTCAGCTATCCGGGAACAGTGCCTTCGGGAACCGCCGGCTACGACATCTGGAGTGAGCACTATCCCAAAGTCGACGGCGATTTGAAGAGCGCCAGCGTGCCGAAGTTGAACGATGAGTATGGACACGTTTCCTGCTACAACATTGAGACCTTGAAGCGAGACCCCGGGGTGCGGGATTTCTGGGGCGAGAGCATCCGGCGCTTTTGGGACAACTGTTTCGCCTCGGAGGGTTGCCTGGGTGGCGCCATCTGGGGGGCGATTGACGAAGTCTTCATGCTGCCGGACTCTCCCGTAGGTTACGGGGAATGGGGCATTGTGGACGGATGGCGGAGGCCCAAGCCGGAATACTGGCTCGCCAAGAAGGCGTACTCGCCCATCCATGTCAGTGACAGTCCAGTCGGCAACCCCGGACCGGGGAAGCCTCTGACCCTGCCCGTCCAGAACCGGTTTGACCATACGGATTTGAATGAACTAACCATCAACTGGAGCGTAGGGCCTGATTCCGGCCGAGTCACACCTTCGAGCCTCCCGCCCCACAAGTCGGGAACGCTCGCCATCCCTGCGCGCGCCTGGCGAAATGGCGACGTGCTGAACCTGAAGTTCTATCGCCCAGGCGGGATCTTGGTGGACGAATTCAATCTGCCGCTGGGGAGGCCGGCCCCGGTTTTCCCCAAAGTTCAGGGTCCGGCTCCGGCGGTGATCGTTGATAGCAACACCCTCCGCGTGGTCGGCTCGGACTTCGCCATTAACTTCAGCAGGCAGACGGGACTGATCACCGAGGGAATCTTCCGTGGACGCAGACTTCTGGAAGGCGGGCCGTATCTGAATTTGGGCGCGGTGATTCTCCCTACTTGGTGGCTGACCAAGCTCAGTTATTCCACCACCCCTGACGAGGCCGTGGTTGATATCACTGGACGGTACATGGCCGTCCGCGGCAATGAAGAGCGAGGGAGGGCCGACTTTCAAGTCAGAATTGATGGCCTCGGGTTGATCACCACCCACTACACCGCCTTCGATCTGCCGAAAGACGCCAGCGAAGTTGGCCTTTCCTATGAGCTCTCGAATGACGTGGACCGCCTTACCTGGCAGAGAAATTCCCTATGGTCGGTCTACCCCGCCGACCAGATCGGCAGGGCCCAAGGCATTGCCAAGAAGGTGAGCGGCCCCACCGAGACATACCGCGCGCAGCCTGCGCACCCCTGGGCGGAAGACTCGAGCGACTTCTTCCTTTTTGGAAACCACGACGCGGGTGGGCGCGGCAGCAACGATTTCAGAAGCCTGAAGGCCAATGTCTTCTACGCTTCCTACGTCTTGTCGGGAACAAACCTCCGCCTGAGAGCCGAATCCGAAGGCACGGTCGCGGCGCGCGCAAAGGTTGGCGCGGGGGGCCAGGTCACCTTCAGCGTTGATAACCTCTGGGGCTACCCTGATTTGGCTTGGGGAACCCTCGCTCGTCCGCTCGGCCTTGCGAAGACCTATACCAATTCAGTGCGATTGCGATTGACCGATAATGACGACGTCCCCATGACTTTCGAAAACGTGGCGCCTGAAAGCGCTCAGTGAGCGGCTGATTTGACTGGTTCATGGCAAGCCACTGGTTTAGCGCAGGGGCTTTTCGATTCTAAACGATGAAGAACCGCGGAGTTGAAAAGCTGGCAACCTTATGGATGCGCCACCTTGCTCTACCGATTTCCCACAGCTTTCAAGTCGTCGTAGATCTCACGGAAATATTGACAGGAGTTGTAGACGGGCTGGAACTCCATGGCTTTAAAGAGAGGGGTACCGTCACCTATCTTGTGGTAGCGCCGTTTTTTGATTCGTAGGAAGCGTTCGTTCAGACGTTCGGAAGGAGGATTTTGGAAGTTCTTCAACTCGGCATTGGAATCCGATCTGATATTAGGGTCTCCTAGTCGCGCCGCGAGTGCGTGCCCCTCGGCTAAAATCCACGCCTCCGTCTGGTGGACACATACATGAGGAAAGAACGAGTTTGCACGAGCATGATTGACCTGTCCGCGCAACGACTCGCGAACGCGCTGGACCTTTGTATCGAGGTCATCTTGAGGCTGATGAACTACCAGTTTTGTCCCCTGCAGGTCAACTAAGGTAAATACGCCGAGGACATCCTGCTCATCGAGGTAAAGTCCAGCGAACTTGCCGGCGTTCTGAGGCTTACCGTTCAAATTGCGAGGTTGGAGCCCGACGGACCCGAGACCTTCGGCTATCCACTGCGGGGCAATGAAGTGCCGAACTGCCAGTTCTTCGGTGTCGCCTTCACACAGCACAACGATTTTGCTCACGAGTTTTCCCGGCGATTTTAGGGGCGCCCACCGAAGTGACCGGCAAGCCATAAATCAGAGAGGTTGAAATCCTTAAGCCACTTTTCGAGGTCTAGCCTTTCCAGACGCCTCAGCGATGTTTCACCGTTTTCCTTCTCGGCGACGATCACCTGCTCGGGGTCAAGACTCGCCACGATCTGGGGGGAGTGCGTGGCGACAATCAATTGTGTTCGCGCGGCTGCCGACTGCATCATTTCAGCAACTAACTTGATCCAGTCTGGATGGAGCCCAATCTCCGGCTCGTCGATGCAAATCAAGGGCGGTGGGTCGGGATTCATCAGAATCGCAATTAGACAAAGGAGTTTAAGTGTGCCGTCAGAGAGAAGGTTGGCAGAGACCCCCTCCTTCTCATAGGGCCGTTCGAACCAGCGAAGAAGGACTTTGCCGTCCCCGCCACCGGCTGGAACGCTAAGCTTCACGAAATCCGGGTACGCAGTGTTCACGATTTCTAGGATTTCGCCCCAGTCGTCCGGGTGCTCCTGTTGGATTGCGTAGAACACCGAGGAAAGGTTGCTGCCGTTTGGCAGGAGTCGAATGTCAGGTCTGAGTAACGCGGGCTGACGTACCGGGGACTCTGGTCCCACGTCGATGTCGCGATAGAAGGTCCATCCTCCGAGTTCCTCCAACACCGCAGATGCCGCAGGATACTTGGTGGGATCCTTGACCTGGGAGATCGCGAGTTCGGTAGGAGACACCTCTCTACGTTGGTCGGCAACCGCACCCGATTCACCGGGAACCCGGAAAACCGCCCCTGCGGGGCCCCTGCTAACTATATCGGCTGATAGAGATGGCTCCACAGCCGACTCCTGCCTTACCAGCTCCTCTGTGACACATGCGACCGAGCCGTAGTTGCGCGCCGCCATCTTGAATATAACATCCAGGGCCTTGTCGTCGCGCCGTGGCACTCGCCCTAACTTCCACGGGGGCATGACCTCCTTGAACCGCAACTCGATGTGTACTTCCCGTGAAGGGTCGAAACCAAAAGCGATGCTGGGAAACCCACCGCGTTTAAACACGCCGTTGGCAAATTTGCCGTCGCCGGCCTCGGTCATCAGCGTTAGCAAATCGAGGAAGTTCGACTTCCCGCCCCCATTCGGACCAATCAGCACGGCGAGGGGTGGCATCTCCAACTCGACCCTTTTGAAGCTCCGAAAGCCCTCAATCTTGATGTAATCGAACATGGCAGAGGTCCTTAGCTCCGCAGAGAACGGGCTTGAAAAGGATTATAGCACGCGGGGCCACTCATTCCCTGCTGTTTGCGCGGCCTGGCGCGCGGAGGGGTAAGCCTTCGGTTGGCGTCGGGCTTGTCTTCCCTTATATTCATAATGAATATGTTTGAAGGGGCACGCCAATGCCGAAGACCCTGACCATGCGGTTGGACGAGGAGACCTACCAGACTTTTGTCCGGGCTGCCAAGGCGGAGAGGCGGTCGTTGGCCAACCTGATAGAAAATGCGGCGCTGCAACACCTTGTGGAAAGCAGCTTTGTGGACGACGCCGAAATGGCGGAGATTGCCTCGCGGTCCGAGCTGATGAAGCGGCTCCAGGCTGGTTCTCGATGTGCCCGAAAGCGCCAAGGCCGTTTTATCACCCCCATATAGAATCTTATAGACCCGCCAGTTTTCGAAGGATCTCGCGCGTCTCGGGGCGGCCGCCCAAGAGCGAATCCAAGCCAACCTCCGAGACTACGTCTACCCCATCCTTCGCCAGAACCCCTCTCTACATTTGAGCTGAGATATCTGGCCTTGTGCAAATGCCCTCTCCCCCTTGGGGGAGAGGGTGGCCCGCCGTCCCGATGCACTTCATCGGGAGGCGGGCCGGGTGAGGGGGTCCCCCATCCGTGTGCAGATCACAAGTCGCCAGTGAAAGTACTGGGCAATAAGCACGCGACGTCCAGCATCTTCTCCACAAATTCGAGGAAGAGCCGCAGAGTCTCTGAAAAGCGAGACTCTGCGCTTGTATCTTTGCTTCGCCGCTGATTTCGGGTGTAAAACAGTCCCTGGAGTTAGCGGTGTCCGGCGGCGGAGGCCGATCTGCGCTGAGGC
>Ga0182027_10007955_pt1 | contig 15527 bp, 15 predicted proteins | sample 712E1DmetaG_FD_121300 | JGI IMG/M metagenome (GOLD analysis project Ga0182027, IMG submission 121300) | Permafrost microbial communities from Stordalen Mire, Sweden - 712E1D metaG (Illumina Assembly) | ecosystem: Environmental > Terrestrial > Soil > Wetlands > Permafrost | place: Sweden...
CAGATAAATTAGGTTTAATCTTTACCAACGAAAAGGAAAAAACTGCAGGCACTTTCGCGCCAATTGATATTCTTGATTATATCTATGCCGTTTTACACAGCCCGACTTATAGAGAGAAATACAAAGAGTTTTTAAAAATAGATTTTCCAAGAGTGCCATATCCAAAAGATAAAAACACGTTTTGGCAATTGGTAAAATTGGGTGGAGAAATCAGGCAAATTCACTTATTAGAAAGTCCAGTTGTAGAAAACTTTATTACCCAATACTCAATTGATGGAGATAATGTAGTTGGCAAAATAAAATATCAAGACGGTAAGGTTTACATCAACGAATCGCAGTATTTCGCAAACGTACCCAAAATATCCTGGAACTTTTACATAGGAGGTTACCAACCTGCCCAAAAATGGATGAAGGACAGGAAGGGGAGAGCGCTTTCGTTTGAAGATATAATGCATTATCAGAAAATCATTGTGGCACTTTCAGAGACTGACAGAATAATGAGGGAAATTGATAAGATTGCTCTCGACTAATTTTTTTGTATTTTTGCTTTTATGGAAAAGAAAGGTCATATTGAAATAAAGATATCCGGCAAAAAGGGTAACCTGGATCTGACTCCGGACAATTATGATATTAAGGAAATTATGTCGGTTGTTGAACAGATTGAAAATCTTCTTTTCCCGAATGACAAAACCAATCGTCCTGTAATAAGTTATACTATTGAGGAAGGTTCTGTGAAACATGTATTTAAAACTACCATTCAAGCTATTATTGGTTTTAATGCAATTCTTGGGCAGATAAATACAGATCAGAACATTGATTTTTTAGATTTACCTACAGCACAGGCTATTGAGACATTTCAAAATACCGCTGTTAAAAAAGATTATTCATTCTCAATAACAACTTCATTATCCGGGTCATCGGAATTAGCGATTAATAATGATACTTATTTTTACCGTAATTCTGCGATATGGGTTGATGCGGAGTTTTATTTTTACGGGAAACTTACAAATGCCGGAGGAAAAGATAAAGCAAATATCCACATTGTAACTGAAGATTTAGGGACAGTGAGGATCGAAACCCCTATTGAGTTCCTTGAAAAACAGGAAGGGAATATCTTATACAAAACCTTTGGGATCAGAGCAATAGGGAAACAACATTCTGAAACAGGGGAAATAGATAAAAATAGCTTGAGATTCCTTCAGATTATTGATTATCAGACAGATTATGATGATATTTATCTGAAGAAACTGAGGAAGAAAGCAGGATGGCTGAAAGGAATTAATCCTGATGACTGGTTAAACGAACTACGTGGAAGATACAATGCGTAAGGCGGTTTTATTAGATACTAGTTTTTTTTTAAGGTTCCTGAACGAATCTGATCCCCTGTTTAAAAACGCTGAAGATTATTATAAATACTTCCTTGGTGAGAAATATGACCTGGTTATTTCAACAATTTCCATTGCAGAATATTGTTCTGGGGGAGATTTGTCTGAACTTCCATTGCTGAATTTGCAAATATTGCCCTTCAATCTTAATCATGCTAAACGCACTGGGGAATTTGCACGTGTAGCATTTCAGGCAAAAAAGGAGAAGGCGATAGAGTTAAAAGAACGATTATTAATACCAAACGACACAAAACTATTTTCACAGGCAGATTCGGAAGACTCTATTCTATACTATTTGTCCTCAGACAGTGAAAGCCAAAAGGTTTATGAGGTATTAAATTCTGCTTTTAAATTAAGGTTTAAATTTCTGGATTTGAATACAAACCATGGACACATCTTTGGAGTGCTTGATTTATGATCATTTTTTCTTCATATAAAAGACCATTTTGAGGAGTCCCACGAGATGGTAAATAGTCGTTTGGGAGTTTTTATAAGTTGCTACCAACCAGCCCCCGGAAGATGTTTCACAAATATCAAAGCTGATGAGAAAGATGGGCGCTTTCTATGCTTCATTTTTTACAAAATAGCTTAATTATTTTATTTTGATATCAGTATACGTTATTCAGGACAAAGAAATATAGTTATATGGCACAAAGAATCTTTAATACAAAGTTAACCAGACAGGAGAGGGAGAGGATCGGGGAGCTGGTTAAAACACTGCGCAACAATTCAGGAATAAGTCAGAAGGACCTGGCTTTTAAGGTTGGTGTTTCTCCGGCACGGATCAGCCAGATCGAGAAAGGAACGTTAGACTATAGAATAGACACGCTAATAGTTATCCTGGATCACTTTGGACGTAAAATAAGTTTTATTTAACGAACACTTTTCAGACCTTCCCTAAATGCTCAGCAACTGCAAGAGCCTGGCGCCCTATCGCTTTTGTTAGGTAAGATCTTAATTTTCATACATATTTTAAAATCAAACATCTAGCTCTGGTCAAGGATGGTAAATTTATTCCGGCTAATGGTGGTCAAAGACACTGGTTTTTCCAATAATTATCATAATGTCTTTACAAGTTTATCAGAACTGTTGATATTAATCGAAAACTTCACACAATACAACTTCTAGGTTTTATATATTTGTGAATATTCTTCCTATGATGAAAAATGATCGGATTGACCATATTATTGATGAAATTATTGATCAATATGCTTTTGCCGATACAAGCCAAAGACCTTGGATTATTGGATTCAGCGGAGGGAAGGACTCAACTGTTTTATTAACTCTGGTTTGGATAGCATTGCTCAAAATACGAGAATTGCCTAATCCTTTTCAATTACGACGCCCAATTCATGTGGTCTGTAATGATACAATGGTAGAAAATCCTATAATTACAGAATATGTTTTTGAAGTATTAAATACTATTGAAAAAGCGGCAAAAGCACAAGATTTACCAATTTTTATAAAGACTACCACTCCAAAATTAGAAGATAGTTTTTGGGTCAATGTTCTTGGGAAAGGTTATCCAGTACCTAACAATTTGTTTCGTTTTTGCACTGAGAAACTAAAAATAAAACCTACATCAAAGTTTATTTTGGATCAACTTGATGAAATGGGTGAAGCAATAGTCCTTATTGGAACTCGCCTCGACGAAAGCGCAAGTCGAGCTAAATCGATTAAGAAGCATGAAATAAAAGGTAAAAGGCTTAGTAAACATCCTCTCAATCCCAATACTTATACCTATGCTCCAATTATAGAGCTTCACCTTGAGGAGATTTGGTATATAATTAATTCTTTTCCATCACCTTGGGGTTTTGACAATAAGCGTCTCTTTCAAATCTACTCAGACGCCAGTGCTGACGATTATGAATGTCCTACAGTTGTAACCGACAAAAGCCATGCTTCTTGTGGACAAAGTCGCTTTGGTTGTTGGGTCTGCACCGTTGTTAAGGAAGATAAGTCAATGCGAGCATTGATAAGGAATGGATTTGAATGGTTACAACCATTACTTACATATAGAAATGAACTTAATCATGGAAGAAATATATCTGAGAATCGTCGTACTGAAAGAAGAAATGGGCAAAATGCTGTTGATGAGACCGGACGTAATCAAGGAAACTATACTGATGCATATCGAGCAAAGATGCTTAGGAGTTTACTCGAGACGCAGAAACTAATACAGGAAGCCAGGCCTCATATAGAGTTGATTACAAGCCAGGAACTTATTGCAATTCAAGTTACTTGGTATCGTGATGGTATATTCGATTACAAAGTAAGTGAAATTTTCAGCAAAGTATATGGTAGGGAAATTAGCGTTGACAATATGAAATTCAAAGAAAAAATATTCTTAGAAGATATTTGCAAGAATAATCCTAAAGACTACCAACTTATTAACGATTTACTCTCATTGCAAAAGAGCAAAACTATCCTGATGAATAATTACGGTTTGCAATCAGATCTTGAAAATCGCTTAATGTCTTTCGTAAATGAGAAAAAATAATGTTAATAGACTCAATTATATTAAAAAATTTCCGAATTTATAGAGGTGAGCATAAAATCTCTTTCCCGCTTACTTCCAGCAAAAATATTTTTATAATTTCCGGAGATAACGGCTTCGGAAAAACAACATTTTTAACTTCATTAATTTGGTGTCTCTATGGTAAATTAATGAGTGATGTTGATGATAAATTTAAAAGAGAAATTGCTGAATCTTTTGGGTATAAGAATTTTGCAAAATCAAATTTAAATAAGTCTCTTCAAAAAGAAAGCAATCAGTATGAAATTAGTGAGGAGGGGAAAAAGCTAATTTTAAAGAAAGGATATCTGGGTTATGATTCAAGTCTTAAAGAATTCAGTAAGTTAAATGAATATTCTATTTCTATAGTTTTTTCAAATGTGTTATTACCATCTATCCCGTGCGAATCTGTAACAATTACTCGTATTTACGATGCTTTTATTGATTTAGAAACTGTGCAAATCTTGATTGATGGTAAGGAAAATGAGCTAACAAAAGAGGTGGGTCCGGAGATATTTATAAATGATTTCATTTTATCAAGAGAAATTGCTAAGTTCTTTTTCTTTGATTCTGAAAAGATAGTTTCACTTGCTGAAATGAAGACAACGGAGGATAAACGCAAACTGAGCATAGCATATAGCGAGGTATTAGGTGTAAAGAAATATGAGGATTTAAAATTCAATTTGGAAAATTTAAGAATTAAGTTTCGAAGAAAATCTGCGGATTTAGCTGATCGAGATAAATTGAACAAGCTTATCAAAGAAGCTGAACACCTTGAAAAACTAATAGATCTACTAAAATCGAAACAGATAAACAATGACGTCGAAATACTAAACAAGAGACAAATCTCTGAACAATATCAAGAAAAGCTAATCCGAGAAGGAAATGGAATTACAGTTGATGAGTTACTCAATCTTAAAGCTCTCCGTGATGAACTCAAAGGGAAAGATATAGTTATTAAGAATAAGCTCAAAGAACTCTTAGATTTGGCTCCATTTGCAATTGCAGGAAGTAAACTTGTCTGTGCCTATAACCAAATGTTAATTGAACAGAAGCATAACCAATATAATAACAATTCTGCTACCCTTAATGATCGCCTAAGAAAAATTCAAACAGATTTATTGCTCAATTTAGAAACTGAAGACATTTCTAGTGAGTTTAAACTCATTATGTCAAAAATTGTAAATGAAGCTTTCGATAGTAACATTATTACGGTTGAGAATCCTTATCCTCAAATTGATCTTCTTTTAAATTTATCAATCACCGAGCAAAATGAATTCAAATCAATTTTTGAAAACATTAAATTCTCGTATAGTCAGGTTTTTAAACAATTAATTAAAGACGATAAGAATAATAAAAATTTTCTTTCTAAAACAATTCGTAAAATTTCTCAGGCGGAATCAAATGAAAATGATCTGCTAATCAAAGAAATTAGGTCAGCTAAAACAAAGATTGACAAAGCTATTATTGATATTGAGAAAGACAATAGAATAATTTCAGAAGAAATAGGAAGCTATCAGCGAGAACTCACCATAAAAAGCAAACTTAAATCAGAATTATCCAAGAAAGTCAGTGTTGATGAAAGTGATCGAATTAAAGATGAATTGGCCGAGCGATTGATCTCCGAATTAGAGAATTTTTTAATTAAATTAAAGTCTGAGAAAAAATCTTCCTTGGAAATAAACATTAGACATGAGCTTAATAAGCTAATGCATAAAACTGATTTTATTAATAGTGTTCAAGTTGATATTCTTGGTGACATTATCGACATTCGATTATTCGATAAAGATCAAATTGAAATTAAAAAGGAGAGTTTATCAAAAGGAGAACAACAGCTATATGCAACAGCCATTTTAAAAGCACTGGTTGATGAATCCGAAATCAAGTTCCCAATTTTTATTGATAGTCCCTTACAGAAATTTGACAAAAAGCATTCCAATAAAATTATCACTGAATTTTATCCTACAGTATCTGAACAAGTTGTTATTTTTCCTCTTTTAGAAAAAGAACTTTCTGAGGAAGAATACCAAGCAATGTTACCTTTCGTACGTAGCTCTGTTATCATTCGTAATAACTCTAATAGTTCATGCTTACAGGATGTAGCTCCTGATGAATTATTTATAAAAAAACAAGAAGATTATGTTTACCCACATTAAAACATCAAAAGGGAATAAGCTTGTTGTCACAGAATTGAGTCGAAAATTCAATATGGGTGCCGAAAATGTCATTGCTAGGGTCGCATTAGCATATTCTATTTCTAAGGATAAAAGATTTTCAGTATTAGATATTAAAGATTCTCAGGGCAAAGAATATAGCAAAAATGTTTTGTTTGGGAATAATTATCCTTTCTATATAGCTTTAATATGCACACATTATGGCATTTATAAAACAGATAAGGATATTCCAAAATATTTAAAAATGCATATTGATGATGGTCTGGAATTAATTAATGCTGAATTAAAAGATAATCCAAATCTAAATGGGTTTGATTACTTAATTGATAAAATAGATGAGGGACTTAATAAAATATGTTAAGTGATATAAAATTTGATATTGTTTACACTTCCGGCGAGAATGAACCCGTTGAATTTTTCTTTGATGCTCTTTTAGAAAGTACCAATTTTGATCTTGGTTTAGGATTCTTTAGTTCCAGTGCCATTAGAACTATCGCACCCGGTTTTGCTTATTTTGTAGCGAATGGTGGCAGAATGAGAGTAATTATTAACGATATTCTTTCTGATGAAGATAAGATAGCTATTTCAGAAGGATATTCTATCGATAAAAACTCCATCGAAGAAAAATTCTTATCTAATTTTAATTACTTGAATAAAAATCTTTCTGAAGAAGGTATTCATTTTTATAAATGTTTGTCGCATTTAATAGCATATCGTAAAATTGAATTTATAGCAACCATACCTAGTCACTCAAAGGGTGGCATTGTCCATCAAAAATTTGGTATATTCCAAGATTGCAAAGGTAACAAAATTGTGTTTTCAGGTTCCTCCAACTTCTCAAAGACAGCCTTCTTTGATAACATGGAGACAATTTGCTGTTATACTTCCTGGGCAAATGATAATAGCATTCAACGATATATTTCGTACTATCAGTCTTTATTTGAAAAAATATGGAAAAATGAGTTCCCGAGGGTTGAAATTATACCATTTGACAAAATCAGAACAAAAATATTGGATACTTTTCCCGTTGTTAATATTCAAGAACTTATTGCGGAAAATAAGATTATTTACAAAAATGATACCAAAAGTAAACTTGAAATACCCGAGTCATTGTTGAAAAAGATTGCCATGATCGAAACAAAACCAAAATTTCCTGGAATACCAAGAGCTTATCAAGTTGATGCATATAATTGTTGGGTAAGCCATAATTATCAAGGTATTTTTGCAATGGCTACAGGTACTGGTAAAACTATTACTTCCCTTAATTGTGTTTTGGAGGAGTATAATAAGTCACAAAATTATCACATTCTTATATTAGTCCCTTTCCTTACATTACTTGACCAATGGATTGAAGAAGTCTGTAAATTTAATTATTCCAACATTATTGAAGTTTCAGGAAGAATAAATTGGCGAGAAACACTAACTAAATTAAAGAATGATTTTTCTTTTGGTCTCGAACAAAATTTTGTACTCATTTCTACTTATAACTCATTCCCAAATCAAGTCTTCCAAAATCTTCTGTCCAAATTACCAAACGATATTATTATTATCGCCGATGAAGCTCACAATATAGGTTCAAATAGTGTAAGGGAAGCATTCAAAAAGCTGGCATTTCCGAAAAGAATTGCTTTATCTGCAACACCAAAACGTTGCTATGACCCAGAAGGAAGTTTGGCAATTGAACAATATTTCAATGACAAAGAACCCTATTGTTATAACTTTGACATGGAACGTGCAATTAAGGAAGGGTACTTAATGAGATATTTGTACTATCCCAGATTGGTTTTCCTGTCTAGTAAAGAAATGGTAAAATATGCAGAGCTGACTAAAAAACTTATAAAATTTTTTGACGGGAAAGAATTGAAGAAATGCCCGGAAGTAGAAAGATTATTGTTAATCAGAAAACAGATAATTCATAAGGCAATCAATAAGTATGTTACATTAAAAAACATATTATTAGAAATTAAAAAAGACAGAGAATTAACTTTTTGCTTCATATACTCTCCAGAAGGCAATCAATCGGGAGAAGAATCCGATGAGAGAATTATTCAGAAAATGTGTAATGTCATTCATGAAACAAGTCCTGAAACAACTTTTAATACATATCTAGGTGGTGATAACGGGCGAAATGATACTTTAAAAAGTTTTTCTGAAGGATCAACAAACGTTCTATTAGCAATGAAATGTTTAGATGAGGGAGTAGATGTCCCTAGAGCAGAAATTGGAATCTTTGCCTCGAGCACAGGTAATCCTCGGCAATTTATTCAACGAAGAGGTAGGCTACTAAGAAAACACCCCGATAAAAATTTTGCACGTATTTATGATATGATTGTGGTTCCAGACTATACAAAATTTGTTAATGAAACCGACTCTTTTAAAATTGAAAGATCATTAGTTAAAACTGAATTGACAAGAGTCGCTTATTTTGCCTCATTAGCTGAAAACTATTCAGAATCATATACTGAATTAAAAAATATTTGTGACCATTATAAATTGAGTATCGACTTATTAATTAAAGAACTTAAATAGTTATGTCACCAAATGAGATTCTTAAAGAAATTCTTGAAGACCCCATTTTTATTGATAAATATGGTTTAAACCATAAATCTTTAGATTCAATAGAATTGCACAAACCAAGTGGTATCGAAATTATCGAAATAGTAAAGGCTATATTATCAGCTAACTCAAACAATACTTCAGAGATAAACATATATAGGCAAATCAAAACTTTATTAGGTATAAGTTAGTACTATGGCAAACACTATTATCTCAATTAGTTTTCAAAACTTTTATAATTATTATGGAAGTATTGATCGGAATACATACTCATTCAACGAAGGGTTAAACATTATTGTTGCAGATAATGGTTGTGGTAAATCTAAGTTTTTTAATGGGATATTATGGCTTCTTAATGATAAGGTTTATGATTCTGAACTCAAAATAACAGAAGGGATTCAAATTGCCGCATTTAAAATGATTTCAGATAAAGCAAAAGTCAATGCCAATAAGAATGATGTAGTAGAAACTTGTGTGGAATTGGTTTATAGAGACAACAAATTTGAATATCAAATTACAAAAAAGATCTCAGCGAAAAAGAAAAATGAAGATAAGCCATCAGATAAAAATAATTGGCATGTAATTATTGAAGATCCAAAGGTTAGTCGTAAGGATTTGCTATTATTAAATTTCAAACCTGTTTATGATAACGATGATAAACAAAAAATAATATCGAATATTATAAATATCAATTTCCGTCAATATTCCCTTCTTCAAGGCGAAGCAATCGATAATATAGTTGATTTATTAAGTAAAGACGGCCTCTTAAAAACAGTTGAAGCACTCACAAATATCGATAGATTAAAGGATTTAGTTAAGACCTCTTCAGGTTTAAGAGAAAGAGCTGAACGAGAGTTGAGACAGGTAGAAAGAGACTGTGAGACAAATAACGTTGTTTTAGCTGACTTGATTATAAAGGAAGAAGAAGAAAAAATCAAACTAAAAAAACTTGAAGAAGATGAAAGTGTATACATTGAGGAATACAATGCTGCTTCTGCAAAAGAATCAGAATTATTAAATAGAATATCAAATGCAACTGATCGTGCCATCTATCGAGAAAAAATAGAAGCCATTGAAAAGGAAAGGAAAAGATTAATTGATACCAAAGACAAACTATTATCCTCAATCAACGACAATTTCTTCAAAAAAGAGAAACCTTGGCTAATATTAGGTTTTGATAATTCAATTGATGTCTTTATTACTCATAAAGAAAATTATTTGGAAAAAAGGACTCAAAATAGATTATTGAAGCAAATAGAACATAACCCAAATGATTTTTTTACAGTTTTACCTGATGGTTCACCTGACACTGTTTCACTTAAGAAAATGTTAGATGATGAAAAATGTTATGTTTGTGGCCGTCCTGCTATAAAAGATAGTGCTGATTGGTTGCATATTAAAAAGGTTAAAGATAGACCAAAGGTTAAAATAGAGAATACAAAAAACGATTTTACTTCATTTTTCGGAGAAATTCAATCAGGGGTAAGTGGTTTCTACAACAGTATTGAAGAGATTTTTGAAGATATTAAACAAAAACGGCAAGGAATTCAAAGTATTGATTTACAAATAGCCAAATTAGACTCTGACGAGAAAGATGCAACAGAAAAATTGACTGATTGTGGTGGGGTTTTAGGCGAAGACCAAAAAATGACAGATCAAAAGGACATTGCAGAGTTTGATAGTGCAAAAGAAAAAAAGAAAAATGCTGATTCTTCAATTAGGTCAACAAATGAGGCGATTGAAAAGTGTAAATTAAAAATTAAGAAAATAGCAACAGATATTAAAAATTGCAAAACTGTGGCAATAGACAGTAAATATGAAGCTATTAAAGAATACTTAATTAATATTGAAGCAATTTTTTATCAAACTCAAGTACGTGTTTTTGACAAAGTCTTAAAAAAACTAGAATTTCACTCAAATAACCATTTTCAAAAGCTAACTGTTGGCAACAATGTAAATGGTGGAATTCTTAAATTCAAAAAGACGCCTAATGACACCATATCTTTAGAGGTTGTCGACTCTAATGGAAATATTATAACAGGTCAATCAGAAGGGTTTCAAAGAATGAAAAAATTGGCTATTGTAATGGCAATAATAACTTCTAAAAGAGAAAATATGTTATTTGATTATCCATTAATAGCTGATGCCCCATTAGGTACTTATGGTAAGAATTTTATATTAAACTTTTTTTCCGAAGTACCTCAAGTTTTTGGTCAGAGTATCATTTTAGTGAAAGAACTGTATGATCCAGATGATAAAGTGAGTAATATAAGTGAATTAGGAAAGGAAATTCTTTCAAGAATGACTTCTGGCTTAATTTCCGGAACATTTTATGTAAATCTAGTTGAGAATTCATCTGTCCCATCAGAATTAGAAACATCAATCAAATGCTACAAAAGTTAATAACCTATGAAAAGTGCAGATTTTCGTCAAAAAATTAACAATATACGCCCTAGCTATCTTACTGAAAGAAAGCCATTAATGGAAATTATTTCTAATAAGGGTGGTACAAAAAGCGAATACGCTCAGTTTGGTAATTTCTATCAGACTTATATGTATGCTTTTTTTATTGGTTATCAAAGAGGAGAACGTCAACCTTTAGTAGGTAAAACAGAAAACTTCTTCGCAATTAGTGGTTGGCAACCTAAAAATATGGTTGATTTTATTTTGATGCTTCTTTTCTCAAACCTAGATGAATTAAAAGACTGGAATTTACTCGAAGACTCTGAAGAAGTTGATCTGGACAATAAAATTAAAGCGTTTCTAACCGCACTAGAAGAGTACGCAAATGCAGGTTTATTATACTTGCAGGATAAATATAATAATGAAAGACATGAATTTCAGGACGAATTTGTTTTTGTAAATTTACTGAACGAAGTTGTAGATAGGGCGAAATCATAGAGTGAATATATTATGCCAAACTTAGTATAAGCAAACCTTATTGTATATTCTAATTTCAATATTAAACATATGAATAGAATGTCAGTGGTATTAACTATGATAAAACGAATACGAACATATATACACACTTTCAATGTAAATGCGATGAAGAATCTTAGTCAAAAATTCTTTCAACTTTTTTTTAGTAAAACTCAATGGAAGATCTATAATGACTGTAAAACAGTAAATATAGAAGAGTTCAAACAATGGATTATATTAAATGTGATTCGACCAATAATTATTATTTTAATCCCATTGTTTGTCATTTATTTAATCCCGAACATTCCAGCAAATTATAAAAGCGTGCTTTTCAAAGGCAGCTTAACTCTGATTGGATTAAATACCTTATTTGGAATGTCAAGTTATCTGGTAAAGTATAAATCTCTCACACCTAAAAATGGTAAAAAGAATAATCCAAGCTTAATTGATTTGGATATCAATATGTTGTATTTAAGAGATAGATTATCATTGTATTGTAATACGCTTGTTTACATTGGTGCTTGTTTTTATATGATTCAAGTTTTATTCATGGATTTTAGTTCACCCCTTGCGTATTATATTTTTATAGGCTTAGTGTCACTTGTTTTATATGCATCAATATATATTGCGAGATTTATGTTTATCATTAGAGATGAATTTCTAGAAAAAGCTCTAAATGAGGTAATAAGTAATGGTGTAGAATCTATGACTAAACATTGGGATAATTATAAATAATATGTCGAACCTAGATAATAATTGCATTGTAGGGCAGAAGGTGGAGCAAAATCAACAAGATTTTGTTTTAGGTGTTTTCTCAATAGGTCAAATATTAAAGTTTACTAAATACACACAAAGACTTATTGTATCATATGATGAGGATAACAAGCCCATCTATAATAAGCAGATTCAAAGAGAAGTGGAATCAGACAGAGTAGATAAAATTGCTGATTTTCTAATAAACGATCCAGAAGCAACTTTCCCTACAAATATTGTTCTCCATATTCCTGAACAGGCCATTGAACATGAAAATGCAATATCCATTAACAATAGAAATTACGCAGAAATTTATTTGAAAAGTGAAGTCTTCGATGAGGTAAAAAAGGAATCAAGTATAGCAGATATATTTATTACAATTATTGATGGGCAACACAGAATTTGTGGTATAGAAAAAGCAATAGAAAGATTAGAGTCGATTATTAATGATCTAGGACGGACATATAGAATATCTCGTAGTGAAGTCATAGAGAAAAAGCTTAAATACTATGATGAAAGGTTAAAAAATCTATTAAATATCGAGCTTGTGGTATCTTTTTTTATTGATAAAACTTTGGAGTATCAAGCGATGATTTTCTCTACTATTAATAGAACTCAAAAAAGGGTAACTCAAAATTTGGTATATAGTTTATTCGGCCTTTCGTCTTTAGCTTCTCCACAAAGAACAGCTTTAGAGATAGTTTTAGCTCTTAATGGCCACGAAAAATCACCTTTTTATAAGAGAATAAAACTCTATGGTGGTGAATATGAAAAATATCAAAGTCCTCCACTCTCTCAAGCTACAATGGTAAGATCTATTGTTGACCTAATTTCTGAAAACATGAGAGAATCTGAAAACGATAGATTTAAGGCTAGGACAGAACTACTTAATCGTTCCTTAAGCTCAAGTAAAAATTTACCATTTAGAAAATACTATGCTTCAGATCAAGATTCAAAGATATCTGATATTCTTTTTTATTATTTTCATGCTGTCAAAGATACTTTTATAAGTACTGAAGGTAAAGTTTTATGGGACTTCCCGGATAGTTCAAAAAAACTAGACAATGTGTTGCAAACTACTATTGGCTATCAAGCATTATTAAAGATTCTGGTTGATATCTTAGAGGAACTTGCAGAAGATAAAAGATTCTCAACTGAATCCTATTTAAAATATTTAGTAAAAGCTAAGAACATTAATTTATTAGACTTAAATCGGTATCCATTTGCTAACAAGACAAAAAATATTCTTTATTATGACCTGAGTATCAACTTATGGCCGCCACTTGATGATAAAGATGATCGGATTGAAAAATTAAATAGACTTATTAATGAATAAGTGCAAATATTGTGTTGGTCATGTTCCAGGTTCAATTGCTAACTATCCCCTGAATGACCTCATTTTTGATATATCTATAAGTAATGCTTATCAGGATAAAACAATAACAACGCCAGCACATAACATACTGTATACACCATTAGCTCTGCCGCAGGCGCAGCACATCGCGAACGGTGCTTACAGCCAACCGTTACGCACAAGGTAAAAAAATGACTTCGGCCAATTTAACATGATTTTTTAAAGATGTTTCAGAAACTATTATATATATGCAAACGGACCTTAAAAATCAGCTTTTAGCATGGGCAAGCATGCATAATCTTAACTTTTTGATAGGATTTCACAATTATGTGAGAGGGTTATTTAAAGACCAGCTACAAGACTTGGAGAAATTTGATGACAAAGACAAAGAAAGCAAACTGCGCAAAAATGTCTTGTATGATTATGATCGTAACCTTCATGTAAATACTTTTTTAATGATGTACTCATATTTCGAAGAATGGCTTTATCTTGATTGGAAAGCATATGCTCCGAATGTTACACTTGATACCCAAAAAAAAGGTAGTATTGGCCGATTTAAAGATATTGTAAAACAATTGGGTGTAGATTTGTCATCAAAGTATTGGGAAGTCCTTATGGATGCAGAAGAGATCAGAAATTGTTTATTACATGCAAATGGTCGAATCAGTTTGCTTAAAGATCCTCAAAAAGTAAGAAGAATCATTGATAAAAAGGGATCGAGTTTAGAAATTGTTAGTGATCGAGTTGTTATATCAGGTGAATATTTACAAATGCTTAACGAAAATATTACAAATATAATGGACACTATTAATAACTCGCAGACTCAGTCTTAGAAATGTAAGATTCACTAAAAATAAATAGTCGCAATTGGATGAAAAGAGCGAATAAATCATTAATAACCAACTTAACAGGATGTTCGCATCTTTTACCAATTACGACTAAATCAGAAATAAATGCCATAGTGGTGTTTATTGGCTCAAGAAACGGAAGTCACCGGACGTCTCCCCTAGGGCAAATCAATAAGTTTTATTAAACGAACGTATTAAAGAACTTTATATTTCCCCTGCTTTTACCTCTTTTTTGGTATCTCAAACGCTTTGTTTTCGATGAAGTTTTATTTACCTTTGCTTTTAGCGTTTTAAAAAACTTTCTATTATGATTTTTGGTTATGCAAGGGTAAGCAAGCGTGAACAGAACCTAGCTCTTCAAATGAATGCTCTAAAAAATGCTTCATGTGAGGAGATATACCAGGAGAAGGTTTCAGGAAGGACCTTGCACAGGACTGAATTTGATAAGCTTATAAGTAAACTTAGGTCTGGTGACACATTAATAGTTTTTAGCCTGGATAGGCTGGGAAGAACATCAAAGCAGTTAATGGATCTGCTTTCAAGTTTTAAGGAGCAGAAAATAAATCTTAAAAGCTTAACTGAAGGTGTTTTTGATACTACAAGCCCGATGGGAGAGGCTATCTTTCAAATTATTGCCATACTAAAGGCTATGGAGGTAAATGTTCTCAGGGAGCGTACTGTTAAGGGTTTAGAGGCAGCAAGGCTTGAGGGAAGGATCGGAGGTAGACCGTCAGGATCTTACAATAAGAAGAAAGCTTCTGCAGTTGTTGCACTTTATAATCAAAAAAATACAATTAACTTTATTGAGGATAATTTAAACATAAGCAGATCAACAATTTATCAATACCTTAGAAAAGAGGGTGTAAAGGTTAATGGTTTTACGAAAAGCAAAATATATTTATACAATAATAACAGTGAATAACAAACAATTACGGAAACGGTTAGAAAAAAAGCTTATTAAAAGAAACGCTTTTTGGTCTTATGATAAATCCAGTATCGTGGTAATACCTGATGACGTGCTTA
>Ga0182027_10007957_pt1 | contig 15525 bp, 12 predicted proteins | sample 712E1DmetaG_FD_121300 | JGI IMG/M metagenome (GOLD analysis project Ga0182027, IMG submission 121300) | Permafrost microbial communities from Stordalen Mire, Sweden - 712E1D metaG (Illumina Assembly) | ecosystem: Environmental > Terrestrial > Soil > Wetlands > Permafrost | place: Sweden...
ACCTGGTAGGCCTCGGCCAGCGCCGCGGCGTCGCGGCCGGCGAGGTTGGGACTGATCGGGGAACCGGGCGGGCCGGCCCGGAACACCGGCCGGTGACGGATGTAGCGGTAGACGGGATCGCCCGCGCGCCAGGTGTCGTCGCGCTGCGGCAGCCGCCAGATGTCGTGGTCGCCGGCCGTGCGGTCGTTACCGCTGCCTATGCCGACCTGGTAGTAGAGCGTACGGGTGCGGTCGTCCCACATGCGCAGCAGCCACTGGGCTCCGAACCGGGCCTCGCCGCAGAAGCCGGACGGCGAACGCGAGCCCATCTGGGCCGGAAAGTCGCGCACGCCGGCCAGCATCAGCGCCTCGACGTAGGTCGTCGTGTGCAGGAACTTGAGGTAGTCGCCGGCGTCCCACCAGCCGCCCGACGCGTCGATCCGCCGGCCGAGCGCGCGCAGGTCGCCGGCGAAGTTGCCGTCGCTGTTCACGCGCGGCGTGCTGTAGGTCATCGCGTGAGCGTCGTTCAGGTGAGCGGCCGCGGTGCGCAGCTTCGACCGGTAGAACCAGCGCCCGTCGCGTTCGGTGCGGTAGAAGCGCAGGGCGTTGGCCAGCGCCCTGCCGTAGACCGCCGCCCCGTCGCCCACGGCGAACGGCGGCGACACAGCGCTGAGCGGACCGCTGACGACGATGGTGTAGGCGCCCGGGTCGCTCAGCGCGTCGAAGTCGAGCGCATAGACGTGGGCGTAGCGGCTGCTCCAGGCGCCGAGGTCGGCGCCGACCGGAAACGGTCCCGCAACGACGCTGGCGCCGCTGTCCACCGTGAACACCGCGCCGGCGGCGGCCGTCTGCGTCAGAAGATAGGCACGCTTGGGCGCCGCCGCCACGTACCCCACCTGGTTGACGCGCACGAAGGCGGTCGCCGCGGGCGTCGCGGTCGCCGCGCCCGCACCACCGGACGCCGCGCCGGCGCTCAGCCCCGTGACGGCGAGCGCCGCCAGCACGGCCACGATCGCGGCTGGCCACCACGCGGCGGCCCTCGAGACTCTCCGGATCTTCATCGTTTCCCCCCTTTAGCGATGGACCGGGCGCCGGGCGCGGCTCAGTCGGCGGCGTTGCCCTTGCGGGCCCCGATGATGCCCGAGACGATCAGCGCGATCACGCCGATGATCAGCGCCAGCAGGATCGGGTGACCACCGTGCTTGAACCAGGCGACGATGCCCGTCAGCAGGATGCCGGTGAACAGGCAGATGGCCACGACCCACACGATGATGATGAGGATGAACTTGCCCACGACCCCTCCTTGCGATAGGCGTGCCTCAGCCCGCCGATCATAGACCCCTTTTGCCGTCAGCTCCCGTCGAAGCCGAAACCCGCGACGTGAGCCGGAGGCGCGAGCGGGCTTGCCGGCAAGCCCGCTCGCGCCTCCGGCTCGTTGTACCCCAGGGGCGCCACGTCGTTGGGTCCGTCGGGGTAGAACAGTCCGGCCAGCGCCTGGATCTGGCCGCGGCCCACGCCCAGCTCGAACTGTCCGCCGCCGTACAGTCCGATGCCGGCGTCGCGGGCGCGCTCGATGCAATCCAGCAGCGCCCGCAATGTACCGAAGCGCGAGGGCTTGATGTTGAGGTGGCGCGCCGCCAGGGGCAGCGCCTCGACGTCGGCCCAGGAGTGAATCGGCGCGTCCCACGACAGGCGCGGCGCCGCGGCGCGCACCAGGGCGCCGGTGTCGTCGTTGATGCCGGGATCCTCGACGAGAGCGTCGGGGAAGGCTCTCAGGACGGCGTCGTAGAGGGCGCGGTCGGGCGGGTTCTCGACCACGGTGCCGCCGTAGTAGGCCTTGAAATCGAGCACCCGCACGCTGCCGGTGGCGGCGATCTCGGCGATCAGCGCCTCGTCCCACTCGTTCGTCGGGTCGAGCTTGAACTCCAGCTCGGGGTAGAGCTTACGCCAGGGGCGAATGTCGAGACGCGTGGAGACCACGAAGCGCACCGGCCGGTAGGGCAGCTCCAGAGCCTCGCCGAGCGACAGGCCGGCCTGCCGCAGGGCCAGGTCGAGGGCGGCGCTCTCGAAGGCCCAGCGCCGGTACTGGCGGCTCGCCGGGCGCGCCGGCTCGCGGGCAAAGAGTGGCTGCCACGACAGGCGCCGCAGGAATCCGTGCAGCGTGCCGGCCCAGCCCAGGCCGAGCCGCGCCGGGTAGTCGTCGTGGTCGGGGGCGTCGTAGGTCACGTCCTCGCCGCGGCCCACCCGGCCGAGACCCGCGAGCACGACCTCGGTCGTCACCCGCGTGAAGCCGCTCGACACGGCGCGTTCGTGGCGCACGCACTCGTAGCCGTCGATCGTAAGGTCCAGCTTGGCAAGACGCTCGTCGTAGAGGCTCATCGCACCCATCCTCAAGGGCACCGTTGCCAGTGCCGTCGCCGCTGCGTACAGTACCCGTAGAAGCTTTCCACTAGGCCGATAGGGTCATCGCGGCGTGAGCGCCGCGTGAAGGCGGCGCGAGAGCCGCGTGAACGCGGACTGAGCGCCGCCGCCGCGGCCCGCGGCCGAGGAGGTCGGTGTGGACGATCAGGTCGTCGTGGCCTTCGCACCCGAAGGTCAGATGTCGCAGGTGCCGGCCGGCACGTCGCTGCTCGACGCCGCCACGGCCGCCGGCCTGCAGATCGACGCGCCCTGCGGCGGCCAGGGCCGCTGCGGCCGCTGCAAGGTCACCGTCGCCGGCGAGGGCCTCGAACGCCGCGCCAACGCCCGCCTGACGGCGGCCGAGGTCGCGGCCGGCGTGGCCCTCGCCTGCCAGGCGTTCGTCACCGGCCCCGTCGAGGTCACCCTGCCGCCCGACCGCGACGAGCAGGTGCGGCCCCACGGCCACGCCGCCGCCGAACCCCAGGCTCTCCCCGTCACCTGCGACTGGCGCCGGAACCCGGCGGTGCGCACCTACGACGTCGAGATCGAGCCGCCCTCGCTGGACGACAACGCCAGCGATTTCGACCGCCTGCGGCGGGCGCTCGCCCAGCAGCACGGCATCACCGAGGTGCGCGCCGAGCTGCCGCTGCTGCGCGGTCTGAGCCGCGACCTACGGATGGCAGGCTGGAAGGTCAACGTCGCCCTGGAGATGCGCGATTGGGTCTACGGCACCTATCTGCCGCCGCGACTCATCCGCATCTACCCGAGCGCCTTCGGCCAGCGCAGCATGGGGCTCGCCGTCGACGTGGGTACGACGTCGATCGTGGCCTACCTGGTCGACTTCGAGACGGCCCTCGTCGTCGACACCGGGAGCGCCTACAACAAACAGATCGCCTGCGGAGAGGATGTGATCAGCCGCATCATCTACGCGCGGTGCAAAGGCGGTCTGCGACGGCTTCAGCGTCTCGTCGTGGAGACCATCAACGACATCCTCGCCGAGCTGCGGCCGCGCAACCGGATCGAGCACTACGAGATCCAGGAGGTCGTGATCGCCGGCAACACGACGATGACGCACCTCTTGCTGGGTCTCGACCCGCGCTACCTGCGCGAAGAGCCCTACATCCCCGCCCTGACGATGCCGCCCAAGCTGGTCGCCGGCGAGCTCGGCCTCGACGTGAACGAGCTGGCGCGGGTGCACCTCATGCCGGCCGTGGGCAGCTACGTGGGCGGCGACATCACCGCCGGCGTGATCTCGTCGGGCATGTACGCCGCCGAGGAGCTCACGCTGTTCGTCGACATCGGCACCAACGGCGAGATCGTGCTCGGCAACAAGGACTGGCTGATCGCCTGCGCCTGCTCGGCCGGGCCGGCCTTCGAGGGCGGCGGCGTCACGCACGGCATGCGGGCCAGCTCCGGCGCCATCGAGGACGTCTGGATCAACGCCGAGACCCTCGAGCCGTCGTTTCGCACCATCAACGACGCTCCCGCGCAGGGCCTCTGCGGCAGCGGCCTGATCGATCTGCTCGGCGAGCTGCTGGCCACCGGCGTACTCGACAAGTCGGGCCGCCTCGACCGCGAGCTCGCATCGCTGACACCGCGCGTGCAGGTGAGTGACGGCGGCGTCGCCCAGTACGTCGTGGCCTTCGCCGACGAGGCCGGCGCCGACCACGACATCGTGCTCACCGAGAGCGACGTGACCAGCCTGCTGCGCGCCAAGGCAGCGATCTACGCCGGCTACTCGGTGCTTTGCCGGGGCGTGGGCGTCGAGCTCGCCGACGTACAACAGATCCTGATCGGCGGCGCCTTCGGCCAGTACCTCGACGTCGAGAAAGCGATCCGCATAGGTCTGCTGCCCGATCTGCCGCTCGAGCGCTTTCACTTCGTCGGCAACACCAGCGCGCTCGGCGCCTACACCGCCCTGCTGTGCGTCAACGTGCGCCACGACGTGCTCGACGTCGCCGCCAAGATGACCTATCTCGAGCTCTCGGCCGACGGCACCTTCATGGACGAGTACATGTCGGCCCTCTTTCTGCCGCACACCGACCTGGACACGTTCCCGACCGTGCGCGACATGCTCGCGGCGCGCGGGAGCCACAAGAGGAGGACGCCATGACGGGCTGCCCCGGACGCGACCGCAGCAGTTGGACGCACGACGACATCTTCGACGTGACCTGCCGGGGCTGCGGCGAGCAGGTGGAGTTCTTCAAAGACGACAAGCGCCGCCTCTGCCCGAGCTGCGGCGCCTGCATCGTCAACCCCAAACAGGTGCAGAGCTGCGCCGACTGGTGCTCCTCAGCCGACAACTGCTCGCTGTTCCGCGACGCCGTGACGGGCGCGGCGGGCGCCGGCGCGCCGGCGCCCGCCGCGGTGGCGGCTGCCAGGGCGCGCAAGCCCGACCCGGCGACCGGCAGCTAGCCGAGCAGCTCCTTGACCAGCTCGTAGGCGAACACCGACTGGAAGGCCAGGTCGCGCACGGCGATGCGCTCGTCGAGGTTGTGGAACAGCGGCGAGACCGCCTCGCCGTCATCGACGAGGAAGGGCGCGAAGTTGTAGGCGATCACGTCGGGAAACGCCGCCCGGAACCAGTTCGAGTCGGTGAAGCCGACCGAGTGGACGGGCACGACCCGCGAGTCGGGCACGAGGCGCGCCATCACTTCAGTGATGGCGCGCCGCAGCGGCGTGTCGGCCGGCGAGGCGTTGCCGGCGATCGTACCGAGCCACTCGATCCGCCAGCGCGCGTCGACCCCGGCCAGCGCCGCCTCGACCTCGGCGGCCACCCGGTCCTGGGTCCAGCCCACCGGCATGCGGCAGTCCACGGTCACCGTGGCGCTCGGCGGAAAGACGTTCACGGCCTCGCCGCTGGAGTGCACGATGGTCGGCGAGAAGGTGAGGCCGTAGAGCGGCGCCAGCAGGTCGGCCGCCCGCCGGTCGGACTCGAAGAGCTCGGCAAGGGCCGCCCGGGCGGAGCCTTCGTCGAGCAGCCGCGCGCGCAGGGCGGGGTCGGAGACGAGCAGCTCGACGTACTCGCCGGGCACGGTGTCGAGGCTCAGACGCGGCTCGTAGTCGTTGAGCGCGCGCACCACGTCGGCGGCGCCCACCACCGCGTTGCCGCGCCGCAGCGGCACCGAGGCGTGACCCGACTCGCCGCGGACCACCACGCGAAACTGGGCGGTGCCCTTCTCGCCGACGTGCAGCTCGTAGAGCCGCCGGCCGCCGGGCATATCCAGGAACTCTCCGCCGCCCTCGTTGAGCAGGTAGTCACAGCGCACCAGGTCGGGGCGCTGCGAACACAGCCAGCGCGCCCCGCCGATGGCGCCGTCCTCTTCGTCGGCTTCGGCCACGAAGACGACCTCGCCGGCGAAGTCGCGGCCCCCTTCGGCCAGACGCACCATGGCGACGCAGAAGGCCGCCAGCAGGTTCTTCACGTCGATCGCGCCGCGACCCCAGACGTAGCCATCTTTGACAACGCCGGCGAAGGGCGGCTCGATCCAGTTCTCGGCGGCGGCCGGCACTACGTCTTCGTGGGCCATGAGCACGAGGCGAGGACCGGGACGCGAGCCGGCAAGCGAGGCGACGAAGCTGCGCCGCTCGGCCGGCTCGCCGCAGATCTCGCCCTGCAGGCCGTGCCGGCGGAAGTAGTCGTCAAGGAAAGCGGCCACCGCGCTTTCGTTGCCGGGGGGGTTGCTCGTGTCGATGCGGATCAGGGCGCTCAGCAGCGCGGTCGTCTCGCGCTCGACGCGCGCCACCAGTTCGGGGTCGATGCCGGCGATCTCCACGGTCGGGTGCCTCCTGTTCTGCCGCCGATCATGAATGATAACGGGGATCGCGGGCTGCTTCATCCCCGTTCATCCCCGGCTTTCGAGCGCCTGAGCGGTGCGGTATAGTGAGCCCCCCGGCGGAGAAGTGGCCGAGTGGCTGAAGGCAGCCGCCTGCTAAGCGGTTAACGGGCGTTTAGTTCGTTCCCGGGTTCGAATCCCGGCTTCTCCGCCAGCCGTTCTTCTCCGCCTGGCGCTCGCCCACGCGGCGTTTTGCGGTATACTTCCACTCCCTGTGCGCCAGTAGCTCAGCTGGATTAGAGCGTCGGTCTACGGAACCGAAGGTCGGGGGTTCGAATCCCTCCTGGCGCGCCAGACAGCCCCCTCGCCCCGCCCTATCGGCCGCCGCCGTCCGTGCCGATGACCTTGTAGTCACTGCCGCGCCTGAGTCACCGCCCCCTGGTCTCGCTCGCGCCTCTCGCAAGCAACGCCCTGCCGGCAACCGGCGGAAAGGCTCTAATGAACCCAGTACGCGAAGGCTACCCGACAGCTTCCACCATCTCGACGACACTCGACAAGACGATCGTGCCCGACCCCATCCCCGCCGATGCCGAGAAGGTGCTCCCCTTTGAGCTTGCCAAGTACGAGCACAACGGCTACGGCAAGTGGAGCTACGGGCCCGGTCTCGACCGTGTGCGGCGACTCGACCTCATGCCGGCCGACTATCGCGGCGCCGTGCCCACACCGGCCGCCCGGCTCCTGCGCTTCTTCGCCATCACCGACATCCACATCACCGACGTGCAGTCTCCCGCCCAGGCGATCTTCTTCGGCTACAAAGGCTTCCTCTCGTCGGCCTATTCGGGCGTCATGATGTACACGCACCACGTCCTGGACGCCGCGCTGCAGACGGTCAACGCCATGCACGAAGAGGAGCCCATCGACTTTGGCATCTCCCTGGGCGACACCTGCAACAACACCCAGTACAACGAGCTGCGCTGGTACCTCGACGTCATCGACGGCCGGCACATCGACCCCGATTCCGGCGTCAAGGGCGATGGCCCCCGCGGACCTCGGGCCGAGTTCCTGCGCCCCTACGAGGCGGCGGGTCTCGACAAGTCCATCCCCTGGTACCAGGCGCGCGGCAATCACGACCACTTCTGGACGGGCTTCCTGGCGGTCAACGACTACCTGCGCCAGACCTATGTCGGCGACCAGATCCTCGATCTCGGCAACGTCTTCAAAGACCCTCTCGGTCCCGACAGCCGCGGCATCTACATGGGCTGCCTCGACGGCCGCACGCCCCATGGCGACATCTTCGGTCTGGGACCGGTCGCCGACTTCCCCACGCCGCCGAAGGTGTTCGCCGCCGACCCCGACCGCCGTTCGCTGTCGAAGAGCGAATGGATGGCCGAGTTCTTCGAGACCTCGTCGAGTCCGCAGGGACACGGCTTCGCCCAAGCCGACGCGGAGACGGGCTTTGCCTGCTACACCTTCGAGCCCAAAGCGGAGGTGCCGGTCAGGGTCCTCGTGCTGGACGACACCCAGCGCGACGACGAACCGTGGAACAACGGCTACGGGCACGTCTCTCTCGACCAGGAGCGGTATGACTGGCTGGTGGCCGAGCTCGACAAAGGCCAGGCCGACGACAAGCTCATGATCGTCGCGGCCCACTGCCCGATCGGCGTCGAAGCGCCGGGGTATCCCATGGGCTGGGGCTCCAGCGCCTGCGTCTCGGAGCAGGACTTCATGGCGAAGCTCCACACCTATCCGAACCTCATCCTGTGGATAGCGGGGCATCGCCACCGCAATCCGGTGACGCCCTTGAAGTCACCCGACGCCGGCCGGCCCGAGCTGGGCTTCTGGCAGATCGAGACCTCGTCCCTGCGAGACTACCCCCAGCAGTTCCGCACCTTCGAGATCGTGCGCAACAGCGACGCCACCGTCTCGATCGTCACCACCGACGTCGACCCGGCGGTCGCCGACGGCTCGCCGGCGGCGATCTCGCGCACCTATGCCGTGGCGGCCCAGCAGCTCTTCGATAACCCGATCGGTCTTCTGCCGAGCTGCTCGTACAACGCCGAGCTCGTGGTACAACTGAGCCCCGACATGCGGGCCAGACTGAACCGATAGGCGAGCGCCACACGATGGCGGGCGCGGCGAGGAGATGTGACGTGACCGAGGCACTCGAACCGGGCCAGAGCATCGCCATCGCCGCGGTGCCGAACCTCCGCGACCTCGGCGGTTGGCCGACGCGTGACGGCCGCAAGGTACGGCTGGGGCTGCTCTACCGTTCCACCGAGCTCAACCAGCTCGCCGGAGCCGATATGGCGGCCTTCGCGGCCCTGGGCATCCGCACCGTCTACGACCTGCGCACCGAGGCCGAGCGCGCCGCCCAGCCCGATCGGCTGCCGCCGGGCACCGGCCACGTCGTGCTCGACGTGCTCGAGGGCCTCGCCGGCGCCGCTCCCACCCGGCTTCTCAGCGTGGTCTCCGACCCGAAGGCCGCCGAGGAGATGCTCGGCGGCGGCAAGGCGGCGCCGCTCTTCGAGAGCGGGTACCGCGCGATCGTGAGCCTGCCGAGCGCCTGCGCCGGCTACCACCGGCTGTTCTTCGATCTGACCCAGAAGGAGCACCGGCCGGCGCTGTTTCACTGCACCACCGGCAAGGACCGCACCGGCTGGGCAGCGGCGGCGCTGCTCATGCTGCTCGGCGTTCCCGACGACCTGGTGATGCGCGAGTACCTGCTCACCAACGACGAGCTCCTGCCGGCCGAGCAGCCGATGCTCGACCACTTCCGGGCACTGGGCGGCGACCCCGACCTGCTGCGCCCGGTGGTCGGCGTGGCGCCCGAGTACCTGGCAGCGGCGCTCGACGAGATGCGCCGGCGGTTCGGCACCGTCGAGAAGTACTTCGCAGAGGGACTACGGATCGACGAAGGCGCTCAGCAGGCCCTGCGCGCGACGTTCACCGCCAGCGTCTGAGGTCTGAGCGCCGCCGGGAGTCGAGCCCGACAACGACCGAGAGTCGTCCCCGACGGCAGCGGAACGTGCTACGGCGTGGGCTCCTCCGCGCTCGCGGCACTCGTGGCGCCCGCCTGCCGCGCGGCGGCCCTTGCCCGCACCCGCTCCATGATGGCCGGCGAGGTGAGCACGTAGGCGACCATGGCCGAAGCGAGACCGGTCGGCACCAGCAGGATGCCGCCGATCGTGGCCAGGTACAGACCGAGGCCGGGACGCAGCGGATCCCAAACGTTGCCGCCCGCCGAGAAACAGTAGTGCGCGATGCCGAGGCCCGCCAGGGCGACGACCACGCAGGGCGCGATCGAGAGCCTGACCGGGCGCCTGGCGACCATCAGCAGGCCGATCACGACGACGACCGCGGCAAGCGCCAGCACCGGCCGCCCCCACGGCGTGGCCAGCGCGCTCTTTATGCCGGCGGCGGCGCGCGGGCTCAGATTCACGTCGTGGCCCGTGGAGACGTTGGCCCACGGCAGAAAGACGGCGAGAGCGACCACGGCGCCGAGCGCCACGGTGACGATGCCGTCACCGACCCAGTCGGCACGCGAGAAACCGTGCCTCAGGACACGCCTCAAGAAGGACCTCCTCAACCGAACGCCGCCTGCGCGGCCTGCGGCATGTATCGGCGGCGCCGAACCACGACGTGAGCGCAGCCCCACCGGCGCCGAGCCACGACGTGAGCGGACTCTGGTCGGCGCGAGGAGCCGCCGCGCTCGCCGCCGGAGAGGGGCGGGCCGTCGCCGCCGGGCCAGCGAGGAGCGAGCTGCAGACGCAGCCGCGGTCGCGCTCTCGGTGCGGAAGGGTGACTTTCGACGGTGTCATCATGTCATCAGAAAGTGATGACACGATGACACCGTCGAAAGAGCCACTCCTGCGGCGGCCGGCGGTCGTCGGGGGTGGACAAAAGAAGGGCGGCGGTCACGGCCGCCGGCCGGCAAGGTCTGATATCCTCAGTAGCTCCCCGGGCATCCTAGGACCGTGAGCGAGCACCACTTTCCACGTGACGAGTACTTCATGCGCTTCGCCCTGCGCGAGGCCGCCCGCGCCGCCACCCAGGGCGACGTGCCGATCGGCGCGGTGGTCGTCTTTCAGGGCGAGATCATCGGTTCGGCCGGCAACGAGCGCGAGCTGCGCCAGAGCCCCACGGCGCACGCCGAGATCCTCGCCATCGAACAGGCGGCCAAGCACATCGGCCACTGGCGCCTGCTCGACACCGTGCTCTACGTCACGATCGAACCCTGCCCGATGTGCGCCGGGGCGATCGTGCTGGCGCGCATCCCACGCCTGGTCTACGGGGCGCCCGACGAGAAGGCCGGCGCCACCGGCACGCTCTTCGACATCGTGCGCGACCCCCGCCTGAACCACGCGGTCGAGGTCGTCGGCGGCGTGCTCGAAGAGGAGTCGGTCGAGCTCTTGCAGGAGTTCTTCAGGCAGCGGCGCTGAAGCGGCGGGCCTTTGCGGCGGCGGGCGGCGGGCCTTGCGGCCCGCCGCCCGCCGCCCGCCCAGCCCTGCGGTATACTGTCGCCTTGCCGAACGCGGACGCGGTGCGGAGAGGTGTCCGAGCTGGCTCAAGGAGCGCGACTGGAAATCGCGTAGGCGGGGTCAACCTGTCTCGTGGGTTCGAATCCCACCCTCTCCGCCAGAACACCTTCCGTCACACGTTCGGCGCGCTCTCGCGGAGAGGTGGCTGAGATGGCTGAAAGCGGCGGTCTCGAAAACCGTTAAGCGTCGTTTGGCGCTTCGAGGGTTCGAATCCCTCCCTCTCCGCCACATGCAGGAACAAAGTGAAGGCCCCGATCTCTCGGGGCCTTCGTCGTGCGCAGGGACGTGCGGCATCGTGCGGCCAAGGGGTCCGGCAGACCGCCCGGGCGGCGACCGATCATCGCTTTTTCACTGTGCCCGTGGTGGGTAAGGAGAGCCATGGTCACAAGACCGGATGAAAGGAAGCGTCATGTACGTCCTGAACTACTGGCACACCGTCTCGGACTACGCCGAGTGGAAGAGGCTCTTCGACAGGGACCCGCTCGGACGCGAGGCCTCCGGCGTACGCCGACTCTCGATCGAGCGGCCCCTCGACGACGAGCACACGGTGATCGGGGAGCTCGAGTTCGACAGCTTGGGCGAGGCCGAGACCTTCGCCGGCCGGCTCCAGGAGGTGTGGAAGGGCCTCGGCAGCTCCGTGGTCTCGGGTGCGGGTCTGCGCATCACCGAGGTCCTCGTGAACCAGGAGTTCCGCAGCGAGACGGCCCGCAAGGTCGCTTAGGGGCACTTGGGGCGCAGGGGCCGGGCGCAGCCAACCGGCGGCCCACGCCCGGCCTCTCCGCCACAGAGCCGGCCCCGCTGCACAACCCCCAGGCAACGTGGTAGGCTTTTTCGCCACGGGCAATTAGCTCAGGGGGAGAGCGCCTGCTTCACACGCAGGAGGTCGTTGGTTCAAATCCAACATTGCCCACCACCCTCCATCTGGCGTGCGCAGTGACCGAGACCCGCGAAGGCAAGCGACTCGCCGCCCCTCCGGACGACCTCGTCGTGCGCCCCGCCGTCCCCGCCGACCTGCCCGACATCACGATCGTCGTGCGGGCGGCGTTCGGCTACGACCTCGAAGCGAAGCTGGTCGAGCGCCTCGAGCGCGAGGGCCGCGTCGCGCTGTCGGTGGTCGCGCTGAGCGCCGGCCGGGTGGCCGCTCACGCCCTGCTCAGCCACGTCGAGCTCATCGCGCCGGGCGAAGCCGCCCGGCCGGCGCTCGCCCTGGCACCGGTCGCCGTCGCGCCCGAGCTTCAGGGCCGGGGCATCGGCAGCCTTGTGGTACGAACGTGCGTTCGTTTATCCGACCCGCGGCTGCCGGTCTTCGTGATCGGCAATCCCGCGTTCTACGGACGTTTTGGCTTCGAATCGGCCGCCCCGCACGGCGTCAGGCAGCGTTTCGGGGTGGCCCCGGGGCACTTCATGGTGCGCTGCGCCGGTCTGGCGCCGACGACGCCGCTGGAGTGCACGCTCGACTATCCGGCGGCCTTCGACGGCCTCTGAGCGCCGTGGCGCGAGCGCCGAGACGCGAACGTGTGTTCGTCTCGTTCGACAGCGCGTAGCGCGGCCGCGACGGACCTCGCCGAATTGGCGATTGCACCCGCGGTGCATGGATAATAGAGTGCCGTGTTGGCCCGCAGCGGTTCCCCGCGCGCGGCCGTTCACAGCGGTGCGCTCGACGCGCCACGCAGGTGACCCCGCCACGAGCACGTGCCAAGACGCCTTGCGGCGGGCCCGAAAGACCGAAAGGTACAACTCCCTACGGAGGTGGAGAGGGTGGCAACAGAGACCGGAGACCGCGTTGTGATCCAGCCCAAGCCCGAATGGTCGGCGAACGCCTGGATCAAGAGCCTCGCCGAGTACGAGGCCATGTACAAGCGCTCGATCGACGACCCCGACGGGTTCTGGGCCGAGCGCGCCGCCGAGCTCGACTGGACGAAGAAGTGGGACAAGGTCGTCGAGTGGCAGTTCGAGCCCGTGCCGTCGATCAAGTACTTCCTCGGCGCCGAGCTCAACGCCTCGTACAACTGCGTCGACCGCTGGGTCGAAGCGGGCAAGGGCGACAAGCCGGCGATCATCTTCGAGGGCGACCCCGGCGACAACACGGTCTACACCTACGCCCAGCTCAAGGACGAGGTCAGCAAGTTCGCCAACGTGCTCAAGAAGCACGGCGTCACGAAGGGTGACCGCGTCGCTCTCTACCTGCCGATGATCGCCGAGCTGCCCGTCGTCATGCTGGCCTGCGCGCGCATCGGCGCCATCCACATGATGGTCTTCGGCGGCTTCTCGGCCGAGGCTCTCAAGGCCCGCATCGACAACTGCGGCGCCAAGGTCCTGATCTGCGCCGACAAGGGCTACCGCGGCACCAAGACGACCGCCAGCAAGACCAACGCCGACCTCGCCATCACCGGTGAGACGACGGTCGAGAAGGTCATCGTCATCAAGCGCGTCGACGGCGACGTGCCCATGCAGGCCGGCCGCGACTTCTGGTTCCACGACGAGATGGCCGCCCCCGACATCACCGCCGACTGCCCGCCGGTGCCGGTCGACTCCGAGCATCCGCTGTTCATCCTCTACACGTCGGGCTCGACGGGCACGCCCAAGGGCGTCCTCATGTCCACCGGCGGCTACCTGCTCTACGTGCACGACACCGCCAAGTACGTCTTCAACCTCCACGACGACGACATCCACTTCTGCACGGCCGACATCGGCTGGATCACGGGTCACAGCTTCATCGTCTACGGCCCGCTCAGCAACGGCGTCACGAGCATCCTCTTCGAGGGTCTGCCGACCTCGCCCAACCCCGACCGCTACTGGCAGATCGTCGAAAAGCACGGGGCGACCACCATCTACACCGCGCCGACCGTCATCCGCTCGCTCAAGGGCCAGGACGTGAGCTGGGTCGACAAGCACGACATGCCGTCGCTGCGCGTCCTGGGCTCGGTCGGCGAGCCGATCGACGCCGAATCGTGGCTCTGGTACTACGAGAAGGTCGGCAAGGGCCGCGTGCCGCTGTGCGACACGTGGTGGCAGACCGAGACCGGCGGCCTCATGGTCACCCCGCTCCCGGGCGCATCGCCCCTCAAGCCGGGCTCGGCCGGACGGCCGTTCTTCGGCGTGCAGACCGTGGTCATGAAAGAGAACGGCCAGCCCGCCGAGACCGGCGAACAGGGTCAGCTCTGCATCTCCGCCCCGTGGCCCGGCATGATCCGCGGCACCTGGGGCGACGACGAGGGCAAGCGCTTCAAAGAGGTCTACTTCTCGATGTACAAGGGCCTCTACAACACCGGTGACGGCTGTGAGATCGACGCCGACGGCGACCATTGGCTCAAGGGCCGCATCGACGACGTGCTGAACGTCTCCGGCCACCGCATCGGCACCGCCGACGTCGAGTCGGCGCTGATCAGCCACCCGGCCGTCGCCGAAGCCGCCGTGGTCGGCTACCCGCACGAGATCAAGGGCACCGGCATCTACACCTACGTCACGCTGGTCGACGGCGTCGAGCCCAGCGACGAGCTCAAGAAGGAGCTCGCCGTCCACGTCCGTAAGGTCGTCGGGCCGATCGCCACGCCCGACAAGATGCAGTTCGCCGAGACGGGCCTGCCCAAGACCCGCTCGGGCAAGATCATGCGCCGCATCCTGCGCAAGATCGCCGAGGGCGAGTTCGACGCCCTGGGCGACACCTCGACCCTGGCCGACCCGGCCGTGGTCGAAGACCTCAAGCAGGGCAAGCAGTAACTCGAAGCGCCCAGCGCGACGCAGGCGCGAAAGGCGGGGCGGCTTACAGCCGCCCCGCCTTTCGCCTGTTCTGAGCTCCTCTGCCCTCTCCGCCGCCGGCCCCGGGCTACCGGTCGCAAACGGCGCCGGGCGGCCCTTCTGTCCCAGTTGGCCAGCGCCGGGGTGCGGATTGGCGCCGTGTGGCCGCCGGCCACGAGAGGGGCTGGTGTACACTGTCACGAATGCTTCTCACGCACGGGGCGACCGCGCGGCCCGGCGGCGACGGCACGAAAGCGTCGAGGTCGGCGCCGCACCCGGTCGGCCCCTCAACCTCGCGGACGGTACGAAGTGGAGTGCAGATGACAGGCGTACGTAGGGACCACACATGAGCACACGCAACCTCGACAAACTCTTCGAACCCAAATCGGTGGCCGTCATCGGCGCCTCCAACACCAAGGGCTCAGTCGGCTACATCCTGCTTCGCAACCTGATCGGCGCCGAGTACGAGGGCGTCGTCTACCCGGTGAACCGCACGGCGCTGTCGGTGCAGGGCATCCAGGCCTACCCGACCATCGCCCAGGTGCCGCGCAAGATCGACCTGGCCATCATCGCCGTGCCGGCCAAGATCGTGCCCGACGTGGTGCGCGAGTGCGGCGAGGCCGGGGTGTCCGGCGCGGTCATCGTCTCGTCGGGGTTCAAGGAGATCGGCGCCACCGGCAAGAAGCTCGAGGAGAAGGTGGTCAGCATCGCCGAGCCCTACGGCCTGCGGCTGCTGGGCCCCAACTGCCTGGGCTACGTGCGCCCGGCCCGCAACCTGAACGCCACCTTCGCCCACGTCATGCCCGAAGCCGGCCGGGTGGCGTTCATCAGCCAGTCGGGCGCCCTGGGCACGGCCGTGCTCGACTGGGCGACGGCCAACGAGGTCGGCTTCTCGGCCTTCGTCTCGGTCGGCTCCATGTGCGACGTCGACTTCGGCGACCTCATCGACTACTTCGGCGCCGACCCGCAGACCAACTCGATCATCCTCTACATCGAGTCGCTGCCCGACGCCCGCAAGTTCATGAGCGCGGCGCGCCACTTCGCCAAGACCAAGCCGATCATCGTGGTCAAGTCGGGGCGCACGGCGCGTTCGG
>Ga0182027_10007958_pt1 | contig 15522 bp, 14 predicted proteins | sample 712E1DmetaG_FD_121300 | JGI IMG/M metagenome (GOLD analysis project Ga0182027, IMG submission 121300) | Permafrost microbial communities from Stordalen Mire, Sweden - 712E1D metaG (Illumina Assembly) | ecosystem: Environmental > Terrestrial > Soil > Wetlands > Permafrost | place: Sweden...
GGTCCGCTCGGTCTCCTGAGCGAAGAAGGCGGCTGCTTTTCGCAGGATCTCCCGCTCGGTCTCGAGGACCTTCACCCGCCGGCGCAGCTCCTCGAGCTCGGCCCGCTCATCGGCCGCGAGCGGTGTCCCAGCCGGCCGCTCGTGGGACAGCCGGATCCACTCGCCCAGGGTCTGGTTGGCGATCCCGAGATCGAGCGCGACAGATCGGATCGACTGGCCCGACGTCTCGGCCAGGCGCACGGCCTCGGCCCGGAACTCCTCGCTGTAATGATGGTGCTTCCTCCCCATGCTGGACTCCTTCCCACGGACGCTGCCGCGATGTTAGGTGTCCACGGAAACGGGGTAAGCCCACGCTTGCTCGTGACAGATGAGCTGACACGACCTCGTTCTATTCTCCCGGCGAAGGGAGAGGGAGACCCGAGGTAGATGGCGACCTCGCTCTACTGACGGTTCGGCTCTCGAGTGCGACGTCCAACATGGGCCCATGCGGGTGTGCGTCACTTTCGCCCGCTTGACGAGGACTAATCTTGGCGACCATGGGAGACAACCAACGACTGAGTCCGAGCGCGACTGGCTCACGGCAGAACAGCAGGCCGCCGTCGAATGGGGCGAGGGGCCGCTCATGGTCCTCGCCGGTGCCGGCACGGGCAAGACGACCGTAGTCGTCGAGCGCGTCCATTACCTGCTCGACGGGGACCCTGGGCTCGCCCCGGAGAACGTCCTGGTCCTCACATACAACGTGCGGGCGGCAGCCGAACTGGCCCATCGCCTCGAGGGAGCGATCGGCCTGGAGCGCGCCGCCCGCCTGTGGGTCCACAACTTCCACAGCTTCGGCAACCGCCTCCTCGCCACACATCGCGCCGAGCTCGGCCTGGCCGGCGGCGGCGGTGTGCTCGACCCGGTCGGTCAGCAGCTGCTCCTCTTCGAGCTGCGCCCTCAGATGGCCGACTTCGTGTACCACGATCTCTCGCTCAACCCTGGCCCCGTCCTGGCCGGCTTTGCGGCGATGATCGGCCGGGCGAAGGACGAGCTCGTGACGCCGGCCGAGTACGCGGCGTACGTGGATGGCAAACGGCGGGCCTTCGAGGCGCAGTTCGGCGACTGGGCCCCGGCGGTCGAGGCCATCCGCGCCCGGCGCGCCAACAACGAGCTCGCGCCGATCCGGGAGGTCCGATCGGAGGGCCGCCATTCGATCGATGCCGCCGAGAAGAGGGCCGACCGCGTCGCCCGAAGAGGGGCGTCGGGCATCGGGCAGGCGGTGGGCTGGAACCACCTCACGCCCGACCAGCAGGAGGCGGCCGCCGCGCTCAAGGAGACGTACCTGCGCGACGCCGAGGCGTTCGAGGTTCTGCGCCTGTCGGAGGAGGCCCAGGTATACGCCCTCTACCAGAAGACGCTCCACGAGCGCGGCCTGGTCGACTTCGGCGAGCAGCAGCTGCGCGCCATCGAGCTCCTGCGCGAGCGGCCGAACCTTCTTCTTCGCTACCAGCGCCAGTTCCGCCACGTCCTCGTCGATGAGTTCCAGGACGCGAACATGGCCCAGATCCTGCTCCTCGAGCTCGTCGGCCGCGGGCCCGACAAGCCCGACAACGTCGTCGTGGTCGGCGACGACGACCAGTCGATATACCGCTTCCGGGGCGCGAGCTACGCGGCGTTCCGCCAGTTCGAGGACCGCTTCTCCGAACCGCCCGCCTGGGCGCCCGAGCGGGGTCACGGGGAGGTCCGCCGCCTCCCGCTTCTGGAGAACCGCCGCTCGAGCGCGAACATCCTTGCGGCGGCGAACACCCTGATCGCACACAACGAGTTCCGCCTCAAGGCCGGCCGGTCGCTCCGGCCGATCCGCGAGGCGGGCGCCCCAGTCGCGCTCGTCTATGCCCGCGACGAGGCGGACGAAGCCGATGTCATCGTCGAGCGCCTTCGTCTCGCCTTCGATGCCCTCCCCGCTCGCCTGCTGAACCGCGACGGCACCGAGCGGCCTAAACGCTGGAGCGACCTCGCCGTCCTGTACCGGCGTCACCGCCACCGCGAGGCGATCGCCGAGCACCTCCGGCGGGCCGACATCCCCTACAGCATCGTCGGCGGGATGGGGCTCTTCGCACAACCGGAGATCCGCGACCTCGAAGCGGCCCTTCGTGTCTGCGCCAACCCGACCGACTCGGTGGCCTTCGCAAGACTGCTGACCGCCGGGCCCTGGCGCCTGGATGCGCCGGAGATCCTGCGGCTCACCCGCGATGCGGCCTGGGACGGCCGGCCGGTGTTCGAGGCCGCGGCTGCCGTCCGCCGGGCCGGCGAGCTTGCCGCCGTTGGCCCGGCAGCGCCGGGAACTGCCCACCGCGAACCGCCCCAGCCGGCTCTCCGGGCGAGGCTCGACCACCTCTTCGGCTGCATCGAGGATCTCGTGCCACGCGGCCCCCGCGACGGCCCGTTCACGATCCTGGGAGAGTACCTCGTCCGGACCAAGCTCCTCGCCGACCTGCTCGCGCTCGAGACACCCGAGGCCCAGCGGACCCTCCTGGCCGTCGCCCGGCTCATGCGTTTCACGGCCGACTGGCAGGGCGAGCATGCGGGTCGGAGCCTGCTCGACTTCGTCGCCTATCTCGACCTGTTCGAGGAGGCCGGCGGCGACCTGGATGCGGACCGGGCCCGCGACGTCGAGACCGACGGGGTCCAGCTCATGACCGTCTACCAGGCCAAGGGCCTCGAGTACGAGGTCGTCGTCGTGCCGCGCCTGGTCGAGGGCCAGTTCCCCGACACACGTGAGGAGAACCCTCTCATCCCAATCGAGCTGCTGCGCCAGCAGCCACCCGCCGAGTTCGCGGTCGAGGAGGAGCGCCGCCTCTGCTTCGTCGCGATGACAAGGGCACGCAGCCGACTGCTGCTCACCTCGATCGATTCGCCGTCGGCCAAGGCGCGACCGAGCCGGTTCGTCGGCGAGGTAGCAGACGAGGCGGGCGTGGTCGTCGAGCGGCGCGACGTCTCGGGCGGACCCGCGCCGAACGCGGAGGACGAGGAAGCCCTCAGCGCCACGGACGTCGCGGTTGCAACCACGCCTTCGTTCGAGCGGCTCATGCCCGTGCCGGAAGCCTTCGAGCGCCGCTATGCACTGCGGCGCCGGGCGGTCGAGCTCATCGGCGCCCTGGAGGCAACCGGCGGTGCCGACCTCGGGACCGCCGCCGCCCTCACGGACGAGCTCGTGACGGTCGCCCGCGACGCCGCAGGCCTTGCCGACGAGGCACGGCTGGCGGGAGTCGACCCGGTCACGCTGCGGGTCCTGAGCCGCCATTCGCCCGCCGGATCGAGCCTGCTGGAGGTCGCCTCACTGCCGCGGGCGTTCAGTCACTCGCAGTTCCGTGCATACCTGGAATGCCCGCTCGCCTACGCGTTCGGCAGCGTCTACCGCATCCCGACCGAGGAGCGGAAGGGCTTCTTCGAGTTCGGGACGGCGATTCACGCGGCGTTCGAGACGTATACAAGCGCCCGCCGCGAGGCCCGGGCGGCCGGGCTGCCGGACCCCGGCTACGAGGCCCTGGAGGCCGGCTTCGCGAAGGTCTTCGAGCCGACGGCGTTCCCCGACGCGCAGGCAGCCGAGCATTACCGCGCCCGATCCGGGCCCACCTTGCGGCGGTTCTTCGAGCGCGAGCTCGTGTCAACGAGCGAAGCGATCCTCTTCGAAACGCACTTTCTCCTCGAGCTCGACCCGAGCGACGGCGGCGAGCCGATCCGCGTGGCCGGCGTCATCGACCGGATAGATCGGCGTCCCGGCGGCTCGATCGAAGTCATCGACTACAAGACCGGCGGGAAGAAGAGCCAGCGCGACGTAGACGAGGACGAGCAGCTCTCGATGTACGCGCTCGCCCTCCGCGAAGGCGCCGTCACCGACCCGACAACCGGGGAGCCGCTGCCCGCGCCGTCGCGCCTGACCCTCTACTTCGCCGAGTTTGACCTTGCGCTATCGACGACCCGCACGGACGAGCAGCTCGACACATTCCGGGTTCATGTCGCGGAGGTTGCCAGCCGCATCCGCTCGGGCAACTTCGCCGCAAACCCCGAGTACCGCCGCTGCTCCTGGTGCGACTGGCGCCGCATCTGCCCGAGCCGATGGGGAGAGGCGTGAACAACTGAACCTGGGTCGTGACCGATGCCTGGAAGCAGGATGCGAAAGGGACGGACCGACAACGGAGGCTCGCCCTCCTCGGGACAGGTCAGCCCGGTTACGTGGGTACCTCCGGGCACGTGCGAAATCAACTCCGAACCTCCGCGTGGCGGCCATGACGGCCGGGTAAACGCAAGCCGCCCGGAGGGAGGCGGGCGGCTTGCGGGAGCGGGAGTACTGTTCGGGCTATGTCTTGGAGGGCCCGCCGCGTCCGAGGCCCTCGTTGATGATGGACGTCCAGGTGTCCTTGGTGGGGGCATAGGGACTCAACCTGGCAACGATCGTGCGATCGGGGTTGCGTAGCTCCACCCACCCGTTTATGGGGTTCAGATCTTCTTTCGCCGATGCAACCGGCAGGGCGGCCACCTGAGCCCCGCCTGGTCTGGAGAAGACGTACTGGCCGTCGGCAACGTCCATCACGACGATGTCAAAGACAGAGAGGCCGGGTAACGAACCCGACTCGAGCCGCCAGTAACCCGCCTTCACGTCCGCGTCCTTTGCCGAGGCCCAGACATTATCGCTACGGCGCGCCTGCCACCTGAGCCTGGGGTCAGTCCTGCGGGTGGGCCTGCGGCTTCGGACGGCGGAACAACCGCCGCACGATGACGGTCGCGAGGACGGTCATCGCGACGCTCGAGACGACCGGCACCCACACAGGCGGCTTTCCCGTTCGTCCCCGCCGCATCGTCTCGACATCGAGGAACACGGCCTTGCATGCCGGGCACCGCCATGCATTCGAGCGCCGACCCATCGGCGCCATCTCGGTCCCGTCCTTCGGGCAGGCCCACGCCTTCTCCGCCGCATCCGTCATCTTCACACCTCGGGATCGTGTCCATCAAGTCGACGGGCGCGATTCTCTCTCCCCATCGACCTTGGCGATGGGTCGGTCCGTGATTGTCGACGCCGGGTGAAAACTGATGCGGCCCGCCTCGAGAGCGTCGAGTCGGGCTGTGCGAATGCCGTCTGGCCAGGCACACCTGCAGCATGACCGAGCCGGACCTCGACTTTCACCTCGCGAAGTACGGCCTCCTTGCGCTCGCCCACACAAGACGGATCGACGGGCCGTGAGATCGGCCCGTCGACCTTGTCAGCCTGGTGGCAGTCGCCACAGGCGACCCATGTTTGGACTAACGGCGAACCCTCCTGCGCTGGGCTTCAACGGCCGCCAGACCGAGCCCGCCGAAGGCGAGGCGGGTCAGCAGTGCCAACAGCGGAGTGGAGTCATTGCTCGAGCCGTTGCTGCCAGTGTTCGTTGGCGGCGGCGTGATCGCCATCGTGGCGCCCGCTAGCGAGGAGACGGGCGTGGGGGTGGGCATCACGGTCGGCGTCGGCGTCGGCGTCGGGGCGGGCGGCGGTGCGGCCGCAAGGACCGTCACACTGGCGGTCACATCTCCGCAGAGCTGCTCAGTCTGGTCCGGGTTAACGACGTCGTCGTCGCCCCCGTAGTTGAGGCAAGCGTTGCCGGTGGCCCACCCCCGGTGTCTCGACGTCCGACGCAGCCGGCTCGGCCACGTCGGTAATCGTGAACGTCAGGGTTGCACCGGCCGAAGACGGTGGATACGTGAGTCCCAACTCAAACTGATGAACGCTGCAGCCAATGGTGGGCACTTGGGCAGGGCAGGTGATGCCGCTGGGGATGAACCAGGTGGGGAGGCCGTCCCACGTGGCGTAGTACGACGCCGTGCTGGTGCCATTCACATAGGTGATCGTTTCCGTGAGGGTCAGCGGCGTGCTCACTCCCGCCGTGACGCTCGGCTTATCCCACGCGAGGGTGGTCGTAACCGAGTCCGGCGCCGCCGCGGGCTCGACCCACTCCTGAAAGTCAAAATTCACGGGATACCCGCCAGCGGCTGTCTGAGCCTCCCAACCAATACCAGCCAGTTCGAGTGCCTGTTGGTAGATCGAGGGGGAGGGGGCTCCGAGGCCGGCAAACGCGTCATCGTCAAGGGTCGTACTGAAGACGATGGCGTATGTCGTTCCGTGCGTGACGCTGTAAGGTGTCGAGAAAGTGAACGCGACCCAGCCGGCTGTGGGGGTCGGCGTTGCGGACTCGGACGTTGCGAGGTCCGAGCCGGTCGGATATCCGGTAGACGAATTCGTGGCCCGGATGGCAACGCTGCTGATGGCACTGCTGCTAGCGCTATCCATCCACAGGTCCACCTCAGTCAGCGATCCAGTTACGTTGGCCGTGAAGGTCTGGGCTTGAATGGTCACGCCGTTCTCAAGGGGAATCGCGCCTCCTGAGTAAGATTGATCGACGGAGCTGCCTAGGGGACCGGCCAGCGCCGACCCCGGCAGCAGGCCCAGCAGCAGGATGCCCGCACACAGCGCGAACACGGGACGTTTCATCGTCGAGGGTCCTCCCAGCCGAAAGCCGTGCCATATCCCCGGATGGCAGCTGGTCCGATGCGTACCGGTCTGGCGGTAGCTGCGACGTCGCGGATCCCACGGCTGGGACGCCGGAACCGCAGGGCTGTCGGGAGGGCGTTTCGCCACCGCGGTAACCGATGGAAATGTTACTTCTGGTAACAGTTCACGTGAGCAAGAGAATCGGCCCTCGCGAACGGCACCCAGCGCCGACCGCCGGTCAAGCCGTCACGACGTAGCCATCAGCGTAGCGGAGGCCGGGGCGAGGCCAGCGGAGCCACGCACCTGACTCCCGCTGCTTGGCTCGCCGGCGGGATCATGGGCAAGGCCAACCGGCGTGCCCGCTGTCGGACGGCAGACTGCGCCAGTAAGGTGCTCGATCTGAGCGTGGTCTGGGGATTGGCTGGCGAGGAAGGATTCGAACCTTCAATCCCCTGATCCAGACCCAACGGAAGCCCACCCGCGTGATATCGCGAGTGGCGTGCCGACCGAAAGGCGCCAGTTAGCGGATGGAAACACGAGGCTCCCGACGTAGGCGCGCGACTTGCCGGAGAGTTCGGGATCATCGGCGGTCAGCCCGCTGCCGAGCTGCCGACGCGAATGGCGATCCCAACTTGAGAACCGACCGCTCCCCCGACGTGGCGACCGCCCCACCAGAACAGGAGACGAGCTTGGATACCGTAGCGCTGCCGGATGAGTGAGATCGTGACCGCAGTCTCCGCGTCATCCTGCAACCGGGCCGTCCCTTCGACGGCGTCACCCGTGACACGACCGCGCATGTCGCACGGGGCGACCAGGACGCGGCCGTTGTTCCGCAGCCGCTTCGCCTTGCCCGACGACCGCGCCGTGTAGACAACAAGTTCGTCCCCCTGCCGCGCCACCCAGACCGGCGTGGCCACGGGCGTGCCGTCCCGCCGGAGGGTCGTTAGGGAGATGTACTTGCTCTTAGCGAGTGTCCCGACATCCATGGTGCGCTCTGCACTCCTGCGGCCGCTCAAGAGCGGACACGCCTCATCTGGGAGGCCTCGTTTCCTGAATCATCGCGGATCGCGCCGATCACGGCGGCCCTTCCGAGAGTCGCCCGGACGCCCGTCCGGCGCGAGCAATCAGCCAACCCAGCGGATCTCCGGCTCCTTCCGGGCGACAGGCGCTATCTCGGCCTTTGGATAGCCGACGATGATCGGCGCAACCGGCATCGAGGTGGCAGGGAGGCCAAGCGCATTCTTCCCCTCCGGCGTGTTGAGAAAGCGCTGCGCGAAGCCGATCCAACAGGTGCCCAATCCCTCACTATGCGCGGCGAGCATCAGGTTCTCGGCGGCCAACGCGCAGTCCTCAACGACCCACGGCCTCTGCACGACCCCCGAGATCAGGATCAGCACCGGTGCGTGATAGAAGATCTGGAAGTCCGCATCACCAAGCATCGTCCGGTAGCGGTCGGCCTGAGGGCCAGCGGTCAAGGTCGCGAGCATGTGGGACTTCGCATCATCCGAGATCCGATCGAGCAGGCCCTGGTCACGGACCACAGTGAACGTCCACGGTTGCCCGTTTGACGCGCTGGGTGCGTGCACGGCGGCGTCGATCAGACGCCGAACTGCCTCGTCGTCCACGGCCTGGGCCGCGAATTCGCGTGTCGAGCGGCGGCCGTAGATCGCCGTGTTGATATCCATCGTCCCATTCCTCACGCTACGAGCCTGTCGTGGATGCCCTGTCAGAAATCCTCCCGAACCGGGAGACCGAGTTGGCCGGGAACAACACATGGGCTTGCGGCTGCCGGGGCGTGGGCCGCGTCCCAGGGCCTGACCTACATGGCCCAAATCCTCCCAAGCGTACAGGTTCCCCGACCCGGTGCTCGACCGGCCGGACCAGCCGGGCGACCAGAACGACGGCTAGACGCGGTAGGCTTCGGCCACCGCTCCGACAGCCAACGAGGAACCCATGACCGAACCAGACCGGCGGGCCGCGTTTGCGGCCATGACCGAGGCGCTCATTGCGGACTTTCGGGCCCACGGCGGCGCAGTCACGAGCGGCCCCTTCGCCGGTCGCTCTGTGCTGCTGTTGACCACGACCGGGGCCCAGAGCGGCCAGCTGCGCCTGGCGCCCCTGGTGTACTCCCGCGCCGGCGAGCACTACGTCATCGTCGCCTCAAAGGGCGGAGCGCCGACCCACCCGGCCTGGTATCACAACCCCCTCGCCCACCCGATCGTCACTGTCGAGGTTGGCGCCGAGAAGTTCGAAGCCCGAGCGCGAGTGGCCGAAGGAGCGGAGCGCGACCGGCTCTTCGCGCAGCACTCTTCCATAAGCCCGGCCTTCAACGACTACCAAACGCGGACCAGCCGCGTGATCCCGGTCGTGGTACTAGAGCGCCTCCGGGACGGCGACGCCATCCGAAACTGATCCACTGAGGCTGGCCGCGCAGACTCCATGCTCTCCGTCAATGACCGCGGCAGCGCGACGTTCTGCAACAACCTGCTGCGGGCGTCTCGGCGATCCTGCAAGGGCTTGAGCAGCGTGACCGGGCGGCCAGGACATGCGGGCAGATGCGAGCGCGCCTCCTCCTCCGCCCAATCGATGAACGCATCGCAGACTTCGAGAGTAAGGAGCTCGATCTGAGCGTGGTTTGGGAAGTTGGCTGGCGAGGAAGGATTCGAACCTTCAATCCCCTGATCCAGAGTCAGGTGCCTTACCGTTAGGCCACTCGCCAGCGAGCCGCGTGATCTTACCCGATTCGAACGGTTGACGGCCGGCGGGATGGGACGTCTCCACGGGGAGGTCGGACGGAACGGGGCCCGGTCGGCCGCATCCGAACATTCGTTCAACGGACCGCTCCACCTGTGGTATAGTCTCTGAGACACCGCATTGGTGTCCAAATCAATAGCGGCACTACGACCACTCCCTCTCATCGGTACTCGGCGAGAAAGGTTCGCTGAGGCCGCACGAGAAGGAGTTCTCTTTTGTACGGACAAGACAAGACGCTGACCTGCGCCGACTGCAATCAGGAGTTCTCGTTCACCGCGAGCGAGCAGCAGTTCTACACAGACCGGCAGTTCAGTGAGCCCCGGCGTTGCCCGTCGTGCCGCGCAGCCAGGAAGGCCCAGCGCGGTGACAGCGGCAGCAGCTACTCAAGCGGCGGCCGCTCCGGCGGCGGCTACTCCGGTAGTGGTTCGGGCGGCTATTCCAGCGGCCCGCGGGAGATGTTCAGCGCCACCTGCTCCAGCTGCGGCCGCGAGGCACAGGTCCCCTTCCGCCCCAGCGGCGCGAAGCCGGTCTACTGCAGCGACTGCTTCACCAGCCAGCGAAGTCCGAGCAGCCGCTCCTACTAACCCGCAAATCCAGCCACCAGAAGGAGCTCGATCACTCGGGCTCCTTTTCGATTCCACGGAGCCCGCGCCGATCCCGCTCCGTCGCGGCGCCGGGCTGGGCGGACGCCGCGTCTTTTCGAGCCAAGCACGGCCCCCGGCCGGTCGGTCCTCAGGGGGTTATCACGACCTTGCCGCGGGCGTGGCCCTGTTCCAGGTACCTCATCGCCGCGGCCGTCTCGGCCAGCGGCCAGACACGGTCGATGACCGGGTTGATCCTGCCCGCCTCGATGAGACCGCGCAGGTAGTCCAGGTCCTCGGCCCTGATCGTCGCCATCACCGATACGAGCCTCTGGCTCACCAGCGGTGAGAGCAGCTTCGACCAGATCATCCCGGCCATCGGCCCAAGGAGGCGGCCGCCCCCGCCGCCCACGGACGCGAGCGTCCCCTTCAGCGTGAGAACCCGCCTGAGGGCGCCCAGCGGGTGGTTCCCGACCGTGTCGACCACCAAGTCGTAGCGCTGGCCGCTGCGGGTGAAGTCGTTGGCGGTGTAGTCGACCACCTGATCGGCGCCGATCGACCTGACCAGCTCCAAGTTGCCGGTGCTGCAGACGCCCGTGATCTCGGCGGCGCCGAGCGCCTTCGCGATCTGCACGGCGAACGTCCCGACGCCCCCGGACGCACCGTTGACGAGCACCTTCTGGCCGGCCTCGAGCCGACCGAAGTCGCGCAGGCTTTGGAGGGCCGTCAGGGCGGCCATCGGCACGGCCGCGGCCTCCTCGAAACCCAGGTTGGCGGGCTTGAGGGCCAGCCCCTTCTCCTTGGTGACCGTGTACTCGGCGCACGCTCCGGGTCCCTTTGTCCCGTAGACGTCGTCGCCGGGGCGGAACCGCGTGATGCCCTCGCCAACGGCCTCGACGACTCCCGAAATGTCGGAGCCCAGGATGGTCTGCCGCCGTGGCCTGCGAACGCCCACGCCCATCATCGGGCGGAAGAGCACGGGCTCGCCGCGCATGAAGTGCCAGTCGTAGGGATTGAGCCCGACGGCGCGGACCCGCACCAGGACTTCGCCCTCCCCGGGGTTCGGCCGGTCGACTTCCTCGAGCTTCAGGACGTCCGGCGAGCCGAACTGCCGGTAGACGATGGCCCTCATACGAATCCTCCCTGCCCGGGACGCGCTCGCCACGACCCAGAGTCACGCTCGCCGCTGTTCGGGACGCATTCTCCCTACCCGGTCGCACCCTGCGCCTGGAGCTTGGCCCAGGTGTCCTTGAGGGTGAGCGTGCGGTTGAAGACTGGGTGGCCGGGCGTCGAATCGGGGTCCGGACAGAAGTAACCCAGCCGCTCGAACTGCACGGTCTCGCCGACCGGCACCTCGGCAAGGGTCGGCTCCACCAGGCAGCCGAGGAGCACCTTCTCGGAGTCTGAGTTGAGATCCGCGAAGAGGTCGCCGTCGGCCCCCGGATCCGGTCGGATGAACAGGTGGTCGTACAGCCGCACCTCGGCGGGCATCGCGTGATCGGCCGATATCCAGTGGAGGGTCGCCTTGGGCCGGCGGCCGTCGGGTGCGTCTCCACCCCGGGTGGCCGGGTCGTACGTGCACCTCAGTTCGACGACCTCTCCGGCCGCATCCTTCACGACCTCGCGACACGTCACAAAGTAAGCAGACCGAAGTCGCACCTCGCGGCCCGGGGCAAGGCGGAAGAATTTCGCCGGGGGCTCCTCCATGAAGTCCTCGCGCTCGATCCACAGCTCGCGCGTGAAGGGCACCTTGCGAGTCCCGGCCGACGGGTCCTCCGGGTTGTTGACGACGTCCATCTCCTCGACCCGGCCCTCAGGGTAGTTCTCGACGACCACTTTCAGCGGCGACAGGACGGCGAAGCGGCGGGGAGCCTTCCGATTGAGGACGTCGCGCACGGCGTGCTCGAGCTGACCCACCTCCACGACGCTGTCGCTCTTCGCCACGCCGATCATGGCCGCGAAGTCGCGTATGCCCTCGGCCGGGAAGCCGCGCCGGCGCAGGCCCGAGATCGTGGGCATCCGCGGATCGTTCCAGCCGCGCACGTACCCCTCGTTGACGAGCCGCAGGAGGACCCGCTTTGAGAGGACGGTGTACGTGATGTTGAGCCGCGCAAACTCGATCTGCCGGGGGCGCGAGGGCACCGGAAGGTTCTCGATGAACCAGTCGTAAAGGGGTCGGTGGACCTCGAACTCGAGCGTGCAGATGGAGTGTGTAATGCCCTCGATGGCGTCGGACTGGCCATGGGCGAAGTCGTACATCGGGTAGATGCACCACTCGTCGCCGGTGCGTGGATGCGCGGCGTGCAGGATGCGGTACAGCACCGGGTCGCGCAGGTTGATGTTCGGGGACGACATGTCGATCCGGGCGCGCAGTACCCGCGCGCCGTCGGGGAAGTCGCCCTTCCGCATTCGCTCGAAGAGATCGAGGTTCTCCTCGACCTGCCGGTCCCTCCAGGGGCTGTGCCGGCCCGGCTCGGTGAGCGTGCCACGGTGCTCGCGGATCTCGTCGGCCGAGAGGTCGTCCACATAAGCCTTGCCGGCCTTGACAAGGTGCACGGCCCACTCGTAGAGCTGGTGGAAGTAGTCGGACGCGAAGTAGAGGTGCTCGCCCCAATCGAAGCCGAGCCAGCGCACGTCCGCCTGGATCGCGTCGATGTACTCCTGCTCCTCCCTGGTGGGGTTGGTGTCGTCGAAGCGCAGGTGACAGCGTCCGCCGAACTCGCGCGCGATGCCGAAATTGAGGCATATCGACTTGGCGTGGCCGATGTGGAGGTAGCCGTTGGGCTCCGGCGGGAAGCGGGTGACGATCGTCTGGTGCCTGCCGTCCCGCAGGTCGGCGGCAACGATCTCGCGGATGAAATCGCCTCGTTCCGGCGAGGTTGATGACTCGATGCTCACGTGGCGGCGACTCCCGACTGGCGACTCACAGGGACGCGGCTCCGCGCACCGGGCGACGTTCTGTGCCCGCCGGCGAGCGCGGGTGAGTTTACTCCACCAACGCCGGGCCCGAGCGCTCGAGCAGCTCGCGGGCCATGGCCCTGACCGTCTCGGCGTCGCCGGCCGCCAGGGCGCGCCTCGCCAGGTCGTCCAGCTCGGCCCGGGTGACCCCAGCCAGCGCGGCACGGATGCCGTCGAGCGACCCGGCATCGGCCGATAGCTCGTCGACTCCCAGGCCAACCAGCACCAGGGCCCCGGCGGGGTCCCCGGCCAACTCACCGCACACCGCAACCGGGATGTGGGCCTCGTCGGCACCTGCGACCACGCTCCGAATCAGGCGCAGGACGGCTGGTTGGAGAGCGTCCTGGAGGTGGCCCAGGGCGGGGTTGCCGCGGTCGGCCGCCATCGTGTACTGCGTCAGGTCGTTGGTCCCGATGGAGAAGAAATCGACGATGCGGGCAAGCTCGGGGGCAAGGATGGCAGCTGCCGGAACCTCGACCATCACCCCGGTGACCATCCCCGCGGGCAGCGGATCGCCCGTGGCTGCGACATCGGCCCGGGCCTCATCGCGCAGTTCGAGCAGCAGCCGCGCGTCGTCCAGGATGGTCACCATGGGCGCCATGACGTGGGGCGTGACACCGGCCCGCCCGGCCGCGCGCCAGATCGCCCGGAGCTGCGTCACGAGCAGCTCTCGCGAACCGTGAGCCGCCAGGCGGATCGCGCGGACGCCGAGGAACGGGTTGGCTTCGGCGGGCAGATCGAGATATGGGATCGCCTTGTCGCCGCCGATGTCGGCCAGACGGACGACGACCGGACGATCGGGCCCGAAAGCCTTGAACGCGGCCGAATAGGCGGCCACCTGCTCGGCCTCTGCGGGCGCAGTCTGGCGCCTCATGAACAGGAACTCGGTCCGGAACAGGCCGACACCCTCGGCTCCCGCATCCAGCGCCCGCGGGGCGTCGTCCGGGCTGCCGATGTTGGCCAGCAGGGCAACTCGCTCGCCGTCGGCGGTGGCTCCCGGCCGGCCCCGGAGTGCAGCGGCGGCTCGGCGCGACTCTTCCAGCCCCGCGGCACGGGCGGCGAACTCGGCCACCTCGTCAGGGCCGGGGTCGAGCACGATCTCGCCGGTCCCGCCGTCCACGGCCGCCGAGGTCGCAGAGGCGGCCGCAGCGGTCAAGCCCCTGGCGCCCACGATCGCGGGGATGCCGAGTCCCCGCGAGAGAATGACCGCGTGGGCAGTGATCGATCCGCCCTCCAACGCCACTCCCAGGAGAAAGCCCGGCGGTATCTCCGCCGCGACGGAGGGCGGGAGGTCGTCGGCGACGGCGATCGAAGGGGCATCCGGGAGATCCATCTTCTCGCCCAGCAGGATCCTGGCGATTCGGGCACCGACGTCGCGCACGTCCGCGGCGCGAGCTGCCAGCAGCTCGTCCGGCAGGGCAGCGAGCACGGCGCTGGCGGCATCTGCCGCGCGCCGCACGGCCGAAACAGGCTCCTCGCCGGCCTTGACCCGGGCCAGCGCCTCGTCGAGCAGTTCGGGGTCGGTCGCCATCATCGCCTGGGCCTCGAAGATGCCGGCCTCGTCGGGCCGCCCCAGGTCGCGCACACGGCCGGCCAGGGCTTCCAGCTGGCCTGCGGCCTCCAGGGCGGCAGCCTGGACCGCCGCGCCAGGATCGCCGACTGCCCTGGGCTTTCGCGGCGCGTCCGTCGTCCCGCCCGCGCCGTAGTGCCAGACCGGTCCGACGGCAACGCCCGAGGCGCCGGGTATCCCTGTAATGTGCGCACCCATTCCCTGCCCTCAGCCCACGAGGGCTTCGCCGAAGCCGCTGTCGGCCAGCTTCCGCACCGCCTCTATGGCAGCCACCTCGTCCTCGCCCTCGGCCGAAACCAGGATTCGATGACCCTTCTCGACGCCGCACGCGAGGACTGCCAGCAGGCTCTTGGCATTGGCGGGCTTCGACCCGCGGGTCAGGTTCTCGATCGAGACCTTGGACCGAAACGCAGCGGCCGTCTTGACGAACTGAGCCGCCGGTCGGGCGTGCAGCCCGGACGGGTTGCGGACATCCAGTTCGGCCACCTGCATCGTCTCGCTCCTTTCATCACCGCCACCCGGCGCCTCGCACCCATTTCCGGCCGGCGCCTCGTGCCGGAATAGTGAAGCCCGGGCCGAGCCCGCCACAAGTAGGAGGTCTGGCGGGCTCTACGTCACGTCCTTTGGCATGTGCGCCGCCTCCTCGGCCGCCTCCAGGACGGCCGACAGGTCGTCGCCTGCCGAGGCCTGAACGGCTGCCACCACGGAGCCCTCGACCAGCGGACCGCCACTCAGCCGCGCCCGGGCGGCGATCGCGGGGTCGACCATCTCGAGGGCCACCTTCGCCGACAGGACGGCGCTGCCGAGGTCGGCCAGCACCACGACCCCGGCGCCGGTGTCCGCCCTGCCTATCGCCTCGGCAATACGTCCCGCGTCCGTCCCGAGCGAACCGTCGATCGCGCCTCCGGCAGCGAGCAGTCGCACCTCCGGGCCGGCCATCTGGGCGGCCAGTTCCACGACCCCTTCCGCGATCATGGCCGAGTGCGATACGACAACGATGCCTACGAGGGCAGGCGGTTCAGACATTACGGCTTGCCCCGCCTCCCGCGGTCAGTGGTAGGACGTGATGGTCCAGGTCAGCCACAGGCCGTAGGCCACGATGGCCACGCCGAGGACCGCGAGGACCCGGGTGATCGCGGCCTCGAGCCGCGGCCCGA
>Ga0182027_10007960_pt1 | contig 15520 bp, 20 predicted proteins | sample 712E1DmetaG_FD_121300 | JGI IMG/M metagenome (GOLD analysis project Ga0182027, IMG submission 121300) | Permafrost microbial communities from Stordalen Mire, Sweden - 712E1D metaG (Illumina Assembly) | ecosystem: Environmental > Terrestrial > Soil > Wetlands > Permafrost | place: Sweden...
ACAAGCCGGCCTTTCTGGAATTGAAGAAGGTAGGTCGTTGGCTGGACCTTGATGAAACGCATACCGAACATGGTGATCAGGGGTTTGGGGTTGCGGTTGAGAGAATGATTATTGGATTCAATTGGCTGCTGGGCGGTCGCCTCCGAATTTCGCAGTGACCTCGATCAGACCGACGATATTGCGATTGAACTCGGTGAGATCTTCAGCGGGTACCCAGATTTCGGAGTGGATCTTCGCGCCGACAGTCTTGGGCGGGTACTTGGCGAGGAGCTCGCTGCGAACCTGAAAGCGTGCGACGAAGCCGGCGCCTGATTGCCGAACGTTCCAATCGCGCGCGATCTGAACGGCATACTCCTCGTTGAGCACCGGGTAGAAGATGGGTTGCTCAGGCAGTCGTGGCGGGAAGGAGCGGTATCCGCTCTCTTTGATGAGTTTCAATTCCTCGGGCCCGACGGGTCGGTAGAGGGTCGTAAGGGAGAGCGCGGCCGGGGGAAGGGCGATCTTCCCCGCTGTTAGGAACCCGATGAGGGTTGCATAAAAGCGCACCGAGAAGATGTCCACCTGCGGATTCTGGATCAGATTCCTTATCTCAGCTAAGGTCATCAGGCGGGCCTCAATATCCTCGTGTTCCTCCAAATGAGCCTTGGAGATCGTTCCAGTCGCCTCTCCGTATACCAGGCACGCGCTCTCGTCGGTCATTCCTGCCGACGATGAGACTGCTGGCGAAACGTGGACGACCTTGCTCAGCGTCAGGCCAGTTTCCTCAAAGAGCTCCCGAGCAGCGGCCACAGCCGGAGTCTCTCCTTCGTCGAGAAGTCCGGCGGGGAAAGCGAGCTCGTAGCGCCCGAGTGGGCCGCGAAATTCTCGGGTGACGACCAAGCGCGGTTCGTCCGCGCCGGCAACGACCACAATCAGAACGACCGCATCGGGTCGGAACGGCCCACTCATGGGCTCCGTCTTTCGCGACGCGAAGATCCACGGGTGCAGGCCATCCTTGGTGTGAATCTCTGTGGTAAAGAGGTTCAAAAAGCGGTGGTCCGTGAGGCGCTTGGCCGGGCCACTGAATGGGATTTGGTCCATAGGAGGAGGAGGTATTCGAGGGCTAACCGAACGTTTAGGCGCATGCTGTCATCGGATTCTGATACAACCTGCGTTCCTGGATGTGGTGGAGCACACGTGGGTTGAGGTAACGTCGGGCGAGCTCGAAATCTCCGGCGGCGATCGCCGCCTTTGCGCTGGTCGAGGAGGCTTCAATCAGGTTCCCGCCGTTTGGCACCACCAGATGTGGTGCATGAGCAGCCCACCGTCCTGATTCCGTTAGTGGGTGGCCTGGACGTGTCACGACCACAAACGGGATCATCGCGCGTAGTTCGACGTTCCGACGCCAGAGATCGATGGCATTGGCCTCATCGCTGCCGATTGCCATGAAGACCTGGTGGCTGGTGTGTTCTGGGAGAAGATGAAGCTTGGTCACCAATTCGTAGGTCGAGCCATTCATCCCAAGATCGATCTCGAAGCTCGATACCCGAACCTGGGGTATGTCACGGAAGGCGTCCATCGAGAGCACGAGGCGTTCTGTCGCTGGAGCGAGGCTCTTCCCAAAGGTGTGCCCGAAACACGGCATCACCAGGATGCGCTCAAAGCCGGCACTCACCAAGCTCTCGGCCACGGCAGCATGGCCGAGAGTTGGGGGATTGAAGGCGCCACCATAGATGGCGAGCGTTGGCTTGGGCGCGACCATTGGATTAGTTCTCGACGATTTCGACGCCAGCGGTGCGCAGGTTGGCCACCATGGTCGGAATGTCGCTCGGCTTTATCCCGACCCCGCGGCATGCGGGAAGAAGTACCCGGGTCTTGAAGAGGGGCGCAGCCTGAATGGCCGTGGTTCCCACGCAGTAGTCTGTCGCCAGGCCAACCACGTCGACAGCAGTGATGCCGGCGGCGAGCAGGAGGTCGGCCAAATGGGTGGGGCGGCCCGCGTTGTCAAAGAAAGCGCCGTACGAATCGACCGCGGGATCCATGCCCTTTCTCCAAAGGATGTTGATCCAGTCCCGCACCAATCCGGGATGAAGCTCAGTGCCACGGGTGGCCTGCACGCAGTGGACCGGCCAGATCTTGAACGAGGCGTGGTTCTCCGGATGCATGTCCTGGGTCGCTACGACCATGCCGTAATCGCCCGAGCAGATCCGTTCATTCACGGCGGGCAGGATGTACGACGCGTTGGCGATTGCGAGTGCTCCCCCCTCCATGAAGTCGTTCTGCACGTCGATGACGAGGAGAGCGGTGTTGGTTTTCGGGATGGTGGGTTTCATTGGGTCCTCCGTGTTAGTACGGTCAAAGTGACCAAACTAGATCTGGAATGCAATCAAATTCTTTCGGTCTTTCAAATTTCATCCAAGGGACAGGAAGAACGGCGTCTTGTTTTCCCAATTCCAGCGATAGGTGGTCGCGGTGGGTCCCCTAACGGCGCGGGTGCCGACGGGGACGACCAGATCCTGTTTGAGTAGGTCGCGGCGGAAGTTAGACAGATCGAGTTTGCGACCAAGAATTGCTCCGTAGACCAACAACAATTCCGTCAGGGTGAAATCGTTGACCAGGAAATGCGAAGAGATCGGCGCGTACTGGATTTTCGCGCGCAGGCGCTGTAGCGCCATGACGACAATCTGGTGGTGATCAAAAGCCCAGGGCTTGTCCTCAGCGATATCGGCTACAACCCATTCGAGTAGGTCGATCTTCTCATCGCCGGCCGGAATCATCGCGGGAACGGCAATCAGCCCATAGTGCGCGATCGTCACAACCCGCTCGCGCGGATCGCGCTTTGGACCTGTGAATGTGTACAGTTGCTCCAGATAGGTGTGGGTCAGTCCGACGGACTTGATCTTGCGCGCGCAAGCGTCATCGGAGCTCTCATCTTCTCGGACATAGGTTCCAGGGAGAGACGCACGCCCCTTGAATGGGGCGGCAGCCCGACGGCCCCGAAGGACAACTAGTTTCTGGTCGATGATTCCGAATAGAACCAGGTCTACGGCCACTGCCGGACGCGGATATTCGTAGCAATAGGTCTTCATCACGCCTCCTCTCCAAATAACTCCTTTTTCAGTTCCGCCAGTTCGTCGCTGTAATTGCCGGATAGAATCGGGTAGCGGCACCACGTGCGGGGATCGAGGTTTTCGTCATCCAAGTGGAAGGATGGAGCATACCGCTCGCGCTTCCATTGATTGCGGCTCCAGAGCGTTAGGATCTTTGAAATCGCGGCGAAGATCTGCCGACGGTTGAGCTGATTCCCATACTCTTCCGAGCTGGCCAGGACATTGAAGATGTCCCGCGGGCTCTTCTTTTCCACGACCAAAAGCTTCTGGATGCGATTGATCATGACATATGAGCCGCCGAGATCGGCCTCGTCAGTCTGGTTGAATTCGGCCGGTTTCAGTTCAGCCGTTGGAGCTTGCCGGGTCACCAGGTCCAGAGCGGGCAGACCATATTGGTCTCGGGCCCAAGCGATCCACTCACGGAGGAAAACTTTGTCGATACCTGCCAGTGGTGCGAGGCTCCCAGCGGTATCCCCGTCCATGGTGCAATAGCCCACGGTGGCTTCACTTCGATTGCTGGTGGTGATCAGGAGAAAGTTCTCCGCGTTGGCAATCGCCCAGATCGGGGGATTGCGAATGCGGGCCTGGATGTTCTGGCGCGTCACATCGTCAACTGCCCAATCCAGTGGCCGCCCAAGGTAATCTGAGAGCAATTGCTCACATTCCTGGACCAAGGGAGCGACGTTGAAGGTGACGAAGCGGGCGCCGATTTCCTCGGCAACGGCTCGGGCGGCTCCGAGCGTGGTCTCTCCGCTGTTGGCCGACGCCTGATAGGCGCAGGAGAGCAGTCGACCGACGATCGCCTTTTCCGGGGATCCAGCTGCTACCTTTGTCAGTTTTTCGAGATAGGCGCGCGCTTCCCCGTAAGAGAGACGCACCATCAGGGCGACAAGCACGGCGCAGGCAGCCGAATCAGTCCCCCCGGAAAGGGAAAGAGCATAGCCACGGCATTTCGTCTTCCGAAGATAATCGAATAGCCCAAGGGCAACCGCCTGTGAGAACTCCTCTTGTTTGGTCTGGACGGTGCGGGTGACGGTCGCCCCGGGCATTGGGCGGCCGCCACGTTCTCCCCAATCGGCAGCGTGGGTGACCAAACCGGTGGTATCGAAATCAGGATCGTAGCTGGCGAGGCGGGACCGACCGACTCGGTTCCGCTCGATGTCCACGGTTGCGGTGGTGAGCGTCCACGGATCGTAGCTGAAGCGCGGGGAATACGCGCGTATCCCGCCGGCGCTGGCGATGAAGCAATCGCCGTCGTAGATGGCGCGACCGGCTTCATTTCCAAGCAGGTTGGCATAAACGTATGTGCAATTGAAAGCCCGGGAACCTTCGAGAATAAACCGCTCCCGGGTAAGGGTCTTTCCGAACGCGAAGTGACTCGCCGAGGGATTGAGGATCACGTCCACACCGTGTCGGGAGTGGCTGATTCCTGGCCGGCCGGCGACCCAGGCGTCCTCGCAGATTTCGAGGGCGAAACGAACGCCGCCCAGATCGTATAGCAAATCGCCCAAGGGCACCGTGGCGCCGCTTGGTGCTGTGAATTGAACTACCTGCCGGGCCGGCCAGCGTTTGAAGAACCGTGGTTCGTAGTGAATGCCGTCACCTGCGAGGTTTTGCTTGGCGGTGAATCCCAGCAGTTGGCCGTCCCGAATCACGGCGATGACATTGTAGACGCTCCCACCATAGCTAAGGGGCAGTCCCACCGCGGCACCAAACCCTTTTACGGAGGGAACGATCTTTTGTTCGAGGATCTTGAGAGCGGTCTCGGCGACATAGGGCGCATGGAATTCGTCCTCGCAGCCGTAGCCGCTGATGCACAGCTCTGGGAGACAGACGAAGTCGACGCTGCGCTTCTTCGATTCGGCGAGCACCGACAGGATCTTCTCCGTATTCCCGGTCCAGTCTTTCGGCGTCGTGTTGACCGCTGCGGCAGCGAGCAGAAGCGTTTTCATGAGGGTTTAAGATGACTGGCAAGAGTCGTTGCGAGAGGGACGATGACGAGGTACGGGGAAGACCGGGCTAGCTCGAAGGCGCGAGGATGGCTGTCGGTAACGAGCACTCGCTCGATGAGGCCCGAGTCTTGGATCCGCTGCAGGCTGGAACCGGGAAGCACGCCATGAGTGGCGATCGCGACGATGCGCTTGGCCCCGGCTGCGGCGTAGGCCTGTGCCGCCTTCAGGAGGGATCCGCCTGTCCGGATCATGTCATCATTGATGAAGACAATAGCGGCCGGATCGAAGCCAGACTGGCTCAGGGCCACGAGCTTGGTCTCAGTGGCGGAGATTCGCTGCTTTAGGGCAAACGCGGCCGGAGCGTTAAGATCCTGCGCGAGGGACTGGACCCACTTGGCTCGGCCGGCGTCAACGGAGCCAAGGATGATCGGCGAAGACTGCGCGTATGAGCGGATGCCGTCGCAAATCACCTGTTTGGCATAGATATGGCGGGCGAACGTCCCGTTCTCGAAGTAGTGGACGAGTCCTTCTGCGTGGAGGTCGACCAAATGGATCTCATTGCCCAGGGGGGAGCGAGGAATCGCCGAGAGAAGCGTGGCCCTTGTCTTGGCTTTGACCACTTCTCCGTCCTTGATCGCCCGCTCCATCGTGGAGTAGCCGAAGCAAGGCACCACCATGGTGAGCTTCTGTGCCCCGTACATCACCGCTGCCGAGGCGCTATCCAGAAGTTCCAGGAAGCGGGCGTCGTCCACCGTACCGCCGACCAGGATGACGTGTCGGCCGCGGACGTCGGGAAGTCGGTGGTACGTTTCGCCGTCCGGGAAACGTTCCACGGCGGAATAGGTCCCGGAGGCGGACTGACCGAGTTTCTGGGCGATCTCATTCGCCATCGCCTCGTAACCCGACAGCGGAATCAACAGGGTTTGCATGGGATGCCGAGTTAAGCCGTCTTGAAGAACTCCTCGCGGAGCCGGGCAGTCTCTGCGTCGAAGGTGACTGACGGAGTGGGTGTATCCACGCCGTAGACTGAACGGAGATATCCCAGAAACTCTTTGTCATCGCAGATGCTCTTTCCAGGGGCATCGGATACCTTAGCCACGGGCCGGCCGTTCACTTTGAGTGGCTTCATGACGACATTGAGCGCCCTGTAGCCAGGGATTGAGGCCGTGAGGAATGTGCCAATCCCGTAGGAGGTCCTGAGCCTCCCTTCGTAGGCTTCGCACAGGAGCAGGGCCTTTCGCAGGTTGAGGCTGTCGCTGAATACTGCGACTCTGCTGATCGGATCGATGCCATAGCTCCGGAATTTTGCGATCGTCTTCTCGGCAAAGACGAACGGATCGCCGCTGTCGTGCCGCACGCCATCAAAGAGCTTGGCGTAGAACAGGTCGAAGTCCCGAAGGAAGGCATCGTAGGTGATGACGTCCGTCAGGGCAATGCCGAGATTGCCGCGGAATTCCTGGACCCAGCCCTCCAGGGCGGCCTTTTGGGCGTTTTCCAGTCGCGGCCCCACCTGTTGATGAACCTGAAGAAACTCATGGGCCATGGTGCCGACGTCTCTCAGGCTCTTTTCAAGCGAGAAGCCGACGTTGCTGGTTCCGAAAAATTGGTCCGGAATCTCGTTCTTCAGCAGGTCGATCACCATCCCCTGATATTCGCGGCTGGCGCGCCGACGGGTTCCCATTTCGATCAGGCGAAACGGCTTCTTTTCGCCGTGTTTGGCGGTGAAGTTCTTCACGAGCTTGAGTTCTCCCCGGAGCTTGGCGATTCCTGCACTATACGCAGCAGCTCGTTCCGACGCGGCCACCGTTTTGCGGAAATGCAGTTCGGTGACGATCGCCAGAATGTGAATCTCGAAGAATATCCTGTGCACCCAGGGTCCGATCACACGGATATCGAGAGCTCCGTCCCGCTCGGAAAGTTCGACTGACGAAGGATCGAGGCGAATGAGTTTGAGGAAAAGAAGGAAGTCGGGCGTGAACCAGGGATGCCGGCCGACATGGGCAATCTCGGCGTCAGAAAAGGAAAGGCCTGCAAGGGCATCGATCTGCTCCCGGATTTCGTCCCGCAATGGGCGCAAATCGACCGGGCTTCGATTCACGAACTTGTACTCGACGTTCGCCGTCGGCGCCCGGTGGAGTGCGTACTGTGCCATCGAGAACTTGTAGGCGTCGGTGTCAGCCAGTGAGGTGATGAGTGGGGGCATCGTCGAGGGGGTGAGATTCATCGATGGGCCATGTGTAGTCAAAATGACCAAACAATCAAGGGAATTCCTGGAATATGGTCGCAAGCAAGTACTGGCGGCTCGCGGTGCGGTCTCATGGCATCCTGAGAATCTGTAGCCGAACCGCGTTCGCTCGACTCCCGCGCGCTCGGCAGAAGTACGAACCGCGGCATTCCTGAGGAGGAACAGGAACCGGCGAATTATGACTATAGACCTTATGACAGTACTCGTCGACGATAGCCATCAATGATCGCACAGTAGATTATGCGCCAACTGCCTCCATCCAGCTTCGCAAGCCGCGCGAAGAGAGATTTCGTGAAGATGCTGGTCGGCAGTATTGCGATCTGCTTGCCAAGGCAGGCAATCGCCGGCATCGCATCATCCGGCCATCCGAGTTTCCGGCTTCTTCTTCTCTGGGGCTTCAAACAGGAGCACTTCCTCCGTGAGACACGCCAGAGGGACCTGATCAAGGTGTTCCTGCGCCACGGCTGTTTGAATGGCGCTTCGGTTATAGCGATCGTAGGCGAGCAGGACGTCTTCACCGAAGAGTAGCCTCGGGAGATACGCTAGAAGATTGTCCGCCGCCATCGCGACGATCACAGGCGTCTCCTCTTCCAGGTCGAATTCTGGACGGTCATCGAGGCATATCGTTATAGTGCCGTTGCCGGGTATGGCGAGTAGGTCAGCCCTCGTAAGCTTCGCTACCGGAACGATTCGGCAGTTGCCCTTCGACTTACCCCTCGAATCTTTAAATTTAACTGTCAGTTTTTTCTTCATACGGGTCTCCGCCGATGGCTAATAAGAAAGGATGGGACGGTTCGCAGCGCCGCTAGCTGGTTGGAGCCGCAGGTACCGTTTCGCGAGTGCCTCGAGCCACGTCTGAATGGCCTCGATGCCGGCTCTTCGATGATCCTTCTCGTCCTGATCGCCGACTAACGCTCGTGAGTGCAGGCGATCGAGAACCTTCAGCGCTGCCGATCCCAAGATAAGGTAGTGCGGTGCGAGGGCCTCGAGCGAGTCGTCGCTGTGCGTTAGGACTGCGCCGACCGCCGGCGTGACGCCAAATTGATCTTCGGTCGTCAGTCTTTCCGCCGTTATGATCCCCGCCGGTAGTTTACTGAGATGACCGAAACGCGCCGCTAGCCAGACAATCGAGCGGTTCTCGGCATCCACGAGATCGTACATATCGGGGCTGAATAGGTCTTTTGAGATTCGATCCAGGTGACCAGTAGCCGCTAAGTCATGGAGTAGCGTAGTGCCTCCGATGTGCTGCACGAGGCGCTCGCGAGTCATCACGAAGTGGGGACTTGTGAATAACGCATGGATAAATAAGTTGGCCAATTCGCGAATCGCCCGCTCTTCAACCATTTCTCTCGGTGCCATATGCCCGGCACGTCTTGATCTTTCGGTTTTGCGTTGGATCGCTTCGCAAAATGCCACGTAGTGCTGCTGGATTGCCCCTATTTGGTGGCAATCGAGCTTCTTCTCCACGATCGCTGAGCACAGTATCTCCCAGTTGAAATTGATCTCGGCCAGTGCTCTGAAAAGTTCGGGCACGAATAGGGAGGGTGGCAAACAGGAGTAACAGCCCTGTTCCATGGCCCACTGTAGACCGCACCCGTGGCCTATGTCGTCCGCCGACATCACCCCAGGGGTAAAAACTTCTGGCGGCAAATCAGCAATACGCCCTCCTAGCGAGGCAAGCTGCGGAATATTCATGTGCGCAAAGACAGGGTCGTCGTTGGGGACGCGGGGATGCAGTAGCAATGCTGACTCGGTGAGCAGACGCTTCGGTACGAACTTGAGCCAACCGTTGCTCGCCGCGTAGTGGATTGCCGCGAAACCACGCGGGTCAAACGCGGCGAGAGTCTCCGCAGTAAAGGCGCCACCTGGAATCTGATCCATATGTCCTGCTTTGGCAGCAGCCTGGATCGCTGTTGTGCCGGTTGCATCTGGTCGCCCGAGGATCTCCGCGGTTAGGAATGCTTGAGGCAGCTGCGCCAGCAGGCCCCGGAGGGCCACTTTGACGATCACCGTGTGTCCTTCGTCGGCGGTCTCGTACAACAACATATCGCTCGTGAGTTCACTGACGGGCACGCGACACTTTTTCCGATCCGGACGGCGGAAAGTCAGTGTCAGTTCGGACTTCTTTTCTTTCATGATTCAGGACAGAGAGTACTGCGGCATGGATTCTGGGAGTTACGTTGCGAAGGCTAAACAGAGATAAGTCGGACGCTCCACACTTTCTTGAGTGCTATCTGCGCGGAAATCGAAGCGCGCCGAAGTGCGCGCCAGACCACCGCGCGCTCTAGCGTGTCGCTCAATATCTGGGTACGGTCCATCAACCGGTTTAGCTCGCAAACCGCCAAATAGCGGTAGGCTGGGGATTGTTGTGCTTCGTTGCGGGCAACGACAAACTCACTGCCTGCGCATCCAGCGATGACTGACGCGGGGGGGGGTGACTTCCAAAGCGGGAGGCCTAAGTATGCCAGCCATGGCAAAATTCGGTCGCCAGCTATCACGGGTCCTTACCGACGAAGAGGAGAGTCAGGCGTCGTTCGCTAGGCGCACGGGCATTAAGCCTACTCACTTGAACCGATTGCTCCTGACGGCGCGTCCCATCCGAGCTACCACTGCAGCACGGATCTTAGAGGGGGTGGCGCCGAAATACCGAGCTGCCCTGGTCGCGGCGTACATCGACGATGAACTGGCGAAACTAGATTTAGTGCGCTGCAGGATGAATTCGAAGAAATCACAGAGCTGTCCTGCGATGGTGCAGGTAGGCGCTCCCGCGGGACACAGTTTGAGCACTTTCCCCATCGAGCTCCAAAATGACCTATACCGCTTCGGAGAAATGGCGCGGGCAGACAAAACGCTGCTTCGGGCCCTAGAGGCATTCCTCGAAGCGATGCTCCGAAAGCCTCGGTAAGGTTATAGAGCCGCACCTGCGGGCACTTCGCCGGCTAGCCGAGGTCCGGTGATCTACCCTCAACCACCTCGAGCTGGTAGACGGAGTTTTCGGTTTCAAACCCGCCGTCGAGAATCGCGACGACCGGACTCGACTCAAACAAGCCCGAGACCTCTACACCGTTACGAGAAGTGCGGTCGATTACCACCGGCTTGCCGACTTCAATCGGTCCGCGCAGATAACTGAGTAGCTTGGTTGCCCAAAGGAGATTCCCTCGAATCGCCCAGATTGCCTCGTTATGGGGCAGGTTGTTGCGGCCCATTCAAGTCGCGCCACAGTTCCATGGCGGTTGCCGTCCTGTATTGCACATGCCTGCGCAGAGCTTTTTCCAGAGCGAAATTGAAAGGCGGCGGCAAGCCCAGTGCCTGCTCACGTGGTTTCCCAGCCAGTATCTCCTCCCTGGTGAACGTAAGCTGGGTAGACAAAGCAAACTGTAGAAACAGGAGGCCAGAGTGGTAGATATCGACACGTGAATCGACAGGTCCGAATTGAGCCTCATCTAGCACCTCAGGCGGAAGCATCCACATTGCGCGGGTGTTTGTGGCGCTCACTTGATTGCGCAGCTTGGCAATGCCTAGGTCAGCTAACTTAAATTGTGTGACGACAGAGCTCGGATCTGTGGGTGCCATCTCATTCTTCACCAAAGCGGCAAACACATTGCCTGCGTGGATATCTTGATGCACGTAGTCGTGAATGTGAAGGTAGTGAACGGCCTGAAGAAGGCATCTGGCAATTGGCATTATCCATAGCTTGCCGTTAAAATTAGGAATAGTGAAAATATCAGATACTGGGCAGTAGCAACGTTCGGTGATGATGTAGAAAGTATTGCGGTACTCGAACGCATCGAAAACGAACGTGATATACGGATTCCGCAGATGCCTCAGCTTCTCAAACTCAGCCACGGCATTGTCTCTGACATGTTCATAGGTATCTAGGGGCTTAAGGACTTTTGCTGCTAGATCGTTTCTCCATACATCTTGGCAGGCGAACACATCGCTGAACTGACCGCCTCCAATTCTGCTGCCCATTGTGTACGTGTTATTCGTGGCAATACTGGTGATCACTTCACCGGGTTGCGGCAGTATGACAGACCTGGGCGGTGGAACTGGAGGAGCAGGAACTGGGGCTGCTGCCGCTGGTGATATTGAATCGCTCATAGGTTCTCCCTTCAGACTGCAAGGCGCATTGATCCCTCTGGGGATGACGTAGCACCCTAGGGTAGGTTGCGCAAACCCGAAAATCACGATGAACCGAACTTGGCCAGAGATCGTGGGCTGCGAAAGCAGCCAGAACTCTTCTGGGTTTGATACAGATCCTAAGGAATGAACGCCATTGGATACTGCCGTGTTTCAACCATTGGTCAACGGGACGAAGGGGTGTCCCTGGAAATGCAGCAGGAGCGCATTGCCACCTGGTGCAGGAACAACGGCTACGAACCCGGCACTGTTTTTGTAGAGGTCATGAGTGGCGGCCGGGCAGACAACCGCCCAGAACTGCAGAAGGCCGTGGCACTGGCCTGCAAACTCAAAGGCATCCTGGTGGTGTATTCACTGAGCCGGCTTGCCCGTAGCGTCAAAGACACGCTCGCCATTGCAGAGCGGCTGGAGAAGAGGGGGCCAACCTTGCATCCTTGAGTGAACGCATCGACACCAGCTCAGCTCTGGGGAAGATGGTTTTCAGGCTGCTTTCAACACTGAATGAGTTTGAACGTGACCAGCTGGCAGAGAGAACAGCATGCGCAATGGCTCACCTTCGGAAGAACAATCGGCGCATTTCATCCCGCATTTCCCTTGGCTATGACTTTGCAGCAGACGGCAACACACTGCTCGTGAACCCCGCAGAACAGGAAACAATGCGCCAGATCTGCAGCTGGCGGCAACAGGGCATGACAATGGTGAGCGCGATGACGTGCTCTGCGCAATCCGCCATCTTTTCGGCGACGGTCAAGCCCGAGATCGGGAAACGGCGTTGCGTGATCTGGCCGCGGCCCTCGGCTATTGCCGAGAGCGACAATCCCGGGATCCAACATGGAATCGCCTGATATCAAAATCCGCGACCTGCCCCCGTCCGGCTGCCTAGAAGAAGCAAAATGAACGCGGCCACGGCAACAGGAATGGAGGGGAAGATGGATTTCATGCGCCTCCCACATAGGGGGCTGACGGTATGCCTGGCAAAGATTCGCAACGAAAAAAGACGCTGGGGAAACTGGAAAGAGTGCCGGCGCTATTCGTAGTAGAAATCGAAAGTGAGCACCTGATTGTTTCCGAGCACACGAATCATCTCGGTTGTCCAAGGGTGGTAAGGAGCTTTGTCTTGGATTGCACTCACCGCAGCGTTCGTCCCGTAGATGCCTGCATCCCCATCGACTTTAATCATCTCCGCGATCTCTCCCTTTGAATTTAGGCGGAAACTGATTCGCACGTGGGAACCCTGCCTCGGTCTGGCCCCCCCCGCATCGAGTATCCGATCCCACTGGATCTGAACGATGTCGATCAACTCCTGGAGGTAGTCGCCAAATTCGCTGAAATGGGCATCGACTCCAATTATGCCTGTGGGTGAGCGGCCCGAGAGAGTTAGTGGTCGGACTTGGGTGAGTTTTGGACGCGGCAGCGTCCTTTGATTGGTCGATTGTGCGGCGCCGGCAGAGGCAATTGTCGTCGATGGTACAGTTAGCTCTCCAGCGATTTCTGCCAATGGAACACGAACAGCGGCAAAGCCGATGTCGATAATCAATGCGCTTTCGGTCCGAGCAACAACCCTTCCTTTCAACACAGAACCGCCCTTCAGGGTCAACGTTGAGGACTGATTCTGGCTAAACAGCGATACGGCCGCAGAACAGCAAAAAACTAAGACCGGCAGAGAGCGGCGCATTTGAGGATAGGTTAAGGTACTTGGACCGACGGCAAAAAGTGGGATCTAAATTCCAATATTCTCAGTTTGGTTGGCGGTTGCAAGATGCCATCCGCCTTCGCCGGAGCAGTCCAAAAGGGTCAGGTTGCCGTGGACCACGGATTATACACGACGGGCTGGGCTTGGCCGCTGCGAAGAACGCGGCGGCGGCGTTTCACGCCCCACGAGTCACCAGCCATCCCCGCTAACTGTGAATGGCAGATCGTCGTGAGCCACATCCAGGCAGAGAACGGTTATGCGTGAGATGAAGCTCAGCGAGCCTCAGATCATGGCACGATGTGATCACTGTGCGGCACCAAGGGAGAGCAGGTTGAACTGGACGTTTGGCAGAACACACCCGCTGCAACAGTCTGTTTCAGCGATCCACCGTGACCCCTCCTCAGGTTCGGTTGGCAAACCGGCATCGGCGGGTTTCTCTTAATGTCGGGCTTTCAGGGATTGACGGGAGAATCTCCACCATTTCGGACTTCAACTCTACCGTGAAGCCGAGCCGGCGAAGGATGGTATAACAACGTGAACGTATACCTCCGGAGAAGTCCTTCGGCTCCAGAATCCGGCCGGCGATACGGCGAGCTGCGACGCCGATGACGGCCCGCGGTGCGAATCGCTCGCCCTCGTGAATCACGTCATATCGTTCTGACTCGAAGAAGTGGCGATCAACCGAGTGGGCCTTAAGGGCTGAAATCGCCTCGAGAACATCTTCTCTTGTAATGCCGTCAGGAATTTCGCTATCGGGCATGTTGCCTCTCCTCTCACTAATTACTGGTGAATGCAATATTGCGGTAAAGCTCTTGAAGTTACCGTGAGGAACTCGCACGCTTTGGAAAAGCCCAAAATGAAGAAACTACTATCCCATTTAATTCCTGTGACACAATGGCTCTGGGTAATCGCATTGGCGATGCTCGGAGGATGTTCCACTCCGCCATACAGATTGGTTTACTCCAGCGGATTCACGTTTGCCCGCTATGACTTTATCGTTGTTGCGAAACCAGACAACGCAACGACGTCATCGTCGCTTTACGGCTTCGATATTGAGTTCGCGAATTTGATGGCGCGGTACAACATGAAGATCGTTGGTGACAAAGAATTCGAAACTCTGACGCCGGCAGAGAAGCGGCAGACTTTACTCGCCCGCATGTCGTTGATCGCGACGAATAAGAAGAAAAATTTGATTTCGATTTCCTTCGACGATGGAGTCAGTGGGAAGACAGTCGCAAGCGTTACAGCCGAAGCGAAAGGGAACATGTTTGACACGTCGGATCGAACAAAGGCGTTTGAAGCTGTGACGGACGCCCTACTCCAGGCATTGGAGCACGACAAAGGTCTTTCTGTCAGTGACGCAAATGCGTCCAAGGGCAGATAAAGGGCTGCTTTGGCGGACCGCGGTGATTGAAGGTAGAGAGGCCGCTGCGCGTTCGCGCTGACGACGCATTGAAATGACCATCCTCATTTGGAACGTCCATGTTGGACATGGCACATCAGCTGCCGTTGACCTCGCCGATCAAATGGCGGCCGATGTTGTATTGCTCCAGGAAGCCAGTGCCGTATCGGAGTGGCACGGCCCGATGTGTCATGGTCAGGTGAATCAGCAAAAGTGGGGGAGTGCGGTAATGATGCGCGCTGGCTCATTGGCCGCTTCCCCCCTTCCAGGTGTCAGGATGGGTTCAGGGAGCGCGCTGGAGGTATCCATCCTGAGCCGATGATAAACCGCCCAGCCGTCGGTGTCGAGTCGCTGACAAGTCTGCCTGTGCGGTCCGGGCTGTTTGCGGCTGCAGAATGGCAAGCGAATAAGGGGCTTTCGCTCACCGCGCCACCGCCGCCAAGGCCAAGGGGAAGACCTAGGTGCTGACCTACTTCGGCGGGTAACCCGCTGGCGCGGAGCTCGCCAGCGCCGCCATCGGGTCTCCGGCCTCGATCGGCGTGATGGGCAGGAAGCGGCGTTTGGCAGTCTTCAATTCACGCTCGAAGCGGCGGGCTTCCTCGGCTGGCACCGGCGGCAAGGTGGGCCAGATGGCCGCGAGTTTCCCACAGGTCCGTGCCCGAGAGGGCTGCTTGGCTTGATCGCTCTTCTTCGCTTTGCTCATGCGGGTGCTAAGCAAACGGCTAAACTTTCCCGCACGGCAAGATTTCGAAGGCGGATTTCTGTACCGCCTGCGCCAGCGTGATCGCCAATGACCAAGCGTCCGGGTTCTACCACGTTGGCGACGAAGGGAAAATCACTCTGCAGGAGTTCCTCGACCAAGCTTGCCAGCAGTGGGGATCAGCGCCGCCGTGGCGGATGCCACTTCCGTTGATCTATTCTGCGGCAAAGCTTTGCGAAGGGTACGCTCGAATCACAGGTGCAACTTCGCCCCTGACCGGCGACTTCATCGATATCGGT
>Ga0182027_10007961_pt1 | contig 15518 bp, 16 predicted proteins | sample 712E1DmetaG_FD_121300 | JGI IMG/M metagenome (GOLD analysis project Ga0182027, IMG submission 121300) | Permafrost microbial communities from Stordalen Mire, Sweden - 712E1D metaG (Illumina Assembly) | ecosystem: Environmental > Terrestrial > Soil > Wetlands > Permafrost | place: Sweden...
ATTATCTACAAGGTGTTTTGCGATAAATTCAATAAATTCCTTCATGAGAGTACCTTTAAATTAAGTGAATCATCAGGGTACACAATTAGTACACTTTAATTCCAGAAAGGAACAAAGCTACTCGGAAGCAGCACCCTTTACTTCCGCATCACTATCTGTTTTATCCGACTTTTTAGTTTTCACTTTTTCAGATTTCTTTTTCATTAATGCCATAAGATTAGCTTCTTTAAGCTTTTTCCACTCTTCAAGTTTTAAAGCAATATCTGTTTCCGATAGTCCTTGCTTTGTTAATTCACGTTTAAGAATAATTCCTTGATTTGATAAAAGATTTTTTACAGTATCTGTAGGTTGAGCGCCAACACTTAACCAATAAAGCGCCCTATCCTCTTTAATATTTATTGTTGCAGGATCTGTTTTGGGATTATAAAGACCAATTGCTTCAATAAATTTTCCGTCTCTAGGTGAACGTGAATCAGCCGCTACAACTTTATATACCGGCTGTTTTTTCTTTCCCATTTTTCTCAATCTTAACTTAACTGCCAATTTAGTTGCTCCTCCTTTAGAAATTTAACTTCTAATTATATTTTATATTTTTCATGTTCTGTAATGAAAACTTCCCTGAATTTTTATTCATCATTTTCATCATTTGTTGCATCTGTTCAAACTGCTTAAGCAACCGGTTCACTTCTTGAATTGAATTCCCGCTTCCTCGTGCAATTCTTTTTCTTCTATTCCCGTTTAATATTTTTGGATTTGTTCTTTCCATTCTCGTCATTGACTGAATGATCGATTCAACTTTTATCAGTTGTTTATCATCAATTTCTGAATTCTTAACTGCCGTACTCACTCCAGGTATCATTCCTAACAAAGATTTCAATGAACCCATCTTTTTTATCATTTTAATTTGCTTCAAAAAATCATCAAAGTCGAATTTATTTTCCCTAAATTTCTTTTCAAGGTCAGAAGTTTCCATTTCGTCAAATTGTGCTTGAGCTTTTTCAACTAACGAAATTACATCTCCTTTACCGAGAATCCGCGAAGCCATCCTTTCTGGGAAAAACAATTCAATAGAATCAAGCTTCTCACCCAAACTTACGAACTTTACCGGCCTATCCACAACTGCACGGATAGATAAAACACATCCGCCTCGCGAATCACCATCCAATTTAGTAAGAACTACTCCATCAAAATCAACTTTGTCATGAAAAGCTTTGGCAGAATTTACTGCATCTTGCCCGGTCATTGAATCTACAACAAATAATGTTTCAGTTGGGTTCACTCTCGCTTTAATTTCAGCAACTTCTGCCATCATATCATCATCAATATGTAATCGACCGGCTGTATCAATAATTATAGTGTTTTGACCATTTTCCTTAGCATATTTCAATGCTTCAGAAACTATTCTTACAGGCTCATTGCTATCTTCAATTGAAAAAACAGGAACATCTATTTGGGTTCCAAGAATTTTCAGCTGTTTTATAGCAGCCGGGCGATAAACATCTGCAGCAACTAAAAGAACACTTTGTTTTTTACTTTTAAGATATTTTGCAAGTTTTGCACTAAATGTCGTTTTACCGCAACCCTGCAATCCTATTAACATTATTATCGTAATACCAGATGCATTAAGCTTTAGTTCATGGCCACTTCCACCTAATAAAATAGTCAACTCATCATACATTATCTTTGTAATGAGTTGCCCGGGTGTTATAGAAGTTAAGACTTCCGAACCAAGTGCTTTTTCTTTTACATCATCAATGAATTTTTTTGCAACCTTGTAATTTACATCAGCATCTAAAAGAACACGACGTATATCACGTAAGGTATCCGAAATATTTGATTCGGTTATTTTCCCTTGTCCTGTTATTTTCTTAAGCGCACGCTCAAGTTTTTCAGTCAAATCATCGAGCATGCAGACCGACCCTAATTAAAGATAACAAAAAGAGACTTCATTTCAAATAATAACAGCTTAAGATTCCTTCAGTGAATTCGCTCCAGAAACAATTTCTAATATTTCCTTAGTAATGGATGCTTGGCGAACCTTATTATATGTTAAATTTAACGACTTGATAAGATCTTTTGCATTTTCAGTTGCCATATCCATTGCAGTCATTCTTGCTCCCAATTCAGCAGCATATGATTCAAGGAGATATCTCCACATCTGAGCATTCAAATGTTTAGGTAAAAGAGATTTGATAATACTAACTTTATCCGGTTCATAGATATAGTCCGGTCCAAATTTCGAGTTACCGCCTTTGGTTTCAATCTTTTTTATTGGCAACAACTGTTCGGTAGTAGTCCTTTGTTGAATTATCGATTTAAATTCATTAAACACTACTAAAACCTTATCAATCTCACCTGAGATATATTTGTTTGTTAATTCTTTAATAAGTCCTGAAGCGAATTCAAATTTTAAGTGGGTAAAGATTCCGGGGTGGGATCCAACAACATTGTAATTTCTTTTGGAAAAATGATCATTTCCTTTTTTTCCAAGACAATACAGATTTAATTTTATTTCTTTAGGATTTTTTTCTATTTCATCTTTTATTAATTGTTCTGCCATTCGAATAACATTCATATTAAAAGCACCGCAAAGACCTCTATCCGAAGTAATAACAATAACTGCAACATTATTAACTTCTCTTTCATGGAATAGAGCGTCATTAAAATTCAGTTCAACAGATAAAAGATGTTGAAGAACTTCAATGATTTTTTTAGAATATGGTCTGGAATTAATAATATTTTCCTGAGCACGACGTAATCGAGCTGCAGCAACCATTTTCATCGCTTTGGTGATTTGTTGAGTGTTTTTTACACCAATTAATCTTCGTTTAATATCTCTAAGAGTTGCCATATTCTAAAAATCAGCTCTTTTTAAACTTTTGTATAAATTCTTCAACTGCTTTTTTTATCAATTGAATTGTATTATCATCTAATGACTTTGATGTTCGAATGTTTTCATAAATTTCAGAATATTTCAATTCTACATATTCAAGAAATTCTTTTTCAAATCTCTTAACATCAGATACTTCGATCGACTCAAAATTGTTATTTGTTCCAATAAAAACGCTTAATACCTGTTTTTCAACCGGTGAAGGAGCATATTGACCCTGTTTCAATAATTCAACCAGGCGTGCTCCTTTTGCAAGTGTGTTTAATGTTGATTTATCAAGGTCGGAACCAAATTTAGCAAAGGCTTCAAGTTCACGATATTGAGCTAAATCCAATTTTAAAGATCCGGCAACCTTTTTCATTGCTTTTATCTGAGCATTTCCACCAACACGTGATACAGAAATACCAACATTAATTGCAGGTCTAACACCTGCATTGAACAAGTTTGGTTCGAGATAGATCTGTCCATCGGTAATCGAAATTACATTTGTTGGAATATATGCAGATACATCACCTTGCTGTGTCTCAATAATTGGCAATGCAGTTAAACTTCCGCCTCCAAGTTCATCACTTAATTTTGAAGACCGTTCCAGCAGACGTGAATGAAGGTAAAATACATCACCCGGATAAGCTTCTCGTCCCGGAGGTCTTCTCAATAGAAGCGAAAGTTCACGGTAAGCCGTAGCTTGTTTAGAAAGGTCATCATAAATAACAAGTGCGTGTCTACCATGATCTCTAAAAAATTCTCCTAGTGTAGCACCCGAGTAAGGTGCAATATATTGCAAAGGTGCGGGCGTAGACGCCGGCGCCGAGACAACAGTAGTATACTCCATAGCGCCTGCTTCTTCAAGTTTTGCAACTACCTGAGCAACAGTAGAATTCTTTTGCCCGATTGCAACATAAACACAATAAACAGGATTAATACCATATTTCTTTGCTTCAGGTGTATGAGTATTCTTTTGATTAATTATTGCATCAATTGCTACTGCTGTCTTCCCTGTTTGACGATCACCAATGATCAATTCTCTTTGCCCTCTTCCGATTGGAATCATAGCATCAATTGCGGTGATACCGGTTTGAAGAGGTTCTTTCACAGGAGACCGCTGAATAACGCCTAATGCCTTACGTTCAATCGGCATATAAGAGTCAAATTGAATAGCGCCTTTTCCATCGAGGGGCTCACCAAGCGGATCCACTACACGTCCAAGAAGCTTTTCTCCAACCGGGAATGAGGCGACACGATTTGTCCTTTTAACCTGATCGCCTTCTTTAATTAGTGAACTTTCTCCGAAAAGGACGCATCCTACGCTATCTTCTTCAAGGTTCAACACCATTCCCATTACACTATTTGGAAATTCAACTAGTTCGCTTGCCATTACTTTAGATAAACCGTATACGCGCGCAATGCCGTCACCTACCTGAAGTACTGTTCCAACTTCATAAACATCTGATTCATTTTCAAATCCGGCGAGCTGCTTTCTTAATATCGCAGAAACTTCATCGGGTCTTATTTCCGCCATTTTGTTCTCCATTAGAGATCCCAATAAATCGGGACTAACTTTATCTTTAGTTGTTAGAAATATTTATTTCTTCTGAAAATTTCTTCCGTAATAATTGTAACTGATTTTTAATTGAAGCATCATAAACCGTATCTTCTATCTTTATAATAAATCCGCCTATCAGTTCCGGATCCAAACTGTAATTTACTTTAATACTTTTTCCGGTTCGATTTTCAAATTTGTCGATTATGTTATGTTTTGTTTCATCATTCAAGACAACAGCCGATACTACTTTTGTATTTAGGACATTATTTATTTTATTAACTAATAGAAGAAACTCTTTGAATATTTCAAGGAGAATATCTTCACGGTTCTTCTCAACAACAAAATCAAGAAAGCTCATTGTTTCCGGACTGATTTTGTTATCAAATACTTTGTTCAGTACAGACTTTTTAATATTCAATTTTATTACGGGGCTCTTTAAAACACCACGTAATTCTTTTGAATTGAAAAGTGTATTATAGATTAGTTCTCCGTCAATTGAAATTGTTTTTAAGACTTTTTTTTCTTCTGCAAGAAGCAACAAAGATTTGGCATAACGATATGAAACGCGATAGTTACTCATAATTAATTCTTAAAATCTTCTAAATATTTATTCACTACTTTAATTTGTTTTTCTTTGTCAAGAGATTCCCTTAAAATTTTCTCTGCGGCATTGATTGCGATATCTGCAACTTGACTTTTCAGTTTATTGAACGCTTCGGCATTTTTTCTTTCAATTTCAGCAGAAGCCAATTCTATCATTTTCTTTGACTGAATTTTACTTTCTTCGAGAACCTGTAATTTCACCTTCTCGGCATATTCCCTACTCTGCTCTATAATTTTCTGTCCTTCCTCTTCAGCCTTAAGAATATTTGATTTATTATCAAGAATCAATTTTTCAGCTTCTAATCGGGCAGTTTCAGCTTTATCAAGCGATTCCTTAATAAGATTTTCTCTTTCATTAAGAGTACTTAAAATCGGCTTCCATGCTATTTTTTTTAGAATATAAAGAAGGATTACGAAAGTAAATATTGTCCATATAATTAGCCCCGGATTAACATCCAAAGGACTTCCTCCGCCTTCCCCGCCGTTAAAAGCAAGTATTATAAAATAGCAAATCGTTTTCATTTCTAATTCCAAATTAATAAGTGTTAAATAACTACTGATTACTTAAGAGCTAAAAGAATACAAATAACTAATGCAAATAGTGAAATACCTTCAATAAGTGCTGCGGCAATAATCATTGAGGTTCTGATATCTCCGGCGGCTTCAGGTTGACGTCCGCTTGCTTCCATTGCTGAGCTTGCTAATTTACCAATACCAAATGCGCCGCCTATTACTGTTAATGCCGCGCCAAAACCAGCTGCTAAATGTGCCAAATCCATTTAAATCCTCCTATTATAGTCTGTTATTAATTAATGTTCCTGATGAACTGCCATCCCGATAAATAATGAGGAAAGCATTGTAAATATATAAGCCTGAAGTAATGCAACTAATATTTCCAGCAAATAAATAAATAAAGCAAATGAAACCGATACCGGAACCACAACATAAGTATGAAGAATAAATATTAATCCAAGTAATGATAAGATTACAATATGTCCGGCGGTCATATTCGCAAAAAGACGTATTGCCAATGCAAAAGGTTTTGTAAATAACCCGAGCAATTCAACGGGTATCATTATCGGTAATAACCATACAGGCATTCCATGAGGAACAAGTCCTTTAAAATATCCGAAGAAACCGTTCTTCATCATACCACCGACTTGAATTACAACAAAAGAAATAGTTGCCAACGTTGCGGTAACTGAAATATTACTTGTTGCAGTTGAACCATAAGGGATTAATCCGATAAAATTACAAGTAAGAATAAAAAAGAAAGATGTTAGTAGGTAAGGTAAAAATTTTTCGTAGCCTTTGCCTATTGTAGGTTTTGCAATTTCGTCACGTACAAAAATGATTAAAATTTCCGATAAATTGGTAGCTCCATGCGGGACAAGGGACTTCTTGTAAGTTTTAGATATATGAATGAAAAATGATATAAGAACAATTAAAGAAACCCACATAAACACTAAGTGTTTTGTTATAGAAAGATCAATTCCGAACAAATGAATTTGAGGAAGTTGAATCTCTATAAAAGGTAAATCAAGTGTTCTTGAGTCAAGAACATGATGCATTATCCAGCCGGTATCTTGTTTTGCTCCGGTTTGCGCAACCGTTTTAACGGAATCTACAATAGTATTAATTTCAGTTACCCACATTTCGTATAATCATTCTAAGTATTTAGTGTTGTCTAACTTATCTTTAATAAGTACGATTTCATATATTAAGAAAAAAGTATATAAAATAAAGAATGCAAATATAAACCCGAATTTATCAACTTTCAAGAATTTAATAACCAGAAAAATAGCAGCCAACATTAAAATTAAGCGAAATGCTGTACCGGTTAGCGTTAAAACCAGAATTTTATTACCTGAATTATTCTCAGTAAATGATAAAAAAACTACAAATACGAGAAAATTTAATAATGCCAGTCCAATTCCGGTAAAAATTGAAATCCCCATATTTATAGAGAAGTAATTAAATAATGAGCTGCCAATTGTTAGACAAAACAGTATGATTGAAATAAATAAAGGAGTTTTGATTTTATCTATCAAGTTTTTTTTTATCATTTATTTGCAGCACAGTTTTAATAAAATTATAAAATCCTGCAACCCCTCCTAAAAAAGAAAAAAATAAGATAAAGATAGGGGTTGAATGTAATTTAGAATCCAGCCATCTGCCAAGGAAAAACATAAGCAAAATTGTAGCTGTTAATTGAGTCCCAAGACCAAGATATTGACCTGCCTGCTGGAATGAATCTGCAAATTTTTTTTGATTATTTTCACTTTTCATTCTTCTTTATTATCAGATGAATCCGAATGGTTCATTTGACTATGACCTTCGAAAAGGGCGCCTTCTTCAACAACAAGATATTTAGTTATTAAATCACCTTTTAACACAGATTTTGATTCTAATTTTAATTTTTCCTGTGCATTCACCTTCCCGATAATCTTGCCGCTCATAGTTATATTATTAGCTTTAATTTCTCCATTTAATTCACTGCTGTCGCCAATTGTTAAATTACCGTTTACTGTTACATTGCCCAAAACCGATCCGTCAATTCTGACATTCCCTAAACTGAATAAATTTCCTTCAATCTTTACGCCACTACTGATAATGCTTACATCTTCTGCATTTGGTTCTTTTTTGTGAGCCATTATAATACTCCTACTTTAATAATATTTTTTGAGGATCCACGGGTTTTCCGTCCTGCCATATCTCAAAGTGCAGATGAGGACCCGTAGTATTTTTCCCTGAATTACCGCTCAAAGCTATCAAATCGCCCTGACAAACAAAGTCACGTTCTTTTTTAAGTAATGAGGAACAATGTTTATAGACGGTCGTAAAACCGTTATCATGTTGAATAATAATCACATATCCCGAGCCTATTGTATAATCTGAAAAAGTGATCACCCCACCGACAGAAGCAAATATAGGCGATCCGATTTTTAATCCAAAATCAATTCCCATATGCCCTATAGTTGGATTAAAATCCTGAGTTATTATACCTTGTGCCGGTTGAATAAAAACAAAAGTATTAGTGCCTTTGTTTGACTGTAATAAATTATTTAATAAATTAATAAATGCATAATATATATTACCGCCGACATTGATTTTTTTTTCAACTCTGTTTTTTAAAGTATCATAAATTTTATCGTTAGCATTAACAGAATCTTTTTGTGCCAATCTAATTGCCAACCTAATGCGCTCGTTTGATGAAGATAAAGATTGTAATTGATTTGTCAGTATTAGAACTCTGTTTTGTAATAGTTGGATTTTTTCGGTTTGGGCTTTCAATTCACTGTTATCAACTACAAACAGAAAATCTTTAAGTGGCGTAATAGCTAGAATTATAATTAGTAAAAACCATACCGCTAAAGTATATAGACTAATATAACTTGCAAGTTTTACAAATCCCAATTTATAACGTTTTGTTGTAATAATCGGTAAATTGGGAGTTATATGAATTGATGAATTTTTTATCGCTTGAAAATTAAACCACTTCATTTATATCTCACTTATCAGTATCAAATATATCAATTTGTGGATATTATTTCTTACAGAATATTTTTTTCTTTTAAGTTAGAAATAATTATATCGGGTAGCAGCTTATAACCACAATCAAATGTTTTAAGTGGGCATTCTCTATAACCATGAATTCCACATGGTTTGCAATCCAGTTCATTATAAGAAATATAGAAACTTAAATTGTTATAAGGATAAAATCCAAATGACGGGACAGTTGAACAATATATCGTTACTGTAGGAATGTTTGCAATCATTCCTAAGTGTGTTGGAGCGCTGTCATTTGATAATAAAAGAGAGCAATGTTTTAATAAAGCTACGGATTCTTTAACATTTAGAACACCGGCATATGATTTTATGTTTGAAGAGAATATATTTTGAATTTCGTTGCATAAAATCTCATCGTCTTTACCGCCGATTAGAACAACAAATTTTTTATCATTGATAAGTGATTTAATTACGGCAATAAAATATTCAACCGGATATATCTTCGTTTTCCATACTGAACCCGGCGCAATAGCAATGATCTTATTATTATCAATCACGGATTGAAGATTGTTGATTTTTTCGGTCGTTTCTAAATTGATTTCAATTTCAGGCAATATTTTCCAATTGTCTCCTGAAATATTATAGCCTATTAAATCCAAATTTCTTGCAACTTCATGAATATTTCTTTGATATTTAATTCGAGTTTTATATAAATAACTCATTCCGGCAATATCAAAACCAAATGTTGATTTTGCTCCGGAAAAAAATGATACAAGTGATGATCTAATTGATCTGTGGGGCGAATATACATGTGTATATTTTTTCTTCCTAATAGAGCCGATTAGTTTTAACAGATCATAAAAAGATTTTTGAATAAAATTCTTATCATATATTAATACATCATCAACAGATTGAGAACTCTCGAATATTTCTTTTGTCGAGGGTATGCATAATACGGAAAGTATCGAATCCGGATACTTTTCTTTCAATTTTTGAATCATAGGGAGAGTTAATACGGCATCACCTAGAAATGCAGTTTGAATTATCAATATCTTTTCCTTCACTAATACTTCCATAATTTGTGAAGCCAAAAATATTGTTCGGGATTTTTCTTGATATACCTCTCAAGCGAAGAAATGTAACGTTGTGTAACTTCCAACACATTCTTATCGTAACTATCGGATAAATTCATAAGATCCAGTTCTTCAAAGTATATTTTATATGAATAATCACTTTGTCTTTCAAATATTGTAAGTATAACCGGGCAATTTGTTTTAAGTGCGATAGAAGCGGCGCCAAGATAAAGAGCTGTTGATCTGTTAAAAAACCGGAATCTTGGACCTTCATAATTTCCTCTCTGGTCGCCACCGACTATCACTATTTCACCTTCTTTAATTTTTTTATAAATATTCTTTACAGAAATTCCGGAAAGAATAACTTTATTGCCGAATTTCTCCCGGGCATTCATAACCCAATTTGACGTTAGAGGATTACTCTGGGGTTTAGCCAAAATAAAAAGTTTTCTGCCAAGCATAATTGTAATCGATGACGGACAAAATTCCCAACCGCCTAAATGCCCGGATAAAAGCATTACACCTTTATGGTTATTTGATACTCGTTGAAGCAAATCATAATTTACAAAAGTAACTGAAGATATTAGTTCTTTTTCGGATAAAAACGGTAAAATCATTAATTCAAAAAAAGTGATGAGAATATTTTGGTAGGTGCGGAATGTTAATGCATTTATTTCAGCAGTTGATTTTTCAGGGAAAGCAGATTTAATATTATTGAAAACAATTTTTTTTCTGAGAGGGATTAAATAAAAAACTATATAAGCAAGATATTTGGATAAACGTCTTGTGCGTTGAAGACCTATCCATTTAAACAAATTTGCAAAAATCAGAAATAGTAAATATTCCAGTCTATGTTTTATATGAACAGAGTTATTTGTCAATGCTTATTCTATCCATCCAATTATCGTCTCTGTATTCATCTTTCTTAGTTGAATTAAGCAATACAAAATTGCCGAAACCGGAAAGGTCGCCAAAATAAAAATACACGCCTCCTTCAATTTGGTTGTAAAACCACACTTCATATGGTTTGAGCTGCGCTTCGTTCGAATAAAGATCTTTTTGATCCGGTTGTCCATATTTTAGATAAACCCTTCCTCGATCAGTTAAATAACCTTCCCTTTTGTTACTGCCATAATTAGTATTAGCATATTCAACCCTTTTCATATAGTCTTCTTTATATTTATTTTTTTGCGAAGATGCATCCTTATTTCGCTGAGCCCAAAATTCAAAAAGAAATTCTCTTTTTGCGGAAAGTGTTTTGAATTTTCCATACAAATCTATTTCTGCTCCGGTAGCAATATATTTTATTTCTCGAAACATTTTATCACATTCTTCTTCCGTATATATTCCGAATTCGCTTCCTGAAACACCCGCTTTGATCTCAGATACCGAACTTGAATCTACAACTTTCGGATTATACAAATAAAATCTTTTGGCAGAAACGAATGATTGCTTACTAATCGGATCCGATAAATTAAGAATAAAATCATATGAGCCGGTTGGGTATTTTGACAAATTAATATGTCCGATTTCGACAACTGAGTTTTTTGATTGTTTAACAGTTTTTGAATTGATGTAAATAATCTTACCGGCGCTATTCTGAAGAATCTTTTGAAGATTAAATTCAGCTCCGGAATCTTTTAGATTTAGATTATAGAGTTCGCTGTAATAAAAAAATACGGGAGATAAATTAGTAAATAAAATTGAAGGATTAGGCGTAACTTCTAATGTGTTTTTATAAAATATGGATTTTGTATCTGCATTTTCTTGTTTGATAGATGTTGCCAGCTGGATATCGCTAATTGAATATTTCCCCTGGTCGAATGATTTAATTTCAATTGTATCTTGAATTATCTTTTTAAAATTCGGATTCTTGGAATCGTTTGCATGTATACTTATTGAATACTTACCTTGTGGAACAACAAAACCCAAAACCCCAATTAGGGATTTTTGCAAACTATCAGTTAAACTAAGCCGATGTTGAAGCTTCCATTTTTTATTTATAAACAAAGTTTGGTCTTTTAAATTTTTCATTTCAAGATTAACAATAGCTTCAATTGCGTATTCTTTATCAATTTCACTAGCTTGCATCCCCTGAGGATTCAACTCATAATAAAACTCCAGATAGGATGAGGTTGAATCATAATAAAATCTCGCATAATCCAAGTCAAAATTTATATTCTTCTGACCTAAAATCATTATTGGAAAAATTATAATTGCTAAATAAACAAATGAATATTTTTTCATAAATTATTTCCTTTAATTAAAACCAGACTTCAAACTTCAATAATTATATATACCTAATTGATTGGTCTTTAGCAATTCTGAAAATTACAGACATAACAAAAATAAGCCGCTTATTAAAATAAAAAAACCCGGATGCCTATGCTATGCACCCGGGTTTTCTAAATACTAGGTTATGTTAAAAAGCAAAAGTAACACCAAAAGTATGAGTATCATTAAACAAAACCCTTTTTTGGTAAGAATAATCGACTAATAAATTTAGATTATTGCTTAAGCCAAGTTTAATCCCAAATCCTGCAGTTAAAGTTGACTCTTTTGCATCTTTGTCTGATAATTCAGGTGTAATAATATATCCACCTCTTAGAAATATCATATTCTCAAATGCATATTCTAAACCAATCCGATATTCATCATAAAAATAATTACTATTCTGAAATACTCCATTAACTTGAATAGAATTATCTCCATCAATTGCATAATGATAACCCACACCTAATTCTAACGTTGTTGGCAGGTCTTCAGATGCAGCCTGAATTTGATAAAATTGCTGACCTGATCTCAATAAAGTAGTTGTTTGACCTGTTGGATCATAGACATAAACACCATTTTGAGCTGCAACATTAAGTCCGGTGCCGGTGAAACTAGACTTAAAGCCTAGGTTCTTAATAACTATTCCAATACTCAATCCGTCTATATTAGCTAAATTGGAGTATGAGATACCGGTATTAAAGCTGATATTTGTTTTTGATACTTCACCCAACTGTTCGTAGTTAACATTCCCTGTTACGCCTATTGCTATTCTATCGCTTAATAAAATAGAATAAGTTAACCCGGTTGTAACAAATTCAGGTTTAAAAGTTTGTCCGGTACCATCCGGATTATTTACAGTTGTAACAGGAATATTTCCAACTGATAAAGATTTAATTGATAAAGCTAAAGAGCCCATCCTTCCTACGTTAACTCCAATAGCACCATATTCAACACCAATATCTGCTATATAATTCATATGAGAAAATGTTACCGAATTCCCATTATCTCTTGATAGATTAGCAGGATTCCAAAAAATTGCATCTATCCCGCTTGCGTCGGTGATCGTAGTTTGTCCCATAGCAATTCCTCGCGCACCAACAGGAATCAACAACTGCGTGGAACCTGCTGTACCAACTCTGTCGCCACCGCTGGCAAAGGCTATGCTAGTCAGTGTGGCAGTCACAATAGCAATTAATTTTAGTAATTTTAGTTTATTCATTTTTTTCCTCTCCTCTTTTTAGAAGCGATCCAAGATTTGCTGTTCTTGAATAACTGCCACTTTCAATATTTTAGATTTACCTAAATCAGGCATATCGACATAAACAATATATAAGCCACTAGCTACAGGGAAACCATTGTCAGTTAATAAATCCCATCTTTGATCCTGACCTACAACATTTTTCTGTATAGTTCTAACAAGTTGACCTGCCAAATTATAGATTCTGATTATAGCTTTTGTCGGCAAATGTGTAAATGTAACCCATCGGCTATATTTGTCTAATTCTTGCGGATTAACGCCATAATAGGGGTTAGGATAAACATTAATCTTCTCTATATCTGCTTTTGCTTGATCGGCATTGTATCCAACAGTTGGGGCAGTAAATGAAAATGCATCATTTGTAGTGCTTGGCTTAGTTGTATATATTTTTACAACTGTTCCTTTTGGAGCAATTTTTCCATCCTTATCATAATCTCCAAAAATCATCCTTGAAAAATATTCAACTTCACCAAAATTATCTGCCGTTGCAACATCTCCTGCAATACATGCAGCCGCAAATTTATCATATCCGTTCGAATCAAAGTACCAGTAAATCCAATCGGTGGCCGGATAACCTAATGCTACATCCGTATTTTTTACTGCAAAATGTCCTTCGTTTCCACCTCCGCCTGTATATAGAATTGGAATCAGACGAACACTATCTTTTGTAGCCGGATCATATCTCCACAATTGGAATGGGACTTTACCAATTAAACCGGTATCAAATCCCCAATATGCCCAATCATTATCTGCAGCGGTTGTGTCGGTTATTTTAATTGCATAATCATAAGGAACGGCATTAGCAATTGAACGGGTTAACCTTGAAAGACTTCCATCGCCTCCTCCGGCTCCAACATAATAACGCTGAGGCTGAGCAGAATTTAAACTATGCCAAACAGAATTTCCATTAAATTGCTTGCCTGCCGCATCGTATTGTGCTGACGTCAGTAAAGTACCGGCATATGCAGTTTCAACCATACCGGCTGCTTCATTAGTAGCATTAAATTTAATTGCAGGCGCAGGTCCGTCAACCTGAACCCTCAAACCATCCACAGTTGGAGAAGCTGTACCCTGAGATTGGGGCTGATTTGATAAAAGAACTTTATTTATTGTAACGTCGGTGAGTTTCCAAAGAATTTTACCACTGACATTATCATATGATACTTTATAATTATCGCCGGTGACTTTGGAAGGATCAATAACTTTAACAGTAACAGATCCATCAGCGATTCCGGAAACTCTTGTTACGCTCAAAGAATCACCAATTTTAGCATTATAAACAACACCCGGAGCATTTGAATGAGGTGATGCTTTAATTATTGCTATAGGATTTTCAAGAACTTTAGCTCCAAATGGAGGGTTTGGATTGTATGAGTAGCTTGTAACCGCAAAATAATATTGTGAACCGTCCAGGAATTTATTATTCGTAAAAACATCAATGGAATCAAGTAATAAACGTGAAATACCGCTATCCGTTCCATTTTGAACAACAACCGGTAAAAGTAGACCGGATGTAGGATCGGTAGCTAAATCTGTAATTGAAGTAATTCCATCTTTTATATCATAAGTATGCAGTTTCTTTGCTTGAGACATGGTAGCTGATACAGAAGGTAATTGATATACATTATAACCCTGGAATGCATATCCAACACTATTATAAGTTTCAGTCGCAGTAACTGCACTATTGTTCCATCCCCAGTTTAACAATAATTTTTGATCAAATTCACTTATTTGCAACTTTGGCGCTGGCGCTGGCGCTGGTAATTGAAATAACCTGTTGTATGCAATTTGAGCAATATCATCCTCATTTTTTAATGCTGTTATAGCGCCCAAGTTATCTGTACCAGGTGTATCGCCGGCAGACATTTCTGCAATTACAACTTCTTGAGTATCGCCATAGGCTAATGTAAACGGACCGGAAACACCGCCGTTTCTTCTATCTCCCGGTGCATTAAGAATATTATCAAGCCAACCCGTTTTTGCTACAGGATCTCCATAAAGAGGAAATTTTGACGGTAGATTTGTAGTAGGATCTGTAAATGGTTGTCCTGTTGATGCAATTTCGCCTAAAAATAAATTATACCATTCGGTTGTGCCGATAGCTGCATTTTGATTAGGGTCGGCATAAAGGCAACCAACGCAATTTATAAAATAGTAATCTGAAGTCATTGGTAAATTCTTGTAACCGGTTATATACTTACCTCTAAAAATAGCCGTATCGGTGGCAATACCGGTTTTTATCCTGGGTCCCTGCATAAAATCTACGCCGGTAGCAGGTGGTGTAAGACCATATTCCGCATTATTAGCAATACCGCTGAATGTATAAAACAAACTGCGTGTAGTATCGCATCCCGAGAAATCATATGA
>Ga0182027_10007962_pt1 | contig 15517 bp, 15 predicted proteins | sample 712E1DmetaG_FD_121300 | JGI IMG/M metagenome (GOLD analysis project Ga0182027, IMG submission 121300) | Permafrost microbial communities from Stordalen Mire, Sweden - 712E1D metaG (Illumina Assembly) | ecosystem: Environmental > Terrestrial > Soil > Wetlands > Permafrost | place: Sweden...
AAAAATAATAGTACAGATAAGTCAGCTAAAAACTATATGGCAAATGGAGTGTTGGTTAATCACAATCCAAAAGAATTTATCAAGGCAATCGCTCAACATCGTTTTTGGGAACATGAAAATTAAGGTAAAGATGATTTACTTATCCCAAAAGGAAAAGAAGAAGAATTATTGGGAAGATTGCAGAATAAACCTGGTAAAACCAAGGAAGAATTACGCAAAATGATTTCAAAATAATAATGGTTAGTTCGCCGGGATATTTTAGTGCGCTTCAGTGGCGCAGTTTTCCGGAATACCCCCAAAGCATAAAAAAATATTTCTAAACAATCTTTAAGGAGAATTATGAAAAACAATTATTTCATTTTAACATTTATATTGCTAATTGCAGGATCAATATTAGTCGGTTGTAATAGCAATCGAGAAAATAAAGGAGATAATGCCAAATATAATGTTAAGCAAGAAAGTCAGAATGTGATAGCAATGAAAGGATATAAATCAGATATCGTAAAGAGTACTTTGGAAAATAATAATTTCCGAAAAGTATTGTATACCGCTCATCATATGCAACTTGTACTGATGAGTCTTAAACCCGGAGAGGAAATAGGAGCAGAGATTCATAAAAATTCAGATCAATTTTTCCGTTTTGAAGCCGGAACCGGGAAATGCATCATCGACGGGAATGAATATCAGGTGAAGGATGGAGATGTTATTATTGTTCCCGCAGGAGCAAAGCATAATGTAATAAACACAGGAAGCGCTAAAGAATTAAAAATGTACACCATTTATGCTCAACCAAACCATAAAGACGGTGTCGTAAGGGCTACCAAAAAAGATGCGGAAACAAACGAGGAAGAATTTGATGGTAAAACAACAGAGTAAGTAATTTTTAAATAAAAAGAAATATTTTCAAAGGAGTGAAAATCAATTAAAGCTAGAAGTCAAGTAAAAAATTTTCCTATCGTTTGTGTTGGTGGTTCTGCTGGTGGTCTCGATGCATATACCCGTTTACTTAAGCATCTGCCTGCCGATATGGGTGTTGCTATTGTCATTGTAAATCATCTGAGAACTGTAGCAACTCATTTACACGAGATTCTTCCGAACTATACTATGATGCCGGTTGAACTAATAACTGAAAGATTACTTGTCGAGCCCAACCATGTTTTCATTATCCCGGAACAACGTGATTTGCATGTTCTTGGTGAAGAGTTCCGTCTAAAGCCGATATCAAAACCCAGAGGATGGCCTGACGTAATAACAGTTTTTTTGCGTTCCCTAACGAAACATTGGGATGGTAAACTTATCGCCGTTATTGTCTCGGGTTATGATGGTGACGGTTCGGCAGCGCTTTGCGGTATAAAAGAAGTTGGTGGTATTACTATAGCGCAGAAGCCTGAAACAGCCGGGCAGCCCGATATGCCTGAAAGTGCAATGGCTAGTGGTTGTATAGATTTCGTTCTTTCCCCTGAGGATATTGCTAAAGAAATTATACGAATTGTCAAGACGCAAATATGATTTTAGCGGAATTTAGATATATTTAATGCGGATGTGGTTTTGACGAAGTACAGGCTAAGTTTAAATAGTATTCCGTATTCTTTTACTTAATAATAGGATTATAGAAAGGTAAAACTATGTGGTGGCATTATCTGTTGGTTTTTATCGGGGCTTTCTTGTTTGATGTAGTACCTTTCCCGTTTCCTCCAGCTTTTACCATCATGATATTTTTACAGATCATGTTCGATATGAATATTTGGTGGGTTATAGTAGTTGGAGTTGCGGGGTCCATTTTGGGAAGGTATATCCTTACTTTATATATCCCATTCCTGGCAGGAAAAATTTTTAAGCGGACGAAGAATGAAGACGTTGAGTTTCTTGGCAATAAAATGAAAGAGAAGGGATGGAGAAGCCAGACGGTTATAATCGCTTACTCTCTATTACCCCTTCCGACAACCCCGCTGTTCCTGGCCGGGGGTATGGCCAAACTAAAACCTTTATATATTATTCCGGCGTTTTTCATAGGTAAATTTATAAGTGATGCCATAACTGTGCATTTAGGTAAATATGCCTCAGAGCATACTAAAAGTATACTGGAACAAGCATATTCCTGGAAATCAATTATAAGTTTAGTGGCGGGGTTATTGCTTATCTGTGCCCTTTTATTTATTGACTGGCGCTCGTTAATCCAAAAGAAAAAATTTCAGATGAAATTTAAGATATGGAAGTGAAGAAATAGATTGTTTATAGTCTTAATCATCCTGATATCAACTGAATAACCCAGGAAAGGACATATGATTAGCAACATTTAGAATTACCGATAGCCACAACTAATTTTGTATTAATAAAAGTTCAATACTAAATCGGTAACGAATCCGTAACGAAATGTAACACAGTATAGCCCTATTTGGACCGGCTACCCATTAAAAACAGCTAAAAATCGCAATATTTGCAGCTTATTTTAGCACTATAGGTTCTGTCACGCAGGAGGTCATGAGTTTGCGTTTTTGTTAATAGCTTCCATAAAGAACTTCTCTTCTCAAAAAATAAGAACCGTCAGCCTCGAAACCATTAAAATCATCTCCCAAATGGAATCCGAAAAGGAATAGAAAGGGTGATCTTACCCCAAGATTTTCAAGAAAAGAAATTTACCTAGTCTTATAATAGTCTGATAAATGTCTGATAGTAGTATTTACCTACAATTTTCCTAGTAATTTCCTAGTATTCGCCTAGAATTTACCTGGTTTTTGCCTAGTATTTTCCTAGTGTATTTTAAAATTGCTTTACTAATTTATTTAGAAATATTTCGGATAGAGTTGTCAACATCGATTAGCAAATGTTTACAAATTAAGAAATTTCTCCGTCATTCTTAACTTGGCGACCGTCAATTCACCGCCTGGTTGCCGTCCGGTTACCGTCCTTTTATAACTTGAAATATTCTACATTGTGCGAATCTCAATGTTAAGCGCTCAAATGATGAATGATAAAATAATCAATTAGAGCCTCTATAAACGACGATCTCTTTAAAGCCGGCACAAATGTGCCCCCGGCTATTATTTTTGCCGCCACGACGATTTTTGACTACTAAAGTACCCCATTCTTATTGAGAGGTGGGGACGGGAATGATATATTGGATATCCCGTAATAAAGTTAAATATGCCTCAAGGCCGTCTTAAAGCCGCCTATTCACATCAAACTAGCATCAGAGATACATCAAAGATACATCAAAGACTATATGGCAAGGCCACAGCTGTTATTCATTTACTATATCTCAAGGCCACGTTTGTTATTAAGCCAGGCCTGAAATGATTTGTAAAGTTAAAATAAACATTAATGAATTCAGCAATACAAAGATGTATTCTTTCTTTATTCCCGGCATTAAATTATGAACGCAAAATAAATTGAATGTAGTTAAAAGGCATAAAAAAAATGCGTTAAGAAAATTTGTGAAATGGAGGGAATTTGCGGGAAATTCTGTATGAGCGAAGCGAGTTAATTTCCCGCCCCGGAATGGAACAAATTTTTAGCTATTTTTTTTAAAGCCTTGATCTTTTGCCTACTTTTCCATCAAGGGAAAAGTAGGTTAAAGTGAGTTAAAATATAAACGAATTCAAACTAACCCGGAATGTATTCTCATCTCGGTAATTCAACCTCCAGGTAAATTCAATTTGCATAGGGAAGAGGACTTGCCCTATACCAAACCCCACTTCACAGAACGGGCGCTTAAGTATTTTAGGTTTATAATTTATTGCCGATAAATAACTTAATGTTTTACTTCCGACATCCGTATAAACTGCATTGAAGTATGTGTTGAGTTGAATTTCCCAGTCCTTTAATCCCGGTACACGCAATAACTTAAAAAGTTCATCTCTGAAATTATGTTCCAAAGAAAAGACGGCAACGTTTTCTCCGATTACTTCATTTACATTCAGCGTTCTGAACGTGAAACGTTTGGAAGCAAGATTAATATTTCCCGGTACAGAATATAACCACTGGTAGGGGAGCGTTCCGTCATTATAAATTCCTTCTAATGTAAAACTGAAACCGGCTGTTCTGAATGTGTGCAGTCCACCGGCAATATCAAATTGATATTTCTTGAAATTAAGTCCGCTGTTCAGAATAGTTTTATCCGAATAAGTTAAATTCCCGGACAATGTTATATAGGTATTGTTTCTTGTGATTCTTCTTCTATGTAATCCGTCTTCAATATAGTCCCTGAAATCAAGTGTAAACCCGCCGGTAAGCGCATTTATTTTCACTTCGTTAATAGGAGGATTTATCTTGTATGTCCTGTCCTTTGCGAAGAAAGAAAAAGCGGAATTGTTTACGGCGCTTATGTCAGTCTGATTTATAAATCCCGCATCAAGGTTGAGTATCGGAAATATTTCACCGGATAAATTTATATTCATTCCCTTCGTGTAAAAATAATCCCGGTATTCATACTTTGAAAAAAGCGCCAGGAGTGTGGATGTCAGATTGTTATAATCATCAGAGGCCCCGAAAAGCACAATTGTTTTATCAAATGCGGTAAAATTGATTTTGGTGGTCCGGTAATCTCCTAACAGGTATTCGGCATAAATACTCTTCTTAAATCTCTTATCTGAAAAGCCATACGATAGATTTAATGACGAACTTAGTCTGTCCTCAAGGGAGTTATCAACAAAGATTCCGAAATCAAGCGCGTGCCCTTCGACCCTGTTGAAATGATACATGCCCAACGGCGCGGAAACAGACAGGTCTTTCATAAGATCAATCCGCGATGACAGTATTGAAAAATTATCAAGGAATTTTCTGGGTATACTTTCAACACTGTCGATCCTTTTATATGCCGACTGCTCTTCTGATGTGTTTGGAATATTTTGTATCCCACTCCAGAATGATGAATCTTTTTTATCAGCATCAGGCAGCACTGTAATTGCCGCTTTATTAAAGAACTCATCTTTAATATCAGGGTTGATTTGATAATCATAAAGAATAGTGTTCAACTCAAATCCTATTTTTGCAAGTCCTAATAAACGTGACCCGATAACCAGCCGGTAATCAACGGGCATAAATATTTCGTCCTGGTATCCTGCAAACTGCTGATGAATACTGATCGTATCAAAAAGACCTCCGGTATTAGCAGAACGGTTGAGTTGAAAGTCAACTTTTATGAGGTCATAAGTGCTGTCGGTTATGAATATCCGTCCGCTGAAACCGGGATCACTGTTGTTGTCAGGAGTCATGTAAATCTGGTAAACAATCCTGTTGTCCATGGTCAGTTTTTTCTCAAGATTGAAATAATAATAGCCGATGGCGTTGTCTGCTAATGGTCCCGGCAGGAACCTACCGAAGAAGCTCACATTATTTTCATAGAAATTCTGAATAAGTCTTCCCCCCGTAATCATATTTACCGTCGACGGGAAATTAGAACTTTGCTTCCGGGCACTTATTATTTCTTTATAATTGTCCGGCTTCTTATAATATCCTTTACTTTGATTTTCAAGTATGCCGGAAATTTTCAAAGGAATAGTATCGTTTATTCCGACATCAAGACTTACGTTGTTATTCTTTGCGGAAATATCTTCCTGTGTTTTTATAATTCCCTTTGTATATGCTTCAAATTCATAGCTTTTCAATTTCCGGTTTCTTTCTTCTTTCCTGAGTATCGCTTTTCTAATTATTGGTATTGCAGGATTTTCACCCGGGCGTATTATGATTTCTGAAAGCGTTACTTTCGTTTCGTCAAGTTCCAGATTTATATTCCTGCAATTCTTTTCAACATTAATGGATATTGTATCAGATATATATCCTATAAAGGTCACGGCGAGGCGGTAATTTCCCCGCTTTAACTTAAGTTCATAATTTCCGTTTCTGTTTGATGTAGTGCCCATAAAGGAATTCAGCACACGGATGTTTGAGAATGCCAACGGTTCATTTGAATTTTTATCGGTTACTTTTCCCGAAACGGAAAATGTCTGTGAATAAGATGTTGTTGTGAGTATAAACAAACAAAGTATTAAAGATGCTGTTTTCATAAAACCGGTAATTTGTTATCACAAAAATAGAAAATTTATATCATTCAAAATGACCATTTATCATATCGTTCCGAATAACCACTACAAATTCAGATTAGGAATGCATGAAGTTGTCTCAAAAGGCCCCTGTGTCATTCTGAGCGTTGCGAAGAATCGGTACTTTATAAACAATTTATGAGATTCTTCATCTGCCGCGGCGGAGCTTTGCTCTTTCAGAATGACAGTCCGGTTTGTCATTCTGAACGAAGTGAAGAATCTCCCTGGTTATTCTTAGTGATGGATGGTACCCGATATGATTTTTTTTCAGTTCACGGATTTGTTATTTTATCTATATGACTCAAAAAGTAATTGTACTTAAGATATCGCTAATAATATTTTTATTATTATTAGTTAATATTACTCCCATTCAGGGAGCGGTTTCGCTGGCATCGGATTCATTGACTGCGTATGGAATTATTCAAAAATATCTGACTGCAATAGGAGGAAGGGATAAAATAAGCAGCATAGAAGACCGAAGCACCGAAATGGAGGGAACCGTTCAGAAAGTAAAAGTCTCTATAGTTATCTACCAAAAGCAGCCTGATAAGTTCAGGCAGATTATCCATGCCGGTGAGGTTGTTCAGGAAATCCTTTACAGCCAAAATAAGGGGTACACTAAAATAAATGGTAGAGTCTCAGAAATAACCGGTGATGAACTTGCGAAACTTAAAAATGATGCTACACTGAACTTTCTGCTTGTCCTTGACACAAATTATGTGCACCTTACTTATCTGGGGATCGACACTATAAATGGTAAACCGGCATATAAAATTCTTCTTAAAAACTCTTCTTTAAACTGGATTCATTATTATGATGTAAGCTCATATTTAAAAGTTATGGAGGAAAAGCCCGTCAAAGCCGCCCAGGGTGTGTTCCTTCAGCAAACCTGGTATACGGATTACAGGTCTGTAAGTGGAATATTATTCCCTTTCAAAATAAGACAAACGCTCGGGAAACAGGAAATGGAGTTTGACGTAACCGGCATTAAAATCAATACGGGCATTTCGGACGAAGAATTTGAATCAGAAAATTGAACTATAAGAATATTAAATGATAAAAAAATATAAGCATGTTATCTGGGATTGGAACGGAACCCTTTTAAATGATACCGCCCTTTCTGTAAATATTATAAACGGACTTCTTATCAGCCATAAACTAGCCCCGCTTACAATAGAAGATTATCGAGTGATATTTAATTTCCCGGTCAAAGACTATTATGAAAAAGCAGGATTCAATTTTTCCCTGAATTCATTCGAGGTTATCGGCAAACAGTGGATGGATGAATATGAAAGGAGAAAAGGGGAAACTAATTTATTTGACGGAGCTAAAGATGTACTTGGCTTTATAAAATCATCCGGAATTGATCAGTCAATTCTTTCCGCCTATTCCTATCATACTCTTATTGAAATGGTGAACTATTATCAACTCGGTGAGTATTTTAAATATATAACCGGTCTCGATCATATTTATGCGACAAGCAAACTTGATATCGGAAAAGATCTTATTGTAAAATTAGATGGTCAGAAAGAAGATATTGTACTCATTGGTGATACTATTCATGATTATGATGTGGCAAGCGGCCTGGGGATTAAATGCATTTTAATAGCCAATGGTCACCAGAACAGGGAACGCCTGCTCGCATGTAATGTTCCTGTACTTAATGACATCAGAGAAATTATAGAAATATAGAGGAGTTAAGTTAAAAGGAAAAAGTTAAAAGTTGAAAGGAAGGAAAACAGATATCTCCTTTTTCAAACCTCCGACAATTTTATCTTAGAGACAACCTCATAAATTAACGCTGCCGTCATTCCCCAGATAGTGCCTTCTTTAGCTCGCCAGACAATCACTTTATGTTTTCCCCCTCCCCAGGGCTTTAGGTATCTTTCCGGAAGTTCAAGTTCTTTTGCAGGAAACAGATCAATCCTTTCATCATTTTCAGTCATATAGTAAGGATGTACCTCCATCTTCAGGAAATATGTTTCCGGAGGTGTATCATAAAAATATGACAGCGGCAAAAGAAAAATCTTTTCAACTTCTTCCTTGTCGAAGGGTATATCATCTAAATTATTTATCCTGATCTCGGCAAGGAAAGGATCGACAGTAACCCCCATACCTCCGACAAGAACGTCAACATTACCGATTATTGAAATATCTTCTTTCTTTATTCCCAGCTCCTCAATTGTTTCCCTTATTGCTGTATCCAGAAAAGATATATCAGATTCATGCTCATGCTCGCCGCCGGGAAAACAGATCTCGCTTCCCTGTCTTATCTTTGCATTCCTCTTTTCAAAAAGTAAATAATACTCATCGTTTTGTTTTACAAGAGGGATAAGCACAGCAGAATTAAAATACTCATTCTTCCTCAGAATACCGGGAACCTCGGGGAGTGTTTTCTTTAATTTAATTAAATCTAATTTTTTCATAATCTTTTTCTTTACCGGCTTAAATATAATAATACTGAATCAATTAAATATCATTTCAGGCCATTCCTTATGGTGCGATATATCTAACAATAATTAAAGTAATATTTTATATATTTTCAGGTGGTTAATAATTAATTATCGGATATAGTAATGACTTTGGATGAAGAAAAAAAACCTGTAATTGAATATCCATGTGATTGGTCTTATAAAATAATCGGAACAAACGTTCAAAAGATTATTGATGCAATTGAAAATGCAGTCGGCGATATGAAATATGATGTTACCCCTTCCAGTATCAGCAAGAAAGGAAAATATTTCAGTCTTAATCTTGTTGTTACAGTTCCCAATGAAACTATGCGGGATCTTGTATATCAGAAATTAAACAACAGTGATTTTATTAAAATAGTAATATAATGGAATGGAGTGATGGAGCAACCAATAAAGACCTTGTCTTTATTTATTAAGATTATGACAAAGCAGTATGTCGGTTCAATAAGATATTATTTTTATAATGCCATAAATGGCATAGGGTTTTTTACTATATTCCATTTACCCAGTCCCGACAAGTCGGGACTGGGCTAATTTACTTATTATATTATAGTCAGTAGCCCAGGCATTTATGCCTGGGAGTATAGACAAAAAATAATTGAGATTTTAGGGGATTCATCCCCTTATAATTCCCAATTCTAATTGACTAAGTTCCTGATCAATTATGGACATTAGCAGGAATGGAAGGAGATAGATTCTTAGCTTCCCTTTAAGGGCGCCCGACTGAGCGGGCAGTTAAGGTAAGCGCTCAGACATGTTATAGAAGAGAACAATATTTTATAAGGATAATTAAAAAATAAAATGAATATAGTAGCAGACGAAAACATAATATTCGCAAAGGAAGCTTTTTCGGGAATAGGCGATGTTCAACTATATAACGGAAGGGATATAACCAATTCAGTACTGAAAAACACTGATGCCCTTCTTGTAAGGTCAATTACAAGTGCAAATGCAAAACTTCTTGAAGATACAAATGTGAAGTTTGTGGGGACTGCAACAATAGGCACCGACCATATCGATATTGATTATCTGAACAGGAATAATATTGCATTCTCTGATGCAAAGGGATGTAATTCAGATGCGGTTGTCGAGTATGTGTTTACAGCGCTGCTTAATATCGCACATGAAAAAGGATTTCGTTTAAAGGGAAAAAGTATAGGTGTTGTAGGTGTAGGAAATATAGGGAGCAGAATTGTAAGGTTCGCTGAAATACTCGGAATGAAAGTTCTTCAGAATGATCCTCCTTTGAAAAGAAAGACAGGCAATACCAGGTTCGTTGAGCTAAGTGAACTGATGAATGCTGATATAATAACGTTCCACGTCCCCCTGAATATGGATGGAGATGACAGGACCTACCATCTTTTCGATTATGATAAATTAAATGCCCTTAAAGATGGAGCAATTATAATAAATGCGTCAAGAGGTCCGGTAGTTGACAATAATGCACTGGACAATTTGATAGAAAAGAAGAAGTTTACGGCAGTCCTTGATGTATGGGAGGAGGAGCCGGACATAAAAACAGAGTTGCTCCGGAAAATAAAATTCGGTACTCCGCATATTGCCGGATATTCTTTTGAAGGAAAGGTAAACGGGACTGTAATTTTGTATAATGCACTATGCGGGTTCTTAAATAAAACCCCCGGTTGGCAGCCCGTAATTCCTGCAGCTGAACATTCTTTGATCAGGATATCCGGGAAAACTGATACCGAAACAGCTTTGTTTAATGCGGCGGAACATGTTTACTGTATATCTGAAGATGATAAAAGTTTAAGAGAAATATTCGACGCTGATGATCCACGCAAATGTTTCGACACCTTAAGGAAGAAATATAAATTAAGAAGGGAGTTCCCGAATTATGTTGTGGAGACTTATCCATATAACGAAGAACTCGCAAATGTCTTCCGAAGCTTCAGATTTAAATAAGAGGAATTATGTCATTCCGAATCCCCGAATGGGTGAGAAATCTTTCTTTTTTATCATGAAAAGATTTCTCAGTCGCTCCGCTTCTTCGAAATGACAAGTCGCTTCGCTCCTTCAGAATGACAAGCAATTACTTTTTGTATAAGATATCTACTGAATTGATTTAAACTCAACTGGAATCAACATTCTAACTTTCACCGGAATCCCATTTTTGAGACCGGGTTTAAATTTAGTATAGAACACGGTTATTTTTGCTGCCTCACCGCAGTTGTCCCCGATATCCTTAATAATTTTATCTTCCACAACATCCCCATTCTCATTTATTACAGCTTCTATAGTAACAATTCCGGAATCATGATTTTCCCTTGCTTCATTGGGCCAGAAGAGCCGTCTTGCAATTCCATCCAGCCCTCCCTTCGGTATAGGCATAACTTCAGCGTTAGAATAAACCGAATCAGGGTAAATCCGGTTATCAACATTAACGGGGGGAACATATACAATGTTAGAATCTTTTAGAACAACTGTTGTTTTAATCGTTGTATCGGCAATCGTATTTATGGCAGCCGTCGTTATGGTAGCTGTTGTTGTGGCAGCTGCTGTATCTGTTTTGGTTATTTCTTCAAAAGAAGGTGCGTTATCAAATATCCGTTTTCCCTGTTCATAGGTAAGGTCATTAATAAATGAGCCGTCATCTTTGAAAAAGGAAACCGGACCTTCTTTCTTTCCATTCGTTATTGTATATGATAATTTAAGTTTTCCGTTTTCGTAATATTCCTTAACTAATCCATCAACTTTACCATTCACATAACTCAGATATCTTTTGAGGTTTCCGTTCTCGAAATAAAACCTGGCTTCTCCGTCTCTTTTATTATTGGAATAATTTATTTCCGATTCAACTTTGCCGCTCGCATAAATTGTCTTTACCAATCGCTGTTGCGGAAATATAACTATGGAACAGAAAAGGGCAAGTATTAAAAAACTTCTAGCCATATTATTTTTAATTTCCTTTCGATCTTTAATCTTTCATTATTAATGGTAATAGGACTGCAATTAAAAAAACAAGCAAACCTATTCCATAAATTATATAACTGATTTCCTGGTCATATTCAAGCATGTTTATTTCGCTGAGAAGGTAATGCCAGTCGTGGTAAACATGATTTCCGCCAAGGAGAGGGAGTGCCTGTGCTCTTGCATCCGCGGCATAAATGCTGATGTTAATAAAATTCTGTCCCAGCCATAATAAAGAGAACTGCACACCGGCTCTGTAATAAGTGGTCAGGAAATAATAGCATATAATAGATGGAAGTATAATCTGCATTAACCCGCCCCCCATCGTATAAATATATTTTCCGAAGAAAGCAAAAAATATATGTCCTGCTTCATGAATAACCAGGTCAGCATTATCAATTAATCCATAATGCCCGCGGGTATAGGCAAAATAAAGAGCCAGGGGAAGAATAATTATTGAAGGTATCCACCGTACAAATGGATGGAATCGTGAGACCGGTATAGCGTCAAGTAACGGATTAACTTTTATAATTTTTTCTTCTTCCGGAGAGAATGGGTCAATTCTCATATGTTTCTTTATTTCGTTGGTGCAATTTAAATAATAAGCAGATTATTTCCTTACCGGCATTGCAAGTACCGGGATCTGAACGCCATGTCTTACTCCCTCAATTGTGGAGCCGTATATAATGTCGCTTATAAATTTATGTCCATGGCTTCCGGCAATTATAAGCTCAAGATTTTCTCTCTTTGCGATGCGTATTATTTCTTCTTTTGGTTCGCCGCCGCCGATTACAATCTGGGATGGAATTCCTTCTTCTTTTAATTTAACAGCGAATGAATTAAGATATTCGTTCATTTCGATGGCATCTTTATCGGCAACAAGTTCCCCCATAAATCTTCCGGTAACAGACTGTACTATATTAATAAGATAGACTTCTGCTTTCATTGCAAGAATAAGATTGATGGAACCATTATAAATTTGTTCGTCCTTATCTCTTTTCCCCTCAAGCGCCATTCCGATTTTCTTATAACCTGCAGGGGGTTTTTCGGTTATGTGGGCAAAAGTAATAACCGCCTTATGCACAATAGTTGATATTTTTTCCTTGCTGACGAGGGGCTCAACTAATATCCAAAGCAGCAATGGGAGCAGAACTGCGGATATGGGTATAAGAACAAATTTGACAAGTATACCCTGGGTATTATTTAAATGAATGCTTTCAACGGATATTTCATAAATATATTTTAAGTTAAGTAATGTGATAAACGAAGTTGCCATCCATGCGAGGATCATTACCCATGTTTTTGAAACGAATTCTCCCATTTTCTTTTTGTTAGACGTAAAATGAAGCAGAGGAATAAGTGCAAAAGGAAGTTGGAGCGATAAAATCACCTGAGATATAATCAGCAGCGAATCAACAGATTTATCTCCAGAAAACTTAATTACTATAGCTGCGGGGACAATTGCTATAACGCGTGTTATTAATCTTCTTAACCAGGGGCGCATCTTAAGTCCTACAAACCCTTCCATAACTATCTGTCCTGCAAAAGTGCCGGTAATTGTTGAGGACTGACCTGCCGCCAAAAGCGCTATTCCAAATATTATAGGTGCAACGGTTGAACCGAGCAGCGGTTTCAGCAGAGCGTGCGCGTCTATAATGGAAGCCACGTTGTTGTATCCGAACTTAAAGAACACTGCAGCAGCAACTATCAGAATGGCTGCATTAACAAAAAAAGCTGCATTCAGTGCGACAATTGAATCTATCAGATTAAATTTATTTGCCTCACGCAGTCCGGATGATGTCCTTTCCACATTCCTTGACTGTACAAGTGCTGAATGAAGATAAAGATTATGGGGCATTACAGTTGCCCCTATTATTCCGAGAGTTATAAAAAGCTCTTCCGGATTTAATGAACTAGGAATTAGCCCTTTGGCGGACTGGTAAAAGTCGGGGTGGGAGAAGAATACTTCAATAGCAAAGCATGTTCCGATAGTTGCAACAAGAGCAAGAATAAATGCTTCCATTTTACGTATGCCGAATGACATCAGCATCATCAATATCAACACATCAAAGGTTGTAATTATAACTCCCCAGAAAAGCGGAATCTTAAATAACAGATATAGTCCTATAGCAGAACCTAATACTTCCGCAAGGTCGCATGCAGCAATTGCACCCTCGCATATTATCCATAAAATATAATTTATAGTTTTTGAATAATGATCCCTGCATGCCTGTGCAAGATCTCTTCCGTATACTATCCCGAGGCGTGCAGATAATGCCTGGAAAAGAATAGCCATTAAGTTGGCTGCAAGGATTACCCAGATGAGTTTATAACCGAACCGTGCACCCCCCGCAAGATCGGTTGCCCAGTTTCCTGGGTCCATATAACCGACAGAAACCATAAAAGCGGGGCCTGAAAAAGTAAGGAGTCGTTTCCAGAAATTTGAATAGGATTTTACCGATACAGTAGAATTTATCTCGGAAAGTGATTTGCTCATATTATAATCCCCTCACTTTTTTGATTTCCACAAAAATATTTTCCGCAAGCGTCTGACTTATATTACATGTTTTACCTTTTATCTGAATTAAAAGGGAATTGTCAAAACCCCTTTTTTCTTTAACCCGGATCATTTCATTCAGCCCAATGCCAAGTCTGGAAATATATGCAAGTAATTGTCCATTGAAATCGTTTACCCTGACTACTGCTCCTGATTCTCCTTCCTTTAAGCCGGAGAGAGGGAGATGTTTTTTTAACTTGGGCAGCTTGCCATCTTTAGAAGGAATCGGATCCCCATGCGGATCATACTCAGGGAAACCAAGAAGTTTTTCTATCCGGTCAACAAGGTCATCTGAGCATGAATGTTCAAGCCGGTTAGCTTCATCATGAACTTTATCCCAAGGCATTCCAATTACTTTCATCAGGAAAACTTCCCATATCCTGTGACGCCGGACGATATTTCGGGCATAATCCCCGCCACGCACTGTCAGGCGTATTCCTTTATATCTTTCATAAAGGATATATTTTTCTTTGGCTAGTTTTTTAATCATATCAGTAACGGCTGCCTGGGATATTTGCAGCTTTTCCGCGATCACATTAGATTTTATTTCTCCGGTCGCGTCCTGATGTTTGTAAATTACACTAAGGTAGTCTTCTTTGGAAATATTATTCATATTAAATGTGTTTTTTATTATAACTTAAGCATACTTAAATTAAATGTCAAATAGAGCTTAAGTAGTTTTGGTGGATAATAAAATGATATTATACCGATTTTTAATTAGATTTATATGTTTTAATTAATGAAATGCGAAATGGAAAGTCTAAAACCGAACACAAAATATTTAATGGATGATAAAAAGAGATTTCTAACAAGCCTGATTTTACCGGTCGGATTTCTAATCCTTATATGGTTAATTAAGGTCTGCGAGATTGTATTCAATCTCGATTTTACAAGGCTGGGTGTATATCCGGGGTCGGTTAAAGGGATACCGGGAATTATATTTGGCCCAATGATTCACGCAAATATTAAGCATCTTATGTCAAACAGTCTTCCGGTTTTACTGCTGGGCACGGGTATAATTTATTTCTACAGGAAATCCTCTTATAAAGTTATTACCATTATATATATTGGGACGGGCATACTAGACTGGTTTTTTGCGAGGAAAGCATACCATATAGGCGCCAGCGGTTTGATTTACGGGTTTGTTACATTTCTATTTTTCAGTGGTGTGATACGACGGGATACCAGGGCAATTGCACTTGCCCTTATTGTGACATTTTTATACGGAAGTATTATCTGGGGAGTTCTTCCGTTAGACAGCGGAATTTCATGGGAATCACATCTTTTCGGCTCTCTCCTGGGAATATTCTGTGCGTTTGTTTTTCGTGGAGATGACCCCTTTATTAAGTATGAATGGGAGAACGAGGAAAACGAAGAGAATTATGAAAACGAAGATCATGATGAGGGTTAAAAGCCAAAAAATATATTGATTATTCACCTATTAGCACATATTTTCGGGTATTCTTACAATTTGTACTTGTGTAATGCAAAAATTGTTTCGAACAATTACTGTTTTC